>Ga0307486_1002981_pt1 | contig 11344 bp, 8 predicted proteins | sample CBIW02metaG_FD_203663 | JGI IMG/M metagenome (GOLD analysis project Ga0307486, IMG submission 203663) | Sea-ice brine microbial communities from Beaufort Sea near Barrow, Alaska, United States - CBIW 0.2 | ecosystem: Environmental > Aquatic > Marine > Coastal | place: USA: Alaska | collected... | reverse complement strand
AATGGCCTCCTAATCAATCTTTGGACAGGGAGATTAGAAGGCCTAATTAAACAAAACCTTAAAGGTTTTACTAACCATTACAATATTATGAAAAAAATCTACGGCCGGTTAATGTTAATCGTTCTAATTTCAGTAATGCTTTTCTCTGTGCTTTTGCGGTGCAGGCAAAAGCAGCCAATGCCCCTTTCTACGTTGGTAATGCAATGCCACAGCAAGAAGTAAGAGGAATAGTAAGTGACCAATCCGGAATGCCTTTGCCGGGTGTTACGGTAATAGTAAAAGGCAAAAACAGGGGTACTACCACAGATATTGATGGTGAGTACTCCATTGGCATAGAACCGGAAGATATCCTCATTTTCTCCTTTATAGGTTTTAAAACCCGTGAAGAACCTGTAAACGGTCGTCGGGAGATCCATATACAATTGGAAGAAGATGTGAATGCTTTGCAGGAAGTAATAATCAATGCAGGCTACTACAATACCACAGAACGTGAGCGCACCGGGAATATCTCACGTATTACTTCAGATGAGATAGAGCGCCAGCCAGTTACCAATCCCCTTGCTGCTATGCAGGGAAGAATGCCTGGGGTACACATTACCCAAACTACCGGAGTCCCTGGTGGAGGGTTTGATATTCAAATAAGAGGGAGAAATAGCTTAAGAACTGAGGGGAATGAACCGCTATATATTATTGATGGGATACCGTTTTCTTCCCAGACATTGGGAAGTACTAATATTTCCGGATCAATTTTGCCAGGTTTAGGTTCATCTCCTTTAAACAATTTAAATCCTAATGATATTGCCAGCATTGAAGTTTTAAAAGATGCAGATGCCACTGCCATTTATGGGTCAAGAGGGGCAAATGGAGTTATTTTAATAACAACAAAAAAAGGAAAAATAGGTGAGACTAAGCTTGATCTAAATATATACAGTGGGATTGGAGAAGTGACGGGGAAAGTGGACCTTCTAAATACAGAGGAGTATCTACAAATGAGACGGGAAGCTTTTAGTAATGACGGGATTACTGAAATACCTGCATATGCTTATGATGTAAATGGCGTTTGGGACCAGACACGTGATACAGATTGGCAGGAAGAACTCATAGGGGGAACGGCTAATATTTCAAATATTCACGCTTCCTTTTCCGGTGGAGATCTTAACACGCAGTTTGTTTTAAATGGTAGCTATTATAATGAGACTACAGTTTTTCCTGGAGATTTTAATTACGGAAAGGCCACAGTCTATACCAATTTAAATCATTCTTCAAAGGACAATAAATTTGGAATTAATCTTTCTGCTACTTACGTAGCCGATAAGAATAATTTGTTATCGACTGATTTGTCCAGGGAAGCTCTCCGGCTGCCTCCCAATGCCCCGGAGTTATTTGATGATCAGGGAAATCTAAATTGGGCAGAATCTACCTGGGAGAATCCTTTGCGAAATCTTGAGAGTAAATATTCTGCAATAAATAATAACCTAATTGCAAATGCTGTTATTTCCTATAAAATAGGATATGGTTTGGAGATTAAATCAAATCTTGGATTTAACAATTACATTTTGGAGGAAAATACCACATTTCCTTCTTCTATGTATAATCCGGCATATGGTTTAGGCAGTGAATTTTCCGCTAATATTGTTAACTCCGGAAATCGTAATTCTTGGATTATAGAACCACAATTAACATTTGAAAAAGAGATTGGAAAAGGAAAATTTGATATTCTGGGAGGAGTGACTTTTCAGGAACAAACCCAGGAACGATTAGAATTGCTTGGTGAGGGTTTTACCAGTAATCAATTGATTGAAAACCTTGCTGCTGCTTCAAATGTTTTTATACTCGATCAGGAGAAGGTGGTTTACAATTATACAGCCGTTTTCGGGAGAATAAATTATAACCTGAATAAGAAGTACATTTTAAACCTCACCGGGCGAAGAGATGGCTCCAGCCGTTTTGGTGAAGGCAAAAAATTTGCAAATTTTGGAGCTATTGGGGCCGCCTGGTTATTTTCTGAAGAAAAATTTATTCAAAAACATCTTCCATTTATTAGTTTTGGAAAATTAAGGGGTAGCTTAGGTATAACGGGTAGTGACAGAATTGGAGATTACCAATTCCTTGATACTTATACGTCCAGCGGGAATTCCTATAATGGAAACATTGGGCTTCGACCTAATAGGTTATCTAATCCTTTTTTTAGTTGGGAAAAAAGCGAAAAGGCTGAAATCGCATTAGAACTTGGGTTTTATGATGATAGGTTATTACTAAAATCAAATTTTTTCAAGCACGTTTCATCAAACCAACTGGTAGGAATACCACTTCCAGGCACCACAGGGTTTTCCTCAATTCAGGCAAATTTAGATGCTACTGTAGAAAATAAAGGTGTGGAGATTGAATTTTCTTCAGTTAACTTCAGGAATAAAAATTTTAGTTGGACAACATCATTTAACCTTTCTGTTTTAAAGAATGAATTGGTTTCCTTTCCAGGTTTAGAAGCTTCTACTTATGCAAATCAATTTGTAATTGGAGAACCTTTAAGTATAAGAAAAGTTTATTCATTCACAGGTGTTGACCCTGAGACAGGCATTTACCAATTTAATGATTTTAATAATGACGGGATGATTTCCCCTCAGGAAGACCGTCAAGAAGTTCAACATTTGGATCCAAAGTACTATGGTGGATTTAGCAATAGCTTAACTTATAAAGGATTAAATCTTGATTTTCTGTTTCAATTCGTAAACCAGATGGGAACCAATACCAACTTTTCGGGTTCACTTCCAGGCACTGCTACAAATCAGCCTAAAAGTATCCTGAATCGTTGGCAACAGCCGGGCGATATGGTACCAGTACAACGCTATACTGCAGGTTTTAACCGCGATGCCGCAAGAGCAAATTTTTTGTTATCTGGTAGTAATGCGGCTTATAGTGATGCATCTTTCATCAGGTTAAAGAACCTTTCCCTTTCCTACAAATTACCGGAAATATGGAATAAAAAATTTCAAAGTCGTGTGTACCTGCAGGGCCAAAACCTTTTTAATATCACTGGTTATGAAGGAGCAGACCCGGAGACAGAAGCTTCAGGCTTTTTACCTCCTTTACGAATAGTTACCGTAGGGGCACAAATAACTTTTTAAAAAAAAATATCATGAAATTTAGAAATTACATTAGCAGCAATGCTTATCCCCAAACAAAACAGCTTCGAAATAGATGGATGCTTTGGGTTCTGATTATATTTTGCAATTCATTAGTGTCTTGTGAAAGTTTTGTGGAGGTGGAGCTTCCGGATTCTCAAATATTTGGAGAAACTGTTTTTTCTGATCCTTTAACGGCAAATGCTGCTTTATCCCATATTTATGCTGAATTGCGGGATAATACTTTGGTTACAGGAACATCAAGAGGAATTTCAAATCTATTAGGACTTTATGCAGATGAAATGGAATATTATAGCAGTTCACGTTTGGCGGAGGAGGAATTTTTCCTGAATAATCTTTTAGCTTCTAACAGCTCCGTTGCAACGATTTGGAACGGTAGTTATAATCTTATTTTCGCAGCAAATTCTGTTCTCGAAGGAGTTAATAATTCCACCAGTTTAACCAAGGAAGAAAGAGATCAATTACGGGGTGAAGCTCTTTTTCTACGGGCCTATATCCATTTTTATCTCACAAATTTATTTGGTGCTATTCCCTATTTAACTTCAACGGATTACAGAGAAAATGCCGTAGCAAATAAGTTACCTGTGAGCCAGGTGAATCAATTAATTATTTTGGATTTAATAGAAGCAAAAGAGGCTCTACCAGCTCAATATTTAAATGAACGTATATCACCCAATAAGTGGGTAGCAACAGCTCTGTTATCACGTGTTTATCTCTATGATGACAATTGGGAAGCGGCCGAAACAGAAGCTTCATTACTTATAAATAATAACTCCGTTTTCCAGCTGGAGCAAGATCTCAATCTTGTTTTTTTACGAAACAGCCCTGGAACTATCTGGAGTCTGCAACCCGGGGTTGATGGAGCAAATACCCACGAAGCACAAACTTTTATTTTTGTCAGTGGACCTCCCCCAAACAGAGCACTAAGTCAGGACTTGGTTAATGCCTTTGAGCCTCAAGATATGCGTTTTCAATATTGGGTTGATAATGTAGAAAATGAGGATGGAAAATGGTTTTATCCTTTTAAATATAAAGAAAGAACAAACACAGGTAGTTCTCTGGAATATTCGATTTTGTTTCGTTTGGCAGAGCAATATCTCATTCGCTCAGAAGCCAGAGCAATGATGGGAAATCTTACGGGAGCAAAGGAAGACCTCAATATTATTAGGAACCGTGCAGGATTAGAGGATTTTGTAGGTGATTCTCAGGATGCAATTTTAGAAGCAATTCTTGAGGAACGACGTCTTGAATTATTTTCCGAGTTGGGCCATAGATGGTTTGATTTAAAAAGAACAGGTAGAGCGAATCCTGTACTTGAGGCGGTAAAGCCTGGGTGGGACAATACGGATGTACTTTTTCCTATCCCCGAGAAAGAATTATTGCTGAACCCGAATCTGGAACCCCAAAACCCTGGTTATTAATCTACTCTTCCTATGGAATTTATAATTTTACCAAGAGCGAGAACATTGTTTGTTACCTGGTTTTTTATATTGGTCTTTTGTGCCGTATTTAGTCAAAAAAAACATCTTCAACCTGAAGAATACCAACAATGGAGTAAATTTTTATATTCTCAGATTTCAGGCGATGGAGAATGGATCGCTCATTCTATAAAATATGGAAACAGCGAGGATACACTTTTTCTACATAATAAAAAGACTGAAAGGATATTCAAATTTCCGAAGGGAATAAAGTGGGAATTTTCTAAAGATTCCAAATACTTTTTTTATGTAGACCCCGAGAAAGGTGTTGGAATTTTTCATTTGAATTCTACAAAAGAAGAACATGTGAATGGAACCACCTACACTTCTTCACCAGACGGTAAATATTTAGCTATTCCTTTAGTTCAGAAAGATGTGGGTACTAAAGAATTATTAGTAATGGACCTGGAGAAGGAAAAGAATTTTAAAATCACCGCGGTGCGGGAATTTAGCTTTAGCAGTAATGGAAAAAGTCTGGCGTTTATTACCAAAAATAGTGAAGCTACAGTACACCTTTTGCATCTTGAAAAACCTGCTTTTAAACAGGTGCTAAAAAAATATTCCGGGAGCAACTACCTAAATCTAAACTGGAGTCCCGATGGAGGATCTCTTATGTTTTTGGAAGAATTCCTGGATGAAGATCTAAAAATTAAAAATCATCATATTCACTTTGTTAAACTGTCTAATCCTAATCAATTCTACGTTTTAAACCCTTTAGAAATAGCGGAGTTGAAAGGTAAATCTATTGTCTCAGATTTAAGTGCTTCAAGTCTTTTTTTTTCCATGGATGCACAGCGAATTTTCTTTAAGGTCAAGGAATTGAAAAAGAATACAGAAGATGATGTAGGATCTTGCGATAGCAAAATACCGCCTGTTCAGGTATGGAATTCAAAAGATGATTTTACATATCCCCAAAAAGAAAATTTAGAAGGTTTGGAAGAAAAGCCCAACTTATGGGTATGGACTCCAAGTAAGAATTCATTTTTGGAAATAGAAAGTAAATCCCAACCTAACGGGATATTGAATGCTGATTATTCTGTAGCTTTAACTTTTGACCCCCGGGATTACAAACCCCGGTTTCGTTATAAGGAGGATTATATAGATGTGTCTCTAATTGATTTAAAAAGTGGTAATACTAAATTAATTTTAAAAAAACAGCTGTATTCATTTTTCAGTATTTTGCCTTCGCCTACTGGAGAATATGTGGCTTATTTTAGGGATAAGGATTGGTGGATATACAATGTTAAAACTAGTAGTCATACAAATATTACCGGCGGTTTATCTGGTCCTTTCTACGATTTGAATTTTGATAGAAGTGGTACCCCTCCACCCTATGGATTTGGAGGTTGGACCTTAGATGGCAAAAATGTTCTGGTTTATGACCAGTATGATATTTGGAAGATAAATTTCAAAAGCAAAGTAAAAACCAAACTCACTTCTGGAAGAGAAGAGCAAATATCATTCAGACTGGAGGCAAAATATGATAAAGGAAAAAGTGTCGACAGGTTTTTTGGATTTGAAAGTGCAGTACTAGATCTCGACAAAGGTTTGGTTTTGCAGGCATTTGGAGAAAAGACTAAAGAAAGTGGCTACTATGCCTGGAATAGGGAAGATGGTAATGTAAAGCTGGTATATGGCAATAGCAGAAAGATTTCCTTAAAAAAAGCCAGGAACACAGAGAACTTTATTTTTTTGGAAGAAAAATATGATCTCCCACCACAATTAGTTTTTTATTCAGGTGCAGAGAAGAGTAAGAAGGTCATTTACAGGAGTAACAACCAACATGATGATTTTCATTGGGGTAAAGCCGAATTAATTGATTTTATGAATAGTAGGGGAGATGCTCTTCAGGGAATTTTAAATTATCCGGCAAATTACATGCCAGGGAAAAAATATCCTATGATTGTTGAAATCTACGAGAAGAAAGCTGATCAATTATACCGTTACGTTAATCCCTCCACAAAAACGCCTAACGGATTTAATCCTACTAATTTTAATCTTGAAGGTTATTTTGTATTCCGGCCCGATATTAAATTTGAGCTTAATGATCCTGCAATATCTGCATTGGATTGCGTAATTTCAGGTTTGGAGAAGGTTTTGGAGAAAGGAATTGTTGACGAAGAAAATATCGCTTTGATGGGTCATTCCTATGGAGGATATCTCACCAGTTTCATAATAAGTAAAACAGACAGATTTAAAACGGCTGTAATTGGGGCACCAGTGACAGATATGGTGAGCTCTTACCTAAGCATGGTTTATAATGACAGATTTTCCTCAATTTGGAGATTTGAAGCTCAACAATTCCGTTTCAAAGGTTCTTATTTTGATAATAAAGAAGCCTATCACAGGAATTCACCTATACATCAAGTAGAAGGAATTGAGGCACCGGTATTATTATGGAGCGGGAACAAAGATGGTCAGGTGGATTGGTCTCAATCCCTGGAATTATACATTGCCTTAAGAAGATTAGAAAAGAAAGCCGTTTTTTTGGTTTATCCTGATGAAGGGCATAGTATTAGTTCCACTCAATATGAAGATGATCTTTATAAGCGGGTAAAAGAATGGCTGCAATTTCATTTAAAAGGCGAACCCGCAAAATTATGGATTCAGGAAAACAGCTGGATGAAAGAAAAACGGTGCCTATAGGCACCGTTCTAATATTCTATAAAGCCCTGTAAAGAACTTTGGAACAAGATGTGCTCGCCGGTGTTAATTTTCCGAAAGCCTGTACTCCCATCTCGTCGGTACAAATAGGTCCAACATTGGTATCACATTCAATTGCTACGGAACAGGGTTCCGGTGCATCAAGATATCCAATGGCAGGAGCCAAATCTTTAGTTTCACCTGCGTTGGAAGCAAAGGCTCCAACGATAGCAAAAGCTATAGCCATTAATGGCATACCCAATTTTAAAATTCTGCTTTTCATAATAATAAATATTAAAGATTATTGATCTACTCTATTTCAGGTTTTCGATCTTACCCTGATACTGCGCAGTATATTTTTATCTTGTGAGGATTCTATTGAAGTATTTTCTAAATCAAAATATTCGGGTTTAAGTTTATAGGTTACCAAAAAATTACCCAGGATTCCCACCATTACATCATTGAATACCTGGAAATGGTTTAATTTTTCGAGGTTGTGGTCGTAAAGATAAAAACTGAATTCATAGGTGTTATTGGCCAGGTTATAAACATCAATAATAGAAGCTTCCTTCAACATATCTTCTGGCTCATATTTTCCTAATCTATCAGAAACAAGAAATAAATAATTTCCAGATGAAAAACTTTGTTTGTTAACCCATAAGGCCTGTGAGCCCAAAGTGCTTTTATTCCTGGATTTTATTTTGGCAATTTCCAATTGCGCCTTACTTACTGTATCTATTGTTTTACCACGAAAATCCAGATTCAAGTTTTCATCAGTCACTATAAATTCGTTACGGTAGAAATATACATATACCAATTTTTTAAGATCTTTATTGTAGCTCAACATGCCATCTGTATCAAATATTCCGTCCAATTGTTTTTCGAGAAGATGGTGTGAAAGTTTAACAGCAATGGTATCTTTTATATGGACAATTCCCAGAACATTTTCATTGGAAGCACTACTTCTGGCCCGAATAGCAAAACTGTTACTTTCCATGGGCTCAGCAAGGGAGAAAAAAGCATCGCCATCCATGTAAGGAGTTGCGATCCATTCGCCAATTTTTCCTCTTAAAATAATCGGGACAGTTCCATCCAGAATATAGAAATAAGGTTCTTTTATTTTAACCTTTATCGATTGAAACTCGCCTTTTTCACTACTGTCAATTTTTAGCCTTATATGAGTGGTATCCTCTAACGATGTACTTACTGATAAAAGGTGTAATGGAGCGGTAACATTCCCCAAAAAGAATTTATCCCCGGCCGCTCCGGCTATGTAATATGAATTGAATTTTATATCCAAGGCCTTCATCTTTGTAACAGGATGGTGAGGGTAACGCCTTATGAAACTGTTGTTACGGTGTACTATATCCTCTGAAAAAGCAAATAATACAGTAACCAGCCCAATGCTTAACACTACGCAACCTAAAAGAGATATTATTATGGCTTTGGTTTTCATAACATTAGGTTTTAATTACAATTCCCGGAGCTAATTGTAGGTTAATTTTTTCATTATTGCTAAGAAATAGGATTCCCAGGAGGGCCAGAAGAATAAAGCCAATATTAAACACCAGGTGCTCTGTCCATCCCAGCTGTTCTAAAACTCCACCACATGAGCAGGGGATAAAATCGGTGAAATTGAGAATGATTATTATATAAGTGGTAAACATGATCATAAGGCTAAAAGAAGCGTACAGACCTGGGAGCCGGAATCGTGGAGATATAAGTAGAACTGCTATTACAATTTCTATGGTTGGTACGGCCCAGGCTATCCATTGGGCAAAAGCACTTAGTAAGGGGGATTGTCCTAATTGCACCCTGAATTGTTCAAAATCAAGCAGCTTACTTACAGCGGCATAAACAAAAAGTATTATAAAGAGGTAGCTTATTATTTCTACTATTAAATTCTTCTTCTCTGTTGATCTATAATTGACAGACATCATCTTCTTGTTTTCTATGGTATAAAGTTGATGAAAAGGAATTACTCGTTATGGATTAACAATTACCTTAGAGGGATTAACGAATATTTAAGGAAAAATAAAGAAAGAATAATGCTATTTTTTTCTTGATAGCTTTCGCAAATCACTGGGATTGTACCCAAATTTCTTTTTAAAGGCCTTTGAGAAATGAGGGAAGCTTTTAAAGCCTGTTATAGAGGCTATTGTCTTTAGAGGCATTTCGGAGTTTTGAACTAAAAGACTTGCTTTATTAAGGCGTTCATCTGTTTGGAAACGGAAGACTGTAGTATTATACAATTCTTTAAACCCGTACTTCAGCTTGAATTCGTTAGTGCCAAAGGAATGAGCAAGTTCTTTTAAGGATAGTAAAGGTTCATCTAAATTTTTCAGGATATATAGATATACCTCTTTTATTTTGGCAACATCAGATTCCCTTCGAAGCACACGAAGCTTACCCGCTTTTTTTCGGACTTTGTGATCAATTTTTCCGTTACGTATAGCTTTTTGCAACACAGCTTCAGTTTCTTCGCTTTGCACGACAGTTTGAACGGCAGTGATAATGATTTTTCTGTTTTCATCATTAGGACTGAAGAGGAGTGAAACAGAACAAAATGTGGGTATGATAAGAGAGTCCGGTGTCTGGAAATCCAGATGAACAGTTTTATTAAATGAATTGTTTTCCAGAGCCGGTTCCAGATCTTTCCAGACCTTTTTCGAATCTTCAGTTAACAAATCTGGAAAAGGTATTCCTAAAAGTTCCTCAGGCTGAAGAAATAAAATTTCAGCGGTAAGTGCACTAAAAGTTTGAATTTTAAATTTTTGATCAAGAATAAAAGTTATCTGGGCTATGTGCCGGTATTTATGGCGGGAATTGACAAAGCCCTGGTGATGGAAAGATTCCCTCATTTCTTCAGCCATCATATTTAAAAGAACGGCTAAAGTTTCCAGTTCATCGTCATGCCCTGATCTTTCGACCTGATACGAAAAATTACCGCTTGCCATTTCAATGATCATGCGGTTGATACTGTCTATTCTTTCCTTTTTCTTCTCGCTTTTCATACCAGTGAAAATTATAATAATCACGAAAATTTCATCTCTAATTACATAAGGATAGCAAAAATGCTAGTGGAGGAAAGAATGTAAAAAATCCATTGCTTCATCCTTATTTGTAAATACTTCTGTAGGGACTAAGGGTTTATTTGTCTTGACGTAAAATTGGGCTATAGCTTCATTTACCGGGAAATCAACCAGAAAACCCACTGCAATTGCTAAAGTTGATCCTTCTTTGGCGAGATAATCCCTTGCTTCTTTATTCACATCCTTTATCCCCCGGGTATCGCAAAATATGGGATAGGCTTTTTCGTTCTGAAGTTTTAGCCGGTCTGAGACAATTTTTTCGGCTGCCTTAAGATCAATAATAATATTGGGATTGTAAACGAAAAAAAGGATTCCTTCACTTATCCAAAATTTTGCAAATTCATTTTCGATAAAATCACCCATTTTACTATTTTTTTGAGATAACCTAAGACAATTTAAGACAAAAAATATTAATCAAAATTCATTTTTTTGCGGTTTTAGGAGACATAGGTAGCGCAATAACCAGGGTTTTCAAGCCTTTGCAAGGCATTTTGTCCATAAGGGATGAAGAATTAAACTTAAAGGATTTTTTAAAAATGATATAATATTTCTAAATCCTCTACTGCCAAATTTGCTATAGAAGGATAAAGGTTTGTCTTAAAGGGATTATTCCGTTTTGGAAAAATCAATTTTCAATTTTTGATTACCATTTTTCTTAGCTTGTTGATTAATAATGAATAATTCGAATTTAAAGACTGGGATAATGGCAAAAATCAAACACAACAATTTTCTGGATACCGTAGATGAGGTAATATCTAATGCTAAAATGGCGGGTGTTCTGCATCTTTATGCCGAAGGAAAAGAATTCAAAGGGAGAAAAATAAGAGTGAATGGAAAAGATCTTTTTCATTTTGGAACAACCGGTTACCTTGGGTTAGAACAGGATGAGCGGTTAAAGAATGCGGCCATAAGTGCGATCCACCGGTATGGAACACAGTTTCCCTTGTCGAAATCCTATATCTCACATCCATTATACAGGGAATTGGAA
>Ga0307486_1002980_pt1 | contig 11345 bp, 14 predicted proteins | sample CBIW02metaG_FD_203663 | JGI IMG/M metagenome (GOLD analysis project Ga0307486, IMG submission 203663) | Sea-ice brine microbial communities from Beaufort Sea near Barrow, Alaska, United States - CBIW 0.2 | ecosystem: Environmental > Aquatic > Marine > Coastal | place: USA: Alaska | collected... | reverse complement strand
CTCAGAAGAACAACGCCATCAACGGGCTATTGACCCACAACTGGAGGCCAGCTATTACTGACAAGGTGTGATCGCCGGACGCTTACGGAGAGAAGGCCTTTGTAAAGCCCTTGAAATGGAATACCTGAGTGTCGGAACGACCTTTCCTATGCATTATAGGTGATGGTTTGGACACAGCCTTGGCTCCAAGAATAGACCGCCGTGTTCCTACATAATGGCTGGGAATGATGTCGTCCCGGAATTACCGAGCGGCTTCGAGAGCGTGCTTCAAAAGGTCGGTGTTTGATTTAGCTGAAGCAACTACAGCTTTAAAGAAAGGACTCAGCGTCAAATACAGCTATTGACTGGCTTTCACCATGGCATGCCAAACTGGCCTTATGACGCAAACCTACCTCAAGGCCTATGACCGTCATACGTCCTCTGCGTAAGCAAGGCCTTATCATGTCCTCCTCATCCGAGCAAAAGAATGAACTTTGCATGAGAGCCCTCAAACCCTCCCCTGTCGCCTTAACAGATGCCTCCTTCCTCGTCCATAACGTGAAGAAAGTCTCCAGCTGCTTGCTGTAAGGCATTTTCGTAAGGGCCTCAAACTCATCAGAAGAAAGACAACTTTTCGCGACGTCTAAGCGGAAAGAATCTCGGACAAGCTCAACATCCACCCCAATTGGACACGCAGTCGAGAGGCCGATCAAACACATCCCAGTTGTGTGGGATACATTGAAGAAAGGTGCCTGGCAGCCCGGTAGCTGCACATAAGGTTTACCTTTGGGCCCTATCTGAATCCTTATATCTGAGGGACTAGTCTTGACATGCCGAGAAATCACAAGCTTAACTAAAGCCCTACAGATAACGAAGTTGTCGTGATCCTTCTCGCAACAATAGAGATCAGCGCGGGCCTTCTCCGAATCAGTGAGCGTGTCCTTAAACAATTTTGTTATATAGGCTTGGGGCTGAGGCCACGATCTCCATATCTGTACCTCATTGTCGACAAGACTAGGAAGCCGATTTATTATCTCGTCTATCATCTCAACCTCAATTATTAAGCGGTAATAATATGTACGCAAGATGCAGATTCAGCAATAACTAGCGCTTCTTTCGATATCGAGAGAAATATCATGCTCGATTATCCGATATAAGATGTAGCTAGTAATAGCGGAAAAAAGAGAATGATTTGTTAGAATATCGGAATAAGACTCATCTTGTTGTACTAAAGGAACCGCCATGAAAAACAAGCGGCCTCCTAACTTCCTCCGAACCGAAGTGTATTACCTCCCCCACAAATATGACATGGTCACCAGCCTCATACTCGAACCTCTTTTCACACTCTAAGTGTGCGATTGAACCACCCAATATAGGAATACCGAGGTCACCAAAGTAGTGATCAACCTGCGAAAACTTCTCTTGCTGCTTGCCTGCAAATAGCTTACACAGTTCTTTTTGATCTTCAGATAAAACACTAATCGCAAAGTTACCGTTATTCCTAAAGTTTGGGTAATAGTACGAAGAGGTCCTAAGGCTCCAAAGTATTAATGGTGGGTCCAAAGAGACTGAGGCGAAACTATTAATAGTCATACCAATCGGGTAGTTGCCTTTGTCCGTTGAGGTAACGACAGCTACACCAGTAGCGAACTGGCCGAGTATATCCCTGAGGTCTGATTTGTGTTGTTTAGAGTTCACCCTGGTATCCCCTGATCAGTTAAATAAATGTTCAGTGTTGTATGCTGGAAGCTATTACCTTCTCGAGTATTTCTAAACCAACAGCTAGATTGTCTTGTCCGATTGTCAAAGGCATTAGGAAGCGGATCGCATTGTTCTTAGGACCACAACGTTGCAGAAGAAGTCCACCTTCTCTAGCTCGGCTTATAATTTCACTGACTAGCTCAGGGTCGGGAATTGTTTTATCGAGGTCCTTGAATAGCTCAATCGCAAGCATTGCTCCAGAACCGTTCACATTGGCTATCAAACCTCTATTCGAAATTATATCGTCAAGCCTGATCCTCATCAGCACACCAATTTGAACGGCCCTTTCGAGAAGATTCTCTTTATCGAAAGTGTCAAGTACTGCTAGCGCTGCCACGCAGGATAAAGGATTGCCCGCGAAGGTCCCACCAAGGCCACCTTTTTCAACGCTATCGACTATTTCACCTTTCCCAACTACACCAGATAAAGGCATACCTCCGGCAATTGACTTACCAAACACGACCAAATCAGGTATCACGTCTGAATGCTCAAATGCGAAGAAGCAGCCTGTCCTCCCTGTTCCAGATTGGATTTCATCGACGATAAAAACAGCACCGTGTTTGTCGCAACATTTACGCAAAAACTGCATAAACCTGGGGTTACATGCGTTCACTCCCCCCTCGCCCTGAATAGGCTCTATGACAACCGCGGCTAGGTCGGCAGGCGCAATATCTGACAGCAACAGTGACTCAACACTCTCGATCGCATCCGAAACCGTTACGCCCTTTGCTTCATTTGGGAACCGAGCTCTGAAGACATCATTAGATCCTATACTCATACCAGCAGAGTAAGGATGAATCTTACCGTTCATCGCAAGTGTCAGAAATGAACGCCCATGGTAGGCGTCCGAAAAGACGAGAATGCCGGTTCTATTTGTATGGCATCGAGCAATCTTGATAGCGCTTTCGACTGCTTCCGAGCCTGTAGTCAGTAAGTGTGTTTTATTAGAATTCCCGGGAACCAGCGCGTTCATGCGCTCGCAGAGTTGAACGTATGGTTCATAAGGGACTACAGCAAAACAGCTATGTATATATCTATCAAGCTGTGAAGATATAGCCTTTACCACGGATTGATGGCCGTGGCCGACGTTGTTAACGCCTATACCACCGGTGAAGTCAATATATTCTTTACCATTAACATCCTTAACTAGCTCGTTACTCGCCGAGAGAACATGGATTGGATGTGTCTGGTTTACTCCCCTTGCTACAGCGCTATTTCTACGACGCTGCAGACTTATATCATTGTTGATTTCCATAATTGCTCCGTTCCCATTTTGAAGAGAGGCGCCTCTAACCAGGACTAAAAACTACTTGGCCAGATTCAGGTCCGCCTGCTCGTTCAGCTTTTCCCGGTCTCCGTATCGATACTCGTCCATGAAAGCGAAGGCAGCAGTTGCCATTGGCCTTTCTAGGCTTTCCGACAGGCCGTTTGGTGCACTGTTAGCCCATGTCAGTAATTTCTCAGCAAATTGCTGGCTGGACCTCGAGAGGAAGCGGTTATCGAAATCGCTAAAGTCTAAAGGCAGGTCATCCTTGTTCGACAAGAAAAGGTCTTTGAGGCACACTATCGTTTCCTGCTCGCTAATATCTCCTCTTGAATATGCTTCCATCGCATCGCATGCGTCATCAAATAAGATTTCATATGCGCCGCTTTCAATTGAAAGATGTCCGGGGAATGAAGCCTCTTCAAAAGCTCTATTGAGTTTCGCTTCGTCACGATCTTGCATGAAATCGGAGTATACCTTGCGTAGCCTAAGTACTCCGATATAGCTTCCGCTGATCCAGACCCTGAACCATGCATTCCAGAGTGCAAAGCTGTCGAAAGCAGTGTAAGAGTTGGCAACCAGGCGGTCGTTTACTCGAACTACCTCTAAGCTATATTCCTCGTAAGACGACAACGAAGATTTGTCCCAGACTCCAGATCGGACGCTATCTACTATTTTAGGTGCCAATCGGTTTATTGACTCAAAGGTGTTAACAAGACCTCTCGAAAATAGAGGGTCCACAAAGCCAACCGCATGGCCAAGAAGGCAGTATCTGTCACCAGTTGAACTTTTGCTTGTATAGTTGATGCGCGGTGCGACGGTCCACTCTCTGACCCGTTGTGCATTTTTGAAGTGCTTCTGAATGGACGGGTGCTTTGCAAGGAAGGAATTGAACTCGGCTTCTGGATCGGTTGACGGTCCGTGTTCTGAGATATCCAGTTGCAGCCCCACACTACAAAGCGGGTTTGTCGAGAACGGATGGTTATTGAAGGGGATTATCCAAAGCCAGCCGCCTTTAAACATCTGATGCAGCGTGCTTTGTGCCAGGTGGGTAGGAGATCCATGTTCAGATTGAACTGATATGGCCTCTTCATATAGTTCAACACCAACCATGTGGGTGAAGAGAGACCTCGTGTTTGTCTGCATTTCCCTGGCGCCGTCTCGTAGGCCGAGCTCATCTGCCAAAGGCGAACGGAACCCAGCAGCGTCAACTACGAAGCTAGCCTCAATAATCCTGTCATCAGAAAGATCTAGTGTAACGCCGTTCGCATGCGGTGCTATTTTAGAAACTCTACGCTGATGGATAAATTTAGCTCCAAGCTTAGCCGCGACCGAAACATAGTATGCATCGATATCCTGCCTGAACAAATGCGCTTCAGGCGCTATTACGGGAGTGGAAACCATATGTTCCGGATTGTGTTCGACTCCCTCTTCATTCCAAGCGAAGCTAAAAGCCAACTTTATTCCAGCAGCGGAGGTACCTATGTGCTTTGTGATCTTATCGATGTCACCAGGATAGGCTAGCTCTGGTATATCGTATCGTTGTGCCAAGATATTCAAGAGAATGCCACTTTCCGGCACCATTGATTCGCCTACTGCGAATCTTGGATGTGTTCCAGCGTCTATAACGATGACGTTAACCCCTTTTTTAGCTAGAATTGCAGCTAACATTGACCCTGCAATCCCGCTTCCTATGATCGCTACATCGTGTTTATTACTCATAACCCCTCCGTTGACACATTCTCACAAATAAACCTTGAATAAGCTCCACATGAGCCATTTTCATCCATTGCTGTATTGATACAGAAAACACCGTATGCATGCTTTTTATCGAGCCAACTACCAGCAACTAGATCAGCAATAGCTAGCGCACTTTCCGTCGAGCTGGAGATATTCAATGTCGGACCTCTAAACAGAAACTTGGTACAACAATACGATATAGCCGCTCCAGCGTTTGCGTTAATAAATTGAATCGGAGATACACGACGGCTGCTATTCAATGTCTCAAGAATCTTTTCAGTCGTCTTTTTTGGATAGCTTTCGCCGACCATTATAAAGCCGACTCTGTTTGTCTGATCTTCAAAAAGATGTCTATATCCTTTAATTATTTTGGTCACAGAGTCGAATACTGGGAAAACATAAGGGTCAGCGGATTTAAGTCCGATACAAAATTCAGGATCTAGATCAGCGTATTTTGATACGAATGAATCAGACCTAACTACTAGATACTTCTCATCTATGCATAGTTGTGAATGCGCCATGATTAATCACCATTAGAATCTCGAAAAAATAAGTGAGGTATTAAACCCGCCAAAACCGATGGTCAGACTAAGACCCACGCTTATCGTATTATTGATAGGATCTCCTAGAGACAGCCTCAGCCTGGGCAAATCCATTGGTCTGGTCATATTCGCAATTGGAGGTACCATGCCTTTGTGCAGGGAGTTAATAAGGGCGATTGCTTCAAGCGCGCCGGTTGCTCCAAGTGTATGGCCGAACGCACCCTTCGTGGCACAGACGATGGGGTGGGTCTGAGCAAACACATTGGTAAGCGCCTCGCTCTCTACCCTGTCATTCGTAAACGTTCCTGATCCGTGGGCACTGATCAAGTCGATATCGGGGACCCGCATACCGGCATCTGACAAGGATCGTTCAATCGCCAACCTTATGCCCTCACCATTCTCATCGGGCGCCGTAAGACCAGCTGCGTCGTTCGCCGATCCGCAACCTCTGAGCCTGGCAAGTGGGGTAACTCCGGCTCTACCTTCAACTTCCAGCGCAACCAAACCAGCGCCTTCGCCCAGAATTGTTCCATCGTGTCCTTGGTCAAACGCCTTTAGATTGGTCGCACTCATGGTTCCTAGAGCAGTGTGTGCGAGGCGCTTTGATGGGCCAAGAATGTCCGATCCCCCACATAAACAGTAATCAGCCATGCCGCTACGGATTAACTCCTGACCAACCAAAATTGCGTCTGAACCGCTAGAACAGGCTGTAGAGAGAAGGATTGGCGTAAACCCAGGCGGAATTGCGACATCTGCCAGCCACTGATCGAGTGATTCATCGAAATGATCGATGCTATCAAGGCGATAACCTAAGCTCGTACCAATCACTAGGTATTTTCTCTGGAACTTTCCGTCTTGGAAATTCGAGTCATTTAAGGTGTTCAGGAGGGCTGTATCAGTAAGCGACAAAAGTTTCTGCTTATATGAAAGGGGGGTAGGGTCAGCAATATAAGCAGCCTTTTGGTTCTTAAGCTTCAGATCTGATGGTAGTTCCTCAATGCCGCTTCTGCCTTCTAGAAGTCTGCTCCAGACACGATCCATATTACTGCCCAGAGCAGTAGCCCAACCCATACCTGTAACCACAATGCTATCCATAACCGTAACCTCGCTGGTATTCCATCCATTTATATCTTTACGGCTACCCGAACGTGCGCAGGTATTCATCCACCGGCTTCCCATCAATGGGGCTTGGATAAAAACTGTCTATGACCTTTCCGTCCTGAAGATTCACCGTTCTTGCATAGGGGTCTTTTTGCAACCAGCGCTTACTTTTTATGAGGCTCTCTTTTATATCAGAAGCATCAAATCCCTCCAATTCATCAGGAGCTACTACCTTTCTACTTTGAGGATTAAGTACTTGGGCGTAAGCCGATGAATCGAAATATCTGATTCTCCCGTTCCACTCAACGCAATTGATGCAATGCCAACGTTGCGGTAGAACTAGATAGTTAACGAATATGTTTCTAAGAGCATAAACCTCTTTACCCAGTACACGATTAGCCAGGATACCAGCTACGTCTGAGGTCTCTGAACAGAAACATGGAAGTCTTCCATTTGATGTATAGGCAAGCATTGCTTCGAGATACCCGTCTACGCCAATATTGGGTATTACTTCGTCCCTCACCTGACCATAACGTTCAATATAGTAGCTCCACTCCGATTCTGGAAAGGTTAGCTTCACTAAAGATTGAGGATATGTACGAAATACGTCGCATTCCTGGAGTACGTGACACATGTACTTAGGTATCAGGCGCATGACGCCTTCAATGCTTTCAAGCTGGTGTTTGGCAACAACCCGATCAGCCAAGTCGATCGTTTGCTTATTCATAAGCACCTCATTTATGCACGTTGATACTGTTCTTGTTGACTAGCTCAAGATTAATGTTTATCGGCCTTTCAACCATTCTTAGGCTATTCTCGACTCTATTTACTATATTTCCCTTGCTGTCTTCATCGACAAGCTCAGAATCACATAATAAGTTCAGGGCGTAGCCTCGTACTGAACCATTGTCATGTAGTACGCGAGTGCTACAATTGACGACCTCGGGCATCTCAAGGATGAAACCTCTGATAGCGGCAAGATTAACCTTTTCACCTCCAACCACAATGAAGTCTGTCTTTCTATTCAAAAAGAACAGATAGCCGTCTTTGTCTTTTCTAAAGATATCTCCGGTTGAAAGCCACCTCTTGCCGTCATTTTTTGAAGTGGGATCCGATACAGAAGCCCCAATTTTTCTCTTTAATAGAGTGTCAGAAGAAACGAGTAGCTCTCCAACAGTTGGATCATCACCAACACTCATAATCTTGGTATCTGTACCATCAATAGGGACCCCAACTGACGTCCATCTTTCCTCTGTAACCAAGTGAGCCGCACAAGTTGAAACCCTGGGTCCTGCCTCGGTAATTCCATAGGTAAGATAGAGTTCTTTGTCAGGATATGCCTCCAAGAACTGACGGACGTCATCGTTAGGCAAAAAGTCTCCACCGACTGTCATCTTTTTCAGAGATTGGCAAATCCGTGATGATGAGCAACTGTTTAACAGTCTCAATAGGACAGGTGTCAGCGAGCTTATCGTAACCTCGTAGTGCTCTATATCATCCAAATACTGTCTGACGTTAAAAGGCGCGCCGCTAATAACAATCTTCGACCCAGTTGAACAAGCTGCTAAGAACTGAGCTACAAGTGCCGTTGAATAATATATTGGAAGGTTTATTAAGACAGTATCCACGGATCTTTGGCCTATGCTTTCAGCATGACGCCGAGCATTCCGCAATAAGGACCCGAAGTTATGAACACATCCGCTGCTAAAATCTGATGAGGTTCCTGACGTTGTGATTATCACTTCGCCTGATATCGATACAGTATCCCGATCCCCAAAGTCGGCAATACTCCAGCTTAGAAAGTCCTCACGGTTAGTTATGCCTATCTTTTCTTGCTGTGCTCGGCTTATCTTGCCTTTAACTAGTGCTCTCGCTCTGAAAGAGTCTAACGTTCGGCCAAGCCTTTTGGTTGGTGTTCCTGGAGCGAGGAGCGCTGGCACAAGCCCGAGATTTAGTACCGCCACGAAAAGGTTCAGCAAGCCTAGGCTATTCGGGAGAGCGATTGCTATTACACTCCCTGCGGGGAAGCGGTATTTGCTAAGGGCTTCCTCGACTCTCTTGTAAGAGTCACCAGCGCACGCCGAATTGACTAGTCCTGTAGCCGTAACGCTCTCGAAAACAGACGGGTCGACAAGGCGTTTGCCATCATGGCAAGCATGGTCTTGGGCATATCTCACGACCCTGCGGCCTCTAGCTTATTTACTATCAGTCCACTTAAGCTTTCGCAGCTCGTGAAATACTTAGGGTCGAATTCATCCTCTGTTATTTCAATCGAAAACTCCTCCTCGCACTGGAATTTAAGCTCTATAAAACCGATAGAGTCGACTCCGACTTGTGAAGCAAGGCGGTCATCGGTGCCTATCTGATCCTGGTCCAGATCTAGGCCCAATCGGGATGACACAATCTCCTTAAGCTTTCGTATTACTGCCACTTGTTGATCGACCATATCTTTCTCCTTGTAGAGATTCTGGATTAATTGTCTGGATCACTTTTGTGTTTACCTGAGGCTTAGAAGACTTATACATAGCCTCTTGGGTATTCGTCGTGAACAGCCTTATAAGTTTGTACCTATTATGGCCGATGAAATGCTATTGCGATATTTTCTTAGCAATTGTCTCTATCGCGACAATCATTTCTTTGTCTGGAAAGTCGTTAACCTGGATAAGAGAGAAAGCTGGCCTGATTTCATTATAGAATTCTCCATGCGCCTTACCCGCCTCTTCCCAGTTATCCATCGATGTCAAATACATCTTGCTGTAGATCACGTCTTCCTTTTTATATCCTGCTTCATAAAGAACCTTGTCAATTTTTTTTAGGCACCTATTGGTCTGATCGTATGTATCTTGTAGCGGTATCTCTCCGCTCTCTGTTTGCGGCCCTGTTTTCGAGATATATAGAGTATCTCCAGTATCGACTGCTCTTGAGAAACCGAAAGCGTCCTCCCAGAAGGACTTTGTAGATATTCGTTTGTGCATATCCGAGACATCCTATATTTCGTTATTAATGCTTACTCGCGAATTAATTGGACGCTTCTTTCTACACCTTTGTTCAGAGAATCAATTAAAGCGTTCCCGCTTTTTATTGTATTGACTATGGCTTCCGTAACGCCGCCAGGAGTGCAAACGCTTTCTAGGTAGCTATCAAAAGCGCTATTGCTTAAAGACGGCTTTGCCGAATATGCCCATTGGATTACGCTTTTCCAGTTCATGAGTCCTTGTGAATCTGCAGCTGCTTCTATCTCTCCTGCTACGACTTCTTTGCCAAACTTCTCACAGCATGCTAAGGCTATAGGTAGGCAAGGCCCATATGCTGTAAAGGCGTTAAAGTCATTCTCTGATTCTAGAGAGACCATATTTAGCTTGAGGTATTGCAGGACTTCATCGGCTTTATCCGTATTTTCTCCAAACCGAGCACATAGTCCCTGTCCGTTTTTTATTGTATCTGGCGCGCTTGTCATTACTCTTACTTTATCTATCTCTTCGTCGTTGGAAGTTTTGACCTTCTGTAAGGGCGTTCCTGCTAGTAATGTCATAAGCACAGCCCCTTTTTTAAGCCTGTACTTTAAGATTGCTTTTACATCGCTTGGCCTTACACCATAGAAAACCACGTCTGATCTTTCTAAAAGATATTTGTTTCCAACGACGTTATTCTTCAACTGCGTGTTTTTTAATCTCTTCTTTGCTTTATCTGTATCTAAACAAGAAACGAGTATTTTTTGGATTGGGTAGCCGCTTTGTACAAGGCGTAAAGCGATTGCAGTTCCCAGGTGCCCGCAACCAAATATGCCTACGCCTAATTCTTCCTGTTCCCCTTTCATAATTATGCTCCTTTCCCACTAAGCTTTTTTCACAACTCTTTATCTCGAAGTGTTGATGCTAAGAACCTACAGGGCGATTCTTGGCAGTCCAATCGATTTAACCTCAATGTCGTTGAGCTTTAATCAACACCTCCAGTATTGCCTAATGCCCCTACCCCAGAATTTTTAACCATTTAGAGCTGGAAAATCCGGCATGATAAACTCCAAAAAAGGAGATCATGCCGTGAAGCGATCCCGTTACACTGAAGAGCAAATTGCCTTCGCGTTGAAGCAGGCGGAGCTGGGCACACCGGTCCCGGAAGTCTGCCGCAAGATGGGTATCTCGGAAGCGACTTTCTATGCCTGGCGGAAGAAATACGGCGGCCTGGGGCCCTCGGAGCTACGGCGGCTTAAGCAGCTGGAAGTTGAGAGCCTGCGGCTGAAGCGAGTCGTCGCCTACCTGAGCCTGGACAAGGCCGTGCTGTCAGGATGTTTTGTCAAAAAAGATTTCAGACCGCCTCGCAAGCGTCAACTGGTCGATGATCTCCAGAAGCGATTCGGAGCCAGCCAGCGGCAGGCTTGTAGATACACGATTTACAAAGCTTAAAAGATGAAAAAAGGAGCTGTCATCATGAAGGAGTTCAAAGCCCGCACGATTTATCGCCAAGGCATGAACGCTTTCTACGAACACGAAGGCAAATACGAAAATCCCTTCAAGATTGGCAGTGAGGAATTCGACCTTTTTGAAAGAGGTTGGACTCAAGCCCTCAAACGCCATCGTGGAACATTATCAGGAGAATCAGGAAAGAATTCCTCACACCCGCTAAGGGGTAGCAGCCTTGCAGAAAAATATCGAAATATGAGGAACTGGTCATCTAAAGAAGATGGCTAGGAGTGTCTACTGCACCGGGGTAAGTCCACTAGGTGTCTACAATGTGTCCACGCAATAGTGTCATTCTGTGGAGCTGAGTGGTGGCCTGCTCTCTTAACTGTTTGATTATGAAGAATTGTGGTTGATTGTGTAGATTAGTACTTGGATTGAAAATCCTCGTGTCGGTGGTTCGATTCCGCCTCCGGGCACCATTAGATTCAATAACAAAACCCGCCTCGTGCGGGTTTTGTTATTTCTAAAGATCTAAATGTAAGCATCCATTGCAATTAT
>Ga0307486_1002979_pt1 | contig 11347 bp, 10 predicted proteins | sample CBIW02metaG_FD_203663 | JGI IMG/M metagenome (GOLD analysis project Ga0307486, IMG submission 203663) | Sea-ice brine microbial communities from Beaufort Sea near Barrow, Alaska, United States - CBIW 0.2 | ecosystem: Environmental > Aquatic > Marine > Coastal | place: USA: Alaska | collected... | reverse complement strand
GCATCCGGCTTCTTCGGCTTGTTGACCGACAGCCTGCCGGCACTGATGAAGGGCCTCGGACTGACCCTGCTCGCGACCGGCCTGTCAATCCTGATCGCCCTCGTGCTGGGCGTATTGTTCGGGTTCTTCAAGGTCTCCCAGAGCCGGGTGCTGCGCGGCCTGGCGAGTATCTACGTGAGCATCTTCCGTGGCACCCCGCTGCTCGTACAGGCCTTCTTCTTCTACTTCGGCCTGCCGCAGCTCACCGGGCAGTCAATCGATGTGCTCACCGCCGGTGTGCTCACCCTGAGCCTGAACGCCGGTGCCTACATGACCGAAATCGTGCGTGGAGGCATCCAGTCGGTCGATCCCGGCCAGACCGAAGCCGGCCGCAGCCTCGGCCTCAGCTACGCCACGACCATGCGGCGCGTCGTACTGCCCCAGGCCGTGAAGATGATGACCCCGGCGTTCATCAACCAGTTCGTGATGACGCTCAAGGACACCTCGCTGTTGGCCGTGATCGGATTCGCCGAACTCACCTACCAGGGCCAGCAAATCTACGCCTCCAACTTTCGCACCGGTGAGACCCTGCTGATCGTGGCCGCGTTGTACTTCATCGTCATCAACCTGCTCACCATGCTCTCCAACAAGCTCGACAAGAGGTTCAACAAATGAGCGCCAACACCACCCCGAGCGCCGGCAGCAAAATCAGCGTCAGCGGACTGCGCAAATCCTTCGGCTCCAACGAGGTACTCAAAGGTCTCGATGTTGAGATCAGCGAGGGCGAAGTGGTCTGCGTCATCGGCCCGTCGGGATCGGGTAAGTCCACCTTCCTGCGCTGCCTGAACAAGCTCGACGAGCACAGCGCCGGCACGATCATCGTCGACGGGTTCAACCTCAACGACAAGGCCGTCGACCTCAACGAGGTGCGCCAGCACATCGGCATGGTCTTTCAGCACTTCAACCTGTTTCCGCACATGACGGTGCTGCAAAACATCATGCTCGCGCCGGTAGAACTGAAGAAGGAGTCGAAAGCGGATGCCCGCGCCACCGCCCTGAAGCTGCTCAAGCGGGTGGGCCTCTTCGACAAGGCCGACGCCCGACCCGCCCAGCTCTCCGGCGGTCAGAAGCAGCGTGTCGCCATCGCTCGTTCCCTCGCCGTGAACCCCGACATCATGCTGTTCGATGAAGCCACGAGCGCCCTCGACCCGGAAATGGTCGGTGAAGTTCTACAGGTGATTCGAGACCTCGCCGCCGAGGGAATGACCATGGTTGTCGTCACCCACGAAATGGGATTCGCCCGCGAAGTCGCCGACCGCGTCATCTTCATGGCCGAAGGCGTCATCGTCGAGGAAGGCAGCCCGGCCGAGCTGTTCGGCAACCCGCAGCAGGAACGCACACAGGACTTCCTGTCCAAGGTGCTCTGAACCGCCTCGCTACCCACGGATGCCGCGCGCCGACCGGCGTGGGGCATCCGTGGGTAGCGGCCGTTCAGGTGCGGTCGCCGACGATCTCTTCGCGCACCCGTCGCAGGTCCTCCATGAGCGAGCCGATCAGGATCCAGTGGTCCGGATGCGGCGTGACGATGCGCAGCGGCTCGGTCAGGGCGAGAGCGTCGGAGTCGAGCTGTTCCGGCAGGGTCGTGTGGTCAGCGTCGTCGCGGGCGAGCAGCCCCAGATCGTGCGCGGCCCGGGACAACTCCCGGGAGAACGCCTGAACGCTGGGCTCGAACTGCAGGGACTCATCGTAATGATCGTGCAGAGCCCGCGTCATGCCGATGGCACGCGTGACGAGCGTCGGTAGCCGCTCGATCATCTCGTGGTCGGCGTCGAGAGCCATGCGCAGCTTGGCTTTGCGCGGGTTGAGCATAAGGCTTTCCTCCGCCTGCGCGATGGCCTTCTCGGCCGACACGAGCATGGGGCGCAGCAGCCGGGCCTTGATCATCAGCTCCGTCAGGTCCATGGGGCTTTGGGGGGCCCGCAGCGCGTGGGCGATACGGTCAAAGGTCTCGGCCAGCTCGCGGGCCAGCAGCCCGACCGCGTCGCGTGCGGGGGCAACCAGTACCGGCGGGACAATGAGCGCGTTGATGATCAGGGCGATGCCCGCCCCGATGAACGTCTCGAAGATACGATCGAGGGCGTACCCGGGCGTCGTGGCACCCAGGGCGAGCACGAGCATGGCGCTGATCGGAATCTGACTGGCCGCCACCGGCGATAGGCGCAGCGCCCAGGCGACGAGAATGCTCACCACGATCGTGCCGAGCACGACCCAGCTGGACTGGCCGAGGAAGAATCCGATCGTGGAGGCGATGATGACGCCGCCGATGACGCCCGCCGTGCGTTCGATCGCCCGCCCCAGGGTCTGGTTGACGCTCGGCTGCACCACGAGCAGGGCCGCGATGGCGGCGAAGATCGGCAGGTCGTTCGGCAGCAGGAGCTGGGAGACCAGCCAGGCCAGTCCGACCGCGACGGCCATTTTCACGACCTGCAGCATCGGGAGCCGCTGAGAGATACGCAGGGAGATACGCAGGGTCGAGGTTAGTTTCACTGGTCAAGGGTAACCCGACCACGCGTGTCAGACGGATGCCGCCGCCGCATCGCTCGCCGGCTGGTAGGCCACCCCGAGAAACCGGGCGTAGCCCTGCACGGCCTGGTCGAAGCCCCGCTGCGTGCGCTCGGCCCGGGCCGTGGCGGTCGCCGTCGTCGGCTCGTCGAACAGCGCGGCCGCGGCGGTGAGCCCGGAAGTAGCAATCTTCTTGCGCCAGGTACCGACGATGCGGCCGTTGACGACGACGAGGGGCAGGAAGATTCCGTTCAACCCCGGAACGACCCGGCGGAGGTGCTCGGCGGCGATCACATGCGTGCGATCGCGGTAGCCCAGCAAATATTCGTCGAAACCGGGCAGCGCGAGCACCGCCGCGGCGCGTCGCGTCGGAGCACCCGCATCCGCTGCTTCGGCCGTGAGGTAGTGCACAACCCCGTCTACCTGAACTTCGACCAGGCGATGCCGTGCCACCGCCAGACCGGTTTTCGCGTCGGCGACGGTGAGCTGCGACCACCAGGCGAAATCGGCCAGCGACGCTGGCCCGTGACCGGCGACATAGCGGTACACGAACTCGCCGAGGGCCTCATCGTGTTCCAGCCGGCGCGGGTTCGGCACCCACTCGTCCAGAAGCACGAGGCCCTGCTGGGACCCGACGTGCTTGCCCCAGCACAGGGTTGCGGTTTGGGCGAGGTGGGCGATCATGTGGTAGCCGCGCTGGCCCTCGGTTGACAGCCCCGCCGCTTGCAGCGTGACCATGAACTCGGCCCGGCTGAGCTGTTTGTGGCCGGTGAGTGCGACGATCGCGGCGTCGCGCGCACGCTCGAGCACGGCCGTGTCGAGGCCGAGCCGTTCGTTGACCGCGCGCGTCTTAGCGAGCAGCCTCGGCGAGGTCAGGCCTTGCATCCAGGCCAGTTCCCGAGCCGGAACGAAATGCAGCGTGCCCCGCATCGGCCAGGAACGCACAATTTCCCCGGCCGAGATGGATGCCTGTATGTCGGCCTGCGTGGTCCCGGGCGCGCGAACGCCCAGCGCCCACTGGCCCGCGGCATAGTCCTGGGCCTGCACCGCGAGCATCCGCTCAGCGACGGCGGCGGGCCCATGAAGTGGCGGCCCGGTCAAGCCCTGCGCCTGTAGGCGCAGCCGAACGGCGTCGGCGCGAGAGGCGGCAGCTGGCATGACACCAGTATGCCGACTCCCGCGCCGAGAGCGAGGGGTCGAGTTTCGAGAATTTCGTCCGGTCTTTGGAGCGCCGTACGGCTCAGCCCAGGTCGTCGTCGGTGCGAGCGCCGAACACGATTTCGTCCCAGCTGGGCATCGACGCACGGCCGCGTTTGGGTGTGGTGCGGCCGTGAGTGCGTTCCTGCGCCCGGGCGGCCTGGTTGGCCCAAGCGTTGCCGGTCGGCTCGGGAGTCGTCGCCGGAGCGGCACTCGATTCGTCCGTGACCGTCGCATCCGCCGGCGGCTCGGTGCTCGCAGCATCGACCGGCACGGCTCGGCGCCCTCGCAGACCGGAGGGAGCCTCGACGAACGGTTGTGCGGCCGTGGACGCCGCCGCCTCACGTTCCCCGCGTCGACGACGCAAGGATTCCAGCAGGTCGGCCGTCTCGCTCATATTCGAGGTCGGCTCAGCGGCCCGTTTGATTGCCGCTTTCGAGACCGCATCGTCCCGGCTCAGGGATCGCGAGTAGGGAACGGCTTCGAGGTTCGGGCTGGTGTCGTTGAGAATCTCGTCCGGCAGCGATTCCTTGAAATTGAAGGCGTTGCTGTCGAATCGAGACACGTCGGCAGCGCTCGTCTCCGATCCCACCGCGCGCAGGCGAGGGATGAGAGAACCCTTGAGGTCCCCCTGCTGCGAGAGCGCTATGGCTTCGCTGCCGACCGGCGACAGTGAGTTCTTCTTCGGTTCGAAGCTCCATCGGGCATCATGGTCGATTTCGTCTGCGGTGAACGACAACTTGATGATCCAGCCACCGCCGGGCTCTTTCCAGCTGGCCCAGCGTTCGCCGATTGCTCCGAGCGAGGCGAGTCGTTCCCGAATGACGCTGCCGAAGGTCACGTTCTCATCGCTCGGATCGAGATCGTTGGCGGTGTGCACCGGTACGCCCAATGCTGAGGTGACCATGTACTCCCGTTCGGCCACGACCGGTCCCTCGAAGCGGCGCACGTAGTCGAGCGGTGCCCCGGTGACGGCAGCCACATCCTCGGCTGACATGCCCGAGCGAATGTGCGCCTGGACTTCCCGTGGGGACAGCTTGGGCGCGTTGACGCGTTCCGTTTGGGTTTGGCGAAGCCGGGACTGGAGAACCTCGTCGATGGCGATGCGATACCGGTCGCCATCTTCGGACGCTGCAAGCAACGCTCCGTTCTCTACCCCAATAACCTTCAATTCCTGCATGAAGACAAGCCCTCTCGCGATTACCGTTGGGTGCAAGACTGCCACGGGTTGGTGTCTTTTTGCGGGAATACGCCGGGCGTGCCGCAAGTTGTTTGGTGGTGTCCGATTAAAAAGGTTGGCGGACGGTTTGCTATTCCGACAGGATTGTTGGAAACTGTGCCCGCCGATTTCGTTTATCGGCGTAACTGAAATGGATGGGCATGGCAACCGATTACGACGCACCCCGAAAGACTGAAGACGACTCTGAGTCGATTGAGGCCCTCAAGGAACGTGTGCCAGATAAAATGTCCGGCAGCGTTGATGTCGACGACTCCGACAACCCCGGTGGGTTCGACCTTCCGGGTGCCGACCTGTCCGACCTGGACCTCGATGTTGTCGTCCTGCCCCCGCAGGCCGACGAGTTCACCTGCGTGAATTGCTTCCTCGTGAAGCACCGCTCGCAGATGGGCCACGAAACCAAGCTCGGCACGGTCTGCCTGGAGTGCGACTCCTAACCCGCAGGACCAGCTTTACCCGACGTTGGCCGTTCGCGATTCATTGATCGCGGCGGCCAATTCTCGTGGGTGCCGGCTGGAAATGACCCAGTACGGCGCCGGATCGGTCGGGTCGACGATGGGCACGCGCACGACCGGGTCGATCCAGCCGCGAATAAGCAGCCAGGCCCGGGCATCCAGTCGAGGGCCGCGTTCCTGAGTCGCTTCGGTCTTCTCAAACGAGGTCGCCTCGCCCAGGAGCCGGGTGGAAATCGTCGCCGGCCCGGCAATCAATTCGCCGTTCTGCACGCGCACGACCGGTGAGGCGAGCACGAGCAGCAGCACACAACCGCCGTACAGGACGGCAGCTGTGACGATGCCGGCCAGCAAGGAGATCGGTACGAGCACAAGAATGCTCGCTGGTATCACCAAAGCGGTGACGATGAAGGCCCACGCGTTGGGCCACAGTTTTTCTCGGTAATCAGGCATGGCTCTATTCGATCAGATATCTGCACTACCCTCGACACGTGGCAGAAAGCGTCGAAGTACTGATCCAGGCATCCATCCTCCCGAACTATGCGCACCCCGGTGACGCCGGGGCTGACCTGCACGCGGCCGAGGCTCTTGTGCTCGCCCCGGGAACTCGTGCGCTTGTCGGCACCGGCGTGTCGATCGCGCTTCCCGACGGGTTTGCGGCCTTCGTCGTCCCCCGCAGCGGACTGGCCGTCAAGCACGGCATCACGATCGTGAACGCACCAGGAACGGTGGATGCCGGCTATCGCGGCGAAATCAAGGTGGCTCTGCTCAATACCGACCAGACTGCCCCGTTCACGATCAGCGTTGGCGATCGCATCGCCCAACTCATCGTGATGCCCGTCGCTCGCGCGACCTTCATCGCCGTCGACAAGCTGCCCGGCAGCCAGCGCGGCGAGGGAGGTTTCGGTTCGACCGGCGTACTGCCCCAGGCCGAGATCCCCATCGAGCCCACGACACCAGACAACGTACCCGTGCCGGGCGCAAGCCCCGCAGACAAGGAGATATCCGGTGAGTGACATCACGAACGCGGGGGAGCCCCCCGCAACCATGCCTAAATCGGCGCCAGAAGACCGCGAGACGGAGGGCCCGTTCGACGAGTCCGAGGCCAACCCGGTGCGTCCGTACGTCGACCTCGGCGGGGTCAAGATTCTTCCGCGTGAAGGCCTGCACCTGCGCCTCGAGATCGAAGAGGGCAGCAAGCGTGTTGTGGCCATCGGTTTGGACTTCGCCGGTTCCACCCTGCAGGTGCAGCCGTTTGCCGCGCCGCGCTCAAGTGGGCTGTGGCACGAAATCCGCGACCAGATCGCTGACCAGATCGGCAAGCAGGGCGGCACCACGACTCCGCGCGAGGGTCCCTTCGGCCCCGAACTCGTCGCCGAGATCCCCGTTGCCGCCGGCCAGGAAGCCGGCGGCGTCACCCGGCTGGCCCGTTTTGTCGGTGTCGATGGTCCGCGCTGGTTCCTGCGCGGCGTGATCGCGGGAAAGGGGGCGATCGACCCTGACGCCGCAGCGCAGATCGAAGATCTGTTCCGCAGCATCGTGGTTGTGCGCGGGTCGACCCCGATGCCGCCACGCGACCTGATTCCGTTGCGTATGCCGGCCACGTCGTCCGGCGCGACCGAGACTGCCACAGTCTAAGCAGAACATGAAGGACAGAAACCAGGACCAGCCGGAACTCTCGGACGAGCCGGAACAGCCGGCCCTTTCCCCGCAGCCCGAGCAGCCCGGGCAGTCCCCGCAGCCCGAGCAGTCCGATATCCCCGCCGCGGGGCACGCGAGCGCCTCCGGGGTCTTTGCCGAGTCCATGGCCGGTGCCGCCCGCCGCGCCGGGTTCGGTGCCGCGACCGAGGGGGAGCCGATCAGCGGCCGGGCGTTGTTGCAGACGATGGGCGGCGTCCGCGGCCTGATCGAAGCTGTGCTGCCGGGTCTGGTGTTCCTGATCACCTACTCGTTGACGATCGACCCCTCGACCGACGTCACGAGCGACCCGATCGGTACGCTGCTGCCCTCGCTCGTTGCGCCGCTGGTCATCGGGGTGATCTTCGTGGTTCTGCGGGCGGTCACCAAACAGACCACGACACCGGCCGTCGGCGGTCTGGTCGGCACCGCCATCAGCGTTGCGCTTGCGTTGTTCTCCGGCAAGCCCTCCGATTTCTTTCTGGTCGGGCTGTGGACCAACGCCGGCTACGGCGCCGCGCTGCTTCTCTCCGTGCTTGTGCGCTGGCCTCTCATCGGCGTCGCCGTCGGGTTTCTCATGGGCGACGGCGTGGCCTGGCGTGTTGATGCTTCGAAGCGTCGCGTGCTCACAATTCTGACTTTGTGCTGGACCGGGCTGTTTCTCGGTCGCCTGGCGGTCCAGCTTCCGCTGTATCTCGCCGACAACGTCGAGATGCTCGCGTCAATGAAGCTCCTCATGGGCATTCCGCTCTACGCACCGCTCCTCGTCGTGTCCTGGCTCATGGTGCGTTCGGTGTATCGCGCAGCGGATGCCGCCGCGACCGCCTGATTCGCCCGGTACGGGTCGACGAGAGGCGCGGGTGCCCTGCTAGAGTTATCTTGACGTCAAGATAGTTGTTCGGCGGGAATTCGTCCGAGCGACTCGATGGAAAAAGGCAGCCCACGGCATCCGCCGGTTAGGCTTGCCTTGCTGGCACGAGGCTGTGGCAGCGCACAAGATTTGAGGATGGCCGCGGGTTCCCCGTCGGCTCCACAACGGAGAGGGCACTGTGTCGGATTCAAAAAGTACCGCGGTAAATAGCTTCGGAGCCAAAGACACCCTGCGCGTCGGTTCGACGGACTATGAAGTCTTTCGCCTGGACGCGGTCGACGGCTACGAGAAGCTGCCGTACAGCCTGAAGGTGCTGCTGGAGAACCTGCTCCGCACCGAAGACGGCGCCAACATCACGGCGGACCACATTCGTGCCCTGGGCGCGTGGGTGCCCACCGCGGAACCCGACACCGAGATCCAGTACACGCCGGCCCGTGTGATCATGCAGGACTTCACCGGAGTTCCCTGCATCGTCGACCTCGCCACCATGCGTGAAGCACTCGTTGAGCTTGGCGGCGACGCCAAGAAGATCAACCCCCTCGCGCCGACCGAAATGGTCATCGACCACTCCGTCGTCGCCGACCTGTTCGGCACGACCGAATCGTTCGAACGCAACGTTGAGATCGAATACGAGCGCAACGGTGAGCGTTACCAGTTCCTCCGCTGGGGCCAGACCGCGTTCGACGACTTCAAGGTCGTTCCCCCGGGAACGGGCATCGTGCACCAGGTCAACATCGAATACCTCGCCCGCGTCACCATGACCCGTGAGGTCCCTTCGACAGGCTCAGGACAAGCAACCGTACTGCAGGCCTACCCCGACACCTGCGTCGGTACCGACTCGCACACGACCATGGTCAACGGCCTCGGCGTGCTCGGCTGGGGTGTCGGCGGAATCGAAGCCGAAGCAGCCATGCTCGGCCAGTCCGTGTCGATGCTCATCCCCAAGGTCGTCGGCTTCAAACTGTCCGGAGTCATTCCGGCCGGCGTCACCGCGACGGATGTCGTGCTCACCATCACGCAGATGCTGCGCAAGCACGGCGTGGTCGGCAAGTTCGTCGAGTTCTACGGCTCGGGCGTCGCCTCGGTCCCGCTCGCCAACCGCGCCACCATCGGAAACATGAGCCCCGAGTTCGGTTCGACGGCCGCCATGTTCCCCATCGACGACGTCACCCTCGGCTACTTGCGCCTCACCGGCCGCAGCGAAGAGCAGGTCGCGCTCGTCGAGGCATACTCGAAGCTCCAGGGCCTCTGGCACAACCCCGACCAGGAGCCGGTCTTCAGCGAGTACCTCGAGCTCGACCTGTCCACGGTCGTTCCCTCGATCGCCGGTCCGAAGCGCCCGCAGGACCGCATCATCCTCTCCGAGTCGAAGTCGCAGTTCGAACGCGACCTGGACAACTATGCCAGCGCCCCCGTCTCCCTCGTGGACGCCGCAATCGAGGGTACGTTCCCCGCATCAGACCCGCTCGGCCTCACCTCACAAGACGAGGAGTCGGCGCACCAGCGCACCTACGAGAGCGGCCTGGAGCGACACACCAGCCACCCGACGAATGCGCACCCGCAGCCCACCGACGTCACCCTCGCCGACGGGCGTGAGTTCACCATCGACAACGGTTCCGTTGCGATCGCGGCGATCACTTCCTGCACCAACACGTCCAACCCCTCCGTCATGCTCGCCGCCGGCCTGCTGGCCCGCAACGCGAGCCTCAAGGGGCTCAAGAGCAAGCCGTGGGTCAAGACCACCCTGGCCCCCGGATCCAAGGTCGTCACCGAGTACTACGCGAAGGCCGGCCTCAACGGCTACCTCGAAGACCTCGGCTTCTACCTCGTCGGGTACGGCTGCACCACCTGCATCGGCAATTCGGGCCCGCTCGAAGAGGAAATCTCCTCCGCCGTGCAGGAGAATGACCTCGCCGTCACCGCTGTGCTCTCGGGAAACCGCAACTTCGAGGGACGCATCAACCCCGACGTGAAGATGAACTATCTCGCGAGCCCGCCGCTCGTCATCGCCTATGCCCTCGCCGGCACGATGAACTTCGACTTCGACACCGACGCACTCGGCCAGGACACCGACGGGAACGACGTGTTCCTCAAGGACATCTGGCCCGACGCCGACGAGGTGCAGAAGACCATTGACGAGTCGATCAACTCGGAAATGTTCGAGACGCAGTACGCCGGAGTCTTCGAGGGCGACGACCGCTGGAAGTCGCTCAAGACTCCCGTCGGCGACATCTTCGCGTGGGATGCCGAGTCCACCTATGTGCGCAAGCCCCCGTACTTCGACGGCATGACTCTGGAGACCAGCCCGGTCGTTGACGTCAGTGATGCCCGTGTGCTCGCCAAGCTCGGCGACTCCGTCACGACCGACCACATCAGCCCCGCCGGTTCCATCAAGGCAGACGGCCCCGCCGGCCGTTACCTGGCCGAGCACGGCATCGAACGCGGCGACTACAACTCCTACGGTTCGCGCCGCGGCAACCACGAGGTCATGATTCGTGGGACATTCGCGAACATCCGTCTGCGCAACCAGCTCCTCGACAACGTTGAGGGCGGCTTCACCCGCGACTTCACCGTTGCGGGCGGCCCGAAGGCAGACATCTACGATGCCAGCCAGAACTACCAGGCCGCCGGTACCCCCCTCGTCATCTTCGGCGGCAAGGAGTACGGTTCGGGGTCCAGCCGCGACTGGGCAGCCAAGGGCACGAGCCTTCTCGGCGTCAAGGCTGTCATCGTCGAGAGCTTCGAGCGTATCCACCGCTCGAACCTCATCGGTATGGGCGTTATCCCCCTGCAATTCCCGGTCGGTCAGAGCGCCGACTCGCTCGGACTGGACGGCACCGAAATCGTCTCGATCTCCGGCATCACGGAGCTCAACAACGGTTCAACCCCGAAGACCGTGCATGTGACCTGCGTTCCGAGCGAATTCTCGGCCGAGGGAAAGGCACCGGTCGAGTTCGACGCCGTGGTGCGCATTGACACCCCGGGCGAGGCAGACTACTACCGCAACGGCGGCATCCTGCAGTACGTACTGCGTTCGCTCGTCTAATCCCACTCCGCTCCGCAGAGGAGCGGCTGCAGTAGCCGTCGGCGCGTAGACTCGATTCATTCGGGTCTACGCGCCGTTCGGCTTTCGACCAGTGACGTGAAAGGTGTGACGAATGACCCTTCTAGAGACGATTCACGGTCCTCGGGATCTCGATGGTCTCTCGAAAGAGCAGTTGCCGCAGCTCGCCGTGGAAATTCGACGGTTCCTGGTGCATGAGATTTCGAAGACCGGCGGCCACTTGGGACCAAACCTCGGTGTCGTGGAACTGACCATGGCCATCCACCGGGTTTTTCACTCACCGACCGACGCGATCGTCTTCGACACCG
>Ga0307486_1002978_pt1 | contig 11347 bp, 12 predicted proteins | sample CBIW02metaG_FD_203663 | JGI IMG/M metagenome (GOLD analysis project Ga0307486, IMG submission 203663) | Sea-ice brine microbial communities from Beaufort Sea near Barrow, Alaska, United States - CBIW 0.2 | ecosystem: Environmental > Aquatic > Marine > Coastal | place: USA: Alaska | collected... | reverse complement strand
CGCTGCTGAGCCTGATCAGGCATACGTCGGTGACATCACTTACATCTGGACCCGGGAGGGCTGGCTGTATCTGGCGGTCTTCATCGATTTATTCAGCCGGCGGGTAGTCGGTTGGAGCATGGGGTCCACCTGGGGCGGTGCCTGTGGGCTATCCCGCAACTACACACCCTTCTTTGGCGAAGTGGGCGATCATGCCTGGATGTCAGGGGTTCATCAGAGTGTCGGTGCCGCACGGGGAACCATCTCCGGCAAGTTGATTGCAGAATTGGCTACAGGTCAGGATTCCAGTCAGCTGGCAGATATGCTTGCAGTATCCGGCAAGCCCGCGATGAATCCGCCGCAACCTTTTCTGAGTGTCGGTGTAAAGACACGCATGGTTCACGCCGCCTGGGCGAGCCGCAGCGAGTTATGATTTTTAAAAAAAGTATGCCCAATGGATGCCAAGGCAAGCATCCCGAAACAGGTTGGTCAACAGGTTTGCTCTCCGGACAATTACTTTGGATGGGTTGAGGCAGTGAATGGAGACAGTATCAAAGTAAATGTCGTTGGCGCTGCGCGGACGAAAGGCTTGCTGTATGAATTCGATAATCTGCAGTTCTTCAAAGGTGAGGTGTTCGACTTTAGCTATCACGAGGTGAACTAACCAGTGGCCGCTGATCCTGTCAGGGTTCGCCTACATGCACGGGCTCCCCCGGCCCGCTATGAGAAATCGGGTCCAGGTGTAGGCATTCAACGCTACTGTGGTCGTTAACAACCGCTTCCAACGCTTGGCAAAATGCTTGCAAGGCTTCACTGGAATGCCCGGGGCGGTGATGAAGCTCTATTTCCACATGCCCTAGATCAGGCAACCCATCGGCTTCTGTCACGATTCGGCAACCTGGCGGTACACTGCGCGGTGTCTTAACGGTTAGCGCAAGCCCATTTTGCACGGGGACATTAATGCCGGTCGGGGATTGGCTAACGTAGCGAAGCTCCCAGCTTTTCTCCTCACGTCCGAGCGCTGACAACGCATGGGCACGAAAAATGCAGCCTTCAGGATTTAAGGCCAGTGGTAGTGTTGGCCATTGCGCCAGCGTTGCATGCTCAGAGATTACCCACACCATTGGCTCCCAACCGAGTAGTTGTCCTGATCGGGTGGGCTTATGTCTAACCGACAGCACAACATCCAGCAACCCTTCCTGGAAGCGCTTCACCAATGCGTCGCTGATATCGCACTGTATCTCTAGCTGAATATGCGGAAACTGCGCCGAAAAGCGTGGCAGCAGATCTGGCAAGTAGGCAGCAGCTTGTTCTTCAGAGGTGCCTAGCCTAATGATTTCGCCATGCGTCTCACCCTTAAGTAAGTGTTTGGCCTCATCTTCTAACTTGAGCATGTGGCGTGCGTAGGGCAGCAAATGCTCTCCGGCGGCCGTTAACAACACGCTACGGCTAGTGCGCTCAAAGAGCGGTTGGCACATCTGATCTTCAAGGCGCTTTATTTGCAGGCTCATTGCGGATTGGGTTCGGTGCAGCACCTTGCCCGCAGCGCTAAACCCTTGGCATTCCGCTACGGTGACAAAAGCGCGAAGTAAGTTCGTATCCATGATGTATGAGCCTTGTAAATGGATCGTATCTCAACTATTCATTTCTATTATGAGGTATCCATCATTACTCTGTCCACAACGGTATTGAACGCGACCTTATTTAAACACCCTTATTCAAAACAATATTGGTTAATTCGACAGGAGTACTTTTCATGCAATCGACTGAGGTTGCTCCATCGGCGAGTGCATTAGAGGGCCTTATCGATCTCAAAACATATCCCCTTGATGCGCTGGACAGCGAAACCGGACGGACGCTAATCGCGCAATGCCGCCGTCAGTTAGGCGAAGATGGCTGCGTTGTGCTTAAAAACTTTGTTCCCGAGGAGGCACTAGCACGCCTTGAGCGGGAAACAGAGCGGTTATCGCCCGATGCTCACTACAACCAAACCGAGACGAATCCGTATAACAGTGAGGGAGATCCTTCGCTGCCGACCACGCACCCCAAAAACCGCTTTGATGATCGCACCAATGGCTTTGTGGCCGGGGACCGTATCGGTAGCGACACGATTATCCGCCAGGTATATAAAAACCCTGAATTTCAGCGCTTTATTGGGGCGGTGGTTGGCATGGAGAAAATTCACCAGTACGCCGACCCGTTGGCGGACTTAGTGGTAAACGTGTTACGCGAAGGCTGCCAGCACCCGTGGCATTACGACACCAACGAGTTCATTGTCACGCTGATGACGCGTCAATCTCATGCCGGTGGCCGTTTCCAGTATGCCCCGGGTATCCGTAGCCCTGAAGGTGAAAACTTCGATGACGTCGAGAAAGTAATCGACGGGGATCGCTCACGGCTGAAAGCCCTTGATCTCCAGCCGGGGGATTTGCAAGTGTTCTTTGGTCGCTACTCTCTTCACCGTGTCACGCCGGTTGAGGGTGATAAAGAGCGACACACCGTGATTTTTGCCTACGCTAAAGAACCTGGCTTTGTCGGCCGGCCGGAACGTGCTGAGCGTATTTTCGGCCGCATGGCGCCGGTTCATGAACAAATCCTTAAAGACGGCATGCAGCGTAGCGATAGCCTGGCAGACTAAGAATCGTTTGAACCTTCCCCGCGACGGGAATCCAACCCTGACACGAGAGATATCATGAGTATTGTTGAAAGCGAAAAACTGACCGATAACGAACCGGATCAGATTCCTGTAGTGCCGTCGGCGCCGATGGCGAACGGCGATAGCATCCCCACGGCGTTTGATCCTAAACAACTTCGAGCCGGGCGGCTTACACGTCTGCGTGCGATGATGGCGGAAGAAGGCTATGCGGCACTGGTGCTGTTTGACCCGAATAACCAACGTTACGCGACCGGGTCGCGCAATATGTTTGGTTACTTTCTGCGTAACTCCTCGCGTTACATCTACGTGCCCTTAGAAGGACCGATTATTCTGTTTGAATACCCCGGCAGTGCGCACGTCTCCACCTGGCTTGAGACCATCGATGAAGCCCGCACCTCTAAGGTGGTGTGGTCGGCGGTGAATCAGCGCGACGGCCTGTCGTCTGACCCCTTTGGGGCCGAGGTTGCCGATCTGGTTAGGGAACACGGTAAGGGTAACAAGAAAGTGGGCCTTGACCGTTGTGCGCTGAATCTCGCGCGGGCGTTAGAAGCGCAGGGGCTTGATGTCTACGATTGCATGCAGGACACGCTGCACTGTCGTCGTATCAAAACGCCCGAGGAAATTGCCTGCCTCGCTCAGTCGATGGCCGCCAGTGAAGCCGCCGTGGCGGCAGTCGAAGCCGCGATTAAGCCGGGCATCACCGAAAACGAACTGTTCGCGATCATGTATGGCGAGGTGATCAGAGGAGGCGGTGAGTTTATCGAAACCCGGCTTCTTTCTTCCGGGCCGCGCACGAATCCTTGGTTTAACGAAGCCAGCGACCGCAAAATTCGTCCTGGCGAGCTGGTCGCGCTGGATACCGATACTATCGGCTGCCACGGTTACTACTCGGATTTCTCGCGCACGTTCCACGTGGGGCCAGGCAAACCCTCGGCCTATCAGCGCGAAATTTATCGCATGGCGTACGAACAGGTAAACCACAACATGGGGTTACTGAAACCGGGCCTGAGCTACCGGGAACTTGCCGAGCAGGCATGGAAAATCCCCGAGCGCTTTATTGACCGCCGCTACCCGTCGATCATTCATGGCGTGGGGATGCACGGCGAAACGCCGTTAGTCGCCCACCATATGGATTTTGATAAATTCTCCAAAGACGGTGTTCTGGAGCCGGGCATGGTGGTTTCGGTCGAAAGCTATATCGGCGAGGTCGGCGCGGCTGATGGTGTCAAACTCGAAGAAGAGGTGTTGATTACCGACACCGGTATCGAAAAACTCTCACGCTACCCCTTCAACGATCAGCTGCTAAATAAGGAAGTATAATCCCATGACCGATTCATCGCTTACGACCGTTCCCCATTGGATAGGAGGGGGCCCTGTAGAAGAAGCAACACGTTACTTGCCAGTGATAGATCCGGCGTTTGAAACAACGGTTCGCCAAGTTGCAATGGCGGACACACACGGTTGATACCGCCGTCGAAAAGGCGTTGGCAGCGTATCCTTCCTGGCGAGACACGCCGCCTAGCAAGCGCGTTCAGGTTATGTATCGCTTCAAAATGCTGTTAGAGCGTGATGCGGACATGCTGTGTAAGTTGATTAGCGAAGAACATGGCAAAGTATTGGAAGATGCCATGGGAGAGCTCAAGCGTGGCATTGAAAATGTTGAATACGCATGCGGTGTTCCTGAGTTGCTAAAGGGCGAGTATTCCCATAACGCCGGGCCAGGTATTGATACGTGGTCAAATCATCAGCCGGTGGGGGTTGTCGCTGGCATCACACCGTTCAACTTTCCCACGATGGTGCCGCTATGGATGTTCCCCATGGCGATTGCGTGTGGCAACTGCTTTATTTTGAAACCGTCAGAGCAAGTGCCCTCCGTAGCGATCAAAATGGCGGAGCTCCTTGAAGAGGCGGGCTTACCAGCCGGCGTATTTAGCGTCGTACAGGGCGACCGTGAAGCCGCCGGTGCGCTTATCGAACACCCAAACGTTAAAGCGCTGTCGTTTGTTGGCTCGACGCCGGTAGCCAAAGCGATTTATCAGCGTGGTGCCGCACTGGGTAAGCGCGTGCAAGCATTGGGTGGAGCGAAAAATCATGCGGTAGTGCTGCCTGATGCTGACCTTGAAAATGCGGCCAATACCCTGATTGGCGCCGCTTACGGTAGCGCCGGTGAGCGCTGCATGGCGATTTCAGTGGTTGTGTGTGTGGGTCAACAAACCGCTGATGTGCTGGTAGACAAAATTGCTGAAAAAGCGAAGCATCTCAATATAGGACCCGGAACAGAACCAGGGTTGGATATGGGCGCGTTGGTGAACGAAGCCCATCGTGATCGAGTGGCAGGCTATATCGCTCAAGGCGAATCGGCCGGTGCGACATTAAGACTCGATGGTCGCCAACATCCGCTGGTGGAAAATGCCCCTGGATACTTTCTTGGCGCGACGCTATTTGACCACGTCACGTCAGCGATGGGTATTTACCAGGACGAGATATTTGGCCCCGTATTGTGTGTCGTTCGCGTGGATGATTTTGATCAAGCCGTTGAGCTCATAAATGCCCACCAGTATGGCAACGGCACATGCTTATTTACCCGCGGAGGGGAAGCCGCGCGCCGCTTCGCCGATGAGATTGGAGTTGGCATGGTGGGTATCAACGTGGCGCTACCCGTACCGGTAGCCTTTCATAGCTTCGGTGGGTGGAAAGAGTCACTGTTTGGCGACTTGCACGCCTATGGCCCCGACGCGGTGCGCTTTTACACTCGGCGTAAGGCGATTTCACAGCGCTGGCCGACGGAAAGTGCGCAAGAGTCGGCACAGTTTAGCTTTCCCTCCCACTGAACATTAGGTTACCCCTGCCCGCCGGATACTTCCTCTGGCGGGTCAGCTGGCTGTTGCTAGCGATAACCCGCCATAAGTTCCCTTACCAATGGTGTATCCGCGTCGCGATGGGTGGGTAATTCAAAGCGTGCTTTGGCAATCGCGGTGCGGGAAAGTTCCGCCACAATCAGCACCTCTTCGTCGTCGGCCTGCGCAAGCGTTTCACCACCCGGACCGAGAATGCGCGAGCCGCCCCAGAAGTGGCTCTCGCCCTCCGGCCCAAAGCGGTTTGCCATAATGACCGGCGTGCCGTAGGTCATGGCGTAAAACCGTGTATTCAACGCCCAGTTTTCTTCATTGGAAAAGTCGTCGCTGACGATGCCGCTGGCCGAGTTAATCGGCGCGCAAAGCACCGTCGGGCGGGCGAGCAGGGCGGCATGCACGAGCGCCGGATTCCATAAATCCGCACAAATTAGCTGTGTGGCCGACCAGCCTGGGCAGATATCAGTGTGTGTAAGTTCGCTGCCATGGGTAAACCACTTGCCTTCTTCCAGCCCGCCGTAGGTGGGTAAGTTGAGCTTGCGATGGACGGCCATGAGCTGGCCGTGCTGAAAGATGGCCAGCGCGTTGTAGTACTCACCAGGGCTTGCCTCTTCCACAAAGCCCACCACCACCTGCATAGAGCCGCACGCGTCAGCCAGCGCTTTAAGGCGTGGGTCTTCCAAGGGCATTGCCACCTGCATAACCAGGCTTGCCAAGCGATACCCTGTTAATGACAGCTCGGGAAACACCAGCAACTCCACACCGTTACGCTGCGCCTCGGCTATTAGCGCCAAATGGCGCTCGATATTGGGGTTCAACTCACCCAGTGTTGTGTTGATCTGTGCGGCACCGACGCGAAGCTTGTCTTGATAATGCATTGGTTCTCCCATTGAAAAAGCCGCTCCAATGGAGCGGCTGAGGCTTTGCTTCGATGTGCTGGCAAGGCATTATGCCAGTGCCATGAGCGAGCGCCTAGCGGTGTTACAGCAGGTCATTCTCTTGTAGAAAGCTCTTTCCTACGTCTTCGATTGACTCGCGCTCGACATCGACGCGGGCATTGAGTTCAGCCATGGTCTCATCATTTAGTAGTGACGAAAGGCGATTCATCTGTTCGGCGAGCTCAGGATTGGCTTCCAGGGTTTCTGTGCGTACCACCGGGGCGAGGGCGTAAGCCGGGAAAAAGCCCTGATCGTCTTTGAGCACGTAAAAGTTAAACGCGGGGATACGGCCGTCGGTGGCAAATACCAGGCCGACGTCGACTTCCCCATCACGCAGCGCTTGATAGACCAAGCCCGAGTCCATGCGGCTCACTTCGCTGCGACCCACACGAAAACCGTAGGCTTCCATCAGCGGACGCCAGCCATCTTCACGGGCGTAGAATTCGGCGTTAAGCGCAAAGGTTAGACCCTCTTCATTATTGACCGCTTCGGCCAGGTCGGAGAGCGTTTCGATGCCACGTTCCTCGGCGTCAGCTTCGCGCATGGCGAGCGCATAGGTGTTGTTGGCATCCGACGGCTCAAGCCAGGTGAGGCCTTTTTCGGCGTCAAGTTCCTTGACCCGTTGGTAGGTTTCTTCAGGGCTTAGGCTTTCGCTGATGTCATTGTAGTTAATCAGGGACGTGCCGGTGTATTCCCAATAAAGATCAATCTGACCGTTTTCTTGGGCTTGGCGCAGAATGGCGGAGCCCAAGCCTGAGCGCTTATCGACGTCGTAACCCAAGCCATCCAAGTACTGTGTTGTCATGGTGGAGAGGATCTGCTGCTCGGTAAAGTTCTTACCGCCAACGCTGATTTCGTTGGCGTTAGCCAGCGAGACGCTACTTGCCAGGGCAATGCTTGCCAGGGCAATGCTTTTCAGTGCTGTGGTTAATGTTTTCATCATCGAATCCTTCTTTTGTCAGTGAAGCTTACATATTAATGAAGCCTAAGGGGTGGTGATACCTAGGCCCGGCCAGGGTTGACCCCACGGGGGACAAGGAGAAACGCTATAAAAGCAATAAGGGCATCGACCACAATGGCCAAAAGTGCCGTAGGAATGGCGCCTGACAGCATCATGACCGGGTCGTAAAGATCAATGCCGGTAAAAATCAGCTCACCGAGACCGCCAGCGCCGATCAAAAACGCCAGGGGAACCGTGCCCACATTGATCGTTAGCGCCGTGCGCATCCCCGCAAAAATTACGTAGAGGGCATTGGGCAGCTCGACTTTGAAGAGCCGTTGGATAGGTGACATACCAATGCCGGCGGCCGCCTCCATGAGTGCCGGGTTAACCCCCTTCAATCCCGCATAGGTGTTGCGGGTAATGGGCAGTAGTGTCGCCACAAATAGGCCAAAAACGGCCGGAACCGTGCCAATGCCTAAAAAACTCATCGACAGCGCAAGCACGGCAAGGGTAGGGATAGTGGTCCCTACGTTGAGCACTTGCATGAGTGACTCGGCCACGTTCGCCATTTTGGGGCGCGAAAGCACAATACCTAATGGAATGACAACAACAATCGCCAGGCTACCCGACATCACCGTGAGCCAGATGTGCTGCACCATCAAATACCGAACGTCAGGCAGGTACCATACAAAGTCATCGATGATGCCGCTCGACTGGCTCCCCACCCCGGCGAAAAAAATAGCCACCAGCACCAGTACCTTAAGCGCCCCTTTTATGGATCGAATAGGCATGGTTACTCCTTAATGGCCGCCGATGGCTTGCGATCATCCCCCTGGCGAGCGCGATAACGTGCGCCTAGGTGGCTGGTCATGGCGCGCTGGGTTATTTGGCCGCACACCGTACCGTCTTCATTAACGCAGGGAAGCCAAGTTTGGCCGTGGGCAAACATTAGTGAGGCCGCTTTGCGAAGGTCGTCGTCAAGGTCGACAACGGCAGGGACGGCCTGGAAATGATCGCGGCAGTAGCCTTTGGTAGTGCGAGCGACCGAGCGGTCAATGATACCGACGGGCTGTTTTCGCTCATTCACCATCAAGATGGCATTCTGATAACCGTAGTCATCAATTTTCGCCAGCGCCGTTTCTAGCGTATCGCTTGGCACGACCGTGCCGATTTCGTCGGTAACAATTTCGCGCACTTTGACCAGATTCAGACGCTTGAGCGCGCGGTCTTCGCCAAGGAAAGATTCCACAAAGGCGTTTTTGGGCGCCCCCAACAAGTCATCAGGCGTGGAGTACTGAACCAATTTGCCCTCACGGAAAACCGCGATGCGGTCGCCCATTTTGATCGCTTCATCGATGTCGTGGCTCACGAACATGATGGTTTTGTTGAGCTCCTGCTGCATCTTCAAGAACTCATCTTGAATGACCGCACGGTTGATCGGGTCGATGGCCCCAAAGGGTTCATCCATCAGCATCACCGGCGGGTCGGCGGCAAGGGCACGGGCCACACCAATGCGCTGCTGTTGTCCGCCCGATAATTCACTGGGGAAGCGCTTGAGAAACGCATCCGGCTCCAATGCGATCATCGCCATCATCTCACGCGCCCGTGCTTTGTACTTGGCTTTATCCCAGCCCAAGAGCTTGGGCACAATGGTGATGTTTTCCTCAATTGTCATGTTGGGAAACAGGCCGATCTGCTGAATTACGTAGCCAATATTGCGGCGCAGTGTTTGGGTATCGAGACCGGTTGTATCGTCCCCATTGATAAACACTTTACCGGCGGTGGGCTTAACGATGCGGTTGATCATTTTGAGCGTAGTGGTCTTGCCGCAGCCTGAGGGGCCTAAAAGGATACAAATTTCTCCTTCCGGCACTTCCATATTGATATGGTCAGCGGCCACCACCGCGCCTTTTTGCGTATCAAACACCTTCGTCAGGTTATCCAGTCGGATCATAGGGGTGTCTCTTATATTAGAAATTACATCTGGAAAGAGGCATTAGCTCGCTGCGGCCTCACGGCTCATCCCTTTTGGGGTTAGGCGCTTTTGTAAATACAGCAGCGAGTAGTCAACGATAATGGCTAGCAGGCTGACGGCGATCGCCCCGACAATTAGCTGGCGCGGATCGGATTGCGAAATTCCGCGGCTGATGAAGGTGCCCAAACCGCCTGCACCGATATAGGCAGCAATCGCCATGACGCCGATATTGAGAACAACTGCCGTGCGAACCCCCGCCATGATGATCGGTATAGCAAGCGGAATTTCGACCAAACGCAGGCGCTGATTGGAGCTCATGCCGATGCCTCTCGCGGCTTCTCGCAAGGCGGGATTAACGTTATTAATCGCCGTGTACGTGTTGCGAATGATCGGCAGCTGGGAGTACAGCAATACCGCGATAACCGCCGGTACATAGCCAATGCCATGCCCGATGAGCGAGAGAACCGGAATCATAATGCCAAAAAGGGCGATCGAAGGAATGGTAACGATAATGGACGCCAGGTAGAGAACACTCTGCGCGACACGCTCATTTTTGGTAATGGCGATGCCAATCGGTACGCCCGTCAACGCGGCAATGCCAACGGCGACACCCACAAGCGCAATATGCTCGATCGTGCGTGATAGCAGTAGGCCTGCATTATCTAAGGCGAAGTGAAATAACTCCAAACTGCTGCCTCCTGATTATTAATAGTTATTAAGAGCCGTTATAAAACTGCTCATGCACGCTAATGGTGGCCAGAGCGCAGTACATCATGGCACTGCTCCTGTGTGTTCAGAAGGTCAGAAGGAATGCAGCTTACCAAAAGGTAAGCGTGATTACCGGGAATTGGTATGACGATGGGTAATAGGCACAATCAGGGGGTGTAATAGTTAATATTTATGAAAAAAATCCACCTCATTGCTTTCGCTCCGGTTTGTCGTCTTAATGGGAGTAATATACGAATCAGTAACCGGACTGCATGAGGGCGTTTTCAGGTATGGTATCGAAAAGCTGGCCCATCTGTGCCTGACTTAGCCAAACCGTCTCCTGTTCCAGCGCGACTTCCAACTGGGCCTGGCCATCGCTTGAAGTGAAGATCCGTATCTGCTGCTCAGTCATGACCTTTCCTTGTCGTTTCGTTCAAGTGATTCAGTATAACTATTGATCGTAGCACTTGGCTCGATATAGCCGGAGCAGGTTGTTTTAGGACGGTGTGTTCGGACTGAGAAGGGCGTCACCGAATCTGTAGTGGTCAACTAATCCCGGACTGGATTTTAAGAACGTTCCTCACTACGCCTATCGGGGGTTATGGTGAAAGGTAGCCTCCACCTTGGCTATCTGCGTGAAAAAGCCTTTTTTCTGCGATATCCTGCCTCACAGCTATATCTATGAACAAAATTTTGTGAGCTCAAAAAAGCTATTTGAATCGGTACGCTGAGCCTGCTTTTAAATGCGGGTGATTTGGTGAGCGCGGCGGTTCTGCCGATGTGTAAAATGCTGGCTCAATTGAAAAGCTCAATTAAGAATCCTGATGTGTACAAATGAGCGCCGTTTTATCCACATTAAAGACGCCCCAAAGTGTATACACGCCCTTTTTGAATTTTCCTAAACTTCACATAAAAATCATATACTCCGTACTTAAGCAATATGTACACCGAGTGCGCGAAAACTGTATCAGTCCGCTTTTGTTTATTAGGTGGGCAAACGGAGAGATACGGCCAAAACTGGTGGCCTAGGCCACCATAACGTGCCCGATGCGGCCAATGTATGGAGTCAAGAACATCTGCCTGTTGACAAAAAATCGTTTAATTCAGGGCAATCAACAATTCAGCGCCCGGCGAGTGTTGCTGTGCTCCCGAACGTCCCGGAACCAAGTGCCTGTAGGCTTGCTGCTGTTCTGTCAGCGCCTGCTCATGCTGACGAGCCTGTTCGGCGGAGGTTCGGGACTCTTCATCCATGGCCAGAGCAAGCGCCTCATACTCGGCCTTTTCTTTTTCGATTAA
>Ga0307486_1002976_pt1 | contig 11353 bp, 10 predicted proteins | sample CBIW02metaG_FD_203663 | JGI IMG/M metagenome (GOLD analysis project Ga0307486, IMG submission 203663) | Sea-ice brine microbial communities from Beaufort Sea near Barrow, Alaska, United States - CBIW 0.2 | ecosystem: Environmental > Aquatic > Marine > Coastal | place: USA: Alaska | collected... | reverse complement strand
CCGGCAGTGACAGGCCGGACTGGAACTGGATAGGATTGCGAGCCATGACGTTAACTCCTTGACGTTCCATATGATTCCAGTATAGCCCAAGGCTGGTTTGATAGCTGGTCAACATGCGTAATCAGGAAAACCTTTGAGGTTGCAACGGAGTATGTTTGTAACGTGACACCTGCTTCGACCACTGAACTTTCCGGCCTTTGTATGCTGGCACTCTCAACTGTCTTTGCCTTACCAACAGCCGTCGAACGAAATGCGGCGCTAACCCCGCTGGCTGCAGTCACGCTCAGAGTAACCCGCCTTTCCGGCCGACAGATGCCTGCAGTGCTTATCAGTCCCACTCCCCCCTCACCAAGCCTTCCATCTACCTCGCCTCTTTAGCATCTAAAAAGCCAACAACTTTTTTGATAATGAGCAATACTCATTACGGTGTCAATATATTTTTTTCCGCACCTAAGAATCAAGCACAGCTTCTTTGAAGCACTTATATAATGCCCGCCAACACGAAGCCAAAAGAGATATTGACATAATGAGCACCACTTACTATTATTCGTAAGAATTGGCAAATCAGCACAGAATCAGACCGAAACCGCCGAAACCGACCTACGGTTTAACAAGAGGGCGAGTAATGAACGACTTTTCAACGGCATTCGATCTTGATTCGATGCAGCGTGAAGTTCTTGATCAGGCAAATAAATATGCTCGGAACGAACTGTTCCCGCTGGCCCAGAAGATGGACGATGATGAGTGGTGGCCTGCAGATATTTTCCCTCAGATGGGTGAGGCCCGTTTTTTCGGCATTACGACCCCGGAAGAATACGGGGGAGTAGGAATGGATCTGCTTACTTCCGGGCTAATTGCTCAAGCCTTCTCGCGATGGAATCATGCCTTGGCTTTAAGCTGGGTGGTTCATGAAAACTTGTGCCTGAATAATATTTTTCATAACGCAAATGAGGCTCAGCGGCGCAAATATGTACCTGACTTGTGTTCAGGGAAAAAAATCGGTGCACTAGGGTTGACTGAACCTGGCGCAGGGTCAGATGCTCTCGGATCCATGAAAACGACCGCCCGCCGCGAAGGCGACCATTACATTTTGAATGGAAGCAAGATTTTTATCACAAACGGCCCTGTGGCAGATGTACTTCTCGTGTACGCTAAAACGGACAGGTCCAAGGGTGTACATGGAATTTCGGCTTTTATTATTGAAAAAGACTTCCCAGGCTTTTCCGTCGCACAGAAGCTGGAAAAAATGGGCTATCGAGGCAGCCAAACGGGAGAGCTCGTTTTCACAGACTGCCGAGTACCGGTCGAGAACCTGTTAGGAGAGGAGAATAAAGGTCTCTCTATCGTAATGAACGGCTTGGATATTGAGCGAGCCATGGTTGCACCAATTTGTCTCGGAATCGCTGAGCGAGCTTTGGAGTTATCAATCGAGCATGCCAAGACGCGAGAACAATTCGGCAAACCAATTAAGTCTTTCCAAATGGTCCAGTCAATGATCGCTGATATGTATGTCGGGGTCGAGACCATCAGAACCTTCGTCTACAGGGGACTTGCTGCCGCGCAAGAAATCGAAGTGGGGGGGCAACGCTCAGACATCCACATGTTAACTGCCGCCTCAATCATGTACGCAGCAGAAACGACGAACAAAGTACTTGATCTCGCGGTTCAAGTTCATGGGGGTATGGGCTACATCTGGGAATCTGAGATCAACCGGCTTTTCCGATCCACAAAACTCATGGAAATAGGGGCCGGTACTACTGAAATACGGAAACTGATTATTTCCGGTGAGCTACTGCGGGATACTTAATAAAGATCGCTAACATAATAATAAAGAGTCTCCGTTTACATTTAAGAGAAAAAAAGGATGAAGTATGACTATTGAGAATAGCTTGGCCTACAATATGATTCAGCGCGTGAATGTAGGGGATTTTCTAACAAGAAGTGCCGCCAGAGCTCCTAATAGTGATGCAGTCATTGATGGCGAAAGACGATTTACATACATTGAATTTGAGAGATATGCCAATAGAATTGCAAATGGGCTATCGGAGAAAGGATATAATAAAGGGGATGTATTAGCACTTATATCTGAAAATAGTGCAGAGTTTTTGGCAATATATTTTGCGTGCGCAAAAATAGGCGTCGTATGCTTGCCAATCAACTTGTTTTTGGAAAGTGGTGAGATTGTCTACGTGCTTAATCATTCAGAAGCTAAAGGAGCTGTAGTAACCCAAAGCTTACTTGTAAAATATAAAGCTGGTTTTGAGCGCTCTTCTACCTTAATTGACATTATGGTTGTTGGAGAGTCTGAGGGTGGTAATGAAGATTTCAAGCCCATTCTTACGAGTCGGTTTAATATTATTGAGTTTTCATTGCTTCACGAAAAGCAATCTGATTTGGTGCCCCATGTCGAAATTGAAGATCGGGCCCCGATCACCTATCTGTATACTAGCGGTACTACTTCAGCGCCTAAGGGGGTGGTTGGAAGCCATCTCGCGATATACATAGAAACCCTCGGCACAGCTATTGATACCAGGATGACTGCAAGCGATAGAACAGTGGCTATGCTACCGATGTTTCATACTGCGCAGCTAAACGCATTATGTACCCCTATTTTTTCTGTGGGCGGCGCAGTTGTAGTAATGAAAGGTTTTGATGTTGAGGAGCTCCGGGACAAAATAGAATCGGAAAAGATAACTGTATTGTTTGGCTTGCCAATGATGTACCGAGCTCTAGTAGAGGCACAGCTCTCCAAACCACGCAATATCGATAGCCTGCGACTGGCTGTTTATGCAATGGCGACAATGCCTGATACCGAACTCCGCCAAGGCATTGACACACTTAAGTGCGACTTCTCCCTTATGTTTGGTCAAACCGAGATGAGCCCCACGGCTACATTCTTTAGACCAGAGCACCAGTTAAGTCATCCTGGTGCGGTAGGAACCCCCAGCATTAACGTTCAGGTCGGAATAATGGATCCTGAAGGGAATCTTCTGCCTCAAGGTCAAGAAGGTGAAATTGTTTATAGAAGTCCGCAAGTGCTGACGTGCTATCTTAAAAATGACGATGCTACTCGTGAAGCGTTTAAATTCTCTTGGTTTCACTCTGGAGATACAGGCTACTTCGATCAAGATGGTATCCTTTGGTTTAAAGACAGGTTTAAGGATGTCATCAAGAGTGGCGGAGAAAATGTAGCTTCTTTGGAAGTTGAAAAAGCAATATACGAAGTTGACTCTTCAATCGATGAGGTTGCTGTAATTGGGCTTCCCCATCAAAAATGGACGGAGGCCATTACAGCAGTAGTAACACTTAGAAATGACGGCAGCTTTGATGAAAGCAAGTTTAATGAACGGCTACGCAACAATCTCAGTCCTTTCAAATGCCCCAAGGGTATAATCGTTGTTGATTCGATGCCGAAAACCGCTACCGGAAAAATACAGAAAGCAGAGCTTCGCAAGATTCATAATGATTATTATAAAGAAAACCTAGAGTGAAATAATGTGCGTAACGTCTGTTTTTGAAAGGTGGAAACAGCGGCGCAAACTGTCGATGTTTACCCGCATGCAACGAGCATGTTTAATTGTATGCGGGTAAGCGTAATTAGTTAATAAATTTTATAAATGCAAGTTAAATTTCTGGTTTTAAACTTGGGATATAATATTGGGGGGGCAGTGTTATCTTTAATAGTATTGTTGAATCCTTTGTGGAGTGCAGTCCAGTGTTGTGTGGCGCGCTTTCAGACTTGATAGTTTTCAACTATGTCGTTCGACGGCTGCGTTAAACCGTTTTTTATACTGCGCTTAACATCCAACCGCGTGTGATTGTTAAGTGATTGTCGATCAGAAACTTCCCGCTCCCCGTGTCGCCATACCGGAATCTGTTAACGACAGTTGCTGGGTTTTGTAGTGGCTCCCCTCTTGTTTCCGAATCATGTGTAAAACGTATCCTCTCATACCTAGTGAGCCGTGTGCATCACTAAATTTACTGATTGAGTTCTAGGCCTTAAGTTTCGCGCGCGATTCATTTTCTCTAGGGCAGAATTTAGGATTGGTTAAGCTGTGATTGTATTGACTTCACGCCATTTCTAAAACGAATTGTCTTATCGCGTCTTGACATCTTAATTTAAGTGAGCGAAACTCATTAGAGTCTGGCTTAGTAGTAGGTCAGTGCGGTCGGAGCGTATGTTGGAGTTGGAGTTGGGGCTTAGTTAGATAGCTGCTAGCTAATCGTTTGATTGATGCTCCGCGCGCTCAATAACTTGGCCGAACCGGACAAGATAGTTGACGCTGCATAATGCTCAGAGTGGCAGATTGCGAATCTTAAAGGCGCCTGATCGCAGTTGAACCACAGCGCTCGTCACAGGGACTGCCAAAAAGTATATGGAGCATTAGTCGATGAATGGTCGAAAGCTAAATTGGTTTGTCTCTATAAGTGGCAGGCTTAATGAGATAACGGGTAGGCTTTTCTCATGGATAGTGATATTGATCGTATTCATCACTGTTTTGGATGTGATGTTGCGCTATATATTTTCGCAGCCACTGCAGTGGGCGTTTGACGCCGTAAAACAGCTTTATGCGATAGAGTTTTTACTTCTTGCCGGGTATGGTTTGCTGCATAATCAGCACGTTGCAGTCGATGTGTTTACCTCTAGGTTGTCCGAAAAAAAAATGGCGGCTTTAGAGTTACTATCTTATTCAATATTTTTTATACCCTTCGCAATTATGCTTATTGTTTATGGCTATGAGTTTGCAAAACGATCCTTTTTGATGAAGGAGACCACTTGGGGGGCAATTGCTACTCCAGTATACCCGCTAAAAATTATAATGGTCCTGTCTTTTATATTGCTGCTGCTGGCAGGTGTATCTAAAATTATAACAATAATGGCCACATTGTTTTCGAAGGAGGGTGTCGAATGAGCCCGGAAGCACTAAGTATACTGATGTTTTTAGGGCTCATTGTAGGGCTCTTTATGGGGCATCCGTTAGCGTTCGTCCTTGGAGGTCTTGCTGTCATATTTGGGTTTATTGGCCCCGGACCTGAAGTCTTTGGGATGCTAATAAATAGAATATACGGTGCAATCGATAACTATGTTTTGGTAGCAGTTCCAATATTTATATTCATGGCGCGGTTGTTGAGTGATTCTGGAATAGCAGATCGTATGTTTGATGTAATGAGGCAGTTGCTTGGGCCAGTTCCCGGAGGTCTAACGCTAACAGTTATCGGTGTGTCAGTAGTTTTAGCGGCGACAACAGGTATTATCGGCGCGTCGATGTCAGTAATGGGGTTGTTGGCGCTGCCTTCTATGCTTCAGCATGGGTATCAGAAGGAAATAAGTTGCGGTGCTATAGCGGCGGGTGGAAGTTTGGGAATTTTTATACCGCCAAGCATTATGCTTGTGATAATGGGTAGTTTCGCGTCAATATCAGTCGGTCAATTGTTTGCAGCAACTCTTATCCCAGGGCTTATGCTCGCGACGTTATACGCTGTTTATGTAGCTATTCTCAGCTATTTCAAACCTGAAATCGGCCCACCTATGAGTGAGGAAGAGCGTTATGGTCTGAGTCGTAAGAAACTCATTGGATTAATGCTAAAGCTTGTTTTACCGCCATTTATTTTGGTTTTGGGTGTACTCGGTTCGATATTTAGTGGTATCGCCACAGCAACTGAGGCAGCTTCAATTGGTGCTTTTATTGCGTTTGTTTTAGTGATAGTGCACGGAGAGTTTACTTGGGAAAAGCTGCGAGATAGTGTCGTCGAAACAGGAAAGACCACAACAATGGTGTTGTTCATTGTTGTCGGTGCGACAGCGTTCACTGGAGTATTTATTATGGGAGGGGGGATAGAGGTTACAACAAATTTTATTTCTGGCCTCGGCTTTAATAAATGGGGAACTCTTGTTGTAATGCTTGTTATGGTCTTTGTGCTCGGGATGTTCCTCGATTGGCTTGGAATCGTATTGATCTGCTTTCCGCTTTTTCTTCCAATTGTCGCGGATTTAGGGTTTGATAAACTTTGGTTCGTAGTTATCATCGCACTAGTTTTGCAGACATCCTTTTTGACGCCACCTTTTGGGTATGCACTATTCTATTTGAAAGGAGTGGCACCTAAAGAAGTTAGTATGGGGCATATTTATCGCGGTGTCATACCATTCGTTGCTTTAATTCTGCTTGGTACTTTCTTGGCTGTAGTGTTTCCAGTAATTGTAACTTGGCTACCGAGTGTTATGTATGGTTGAGCTATAAGTGCGTATAATTAAAATTTATAATTAGAAGAAAGAGGAAAAAGTTATGGGTATTAAAACAAAAGTTAAAAGTTTGTTTCTCTGTGCGTCAATCCTCCCGTTGGCTGGCTTGGCATCGGCGGAGCCTGTGGAAATTAAAATGACATCAGTATTTCCACCAGGAATTAATTTGGTCGATACTGATATGCACTTTGTCAAGACAGTAAATGAAATTGCAGGCGACCGAATAAAGATTAAGTTTTTCCCAGGTGGTACGCTCATTCCTTCGTCACAGGTATTTGACGCAGTGTCTTCAGGCGCTGTCGACGCCGCCGGAGATTGGGCGGGGTACTGGGCAGGGGCTGATTCGGCTTTTTCGATTCTGGGGTCCTTCCCGATGTTGCTTACCGCGAGTGATTATATACTTTGGCTCGAGCAATGGGGAGGATATGAAGCATTTCAGAAAGTCTATAGTAAGTTCAATATAGTTTACTTACCTTTCGGGGTCGTCTCGATGGAATCGGGCTTGCGGTCTACAAAAGCTCTTGCGTCCCTTGAGGACTTGAAGGGAAAGAAAATAAGAATGTCCGGAAGACCTCAAGGTGAGATTCTACAGAAACTCGGTGCGGCCCAAGTCCAATTACCGGGTGGGGAAGTTTATCAAGCGCTGGAGCGCGGAGTAGTAGACGCAGCAGAGTTCTCGTCGCCTGGCGTGGATTGGGGCTTGGGCTTGCAGGAAGTTACAAGTCACTGGCTGACGCCCGGTTGGCATCAGCCAGGCTCGGTACTAGGTCTGGCCTTCAATAAAAACGCGTGGAATGAGCTTGCCCCAGACATCCAGAGCCTTCTCGAAACAGCAGCAAAAGCGAATTTACTTTGGTCACTTGCATATTATGAGAAGTCCGCAGTAGAAGCGCATAGAAAGTTTTTGGAATCTGGTACCCAGATAAGTACATTGAGTGGCGATGAAATGAGACGACTTCAAGAGTTAGCTAACCAAGCTCTGGTCGAATCTGCATGCGATAATTCTTTGTATGCTGAAATAGCGGCGTCTCAAGTTAATTATCTTAAGGACTACGAAGGCTGGCGTTCGCTCCAAGGCGATTTTGCGATGGGAAGGAATCTTCCAATCTTGCCGGATGTTGATAAGATCACCAACTGTATAAAGTAAAACGAGAAAATGAAGCTCCTCCCAGGGCATATGCTACTGGGAGGAGTAAGAGGGGTTATGAAAAAATGATTATTGGATCTCTGATTTCGAAATCATCCTCAATAACTGTTGATAGCTTGTTTTCCTTCCAGGCGAAATATCATGGTGATCGGGTAGCTCTGCAAGATTCAGAGCGAAGCTGTAGTTATAAAGAATTAAATGGGAGGGCCATCCAATTAGGAAACGCACTTTTATCGTTAAATGTTAATAGAGGGGACAGGGTTGCGATTCTTTCAGAAAATCGAACAGAGTATGTCGAGTTACAACTCGCTGCTGCGAAAATAGGAGCAGTTGTAGCGGCGATTAATTGGCGCTTGGTTGAGAGTGAACTTGAACACTGCATTGCCCTTGCTGCACCTAAGGTCATTTTCGTATCGGAGCGGTACAGAGAACGACTTAACTCAATTAAATTCCAGGTGAAGCACAGGTTTTTATTTGGAAGTGAATATGAGAGCCTGGTAGTCAGTTCTGATACAACTGAAATACGTGGCCGATCTGATCCTGAAGATGGATTAATTATTCTCTATACCAGTGGAACAACGGGCTTGCCTAAAGCCGCGCTGATCAGTCACCGTGCTATTGTGGCCAGGGGGCAAGTGCATCGTTCGGATCATGGCATCGAACGTGATGATACATTTGTGGCTTGGGCACCGCTTTTCCATATGGTTTCCACTGATCAGGTTTTGTCGGCGCTTATGCACGGAAACAAGGTCGTGGTGCATGATGGTTTCGATGCCAACGAACTTGCCAAGATCGTTGGAGAGGAGCGTTTAGGATGGCTCGTGCTGATGCCAGGCATGATAGACCAGTTCATCTCAGCTATTCACGATCTGGGAATAAAGCCGGTTGGAGTGAGGGTTGTTGGCTCTATGGCTGATTTAGTACCGGCACACCAGATTTGCGAGGTGACAAGTTTACTTAAAGCTCCGTACATGAATACGTTCGGTTCCACGGAGACGGGGTTTGGCCCCGCGAGTAAGGGGCTTATACCAATTGGGGTCAAACCAAAGAGCTTATCTAAGATTCAGAGTTCTTATTGTGACATTCGGTTGGTCGATAGCGAAGGACTCGAGGTTGATGACGGGGCGCCAGGGGAATTAACGATCCGCGGCCCCAGTCTTTTTAGTGGCTATTGGCATGCGCCAGCGGACAATGCTGAAGATTTTCGAGATGGTTGGTTTAACATGGGCGATGTGTTCGTTCGTAATGTGGACGGTACGCTGGATTTTGTAGACCGGCGCAAATATTTGATTAAATCTGGTGGTGAAAACATTTACCCTGCAGAGATTGAGCGGTGCTTGTTAAGAGATTCTCGAGTTTTGGATGCGGTTGTTGTGCGGAAGCATGATGAGCGTTGGGGTGAGGTACCCGTAGCTTTTGTGGTGTCGAGTGATCCTGAGTTTTCACTTCAAGATGTCATTGAGTGCTGTGAGGGAGAGCTTGCCCGCTATAAGATTCCCAAAGAGGTCTATTTCGTCCAAGGTAGCCAGCTTCCGCGCAGTGCCACGGGAAAAATAAAAAGGCATGAGCTTGAGGAACGAATAAAAAGTCAACCAAACCCGGGATCATGTCCTGAAAGTGAGGGCTAGAGAAGAGATGCGAGGAGTGAATCTAGTTACGTCGGAAATAAAGGCATTTATAGGGCGATCTTCACTCCCATACAGAGTGGAGGTGGTCAGACGTGAAATTCAAAAATATGCGATTGCAACGGGTCAGCGCGCAGAAAGATATCTAAGTGGAGATGAGGCACCACCCATGTTTGTATTTGGGCTTTTTGAGGAGCTTGTCGGGCTTGAGGGCTTGCTATCTGACGGGCGGCAGCCAGCCTCACGACTCCAACCGGAGTTGCCACTTAAGAGGGTTATGGCCGGTGGAGCAAAGTTGAAGCTGTTCCGGCCAATTCGAGCTGGAGACGTATTGGTTTCAATTAAAACCATTAAACAGGTCTATGAAAAACAAGGTTCGCATGGCCCCATTATATTTATGACGGTAGAGAACAAGGTTCATACCGATAAAGGGGAATTGGTATTGGTCGAAGAGTTGTTAGAGATATCGAGATAAGTATATGGGGTTCTTTAAATGTTTAAAAGTTGGGCAGGCTTTGCCTCAGCGAAGTTTTGAGTCTAATGAAGTACAACTTTTTCTGTATAATGCCGCGATTTGGAATGCTCATCGAATTCATTATGACTACAAATATGCAATAGATGAAGAGCATTATTCTGGACTTGTGATTGATGGTCCGCTTATGGGGGATTGGTTAACCCAGCTGGTTTTAGACTGGCTCGATATACATGGGGAGCTTGTCGAGTTTGAATATTCAAATCGGAAGGTGGCTTATTTGGGGGAGGTCTTGAAAGCCTCTGGAAAAGTTGACAGGATTGATGAAGCTCAGCGTGAGGCCTATTTGGATTTATCTATTAGCAATCAATCCGGAGAGGTGATTACGCCCGGCTCGGCTAGAGTTCGTTTTCAATGATATTGAGGGCCTCTACCGATGCAATGACTTCGGGGTAATGTAGGTTTCTGGAACTTTTCGAATATATGCCCCATATCTCTGCTGTCATTAAAAAATGTTTTATTATTAAGTTTGTCAGGTAAACGTGGGATTGACTCAATTGGATTGTGTTGAGATGGTCTGGCGGAAGGACTGATAGGTTCCGTTCCAAGCGCCAGCCATTGCATTGGTTGTGGCTTTCCCGCGAACTCATGGCCAGTTGCTTGCAGCGAGCAGCAGAGTCGGATTTTACCTACGCGCGCTCTCAGCGCCCCCCGGCTAATTCACTAGATATATTGCGGTGGTAATTTTTTTTGTTATCGAGTCGCCTCTCGCAATGACTCGGCGAACTTGGTCAAACTACATAGGCTTCAAGCTGGGACATCGAGGCGAGTCAGGTAATATTTATTAAAGATATAATTTAATCATTGTTGAAATATTCAGGTTTATTTATAGTCCAGGTTTCGCCCCAATTTTGTCCTCCCCCAGCTACGTGGAGTACTTCACCCGTTATATAGTTGCTTGCATTGCTTCCCAAGTAAGCGCATGCTTCTGCAATATCCCAAGAGTTGCCGTTGCGCATCATTGGGTTGGAGCGACTGTACTTGCTGTAAGCCTCCTCAGAATAAACTTTCCACCCTTCGGTCTCGATTGCGCCGGGCGCGATACAGTTGACTCGAATGTTCAGCGGGGCCCACTCGACGGAAAGATTTTTACTTAATCCAATCACACCGGCTCGTGCCGCAACCGAGTGTGCAATTCCGTATAATCCTTGTCGAGTGACCACAACAATATTAACGATAGATCCTGGTAAATCCTGGTTCTTCCAAAAACGGGCGGCTGCTTGCATCATTAGCCATGTGCCAGTTAAGTTGGTATTTATGACGGCATTCCACCCATTCTCTGAAATTTCAGTTGCGGGCATAGGAAACTGCCCCCCAGCGCTATTGATTAATAAGTCGAGGTTGCCATATTTTGTTTTAATAACTTCGAAAAGTGAGTTGATTTGAGAGCTGTCCCGGATGTCCAGAGCAATGGCTTCTGCTGCAATATCTTTCGCCCTTAGAGCGTCAGCAAGATTTTCAAGTTTGCTCTGGTCGCGGCCGACTAAAATCAGCTTTGCCCCGAGCCGACCCAAAAGCCAGGCTGTTGCACGGCCAAGCCCTCCGGCTGCACCGGAGATCAGCACTACTTGCCCCTCAAAGGACGTCTTTGAAAAGCTTGTAGGCCGGTTAGCCAAGTCGCCGTCTGATAGGCCGAGCTTTTCATTATTTCGCGGACTGTCTTTAATATTTTTTTGCATTTCATTTTGCTCCATTGTAGCGATCTTTATTAAGTATCCCGCAGTAGCTCACCGGAAATAATCAGTTTCCGTATTTCAGTAGTACCGGCCCCTATTTCCATGAGTTTTGTGGATCGGAAAAGCCGGTTG
>Ga0307486_1002975_pt1 | contig 11353 bp, 7 predicted proteins | sample CBIW02metaG_FD_203663 | JGI IMG/M metagenome (GOLD analysis project Ga0307486, IMG submission 203663) | Sea-ice brine microbial communities from Beaufort Sea near Barrow, Alaska, United States - CBIW 0.2 | ecosystem: Environmental > Aquatic > Marine > Coastal | place: USA: Alaska | collected... | reverse complement strand
AAATGCCAAATGGGAATACCTCTATGCAAAGTAATCCAAAGCATTTTCTAACGCACTTTAATGCATATCTCACAGCATACCACGATAAAAACAGTAGCCTTTATGGCCATGATAAACAAGAAATTTTTTAGAAATGAGTCTAATACCTAATATCAATTTAAATAGTTCACAAGAAGGAAGTGAATTTTTGTATAAAGAAATTCACGACAAATGTTTTGTGCACCTGGATCAGGAATTGCAACTGCCTCCAACGGCAATGGGAATAGGTTACCACGATTACAAGGGACAACAATATCTTAATAACACCTTTTCCTATGGGGAATTTAGCGCCATTGTTGCAGCCAGTAAGACTAAAAAAACCTTTTTCAAATCAGCCCTAATAGCTGCTTATATTGGAGGGAATGCAGTTGAGTATTTTCCGAACTTTAAATCTCGTAGAGAAGGAGAGCCAATAATTATAGATATTGATACAGAGCAAGGATATTATTATGCCCAGAGAGCATTTAGAAGAGTAGCTGAAATGGTAGGAGCATCTTATAACAACTATTTGCCATTTGGAGTTGAGGAATTGAACAATAATGAAATAATTCAGTTTATTGAGGGGCTACTGCAAGATCCCCGGTACAAAGGGAAAGTAAAATGGATGAGTATTGATGGCCTTGCAGACTTAGTCGATAATACTAACGACATTGAAAAATCCTTAAAAGTTGCTCAAAAACTGAAGAAGTGGCGGAGAGAGAATAATATGCATATTAATACCGTGATCCACCGTAACAGTACCACCGACAAAGCAACAGGGCATTTGGGAAGTTTTGTTCAAAAAAAAGCAGAAACTGTGATCCTGCTAAAAGACACGGAAGAAAATCCAAGGATCAAGAATTCGCCAATTGAAGTTGTCCAAACATACTCCAGGGGCGTATCATTCGATCCTTTTCATTTTAAACTTAATGACGAGACTCTTCCCCACTTGTGTAAAGATACTGACCAATGGACATAAATAAAGCAGTACAACGACTAGGGTGGCGATTTGAGCAGGCATCCAAAAGACCAAATCATAGTTTCATCATTAATCAAAATGATATTGATGCACTTAAAAAAATTGATGAATTCGTGGTTAAGGATCAGAAGAAACAATATCAAGAATATGAGCTGTTTGCAAAACTGTATATCAATAATCTCACTGAACTAATAGAACATTATAATACAAGCATTTTTGATCCAATACCTCGGAAGCGGATTCACGGAATTCTGCGGCAGTCACTTCAGGAATTAACTGAGAAATTGAAAGATACTCTAAACGATAGTGAAAAGTATGAGTTAATGAATAAGATTGGTATTGAATTAAAGCATCCTCTGTTGCGTTCCGAAGAAGAAACAGGTAATGATTTGGATAAGCTACAGGGAGCTTTAGATGATTCTGAAAACAAAAAACGACTATTAGGAGAAGTTTGGGATTTCGAGACCGTAAAAGATTGTTTAGAAAAGGAAGTGAACAAAGTTATTAATTCTTATGATTAGACTAGTAGTGGTTTGGACGAAAAACAATTTTTATTCTCGTCTTGCAGGAACGGAACCCTCGTCCAAGCAATGCTTAATTCCTTGTCATTCGCCAAATTAAAGTGCATCTAACTTATATCGTTAGCTCCCGAACCCTCGTCCAAAGTAACTCCCGAACCCAAAAACAATTCTGCCTACGAATTTAATAGAAACACCCTGGGATGGCCCTGGTGATAAAATCCCGTGCTAACGACAAATTCGTCTCCCTAATTCCCACATAAAAACAGCTTTCGCAGCGGCTACAACAGTGATTGAAACGGCCAGTTAACCGTCGCCGTTACACTGTTAATTGCTTTTCCACAACAACTCCAACTTCATCGATCTCCTTCATCAACCTATCTGTTTCGGTAAGCCCCACGATTTTTTTTTGGTAACGTAAAATGTCTTCATAGGTTAATTCCCAACCCCTGCGGTCTTTGAGCCATTTTTGAGTGGGTTGGTAGCCGCCAATATAGAATTAAAAGGCGACCAGGGGCACGTTATCAAATCATTGTATAGCACATGAAAAAGGGCAATTATTTTGCCTAATGGGGTTTTGTTCTCGTCTTGCAGGAACCGAACCCTCGTCCAATGCAACTCCCGAACCCAAAATCAATTAAGCCGATGAATTTAATATAAACACACTGGGATGCCCCTAATAATGAAATCGAGTAGGTAGTATCAAATTATTAGTTTAGACCCGTTCAATACACAGGAAAGCCCTTCTAAAAGTAAATTTAGGGTCACCGGAATTGAAAAAGATTTGATGGTGGAGCCGGAATGGATAAACGAAACCGTAAAATACCACTGGATAGTTACTATCAAATTTTTAGATAATGGGCAAAGAGTGAGTTTCTTTTTCGATTATCGAAATGAATGTTTTAGGGGAGTTCTATTAATTAAAATTATGATATTCAGGTATTTATCCGTATATTAATGGCTTCAAAAGCACAGATAAATATGAATAAACCGATATACAAATCCACAGGAAAGAAATCATTATTTGACGATCAATTTTCTGCTGAGAAATTATTAGAAATTGGCAATCCATTAGATAAAATTAGTAAAGCTATTGATTTTGAAATGTTTAGAGATTCATTAGAGGGCAAACTTCTAAATGCTACCAAGAAAAATAAGGCCGGAGCAAAACCCTTTGATGTAGTTTTGATGTTCAAAATCTTGATTTTACAACGTTATTACGGACTTGGGGATAAGCAAGTAGAGTACCAAATATTGGACAGAACAAGTTTTAAAAACTTTTTGGGCTTAGACACTGGCGACAAGATTCCAGATGAAAAAACCGTTTGGGCATTTAGAGAGAGCTTAACAAAATCAGGTCTTATAGAAGATTTGTTTGTTCAGTTTAAAAGTTTTTTAGAAACCAAGGAATTGATATTGAACAAGGGGCAAATGATCGATGCCAGTTTTACAATTGCGCCACGCCAGCGCAATACCCGCGAGGAAAATAAAAAGATCAAAAATGGAGAAGGCGATGATCTGTGGAACGACCACCCCCACAAAAAATCACACAAAGACATTGATGCTCGTTGGACCAAGAAAAACAACGAGAATTTTTTTGGCTATAAAAACCACGCAAAAGTGGATACCAAAAGTAAATTCATCAACACTTTTGTTGTAACGAGTGCCTCGGTTCACGACTCGCAAGCCACCGATGACCTGTTAGAGGAAAAGGATAAAGATCAAGAATTGCATGCAGACAGCGCTTATACTGGAGAGAAGCAAGAAGAAACAATTGCAAAATATAAAATGATAAATAAAGTTCACGAGAAAGGATATAAAAACAAACCATTAACAGAAGAGCAAAAGGAAAAGAACACTGAAAAATCAAGAACACGAGCCAGGGTTGAACACGTTTTTGGATTTATGGAGCAAAGTATGAATGGTCTAAAATTGAAATCCATCGGAATAGCAAGAGCTACTGGAATAATCGGATTAATCAATTTAACCTACAATTTATTCCGATATGAACAAGTAGTTAGATTAAACATTTTACCTGTAAAAAACTAATAATCAAAGATATAGTAGCTATAAAAATGAATTTTTAGAGATGTCTAGTCAAAAATAAATGGAGATTTAGCTGAAAAAAAAATGTTTCTACAAAACCGATGGAGATTGCTTTGTAGAAAATCAAAAAAATGAATTTTTAGAACCCACCTCAAGACAGATGTTTTTGGATCTCTTCCCATTCTGGCCGTTCCCATTTCGTGAATTCCATTTCCGGGAAAGCAAGGTTCCTGATAGCCTTTGACATTTTTAAATCCAGCTGCTTCAAGCATTGCTACGGCTTGTATTTGTGCATCTTCCCTCATTATCATTTCGTTTTCCTTATACTCAACATCAAAGGTTAATGTGGGTAGTCCCCATTCATCCAACTTTTCATTATTCAGGGTCACCTTGTTATCATGATATGGCAAACATTCGCCAAAACAGTTGACTCCAATTTCCCATTCTCCAGGTTTAAGCAATTTCTCTTTTAATTCCTTTCCATAACTCATTTCTCCCACGGCCCTTCTCCAATCCGTACGGCTTGCACTTCCCTGCATTCCATAACCTCTTACAAAGTTCATTTCCTTTTTATTGTCGAGATTCCTGAACCTGGGAACAAAAAAACCAGTAGGCTTTCTTCCTTTATAATAATCTTCCTCATGGTTTTCCGAAATAGCTGTAGCTCCCACCTTAAAATGATGATCCATTATATTATGGCCAAGCTCTCCACTATCGTTTCCTAAACCATTTGGGAATCTCTTGGATTTAGATTTCAATAGAATACCTGTAGTTGGCATGGTACCGGCACAACAAAAAATTATTTTTGCATAAAACTCGAGATTTTCATGGGTAATAGTATCTATAACACGGACACCGATTGCCAATTTTTGCTCTTCGTCATAAATTATCTCATGCACTATTGAATTCGGCCCATTGGGGGTGTAAAAACACTATCTGGAAGTTGGGAGAGCCCTTCAGATTGACCGCTTATACCGACAAATTTTTCCACTTTTTCATACCAGGGGATCAAATCTTTATATCGGATGGGCCAATCAACCCCGTGACCATCTTTTAGATTGGCTTCAAAATCCATTTCACTCCATCTAAAGGACATTCTTGCCCACATAAGAGATTTACCCCCCACATGATAGCCCCTTATCCAGTCAAAACGCTTGGTTTCATTGTATGGATGTTTTAAATCATCCACAAACCAATGTTTGCTCGGTTCTTTTATGGTATAGCCTGTCCTGGCTTGTTTTAACTGTTTATTAGCTTCTTCCCGCTTAAGTTCTCCTTTAAATTCATTATCCCAAGGATCATCATACATAGTTGGGTAATCTGTAATGTGTTCTACCATTCTACCCCTTTCAAGCACCAGGGTATTTAACCCATTTTCGCAAAGCTCCTTTGCTGCCCAGCCACCCGTAACCCCGGTTCCGATGACAATGACATCAAAATTTTGCTTTTCTCCAGTTGAATTATTTTCCGCCATATTATAAAAATATCAAAATTAAAATTGTATTATTTACCCCTAAGGTTCAAAGTTGATTTCGAACTTTTGGTTTTTATTAAAAACTCACTTTTGTGCATATATTCCCTGAAAAACAGGCTACCATATCTTTTAAATAAGCCTTCTAAAATTCCTGCTACGGTGAATTTTTCAGGGATCAATGCTTTTTCCATTAATTTTTAATAACCGGGATTCTGTTCTAAAACACCTCTGCTTAAATTAATGATATCTTGAGGTATTGGGTAAACCTCTGCAGTGGGCTGAAAGCTTGCCCCCATTAAGTGGGAGCGTTTTGTGCTTTCCACTTCCAAATAAGCATTGAGTACCTGGGAAGCTTTATCTTTTCTTACCAGCTCAAAAAAGCGGTGGCCTTCAAGCGCTAACTCAATCCTTTCCTCAAAGTCTACAGCTTTTATGGCCATCTCTTTATCAGTAAAACTGGAATAAACACCCACTACATAATTTGCTGCGGGTGTACCGTCATTTCTTCTGACAAAATTCAAAGGGTTTGCCGCTCTTTCCCTAACCCTGTTCACCAAAGTTTTGGCTGTTTCCAAATCTCCTTCCTCAGCTGCAATTTCTGCCCTCCATAATAAAACTTCCGCAAACCGGATGATATTCAAATTGATGGAATTAACACCACCCCAGGTACCTATTGCTCCGGCAGATCCTTCCTGATCTTTGGAATAAACAGTTTTCATTTGCACATAAGGACCTCCATTTGACTGATCCCGTATCCATGCCCTTCCAGGAAAGTCACCCCATCCTAAAAAAGGTATTCCCCTTCTGCCAACTGTCCAATCCAATCTTGGATCTAAAGTGCCGGTATATGGAGTAAAGGGCTCATCTGAACTGATGCCCTGATCATTTTTAACATCTTCATTATTAAATGTATCCAATAGTGGTAAACCATTAGCGTCTGTCTTATAGGCATTCACCAGATTTTGGGAAGGCTGGAAAAATCCGCAACAACCCCCGCCAATTGGACTGGTATTAGGGAAATTTAAAATATCTCCCCAGTTTCCGTTACTACTGTCATTGCTGGCATCATTAACACTATACTGAACGGCAAAAACAGATTCCAGGCTGTTTTCCGTATCAGCATTAAAATTATCATGAAATAACACATTCAAGGCATAAGGACCGTTATTAATCACATCATCTAATATTGGTTTTGCCGATGGAAAATCCAATTGATACATATGAGCCTTGGCTAAATATGCTTTTGCAGACCACGAGGTAGCCCCTCCAACCCGGGTTGCGGTTTCTGAAAGGTTACTTACTGCAAATGCAAAATCCTCTTCCACTCTGGACCATACATCCACCCCTAAATTAGTTGTGCTTTCTGTAATTGTTTCGTCAATAAACGGAACATTTCCCCACATTTTTTTAGCTTCAAAATGAAAGTGCGCCCTTAAAAACCTAAGTTCTCCCAAGAAGGATTTCGCCTGCGCTTCTGTCAGGGTTCCTGCTGCAACACCATTGTTCACGGCATTAATTGCCAGATTAGCCCTTGATATACCTTCATAAACTGCTCTCCATTTTACGTCTACAAAGCTGCTTGAGGGAAAACCCTGATAGCGCTCAAATGCGGCGATATCTTGCTGATCCCCGGGATCACTTCCCTTGTAAGCATTGTCTGAGGCTACCTCCCCATAAACCCAGTTGGATGCAGCTGAACGCCACACATTTCCATTATCCAGGTTTCCATCGGTGATAGCATAGACAGAAACTACCTGAGTTTCAATAAATTCAGCATTTAAAGGAACACTTGATGCCGCAATTGCAGATTGAGCCGGAATATCCAGTTCATTTTCACATGAAGTGCATAATCCTATTATGGCAGTAAAAATTAAATAAATGACTTTTTTCATAATTATATTTTTTTAAAATGTAACATTTAATCCAAATAATAGGGACCGTGAAATTGGAAAAGCTCCGGAATCTACGCCTATGGTCAAGTTTGAACCTGCTCCGGAAAAACTCGATAAACTTATTTCAGGGTCAATACCATCATAACCGGTCATTGTTATTAAATTTTTTCCCTGTAAATAAAACCTGATCTTGCTCACGCTCATACCCAACCTTGAAATTGCGCTGTCCGGCAAGGAGTACCCTAACTGAACATTTTTTAATCTGGTATAAGATCCATCTTCTACAAAATAAGATGATTGGGCGGATTCCCTAAGAATTAAATTTGGATCGTTGGTAAGGTCCGGCAATCCGTTTTCTGTAACAAAATCCACGCTTTTGCTCCCTGGAAAGGTATTGAAATTTGAAAAGAATTTCATAAAATTATAAATATCATTGCCTTGTGATCCCTGAATTAATAAGGAAAGGTCGAAATTTCTATATTCTGCATTAAAGTTGATCCCATAGGTAAAATCGGGATGTGGGCTACCTATAAAGGCCTGATCGTCGTTATTGACAACTCCATCCCCATTAATATCTTCAAACTCCATTCTTCCATCTGCGCCAATTCCCAGGAATTTTTTTCCAAAGAAAGAAGCCAGGGGTTGACCAGCCTGGGTCCTGTTTGGTCTATGGGTCCTAAATTCTGCTCCATCTATAAAGCTTTCTAAATTTGTTGGATCCAGGAATTTAACCTCATTGTCATAATGAGAAAGGTTGGCACCTATGGAATATGTGAAACCTCCTGAGGTGGTATTATCATAAGAAGTTGAAATATCAAATCCCTTATTGCTCATTTCACCAAAATTTTTGGTGATAGAATTTACATTCCCAAAAACGGTAGGGTCTTCCGGAACAGCAAGCAACATATCTTCAGTAGTCGTATCGAAATATTCGAAATCTAAATTGAACAGTTGAAATAACCTTGCAGAAAACCCTGCATTAATGGTTGTAGTTACCTCCCAGGTTAAATTTGGGTTGCCACGTGAGATTAGACCATTCCCAATAGCTAAACTATTGTTCCCTATTGGATATGCATTGAAATCCAGGTTGGGCGCAAAAATATCGGCAGTGGCATTGGGAGAAATTGTACCATCATTTCCAATTTGACCATAACCTGCTTTAAAAAGCAGATCTGTGAAAATATTTGAATCTTTCAAAAAGTCCTCATTAGATGCTCTCCACCCTAAACTGACCGCTGGAAAAACCCCAGATCGGTTGTCACTGGTAAAAACAGAGGACGAATCATATCTAAGTGTTCCACTAAATAAATAGGTGTCATCAAATTTATAATCGATCTTTCCAAAAACAGACCAGTAAGCGGTTATCAGTCCATTGCCAAAATTGTTGATGTTATTGGTCCCTAAATCCAAATACCTTGTGTTTAGTGGGTCATTAAATAAAAATCCTCCCCTATTGGCACCAAACTGTCTAAAGTTTCTTTTGTTAAACTCTGTTCCCGCCAAGGCGTTAAAATTATGTTTCCCAACCTCAATTTGGTATTCTAAGGTATTGAACCAGGTATATACCCTTTCTAAAGAACTAAACTCATCCAGGGAATTTGCCTCCGGAGATTCATCCTGTTTATGAAATGGATTAAATGATGAAGAATTGAAAGTGTTTAGATCAAAGCCTAAACTTGATTTATAGGTAAGATCTTCAAGCAGATCGTATTCCGTAAAGATATTCCCGAAGGCTCTAAAGCCTAAATCATGATTATCTTTGTTCCTATCTTGTACCGCAATAGGGTTTCTACCGTTACCTAATCCCCCAACTCCTGAGCCGGCAAAATTACCACCCACATCCAAAACAGGGACAATTGGATTAATCCTGGTTAAGGATGAAATGGCCCGCTCTACGTCTTGATTTCCATCTATCCCAATTCTATCAGAATACGAAACTGTTACATTTTGCCCAATCCTAAATGAAGGAGTTATGGAATAATTTGAGTTTGCCCTTAGGGTATATCTTGTAAAACTTGTTTCTAACGCCACTCCTTCCTGGTTTAAGGCACTTAGTGATAGGAAGTGATTGGAATTTTCGCCACCTCCTGAAGCCGAGACGTTATAACTTTGAATGGTGGCAGGATCAAAAAATTCGCCAAACCAATCTGTGCCCTGTTTATTCGCCCTTGTAATAGGATTGGTCAAATAATTATAAGTACTTTCATCAACATCACCTGAAGTTCCCTGGGGCCACAAATAATCTGGCAAAATTGGGGTAGCCCCATTTCCAAACTGGGGATGATTTGGGGTTGTACCGGTAGTATTTAATTCTGCCTGCCAGATCGCATCGGCCAATTGTTGAGGGGTTGCGAAATCTGGAAAAACACTGCTTGGCACAAAATCAACCCCTACATAGGCATTAGCCGTAAAGGTGGTTTTATTGTTTCGTTTCCCGGATTTAGTGGTTATAATCACAACTCCATTGGCAGCCCTATTCCCATAAACGGCCGCAGAGGAAGCATCCTTAAGAATTTGAATTGATTCCACGTCATTGGGGTTTATAGAATTTAATCCGGCAGCAGTTGGAGTTCCATCAATTATAAATAATGGATCGTTACCATTTATGGTACCGTAGCCTCTAATTCTAATTGCAGAGGAACCTCCGGGGCCACCTTCTAAATTAACAACAACTCCCGAGGCCTGACCTTGCAGGGATTGCTCTAAACTGGTTGGTGAGGTGGTGGCCAAATCTTCCGATTTAATAACCGAAACGGATCCTGTTATATCGCGGGTGGATTGTTTTGAATATCCTGTTACAATAATCTCATCAAGTTTAGACTCAGCCTCCTGCAAACCAACATTAATAACATTCTGGATGCCAACATCCACAGTAGAATCGATATAACCAATAAAGGAAAATCTCAATTGCTCATTTGGAGAAACAGCAATTGTATAAATTCCATCAAAATCCGTTATAGTTCCTCGATTAGTTCCTGCAACTAAAACATTGGCTCCTGGAATTGGCGACCCGTTGGCATCTTTAACCGTACCTGAAACAGACTGGGTTTGCGAAAACCCGAGCTGCGAGAATAATAAAAAGATAGTTAAGAAAAGAAGTTTAAATTTTATCATAGTTCAAAAAAAATTAGAAATTTGGTTCACTGGTTTTAGTAATTGTAAAATTTTTGTCTTCATGGGGTAATTGAAATTGGTTAAATAATAAGACTACATAAAAAAAAATGGTATTAAGGAGTTAAGTTGTTTAAGTTCCTTAGTAAAGGAAGCATTTCGGTTTACAAAGAATATTTGCAAATACAATAAAAACTCTTCTTAACGATTCCTTTTTGTTATAAACAAACCATGGTTTTTAACATTCTTATAAAACCACATGTCTATCTATAAAAAATTGGCCTAATAATTTTTACTAAACTAAATGTTAAGGCAATCTTAAACTAATATTAAATTGTCATATTTTAATATTATAATTTAACCTATAAAAAATACATTTAGTACATTAATTCTTAGTTTCCAGCACTATATTCATTGATCAGCTATTAAAGTCTGTACTATTTTTAGGAAAGCATTAACTTAAAGAAAATTTAACATTGTACCAGCTTACCTAAATCGATAAAATGGTATCATTCCAAATTTGGGTAGAAGTAGTTTTGGTTGAGATTGCGACTTAGGATTCTTTTTTAGAAATAGTTTTGGTTGAGATAGTGCCCTAGGTTCCTTTTTTTGAGGAATTAGGAAAATTACGACCTATCAACAAATATTATCACCTGGAAAATTTCAATAATTTCGGGATTAAACCGGGAAGAGAAACATTTTATTTTAGCATTGATGTATTCTTGGCTAAACTTAATAAGACACTCTTTTAAGCCATTAATGCACTAATAATTTTATAAAATCCTTTTGGATGAAGGTGTAAGAAATAAGAACTGTATATTCTCGCATTATGGTAAGCTAAAGTTCCTTTTTTTTATTGAAGTTGAAAAATGAAATACGACATTATATCATTTTTCAACTTAGTACAGGTTATAACAAATTGTTTTATAAATATGGGTTTTTGTGCAATATTCTTAAATTCTGGTTTGTGAATTTCTGCAAAAAATATTTTAAAATTACAGCACGCGTTTAATTCCGGAAAATTCTTTTCTATACTGGCTTGGGGTACATTTTTTGCTTTTCTTAAAAACCCGGTTAAAATTTGCAATGTTGTTAAAACCGCATTTATAAGCTATTTCGGCAATACTTGATTTTTTTTCGATTAACCAACGGGAGGCAAAACCTATTCGGGTATCATTTACATATTCCACAAAGGTTTTACCTGTACGTTTTTTAATGAACCTGTTAAAGGAAACCGGACTCATATTTACAAGTTCGGAAACTTCAGAAAGTGTAATTTTAGAAGAGTAATTCTCCTGAATAAACTCATAAATCA
>Ga0307486_1002972_pt1 | contig 11363 bp, 11 predicted proteins | sample CBIW02metaG_FD_203663 | JGI IMG/M metagenome (GOLD analysis project Ga0307486, IMG submission 203663) | Sea-ice brine microbial communities from Beaufort Sea near Barrow, Alaska, United States - CBIW 0.2 | ecosystem: Environmental > Aquatic > Marine > Coastal | place: USA: Alaska | collected... | reverse complement strand
GCCGCGGGAAAAGTAGATCCAGTTCACGAGCAGGGTGACGGCGACGACGAGGCCGACAATCAACCACTCTTCGCCGCGAACGAGCACAAACAGTGCAAAGATCGCGATCGCATCAACGACACCCAAGGCCAGGATCTTGATGGCGACTATCTTCCAGCCGCCGCCTGCAGCATCCGCAATTCTGGTCGCACGCTTGGTGCGGGCAGTCTGTCGGATGGGGCCAGGATCAGTCTTGGGGGGTGTCGTCACGTGAGATCTCCGTTGAAGGCGTGAGGTGTGGTGAAGGGGAGGAAGTGGCCGCCCGCTTGCAGACGGGCGGCCACGACGAACTATCCGGCGATAGCGGTCTGAATGTCGCCTGACATCTTCTGCCAGAGCGACGCAGGGTCGCCACCGTTGATGATGGCGGCTTCAGTTACGCCCCAGAACTCCCAGACGGCTCCCATTGCGGGGATCGAAGGCATGGGCACAGCGTTTTCACCGACGGCGCCGAATCCGGCAACGATCGGGTCTTCGCTTGCTGCTTCGAAGGATGCCGTGAGCGCTGGTGCGCGTCCGCCAACCTCGAACAGTGCGGTCTGCACATCTTCGCTGCCCATGTAGCTCACGATGAATTCGTTTGCCGCGAGAGCATTCTCACTCTTGGAGCTTACGAAGAAGCCCTGCACGCCTACGAACGGCTGCGCGTCTTCTCCACCGGCGGACGGGATCGACTCGATCGCAACGTCGATGCCTGCTTCGACGGCTGCGGGAACGTTCCATGGCCCGGTCAGGTAGAAGGGTGCCTCACCGGCAATGAACTTCTCCTTGGCGAGGTCGCCCGTGATGTTGGTGTTCAGCACTCCTGCTGCACCCTGCGCGGCGAGCCAGGTTGCGAACTTTTCGCCACCGGCGTTGCCGATTTCAAGTGCCTCAGCGTCGTAGCTTCCGTCAGCGGCTGTGCCGAAGACAGGGGCGCCGAACGACGTCTGGAAGGGGTACAGGTGGTACGGGTCGGCCGCTTCAGGGTCGAGTCCAACCAGGAAGGGGTATTCGGTTCCGGCAGCCTTGCCCATGGTGACCATCTCGTCGAAGGTCGCGGGGGTGCTGGGCGCGAGGGCCGTGTTGCGCACGAGAGCGATGTTCTCGATCGAGTACGGAACGCCGTAAACCTGTCCGTCGTAGCTCATTGCGGTGATTGCTACATCTTGGAAGGCGTCAGCCTTGTCGCCAAGCTCGACGGGAGCAACAACACCGTTGGTCACGAATGTTCCGAGCCAGTCGTGGGCGCCGATCACAATGTCTGGACCCTTGCCTGTTGGTGCCTGCGCGATGAACTGGTCGCGAATGTCACCGAATTCTTTTTGAACGAGTTTGACCTCGACACCGGTTTCGGCCGTGAAGTCTGCCGCTGCATCCTTGAGAACGCTTGCGCGGTCGGCGTCGACCCAGACGGTGAGCGAGCCACCGTTTCCGGCTCCGTTATTGGCTGTGTCGGATCCTGCTGCGCATCCGGTTAGCGCTAGCGATGCAGTGACCGTGAGTGCGCCTGCGGCCCACAGTCCTCTTTTGTTCACCCTCATTAGTGGTGCCTTTCGTCAGTGAAAGCATTGCAAACTGCAAGCGCTTCCATGTATACCTTGGATAAGAGCGATTCGGCAAGTGTCTTTTGCATAACTAACGGATGTTTCCAAGGAGAATTGAGAATGCGAAATGTGTAAGCGCTTAGCGTTTGGCGAGGAAACCGATAGTGTGTCGCCTATGACTTCCGTTCTTCCGCGCACCGAATGGTGGCGCTCCGCAGTGATTTATCAGATCTACCCTCGGTCTTTTGCTGACTCAAACGGTGACGGCATGGGTGATCTGCTGGGAATTCGCGATCGCCTTCCCGCCCTCACGGAGCTTGGTGTTGACGCCGTCTGGCTCTCGCCATTCAACACGTCTCCGCAGAATGATGCCGGCTACGACGTTTCCGACTACTGCGATGTCGACCCGCTGTTCGGCACCCTTGACGACTTCGACTCAATGACGAGCCGCGCCCACGAACTTGGACTACGCGTCATTGTTGACCTCGTGCCCAACCATTCGTCGAGCGAGCACCGCTGGTTCCAAGAAGCCCTCGCCGCAGCCGCCGGGAGCCCCGAGCGCGACCGTTACATCTTTCGTGACGGTCTCGGCGAAAACGGCGAACTGCCACCCAACAATTGGGAATCAGTGTTTGGTGGGCGCGCATGGACGCGCACAGAGAACCCTGACGGCACAGCCGGCCAGTGGTACCTTCACCTCTTTGACAGCACCCAGCCTGACTTCAACTGGAACAATCGGTGGGTGCGCCGTCAGTTCGAGGACGTATTGCGCTTCTGGCTCGATCGCAAGGCAGATGGATTCCGAGTGGATGTCGCCCACGGCATGATCAAAGCCGACGGCCTCCCCGACTGGACTCCCCCATCCGCTGGCGGCAGCATGGGCGGAGCGGGCACCATTTCTGTACCCGACCTGTCGGATGCTGACGCAGCGGACGAACGTGCGGCAGCCCGTGCACCGTTCTGGGCACAAGAGGGAGTACATGAGATTTACCGCGAATGGCGGGAGATTCTTAACAGCTACGACGGCGAGCGAATTCTGGCCGCTGAGGCGTGGGTAGACCCGCTCATCGATATGGCCAAGTGGGTTCGTCCCGACGAGATGCACCAGGCCTTCAACTTTCCGTACCTCGAGACTCCGTGGGATGCTGCGCAACTCCGTACCGTAATCGATGCGTCAATCAACGCATTCTCAGAGGTCGAAGCTCCCAGCACGTGGGTGCTATCGAATCACGATGTTGTCCGCCACGCCTCGCGCCTCGCGCTCACCGCCGAGAACCCGCAAGGCCACGGAATCGGGCCGCTCTCGGCTGGCCTTCCCATTCCCGAGTTGGGGTTGCGCCGCGCACGAGCGGCAAGCGCGCTCATGCTCGCGCTGCCCGGCAGCGCGTACATCTATCAGGGCGAAGAACTCGGGCTGCCCGAAGTTATCAATCTGCCGGATGGTGCCCGCCAAGACCCCACTTGGTTCCGAACTAACGGGGAACGATACGGTCGTGACGGATGCCGTGTGCCGATCCCGTGGGAGGCCGACTCTCCGGCCTACGGCTTCGGTCCCTCGGATGCCGCATGGTTGCCGCAGCCGTCAGACTGGGCACCACTCGCCCGCGATGCACAGCGCGGCGTCGACGGCTCAACGCTCACGATGTACACACTCGCTCTCGCGCTGCGACGCGCACACGAGCTCGGAACCGGTGAGCTGGAGTGGCTCGACACTGAAGCCGATACCGTGCTGGGTCTGCGCAATGGCGACGTGCTCGTGTACGCCAATACGGGCGGTTCAGCAGTGACCTTGCCTGCCGGCGAGGTCCTATTTTCTAGCGGTCCACTCGGCGACGCTGAACTGCCAGCAGACACGACAGTGTGGTTACGCGCCTAGACCTGTGCACGACCAAGTAACCGCGAGTGCATGCCGGTCGATAGAATCAGCAACGGCGCGCTGGCAATCGGTCGGCAGCCATTCCCGTAAGAATCCAATGAAGGGCAACTGATGGCGAGCATCGAAGACGTTGCTCAGCGTGCTGGCGTATCAACAGCCACGGTCTCGCGTGCGCTCAGCGGAAACGGTTCTGTATCGGCGGCTGCTCGCGAAAAAGTTGAGGAAGCCGCAGCCGCTCTCGATTATGTCGTGTCATCAAGCGCATCGAGTTTAGCTTCGGGCCGCACAAAAAATGTGGGGCTCATGGTGCCCTACTTGACCCGTTGGTTTTTCACCTCGGTCGTGGAAGGCGCCCAGCAAGCGCTAATGCGGCACGGTTATGACGTTACGCTTTACAACCTCTCCGGTAGCGTCGCTGAACGCGAGACAGTGTTCGATGTGTTCTTGCAGCGGAAACGGATCGACGGCATAATTACCGTTTCACTGAAGCTTTCCGCCTCCGAAGTGGAGCGGCTCCACGCGTTCGGTAAACCAGCCGTCGGGGTAGGTGGCCCCATTGAGGGTGTGCGAACTCTGACGTTAGATGATGACGCAGTTTCGAGTCTCGCTACCGGTCACTTATTGGCTCTGGGTCATACGAGCATCGCCCACATTGGTGGCTCCGAAGATTATGATCTCGAATTCCACATTCCCACAAATCGACGCCACGGCTACGAAGCCGCTTTGCGCAACGCGGGAATCGAGCCACAACCAGAATTCTTTGCCACAGCTGACTTCACAATTCAGGGTGGCTATCACGCCGCAAAGCAACTGCTCGGCAATCCGATGCGGCGCCCCACCGCAATCTTTGCATCCTCCGATGAGATGGCCATTGGCTGCATCCTTGCCGCCCGTGATCTCGGTCTAGTCGTGCCACGCGACATTTCCATTATCGGAATCGACGGTCACGAGCTCTCGGAGTTCTTTGGACTCACAACGGTTTCCCAGTCCCCTCAGGCACAGGGCGAGCATGCCGTCGAGATTCTGATGAACTTGCTTATCCCCGGCAAGCACCCTGAGATTCCTGAGAACACTCCGATTGGCTACGAGCTCATCGTGCGATCGAGCACGGCCCGGCCACCGGAATAATCAGCTCCGAAGCGAGCGCGCCTATTCGCGCGGCTCGACGAGGCGGCGTGCGGCTTCACGCACGGACGCGCACCGCGCTGTCTCGCTATCGGCGAATTCAGCGCATCCGAGGGATCGCAGTTCGGCGGGGGCACGCTCCCAGTTGCTGGCGACAGCAAGCAGCAGTGCGAGTAGTTCTTCTGGCTTCCACGTGGCGTCGACTACCCCACGCGCTTGGGCTTCGCGGATGACCTCGAGTTTGTGACGGTAGCCCTCGACCCGTCCTTCGGAAAATGAGCCGAGGGTTTCGGCGTCGTGCAACCACGCCCACATTGAGACGCGCTGAGCGCCAGGGTCGTTGACGAAATAGTTGTGGAGCCGTACCGCGTACTCGACGAGATCAGCGTCGATGGGAACGGCGTGAGCGAGGCGGTCTAGGCCGGTCTGCATCACGTGGTCAAAGAGAGTGTCTTTGTCTCCGAACCAGGCGTAGATGCGCTCTTTGCTCGCTTTGGCAGTATCTGCGATGCGATTGATACGCGCTCCGGCTACCCCGAACTCAGCGAATTCGGCCGCGGCGGCCTCAAGCACGCGCTGTTTTGTTTCGCGGCCGCGGAGTTGATCACGTGGCATTTCTGTCGAAACCACCAAACACCTCCTAATCGAACCGGTTGGTTTGACTTAGCCTACACGTCGACATAGTGTCGAACCAATTGGTTTGGTAAGCAGCCAATCAGTTTCGTAAGGAGTTTGCATGACAAACGTACTAATGGTTCTCTCGGCAGCGTCACACTGGACACTCGCCGACGGCACCCAGCACCCGACCGGTGTCTGGGCAGAAGAATTCCTCGAGCCGTACCGCATCTTTAGCGAAGCCGGCTGGAAAATCAAGGTCGCCAGCCCCGCAGGCGTCGCCCCCACCTTTGACGCAGTAAGCCTCACCGAGGGCAGCGTCGGTTCCGCCGAGCGCCTCGCTGACTTCGAAGCGCGCATTGTCGGCCTTCAGCACGTACTGAAGAATCCACTCCGCTTGGATGCCGTCAACGCCGGTGACTTCGACGTCGTCTTCTACCCTGGTGGCCACGGCCCCATGGAAGACCTTGCCGTCGACGATGACTCCGGACAACTCATTGTCGAAGCCGTGAAATCAAACACCACGCTCGGGGTTCTCTGCCACGCCCCCGCCGCGCTACTTGCAGCCAACGACAAGGCAACTGGTGACTGGGTGCTGAAGGGCCGCAAGATGACCGGCTTCGCCAACACCGAAGAAGAGATCGCTGGACTTGCCGACAAGGCCAAGTGGCTCGTCGAAACCCGCCTCGTTGATCTTGGCGCGGAATACTCCCAGGCAGCAGAGCCATTCGCTTCGTACATGGTTGTCGACGGTGAGCTCTACACCGGGCAGAACCCCGCCTCATCCGTCGCCGTTGCCGAACGCATCGTCGCCGATAAGTCGTAACGACTACACCGCCGTCAAATGCACACACTTCTACTACCACTCACACTAAGGACTCTTCTATGAGCACAGCAACAAGCGCACAATGGCAACTCCTCTCGCGCCCCACCGGCGAACCAACAACCGACAACGTCGCCAAGATCAACGTCGAGCTCCCGGAGCTCAGCGACGGTGACGTTCGCGTACGCAACACTTTCCTTTCCGTTGACCCGTACATGCGCGGCCGGATGAACGAGGGGCGTTCGTACGTCGCCCCGTTCAATCTCAACGAGACCATGAGTGGCGGCGCCGTTGGTGAAGTCGTCGAGTCCACCGTTGAGGCTCTGCCCGTCGGAACTCTCGTGCAGCACCAGCTCGGATGGCGCGACACCACGCAGGCTCCCGCTGCACAGTTCACAGCGCTGCCCAATGTTCCCGGCATGTCCCCCTCGCTGTTCCTCAGCGTTCTCGGCCTCACCGGAATCACTGCCTGGACCGGTCTCACTCAGATCGCTGAGGTCAAAGAAGGCGACACCGTCTTCGTCTCCGGTGCGGCTGGCGGAGTTGGCACCATGGTCGGACAGATCGCCCGCATCCTCGGCGCCTCACGCGTCGTTGGTAGTGCAGGGTCCGCAGAGAAGGTCGCACTGCTCACGAGCAAGTACGGCTACGACGCAGCCTTCAACTACAAGGATGGGGATATCGCGGGCCAGCTTGCTGAGGCAGCACCCGACGGAATCGACGTCTACTTCGACAACGTCGGTGGTGACCACCTCTCGGCAGCACTCGGAGCGTTCAACGACGGAGGCCGCGCAGCAATCTGCGGCGTCATGTCATTGATCGACGCAAACGGCGATACCGGCATCAAGAACAGCGCAAACATTGTGACCCGTGGCCTCACAGTCAAGGGCTTCACGATGGGCAGCTACTTCCACCTCGCCCCCGAATTTGGTGCGGCCATGCAGGGGTGGCTCGGCGAAGGCAAAATCGCCTATGACGAGACCATCACTGACGGCATCGACAACGCTTTCGAAGCGTTCACCGGAATGATGAACGGCGCAAACGTGGGCAAGGCCATCGTGCGCGTCTAGCGTTCGCCACCTTCTTCAACCACCAGAAACGCATCCCGCAGCAGTACTAGGCGGGGTGCGTTTCTGTGTTTGCGGTGCCTTGATCGCCCGCTGGGCGCATCGTGGCAGCCGGATCAGCAATCAGGTGCGAGAACACCATTTCTGCAGCGCCGAGCGTCAAAATCTCATCGCCAAAAGTGGCTCGCGCGAAGGTGACAGCAAGGCCAGGTTCTTTCAGAGCTGAGCGACGCATCAACGTCAGCAACGCGTCGGGCGCGACTTCAAGCAGCGAACCCAAGAATCCACCGAGCACAATGATCTGCGGGTTGAAGATGTTTGCGACATTCGCGAGCGCGCGAGCCAAGAAGCCTATCTGGCGGTCAACGACCTCGATGACCGCTGCGTCTCCGGCCGCGTAGCGTTCGCGCAGCAACTCATCAAGGCGATCAGGCTGAGAGAGTTCGAGGCCAAGCACCTCAAGAAGTGGACCCTGACGCACCTCGGTTTCGAGGCATCCGATAGCACCACAGTGGCACTCCACACCGTTGCTGTTGACGAGGGTGTGGCCGATCTCACCGGCATACCCAGAGGTTCCCGTCATAAGCGAGCCGCCCGTGATCACACCGCCACCGATACCGCTCGCACCACCGTTGAGGTAAACCAGCTCTTGGCCGTCGACGCCAGCACCGCGTACCGATTCGGCGATTGCGCCCAGGCTCGCGTCGTTACCGACGTAGACCGTGTACCCGGTCGCTTCGCGCATCATCTCGGCAATCGGCTCATCATGCCATTTCAAGTGTGGTGCGGACGACACCACACCATCGCCCCCACGATCCAGAGCCGGTGCCGCAATTCCGATGCCAACAGTGCGGTAGCTGGAATCGAGTTCGCCGCGCATCCCAGCAATGATGGCCGCCGAAATGTTCACCGCTTCCCGCGCACTCAGCACGCGACCGGTGTCGTAGCGAACCTGGCGGATGACGCGGCCACCGAGCCCGACGAGCCCGATCGTTACGGCATCCACCTCCGGGTTTACGGTGATGGCGACGATGTTTTCGCTCGGAACCACAACCGAACTGGGACGCCCGACGAGATTGGTCTGGTCAGGGCCTGCCTCTACAACGAGGCCGAGTTGCACAAGTTCGCCGACGAGATCGGCGATGGTTGAACGGTTGAGTCCCGTTTCGCGTGTCATCTGTGCCCGAGAGATACCTCCGAGGGCATGCACGCGGCCGAGCAGAATCGAGAGATTGCGGCGTCGAACAACGTCAAAGTTGTTTCCTCTGAGCTCAGCTCGCATGTCCGCGTTCACTCGCGTTCCTTTCGACAGTTCAGCATAGTTACTTGGAGCTGAACGCTGCGTCGAAGGCAGCAGCCGGCGGATCGAAAGCAAGACGACGAACAAACTCAAGAGCCTCAGGTGCCCCAATAAGTCGATCCATTCCTGCGTCTTCCCACTCCACCGAAATTGGCCCCTCGTAACCGATCTGGTTGAGCATGCGGAAGCTACTCTCCCACGGCACATCACCGTGTCCTGTCGAGATGAAGTCCCAACCGCGCTCGCGGCTAGCGGTTCGATTGTGATCAGTACAGCAACTGTCTCGCTAGTTCTCTATCGAGCTGGCTAGGCAGTTGCTGGGTCGCTAGTCACCTTGTCACCCCTATCGCGATTGGCGCTTGCGGCCCGGCTTGGACTGGCCTTTGACGGCTGGCGCTCGCCCTTTGCCTTTGGATGCCTTGGCTTTGCCGCCCGGTTTTGCTACCGACGCTGCAGCAGCTTTCGCCGACTTATCTAGTTGTCGCTCAGCGTCGACGAGAAAGGCTTCGCCTTGGGGTGTGAGCTCGGTCGAGGTGGCAGTGGGGTCGAACAACGCATAGCCCAGTTGCGCCTCGAGAGACCTGACGGCGGCGATAACGCTAGAGCGCGGAACACCAAGCGTGCGTGCGGCGTGCGCGAAGTGCAGTTCTCGCGCTGCAGCGACGAACTGTTTGAGCAGGGTGTGATCCATTAGCTTCAGAGTAGGCGATCAGACCACTAGCGACAGCATCGCCTTACCGACATATTGGCGCGCAGAGTAGTGAGCCTGTCGACTTTCTGCGGGCCGCGCTATGGGCGAAAAGTTCCGGCGACGAACGACAACGAGTTGCCGTCCTGAGAGATCTGGCGGAAACCCAGTCGCTTTGCGAGCTTGACGGATGCCGCATTGTTGGAGTCAATCACAGCGACCAACCACTGCACATTCACTTGATCGAACGCGAATTTCATCATTGCCGCCGCGGCCTCTGCAGCGAATCCGTGACCGTAATGATCGGGATGCAGTATCCAACTGATTTCGGCCGCACGACTCGAGGGAGCCACCGAACGTAGGTGCAGCGACACATCTCCGATGAGCTCACCATCGTGTTCAATTGCTAACGCCATGAAGTCATCAGCCTGCTTGAGCACAACGTGTTTTATGCGGTGCTTGAGGTGAATTCGAGATTGCGCCTCGGTGCGTTTCGGCCAGGAGGTATAGGCGTAGACGTCGGGCGATGACTGAATTTCATACCAGCGTGGGGCGTCTTCGAGACGGTGGGGGCGCAGCACTAGGCGCTCGGTCTCGAGAACCGGAGCAGTGATCGCGTGATCGATCGAGGCACCGCGAGCAAAGCGCGGGCGCTGTATAAAACGCATCGGCTAGTTCACTCCTTTGCACCACAATTGCGTGGTGCTGGGGGCTTGAGAAGTCGAATACATGTAAAGAGCACACCACAGGTTTCTATGAATTTGGCATGAAAGACATGCTGAGCCACCGAATAGGTGTTGGCGTGAGGGGGTGATGACCCGTGTGTCCCGAGCACATCAGGCGGAAGATCACGTTTCAACGGTCCATGTGCATGAGACCGTTGCAAAACCCATAATTTGGGGAGTTGCAACGACCATGGCGGGGTTAAGGAATCGATCGTCGTTGAGCGGCCGAACGAGTACAACGCATTGATCGATGCCGACGCCAGCTGGCGCGGACCAGAAACCAGTCAAGGCAGACGGTGGATCAAAGAAGGTCATCGAAACCGCGATCACGTCCCACTACTGAGTTCACGCGAATTGAATGAGCGGGTCAGCTGAAGCTGCTCTTGAAGACCGTAAAGGCCAGCAGGAACGTGACCCCAATGGTGAGGAAGAGCGCGCTGAAGAACCATCGGGTCACGCGTGGGCTCACCTTGCCCTGGAGACCGGTTCCCAGAACTGCGCCGATAACTGCACCGGGTACGGCCCAGACAATCAGGTTCCAAGGGATGGCCGCAAGGCCACCGTCGACCGCAAGCTGAACCATGTGCGTGGTCGCCGCGCCGACGACGGTGCCGGCAACCACGACGGTGGAGGTGGCCGCAGCCACCGCGATGGGGAAGTGTGAGCGACGGACCAAGCCGGGGAGTGTCGCTTCTCCAACGCCTGTGGAGATGAGTCCGGCGAAGAAAGCGCCGATGCCGGAGAGCAGCTGTTGACCGCGAAGGCCGTGCGCGCAGTAGACGTAGGTGGTGCCGTCGGCGGCCACGACTTTCCTCCCCGTCCCGAGCGGGCACGGCGGGTGGGTCGAATCTCTGGTTGGGCCGAATGCGGCTCCGGGTGCCACCCCAAAGCCGGGCACTCCCGCGAGCTCGTTCCTACTGCGAACCCCACTGGTCAGAGTGGAGGTCACGGATGTGGATTTGGCAGGGCTCGCCTCACGCACGAGCAACAGCGCCAGGCCGATCATGGCCACGCCGTAACCGAGCCGGAGTGCCTGCACTGGTGCCTGCGCTGACGCTAGGGCACCCAGCATCCCGAGCGGTAGTGTGATGGCAATTAATCGCCACGCGGTCGAAGTGTCTACCAGGCGCATCTTGAAGTACCGGTAAAGCCCAGTGCCGAAACCGGAGGTCTCCAACAGAAGCGAGACGCCGATCGCCTCGACCGTGGTGAGCCGAGGTACACCGAGCAGCGGAAAGACGATGAGGAAGACGGGGATGAGCATGGCCGCGCCACTGATCCCAGAGAACATGGCGACCCCTGCAATAGCAATGCAGACCGGCAGCATGAACCAGTAAATGGTCCAATCCATGATTCACGCCTCCCTAATTGAGTCGGATCGGTCGGCCAGCTTCCTCAAGAACACAACCTGCTCATTTCGCATGACGCCACGCCTCATTAATCGTTTACGTCGACCGCTTCAGGGAAGTCGACCTAGTGCGTCCTCTACCGCTCGATGGAAAGTGGGGTAGGCGTAGATCATCTCCCGCAATCGACTAACGGGGGTGCGCTCGTGAATGGCAAGGGTGAGCATCGAAAG
>Ga0307486_1002971_pt1 | contig 11365 bp, 16 predicted proteins | sample CBIW02metaG_FD_203663 | JGI IMG/M metagenome (GOLD analysis project Ga0307486, IMG submission 203663) | Sea-ice brine microbial communities from Beaufort Sea near Barrow, Alaska, United States - CBIW 0.2 | ecosystem: Environmental > Aquatic > Marine > Coastal | place: USA: Alaska | collected... | reverse complement strand
CGCGAAGAACTCACCCTTCATCACGGGGCCGTTGAAGACCCTCGCCGACGTTGAGAAACTCACCTTCGACTGGCTGGACTGGTACAACAATCGGCGGCTACACAGCGCGCTGGGGAAAATGCCGCCGGCTGAAGATGAGCTCAACTATTCCGCTGGAACAAACGGCCCGATAAATATCGAAGCCGCCAACAAAACGGCGGCATGAAACCCGGGACGGTTCACAAGGACTTCGACGGAATCGTATTCCCGACGAACCGCCCAGTGTTCCCCCCGTCTCGAGGACAGCGCGGCAGCGCCGGCGCCGTTGCTCATCAACATGCAGTTCGACAGCTACACACTGAGTTAGCTGCGCCGCCGCTGCACCGCTGCCCGGGCCGGGTGGCGGCGACCGCGCCCTTCAGCGCCGGCGAACCAGCGGAGCGCTGCCCCCACGCGCGCTGGATGTCCGACATCCCATTCCATTGACGTTGCTCGGTTCGGCCGCGAGGCGGGTTGCGACATCCGCTAATACCGAACGCGGGTCAGGCGGGCATACCTATGGCGAAGGTCGTTCGGAATCGCCGGATGAAGGTAGGCGGGAGTTGCAAACTATCTTTAGGCAAGTTCGGGGTAGAGAGCGACCAATGGCGACGACAGCGCCTGCTTGACTTCGCGACTGACGTCATCGGCGAGCACTTCCAGGTCGCCTGCTTCTAAACCGTCGTAGATCGCGGTAACGATGTGAGCCGGCTCAGCTTTCGGAACCACTAGGTTGGCCGTCATCGGGGTGTCGGTGTAACCGAGATGGGCTCCTAACACTTGCGTACCTTGGGCAAGCAGTGCCAAACGGAGCGAGTTGGAAATCGACCAGAAGGCGGCCTTTGTGGCGCTATAGACGCCGCCACGACCGAGCCAGCTGAGGACGGAATGAATGTCCACGAGTGCGCCTCCACCGTTTAGCGCGAGCACGGGCGCGAACGTCCGGGCTACCTCGAGGGGACCAAATACGTTCGTTTCAAAGATTCTACGCACCTCGTCCATCGGCGCATCCAAGATGCCTCCTTCGATGGAAGTTCCCGCGTTGTTGACTACTACAGATACATCAGTTACAAGCTCTGCTGCCCTTTCAACTGACGCGCGGTCCGTTACGTCGAGGACAAGCGACACAATCCGTGCGTTGTCCCACTCCCGCGGTACGCGCGCCGTTGCATAGACGCGAGATGCACCGCGGGCGAGCGCCTGCTGCACAAACTCCAATCCGAGTCCTCCGTTAGCGCCGGTCACGAGTACGACAGAATCCTTCAGTGTCGTCATGTTCATGTTTCCTTTTCTTGGTTGGGTGATACAGCTCACGCGAGCGCGGAGCTGCGGCGTCTTGGCAAATTCGCCAGAAGCAGGGATGCGAGGCCGAGCGCGACCAACACGGGCGCGCCAATCTCAAGAGCAGGAAGCAGCCCGGTGGTCGTAGCTAGAGCGCCGAATCCGAGCGCGCTCAGCGCCTGAAGCAAGTAGCCGACGACGTACGCGGCTGAAAGTACTGCGCCGCGGTGGCGTACGGGCGCACCTGCTGAAATAGTTGCGAGCCCACCTGAGAACATGAGGCTGTAGCCCGCGCCACTCAGAATCGAAGCGAGGACAAATAGTGTGAGGGAGTGCGTCGTTCCGGAGCCGATGAGGGAGCCGAGCCCCGCCGCCAAGATGATAGGACCAGCAAACAAAGCGATTCGAGCGGAGAGCCTTCGGGAGAGGATCGCTACGAGGCCAATCACAAAGGCTGAGATCGAAAGGATGGCGCCATTCACGAATGCATTGTCCGCGTGGATTAGCTGCTGCGCGATCTGCGCTCCCAGCGCGAGGAATACCGCTCCCATCGAAAAGGCCGCAGAAATGCCTAGCGTTCCCGCGGCAAACTGGCGTCTGGCGCCCGCGGGTATAAAAAGTGCCCGAGGGCGCCAGCGCCCGAGCGCCTCATCGGCAGTGTGCCGCGGTAAAAACCATGCAAGGACGCCCGTCGCGACGGTCGCAAACACGAGGACCCAGAAGGACAAGTGAAGTGGTTGTGGGCCGTATTGCACGAATGCTCCGCCAACGAGAGTGGCCAGTGCGAGTCCGGTTGCTGTCGCGGCCGTGGTTACTGAGCTGGCCCGGTGCGCGCGACTCGGCCCGCCAAACTCGATCATGGCTGCGGTCGCTGGACTCAGCGACAAACCAACACCGACTCCCATGAGCGCGCGACCCACGAACACCCAGCTGAGCTCCGGCGCGATGGCGAAAACGGCGCTACCGAGTGCCAGAGCTGTCAGCCCGAGCAAAATTGTCGCGCGTCTTCCGATGAAATCCGAAAGGTTGCCGAACACGATGAGAATGGGGATAAGTGCCAGGGGGTAAGCAGCGAAAATTGCTGTGGTGATTGCCGGGCTCAAATCCCACTTCGCTGCGTAAAGAGGATAAACCACGGTAGGGGCGCCGCTCGCCCAGAGGGCTAGTCCAGCAACTACAGCGGCGGTCCAAAAGCTGGCGCGCGCGGAGAGAGTCGACATTTGATGGCATCCGTTCTAGATTGGTTTTGCCAAGCTAGCACGGCTAAGTTGGAAAAACCTACTTAGGTTTCGTGCTTGTCACACAGGAGAAGTCAATGACCACTGCCCTTACCGCCCGCAACTCTCGGTGTTCCATCGCCCGCACGCTCGAAATGATCGGCGACAAATGGACGTTGCTGGTCGTTCGTGAGGCGTTCTGGGGGCGTACCCGTTTTGCGGACTTTCGCGAAAGGTTGGGGGTGGCACCCGATGTGCTGACCGACCGCCTCGGCAAGCTTGTCGCCGCTGGGGTCTTCGAGACCAGGGCCTACCGGGCCGTCGGCGAGCGTGCCCGTTCGGAATACATCCTCACCGACATCGGGCGTGAACTGCTCCCGGTGCTCGCGAGTCTCGCGCGATGGGGAGACGCGAACCGTGCGACTGGTTTCGGCCCGGCTGCTGAATTCACCGACGCTCGAACGGGAGGAGTGCTGCGCTTGGCCTTCCTAAACGACGACGAGAAAGAGATCGACGTGAAGCATGTAGCTCTCGCCAGGGGACCAGGCGCTCTCACCGCCTAATCGTTCCGATGTTCCACGACGCGGAAGTCAAAATGATTCGCGGTGCGGGTGCCCGAGGCCGCCGACGACACGAGTTGGGTTGCGCTGTCTCATCTCAGCTAGCTTGAGGGAAGGGGCAACTTCCCCGCAGTGCCTTATCTGTAATGAGACCTTTGTGCCCCGCCGAAGATCACATAACGCGACACGAATCATCACTCACCACGGGCTGCTGAACGGCTTTAGCACCAGGTCATGGTCCGTCAAAGCATGGTCAGTTGCGCGGAACGACCATCACCGGCTCGGGAGTGCTTGAGCAGCCGGGAAGACACCCCGCCGAGTGTTCGGGCACGGCTAACCGACGCCGGGGTCTGCTTGGCCGGGCAGGATGGCGCTCATGACCACGTCGAGGAGATGATCGGCACGGTGCACGAGCGCGGGCTGGTCGTGGAGCCACGCAAGCGCGGCGACCAGCGCGAACAGGTCGGTGCCGTCGATGTCAGCCCGCGCAACACCCGCGTTCTGACCGCGCTCGAGGAGCTGCGTGCCGATGTTGTGTAGCGAAAGGCATGAGTCATGGAGCGCGGACCCCGTGTCCTCGAGCGCGGCCGTGAAGAGTGCCGTGACTCCCCGGTACTCGTGGTTGAGCGCGACGCAGCCACGGAGCCACGTAACGAGCGCATCCTGGGGCGTGCTCGACGTCTCAAGGTCAGCGGCTCGAGCAGTCAGGTCATTGACATCGGAGCGGAGCAACGCTTCGAGCAGCGCCTCCCGCGACGGGAAGTGGCGGTAGAGGGTACCGAGCCCGACGCCTGCTTTGCGGGCGACGTCGCGCAACGAGGCATCGGCTCCTTGCTCTGCGACTACGGTGCGGGCGACGACGAGCAAGTGGTCGTAATTCTTCTGGGCGTCGGCTCGCATGCTTCTCCCGGCTTGATAAGTGGGTCAGTGCTCTGCATATTCGGCGCACCGACCCAGAGCTTAGCCGCGCTGCGACAAAAGCGAAAACGAGTAGATGACGGTGGGTTGATTCTCCGGCGAGAGGCGGATCCGTCGTTCGTCGGCCTTGCAAAGCAGCGGTGACTCGGAGCGGGTGAACGTGGGTCCGGCCAAGGCGACACCGCTCAGGCCGGGCCCGCGGTCGGCCGGCAGTAAAAGGGAGGGGCAGGTTTGAGTCATCGCGTTGCGGTTGTCACCGCCTTCCGGATGGCGTCTTCCCTGGCTGGCTGACCTCTTTCGTTCGAAGACGGCCCGTATGGGGCACCCCACACCGGTGTGCCCGTCGCCTGCCGCCAGCTGTCGGCCAGAGTTCCTGTGTCCACGACGTCGTAGCCGAGGGAGTCGATGAACTCCGATACCACGGTCTTCTCTATCGCCGAGTCGCCCGCGATGGGCAGGGACGAGCGGTCGGCCGCTCCCTCCGGGCGCCCGAGCGACAAGAGGTGCTTGTAGAAGATGTTGTTGAACGCCTTCACGACAACGGCGTCCGGCAGGTAGCGCTGCAGCAGCTCGCTGGAGGTGAGCGACGTGCCGTCGAGCTCGGGGATGTGTCCGTCGCGTTCGGGGCCGTAGTTGCAGGTGTCGATGACGGTCTTCCCTTTGAGGGCCGCCGCGGGAAGATCTGGGAAGGCGCTCACCGGAACCGTGACCACGACGACGTCACCGGCCATCGCGGCCTCCCGGCTCGTCGCCGCGGACGCCCGTGATCCCAGTTCCGCGATCGTGTCTGCGAGCGTTTCGGGGCCGCGTGAGTTGCTGAGCACCACCTGGTACCCGGCCTTGACGGCGAGCCGGGCGATCGTCGTGCCGACCTGTCCGCTTCCGATGATTCCCACGGTTGTCATGAGCGCCCCTCGGAGAGGTAGTGCCCGTTGTCCAAGTCGGCGATCAGGCCGGGCTGTGTGGGTTGCCAGCCGAGGGCCTCCCGGGTAATGACGTTCGACGTCGGGTAACTCTGCGTGACGATGTTCGCGATGAATCCGAAGTATCCCGGCAGCATCAGTTCGTCCAGGGGAATGCTCACGGCGGGCAAATTTAAGCGGCTGCCGATGGCTTCGGCGATCTTGCGGAAGGGAATTCCTTCGTCTTCGACCGCGTGCCAGTATCGGCCGGCCTCACTTTTTTCCAGTGCCAGTCGGAACAACGGAGCGACATCGCGGATGTGCACGGCGTTCCAGAGGTTCGCGCCGTCTCCGGGGTAGCCGGCGAAGCCACGCTCCTTGGCCAGCGCGATCAGCATGGGCAGGAAGCCGGCACGGTCGCTCGTGCCATGCGCGATATTGGCGATCCTCACGATTGAAGACCGCACCCCCTGCTCGGCCAGGCCGATAACGGTGGATTCGACGATGTTGCGCACCCGCAGGGTGCCCCGGTGCTCATCGCCGACGAACAGAGCCGGGTCCTCCTCGGTGGCCCGACGGCCCAGCTGGCCGGGCGAGCCGATGCTCCCCGCCGCGACCAGCGGCTTTCCCGTTCCCGCGAGTGCCTCACCGTAGGCGAGCATGATCGGGATTTCCGCCGCGGCCACAGCGTCCATCCCGCCCGTCGGGAGGAGGTCTTGTCGGTGAGCGACGTGGATGACTCCGTCGGAGTCAGCCGCCGCCTCTTTAAGCCCGTCGAGGTCCTGAAGGTTGCCCCGGCGGACGGTCGCGCCGAGCGCCGACAGCGCCGCCGCGGAAGCATCCGATCGGGCAAGGCCTGTCACCTCGTGCCCGGCGGCGATGAGTTCGGGGATGATGTGCGAACCGGAATGGCCGGTCCCGCCTGTGACGAGAACGCGCATGCTGCTGCTCCTTGCGAGTGATGCGGTGGATAAAAAGGGTCGCGGCTGCGCTCAGTTGAGACTGTTTACGCCGAGGGCGATGTTGAAGCCCGCGCCGTTCTGGGCCAGGCCCATCAGCAGCGGTCCCACCCCTTCCAGCCAGCGGGCCATCGCGAGGCCGCCGGCATCGAGCGGACGGAGTCCGAGGGACGTGACGAATGCCGCCACGGTGGCCTTGGCATCCGCGTCGTCTCCGGCGAAGAGCACGTCGAACGAGCCGTCCTGAGCCAGGACGTGACCGAAGACGGTGTTGAACGCCTTCACGACGTGCGTGCTCTCAGGGACGACCTTGGCGATCTCCTGCGCACCGGAAGTGCCCTCGGGAGTGACCACTCCGGTCGCGTCTGCATTGAACGTATTCGAGATGTCGATGAGGATCTTGCCGGCCAGTGCACTCCCATACTGGGCAGCGACCTGAACGGAGCTGCTGTATGGCACCGCGAGGACGACGATGTCGCCCGTAGGGACAGCGCCGAACGTCCCGACCGTGGCCCCGCCGCCGAGAGTGGCAGCCAGGCTCTTGGCCTTGGCCGCGTCACGCCCGATGAGCTCAACGGTGTTGCCGCCCTTGACCGCGCGAGCGGCTATTGCGTTGGTCATGCCGCCGAGGCCGATGAAACTGATGCTGCTCATAGCTGTGTACTCGCTTTCGCTGATCTGGACCCAGCTTCCTGCGATCAACCGCGAAGCGGTGACCGGGTTGCGCATGTGCGTTCACCCCAGGACAGAAAGCTGAACCGCTCCAATCGGAGCAGTAGTCCGAATATACGGTGCGGTGCTCCGTTAAGCAAGAACGCGCCGATCGTTACCGACCACTCTCTGTCGTGGAAGGGCGGCCACGCCGGAGTTCTCGAAGAGCACGACGGATACGGCGACCGCATGCGGCAGATCTCCGGGTTTTTATCGGGGGATGATCCGACCTGTGAACCTCAGAAACATCGTCCCTACTGGTTCCGCGTCGCGAGTTTGCTCGTGCAGATAACCGCGTGGATCCTGGTTGCATTCATCGGTTGCGTCCTCTACCGGCTATTCGATGGAGCGGTGGCGCTCTGGGGGGTGCCTCTATGTTCTTGTCCAGCGGCGAGGGCGTGTTTGGTCTCGTAGAGGGTGCCGTCGCGGAGCATCGCGAAGAGGACGTCGCAGCGCCGGCGGGCGAGGGCTATGAGGGATTGGTTATGACGTTTTCCTTGGGCGATCTTCCGGTCGCAGTAGGCCCGTAAGACGGGATCTCGGAGGGCCGCCGAGCGCGCTTTGAAGAGCCGGCTCGCCGAACGGTTGCTGCTCCAGCCCATGGACACCTGACGCCGGACAATCTGTTCAAAGGACTTCTGACGTACTCGCTGGATGACATCGACCTGGGGGGACGCAGCTCGCGCACCCGCAACCTGTATGAGCGCAACATGCGCACCCTTGGCTCTCCGGTGTTCGACCATCTCACCTCGCGGGAGATTGGTGCGACCAATTCATCAAGAAGCTCGCCAAGCTCTCCTACAGTCGGGCCAAGTAGGCCCGGGTCGTGCTGCGGCTGGCGCTGGAATCGTCCGTGCGGCATGAGGTACTGTCACACAACCCGATGGACCACGTGGCCCGCCTCTGCCGCGAGCCGCACATCCCCGATGCGCTCACCGTCCCTGAGGTGAACGTCATCCGTGCGGCGATCGCCCGGTGGGAGGCGGGCTCTCCCGAGGAAACTGTTGCTTTCCCGAGTTCTGGGTCCTAGGTGTTGTCCGTCAGTTCAATCGTCTGGAAGAGTCCAGCGTCTGGTTCTCCAGTTGCACCATTCGACTCTTCATTTTGCCTCATAGACGCCCTCCTCTGGTTGTACTCTTTCGGATCCCAACTAGGCCTAATTAGCCGCTCGGCCACGGACACATAAAACTGATCCAACGACCGGTATACGAGTCGACGGGTTTCCTTGTATGAGTCTCTAGTCGATTTGCCGATTTCCTCCCGCCAGCTGTCGTTCTCCCCACGCAGCTGCGCCTCGTCGAAGTCAAGGTAGAAGCCCTCGGACTGTTCCAGGGCCGCACGAAGATGCACCAGCACACTCCACGACCAGCCAGCGACTAAGGAGTCGGGGTGGAAGACGAGGCGCACCGCTGCACGAGCCGACCTCACGTCGTCCAGGGCCTTCCGGCAGGGCTCCAGGCGCTGTTCCCTTGTCGAGACATTACCGAGTATGCCTTCGTTTCGATGAGGCTTCCTGAGTTCGGATGGCGGCCAAGGCGGGGTAACGTATCGCATTGCGGCAAGGGCGGCCAGCGTAGCCCGCGCGAATGTTGTGGCTGGCTCTAGCAGGATCGGTCGGGCTTGCTGTTCGCGGTCATGCCGCCTCGACACCAGAGCAGCGATCAGACCGACTGCTAGGCCAACCAGAGCAACCGATAAAGTCACCACATCGGCGACGCTCACGGGACCCCTCTCCGACGCATCAATTTCGTAGACTTTTCAGTCACTTCCATCCATATCAGGAGCTTCCGAAAACGAGTTGAGAGAGACCGCCCCGACTCATCAGGCACATTACGCCCGAGTCAAAGCTTGGGCAATAGGCAGGGTTGGAAGCCATAGGGACCAGCCGCGTCGTCATCCATTTCAGTGCAGACGAATGTGAATGGTCATTTCGAAGTGCCGTGGGCGGCTTGGGTTCTAGCGGTCATTGCAGCAGCTAGAAGTATTCAGGAATGGCGACCATTGCTCCGACCAGACCAAACGACCACTTGTCAGCGCTCGTCGAAAAGTAGGCCAGTAGCGTTGACGGCTTGAAACTGTCGTTCGTCGAAAAGTAGACCACCCACCACGAAGATCCGATTGCTGAATTTGGTCGAGTCGCTTGCTCGGCCGGACTCATCTCCGGTCAGGTCTGATCTCGGTGCTGCGGGCCCCGCGGTGTCGCCATCGGAGTCCGCAGCAATACCCGACTAGAGGACCTCGGCGCCAAAGGCGACGTCGAAGCCGGCTCCGTTGCTCGCCAGGCCGACCAAGAGGATTCCGGCCCATTCGAGGGAATATGCCATCTCGATCCCCCCTGCGTTGCGGGGCCGCATGTCCAAGCTCTCCACGAACGCAGCAAAATCTGTCTTCGCCTCGCTGTCGCCGGCGAAGAACACGTCCACGGGCTTGTCTTCAGCAATAACGCCTCCGAAGATCGTGTTGAATGCCTTCACGACGCGTGCGCCCTCGGGGGCGGCGGCGGCGACCTGCTCGGACACCGAGTTGCCCGCGGTTGTCATAACACCACTGGCGTCGGCGTTGAACGGGTTGGTGATGTCGACCAGGATCTTGCCTGCCAGCGCCTCGCCATAGTGCTCGACCACGTCGACCGCGCCTTGGTACAGAACGGCCAGGATGACGATGTCACCCGCCGGCCGTGCGCCGAATGCGCCGACGGTAGCTCCGTTGCCGATCTGGTCGGCGAGTGCCTGAGCCTTGGCGGTGTTGCGGCTCATGAGTTCGATGGTGTGGCCGTGCTTTACCGCCCGCGTGCCGATAGCGGTGGCCATGTTGCCCGAGCCGATGATGCTGATGGTGGTCATGATGTGTGTTCCCTTGTTATGTATGGATCAGTTGTGTTGTGCGTGATCAGTTGGTCGTGGGGACTTGCTGCGGCGCTCAGATCACTGTGGTGCCGCCGTCGGCAACCAGCTCCATGCCGTTGACGTAGCTTGAGTCGTCCGAGGCGAGGAACAACGCGACCGACGCGATCTCTTCAGGGCGGCCCATTTCCCGTCGAGGGATCATGGATTCGAACTGCGCCTTCATCTCGGGGTCCAACACCGACTCCATCATTGGCGACGTAACCGAGCCGGGGGTCAGTACGTTCACCCGGATCTTCCTGTCTCTCAGCTCGGATACCCATACCCGCGCGAAGGCAGGCAGCACGGCCTTGCTCGCTGCGTACACACTCCAATCAGGGAAGCCCCGAAGCGACGCGTTTGACCCGGTCATGAAGATCGAGCCTCCATCGTTGAACAGCGGCAGCGCTTTCTGGACCGTGAACAGTGTGCCCTTGGCGTTCAACGAGAAGGCGGCATCGAACTGCTCCTCGGTGATCTCGCCGAGACTGCCCTGCTCGCCCCCTCCCGCACTTGCCCACAAGACGTCGATCGTGCCCTTTTCTCGCTTGACCGTCTCGAACAGGCGGTCAAGATCGGCCAGATCGGCCGAGTCGGCCTGCACGCCGGTCACGTTCCGGCCGATCAGCTTGACCGCTTCGTCCACCGCGTCCTGCCGCCTGCCCGAAATGAAGACGTGAGCGCCTTCGTCAACGAACAACTTCGCGCCGGCCAGCGCCATACCACTTGTCGCGCCGGTGATTACTGCAACCTTGCCATCGAGCTTTCCCATGAGACTCCATTCAATTACCGCGGCGATGTTATGTACACCGATCCGCGTACTTAACGTACCTGCTGGAGAGGTGGCGCGCAAGCTAAGCACACCGAACGGTACCCAAGTGGGCTAAGCTGGCACGTATGACGGAGTTAGAAAAGGGGCCGCAAGGCCTGCGCCGCGGCAGGGGCGCACGAGAGCGCATCCTCAGCGCGTCACAACAGCTGTTCCCCGATCAAGGCATCAACTGCACCGGCATAGACCAGCTCTGCGCGGTGGCCGGAGTCTCCAAGCGCACGCTCTACCAGCACTTCGCAGGCAAGGACGAGCTGATCGCCGAGTACCTACGCCGGTTCGATCCTGACATCCTGCCCGAGGTCTTTGACCGCACCGACCTCACCCCCCGCGAACGGCTACTCGCCGTCTTCGATATCCACTCGCCGCTATGCCCATTCATTGCGGCGGCGGTCGAAATCCCCGACCCGGGCCATCCGGCACGCGTACTCGCCCGCGATTACAAAAAAGGCTTTGCCGCCCGGCTCACCGAAACCGCCCGCGAAGTCGGCGCCACCAAGCCCGACCAGCTCGGCGAGCAATTGGCGCTGCTCCTGGACGGTGCCTCCGCCCGCAGCCGAGTCCTCGACGCCGACACGTTCGCCACCGCTGCCGCCATCGCAGTCGTCCTCATCGACAACGCCATCCCAACGGCAGTTGCGCATCCCCACGCAGTCGGGAACCCGTCAGACGGGGCGATGACGGCATAGTTGAACTGCCGCCGACAAGCGCGGCGACACTGCGCAAGATTTCATCAGCTTTTGACGCTCGTGCGACCAAGCGCAACCTCATCAAGCTGGGCGGCGATCTACGCGAGCGAAAGTGATCCTGCTGACCCAAGTTGCTGCCGTGTTCTGAGGTTCGATCCGATTACGGCGGAGTGAAGCGTTCTGGTTTCGGGCGCGAGCTTGGAAAATTCGGACTCACCGAATTCGCGAAACTCGTCCGAAGCATCGGACGTCCAACGCCGGGTACTCGACGATGTCAACGACGGTTGAAAAGTGAGCCAAAAACGACGGTGAAAACTGAGCCACCCGATCACGATTGATGGGTGATTACGGTGGAAGAGTGGGCTTTGGTTCGGCGCCTTCATTTGAGTGAGGGCTTGT
>Ga0307486_1002970_pt1 | contig 11366 bp, 9 predicted proteins | sample CBIW02metaG_FD_203663 | JGI IMG/M metagenome (GOLD analysis project Ga0307486, IMG submission 203663) | Sea-ice brine microbial communities from Beaufort Sea near Barrow, Alaska, United States - CBIW 0.2 | ecosystem: Environmental > Aquatic > Marine > Coastal | place: USA: Alaska | collected... | reverse complement strand
TGGTGTTGGCGCGGATCTGCTCGTCGGTCAGGCCGGACTGGGTCAGGGCTTCGACCGTAGACAGGTAGGCATAGCCGGCAGCCGGGCACATAAAGCGCCACAGCTTGCGATCAATCAATTCTGGAAGGTTCAGGTTGATCTGACCGCAAATCTGGCTGCGTAGGCCGTTATCGCGGGCTTCTTCGCTGAAGCCGATACCGGACTTCACTTCCCGCAGTGATTTGGTTACAGCTTTTATGTCGGTTCCAAGGCTAGACACAATGCCCATCCCGGTGATTACAACGCGACGCATGTCAGTCACTCCTAAAAATTGTCGGTGGAGGTGAACAAGCCTACCCGTAGGTCTTTGGCCGTATAAATTTCCTTGCCGTCCACTTCCATGCGGCCGTCAGCGATAGCCATGGTTAGCTTGCGCTTTATAAGGCGTTTAAAATCAAGATGGTAAGTGACTTTTTTGGCATTAGGAAGAACCTGGCCAAAGAATTTCACGTCACCGGAACCCAGCGCGCGGCCTTTGCCCCGGCCGCCGGTCCATGCCAGGTAGAAACCGAGCAGCTGCCACATGGCGTCAAGCCCCAGGCAGCCCGGCATAACGGGATCGCTGTCAAAGTGAACCTTGAAGAACCACAGGTCCGGATTGATATCCAGCTCTGCGGTCAGGCCACCTTTGCCGTAAAGCCCGCCTTCGCTCCCAATATGGGTGATGCGGTCGAACATCAGCATTTCATCAATGGGCAGGCGCATGCCAGCGCCCTTGAACAATTCACCGTGACCGCAGTCGATCAGGTCTTGTTTGCTAAACGTATTGGGGTACGGGTTGGAATCCATAGTGCCGATGTCTCTTTCACAAGATGATTTTCTATAACTTTAGCTCGAAATTCGCCTGATGCTATTGACCATTAGTGGATAATTACAAAATTTGCGCAATGTTTACCCGATTTTGCCGTCTGGCCGTGGGCTAGCCAATATGTGAGTGTAGCGCCACAGGAAAATACCAAAGGCGATCAGCCATAGCAGAGTGCTGACGCCAATACCGGCGTGCCAGCCCAGAATATTGAAGGCCGTCAGCACCCTTGCCACCGCGGCCAGCTGGATCAATACAAAGGCGGTTACCATACCCCGTGGCAGCACCAGCGGCCGGCCGGTGTGGCCCAGGGTTACCCGTGCTATAACCCCGAATATCAGGCAGCCAATGGCGCCTGCGCCCGCAGCGTGGGCCCAGGCGTTTGAAGGCCATTCCAACAACAGATGGCCCGCCAACAGAACCAGCGCCACCGGCACCCACAGAATCGACAGATGTAACACCCATAACAGCGGTTCTTTATGGGTCAACCAACCTTTCCAATTGTAAAGTCGCACCAACATAATACCCGCGGCAACGATGGCCATCACGCCGGCAAGGGTGCGCCAGCCGCTCACCAGCATTGCCAGGAGCACAATCATCGCAAATACGCTGGCCATATCCAGTTTGGCCGAATTTTTCACCAGCGTAGGGCTCAGCCCCTGGCGGCTCAGATAACCGCTGGTGAAGGCCGGTGTGATCCGCCCGCCAACAATGCTGATCAGGGCCAGGCCCATCAGCAGTGCACCGTAGCTATAAACCGGATCAAGACGGGTAACGAAGCCGATTTGCATCAGCCATAAGAGGCCCAGTACCACCAGTATCATCAGTTGGCGTTTCTGCCGCGCGTGCCAGACACGCCAGCCGGCATCGATCATCACCAACGGCAGAAAGGCCAGATTCACACCCTGCACCAGCCAAACGGGAAGATCACCGCCAAATGCCAGCAATAGCCGGCCAGCAAGCCATACACCCCATAATAGAGCAAGGCGCAGCCCATGAATTCGATCGGTCTGGGTCCAGGTGCATACGGCCGTTAGCAGAAAGCCCGCAATGGCGGCGGTCAGGAACCCGAACAGCATTTCGTGCTGGTGCCATAGCACCCCGGGCAAGGCTAGTGGCAGTTGTAGCGTGCCTGTTGCCTGAAGCACCCATACTGGCAACACAACAACAACCAGCAGAGCCATAGACAGGAAGAAAATGCGAAAAGGGTAACCGAACAGCTGACCGATACTGGCGCGGTCGGCGGATGGTGTCGGAATCGCCATGGGGGTCTCCGTTAATAGTGGTATTTTAAGTATATGTTAAAGGAAGGCCAGTTCAAATGACATACCCGCATAGGAGTAGTCTGCGTACAATGTCGTTTTTGTCGTCGCGCTTTTGCCCTTCGATTTGGGCCGAGAGAGACTATTTTGCGCGGTTTATAATCAACTTCATCGAAATCAAGGAACCCTCCCCGTGTACATGACTTTAAAAAGCATACACATGCTTACCGCGTATCTGACGGTGACGCTTTTCGCACTCCGCTTGCTGATGGATGCCGTGGGCCGCCCCGGTTGGCGACAAACGCCCTTGCGTTGGATTCCCCACGCTAACGACACGGTGCTGCTGGCCAGCGCTATCAGCCTGGTGTTTGTAACGCCGTGGATGCCGTTAGTCCATGGCTGGTTAACGGCCAAAATAATCTTGCTGGTGGGTTATATAATAGCCGGGCTGTTCGCTTTAAAAGTCAGCGTTGATAAGCGCGCACGCATCGTGGCAGCGGTGCTTGCACTGGTTCAGATAGCCGCAATATTTTACTTGGCGACCGCCAAGCCAATACTGTTCTCCTAACGCGTTTGGGTCGCGCTGCGGGCTGTCCTTTGTGCCCGGGGCGCACCCCATTCTTGCCCAGCCTATTATCTGTTCGCAATCTGTTGTGAGAACACAGGCGAATCTGTTACCAGCAGGGCTCCGGCAGGGAATTTAGCTTCGCAACGGGCCAAAGAGCTTTTAGCTTGCTGAATTGTCTACCCCTGGAGTTTCGGCCGGTGATAGAAAAAATGATCCTGACTGGGGCAGGCGATATTCTGAATGACGTTGCGAAAGTTCACGCGGATCTGACAGAGGACATCAGTGCAGTAGTGAATTCAGGGTCATGGTGGCTCTCGTCGCATGAAGGTATTGTCACTCAGGAGCGCTAGAGGCGCGACCCGAGAGGCTAGATCATCAGTCGATTTGAATGGCGCGCCAGACACGGCTGGGCTGGGCGCCGTCGCGCTGGTAGTCGGCACAGGTGTCGTGACGTATCAGCTCGCTCTCAAGGCAGCTCACCACCAGCTGGCCCTGCTGGTCACCGGCCTGCCAGCGGACTGGCAGCCGCAGGCGAGAGCCATCCGCATCGGTCAGTGCGTCCTCGACCCAAACCCGGGCGGTGTTGCCGCGGGCCGCGAGCCACTGAAGCGCCGCCACCTGGGCGCACTGCTCGGCGGGCGTCAGTTGCGAGTCGCCGCGGTAGCAGGGCAGGTAGGGGCGATCCTCGGCCTCGGCCTGTAACAGGCGAGGCACGTCGTCGGTAGTGAGGCGACCGTACTTGCGTCGCGCAGGGAAGACCATGACGCTGGCGGCGAGCCGACAGCCACCCAGGTGGGAACTCTCCCAGACATCGAAGGGGTAAGCACACTGCTGCGCGGCGCTGGCCAGCGCCTTGTAGCTGCGGTAACCGAACTTGGCGCAGCACTTGTCCTTCTTGCCGTGGGTGCAGCAAAGAATCAGCGATCCCTCGACGCTGCCGGCTCGCCAGCGTTCGACTGATTTCCCATCGTCGAAGGCGTGCAGTAGCTCGGCCAGTTCTTCCCTCGCTACGTCGTATGTCCGACCCTCCGGCATTAGTACCAACCGATGGTGATGAGTTGGCTGTTCCTGGCGATGTATCAGATTCACCCGACGGCCGTCGTCGGCGATGGCGTTGAGCAGGTCGAGCACCTCTTCCGGCATATCACTGGCCTGGCGGAGGTTGCGCAGCCACTTGGCCCGCGGCCAGCTGATCAGCAGGTTGCGTGTGGCATGCGCGCCAGTGCCCACTAGCGGGTCGCCGATCTCGGCGCTTTCGATGGAACAGAACTTTCTTGGGGCGGCGGTCATCGGCGACTCATCGTGGTAACGGGACGGGATCCGCCATGCGCGATCCCGGACACCACCTGGGAAATCGGCGTGGTACCCGTCAGGCTGGGCACGCAGAGCAGGCGCTGAGTATGCGGATCGCGAATGACATGCGCATCAAGGTCGAAGACTTGCTTGAGATGGGCGCTAGTAAAGATCGTTTCCGGTGGCCCGCTATGTTCGATACGGCCCTGGCGCATCATTACCAGAATGTCGGCATAGGCCGCGGCCAGATTGAGGTCGTGTAGTACCACCAGCAGTGTGCGTCCCTTGTCGTGAGCGAGCAGAACCAGTAGCTCCAGGAGGTCCACCTGGACCTTCAGATCGAGAAAGGTCGTCGGCTCGTCGAGCAGGATCAAATCTGTGTCCTGAGCCAGGATCATAGCGATCCAGCAGCGCTGGCGCTGTCCACCGGAGAGCGCGTCGACACTGCGCTCGGCAAAGTCAGTGACATCGGCGTAGACCATTGCCTCGCGAATGGCGCGCGCATCCTGCTCGGCATCCTGTCGCCACCATCGCTGGTGGGGAAAGCGCCCCATACCGACCAGTTGCCTGACCGTCAGGCCCTCCGGTGCGGAAGGGCCCTGCGGCAAGATACCCAGACGCTGTGCCACCTCGCGTGTACTGCGGCGGTGGATGTCTTTGCCATCGAGACAGACGCGTCCGGCGCTGGGCACCAGGGTGCGCGCCAGTGTCTTCAGCAGTGTTGACTTTCCGCTACCGTTTGGGCCGAGCAGTACCGTCAGCTTGCCCTCGTCTACCGCAAAATCGACGCCGTTTAGCACATGCTGGGAGTTGTAACCGGCACGCAGGGCTTTGCCCGTCAGTCGAGGCGGCTTGGCGGGTGTCGGGGGCATGGGCTGGCTCGTTAGTGAGTATATGAGACTAAGAACCCTAAGGTAAAACGTTCTCATTATCAATATTTGAAATCGCCTTAATCAGCATAGGATGCTCTCCGCCTTACGCCTTACCCATAGTAAAGGGCGTCTCTTCGCCTTGTTTCCGGTGCCCTGTGTCATAAGTGTTTGGAGCGCCTAGTGGCGGGTACGATGCAGCAGAAAAACGAAGAAGGGCGCGCCCACCCCCGAGACGAAAATGCCGGCGGGGAGGTCTTTGGGGAGAAAGGCCACCCGGCCGAGCAGGTCGGCGTAGAGCACGATCAGTGCACCCACCAGGGCGGCGGCGGGTACCAGCCGGGCGAATCCTCGGCCCACCAGGCGGGAAGCGATATGCGGAGCGATCAGGCCCACGAAGCTGAGCCCTCCGGCGAAGGCCACGGCTGCGCCCGCCAGGGCCACGCTGCAGGCCACCATTACCAGCCGGCTGCGCAACAGGTTCACGCCGAGCCCCTGGGCCACTGCGTCACCGAGCGCCATGGCATCTATATGCCGTGCATAGGCCAAACACAACGGTACCGCCACCAGCACCCAGGGCAGCATGCCCAACACGTCCTGCCACTGAGCGGCGTAGAGGCTACCGGTTAGCCATACGTAGGCGGTCATAGCAACGGCATCGTCGCTGATCACGATCAACAGAGTGGTCAGGGCGCCCATGGCGGCGGACAGCCCGATGCCGACCAGCACCAGGCGCGAGGGAGCAACACCCCCCTTCCACGCCAGCAGGAACAGTAGCAGGGCAGCAAACAGTGCACCGATCAGCGCGGCGGCCGGCAGCCAATGGATGCTCAGAGTGGTGCCGAACAACGCCAGGAAGGTCACGGCGGCCAAGGCGGCGCCGCTGGTGATGCCGATCACATCGGGGGAGGCCAGCGGGTTGCGCACCATACCTTGGAGGATGGCACCGGCCACGGCCAGGGCCGCGCCCACCAGCACGGCCAGCAGGAGGCGCGGCAGACGCAGCTCCCAGACGATAAAGGCGATATCGCTGTCCTGCGGTGTCGCCAATGCGTGCAGGATTTCCGGGAACGAGGTGGGAAAGCTGCCGAGGCTAAGCGACAGGCCCATGCTGGACAGTAATACCAACCCTAGCAGGCCCAAGAGGCTCGTGTAGCGCGCCCGGCCGGCAGCGACGGTGGCGTCGATCGAAGGGGTCAGAGTCAAGGGGCGGGTCATGGTCAGGCCGGTTTCCTACGCGCGAGATGGATGAAAAAAGGCGTGCCGATCAGCGCGGTCATCACACCCACTGGCACATCCTGTGGGGCCATCAGGAAGCGCGAGGCCACATCAGCCAGCAGCAGCAGGCCCGCTCCCAGAAGGGCGCAGGCCGGCAGCAGCCAGCGGTGGTCGACGCCGAAAATCTCTCTCGCCATATGCGGCACAATTAGGCCAACGAAGCCGATCATGCCTGCCAGCGCCACCGAACTACCAGCCAGCAGGATCACCACCAGGCCTAGCAACAGCTTAATGGTGCCGACGCGCATGCCCAGGCCCTTGACTATGTCATCGCCCAGCAACAGGGCATTGGCGTGCCTGACGAGCAGGGCACACAGCAGCAGGGCGCCACCGAAGAGCGGCAGCAATGGCACCACCTGCGACAGCTCACGGCCGGAGACGGAACCGGCCAGCCAGTACAGCACGCTCTCGAAGCTCTGGCGGTCGATGATAAGCAGGCCCTGGCTGAACGAGACGAACATGGCGGTGACGGCTACCCCCGCCAACACCACTCGCAGCGGCGCCAGCTCCCCATGACGGCCGCGACTCAGTAGCACCACCAGGCAGGCCGCTACCAGGGCTCCCAGCAACGCTGCCCAAACGTAGTCGGCGGGGGTATGGAGGGGCAATAGAGAGACCGCGATCACCACGAAAAACATAGCTCCGGCATTGATCCCCAGTATGCTCGGCGAGGCCAGAGGGTTGCCGGTAATGGTCTGCATCAGGGCGCCGGCTATGGCCAGGCTTGCGCCGACCAGGGTGGCGATGACCGCCCGCGGCAGGCGCTCCGTGAACAGGATGATATGCGCGACCCGGCTGGGGTCGTAGTGAGTAAGCGCCTCGAAAAAAGTGGGCCAGGCGATTTCGGTAGTGCCCAGAATGACGCTTGCCACGAAAGCCGCGGCGACCAGAATCAGACCCAGCAGCAGTCCCAGGCCCCGGTAAAAACGGCCAATCAGCATGCGGCGGCCCCCTCGTCGCGGGGCTTGGGCACTTTGGTGATATCGGCGTCGCAAGCCCGCATGGCCGGCGTAGGCATCGAAAGCCTGTTGGGGTTATCCAGTCCGTAGTGGACATAGAGGCTATCGAGCATCGCGTTGGCGGCCAGGATGCCGCCGCCCATGATCCAGGTCACCGCATCCACCTCGAAGACGCGGTCATCCTGCACGGCATCCAGTCGCTGCCAGAGGGGGTGAGAGGCCCAGTGTCGATAGTTCCGAGCGATGGCGGGGTCGTCCGGCTCCAGCAGCACGAAAATAACGTCGGCGTTCAGGACGGGAATGTTCTCCTCACTCGTCAGCTTCATTCCCCAGCCCTGGTCATCTACGGCGCCCGGCTGCTCGTAGCCCAGCTCATCGAGGATCGAGCCGGCGAACCCCGTGGAGTAAAGACGCACATGGTCGCTCTTAAAGCGCACCACGGCGGCCTTCTGCGGCCAATCATCGCCCAAAGTGTCGGCGATCTGCCGGCGAAAATCGGCCACCCGGTCGTCCCACTGCCGTATCAATGCTCGGGCCCGGGCCTCGCGGCCGGTGGCCTGCGCCATCAGCGTCAGGCTGGCCTTGAAGTCGAAGACGGTGCCGGTGACCACCGTGGAGGCTATTTGCTCCAACAGCGGCCGAACCCGCTCGTGACGAAAGCGCGTGGCCACGATCAGGTCGGGGGCCAGCCAGGCCACCTTCTCCAGGTTGGGCTGGGTCTCCAGGCCGACGTGCTCGACGCCGGCCAGAGCCTCGCGCAGATAGCGATACATGGGTTTCTCCAGCCAGGAGTCAACGACGCCCACTGGGGTGATGCCGAGCGCTACCGCGCTGTCCGTCGCCCCCTGGTAGAGGGTGACGACCCGCTGCGGGGGGGCGGAGATATGGGTGTCACCGAAGGCATTGGCGACGCTGCGCCCGCTCTGGGGCGCATTCGCGGCGAGAGCGCTGGGCCCCAGCGCCAGGCCGACCAGCAGCCCGGCTCTGGTGCACCACAGGCCCAGCCGATATATACGCTTGCGGCCGAAGCGGTCGGCCAGGTAGTCGGTTAGCGGCATGGTCATGCTCGACAGCTTTTGTCATGGATACTCCCGTCGTGGAGCATGGCAGGCGCCAGGCTGGCGCCGCTCAATAAGACGGATCGCTCGGTCGCTTCGCCTCAGAAGTCGACTTGGTAGCCCAACGTGAGGGTGCGACCGCGGCCCTTGAAGTACAGGTCGTCTTCCAGCGCGGACGACTGGGGGAACGACTGCGAATAGTAGGTGAAGTAGTCCTTATCGGTGAGGTTCTCGATGCCTAAGCTGGCGCGACCCACCGGCAGGCGAAAGGCCAGGGAGGCATCGATCAGGCCGTAGCCGTTGAACTCAAGATCCGGATCGTCGAAGCTGCGGTCGAAGTAGCGGCTGTACTGCAGGTGCGTGGACAGCTTCTCGGTCCAGGCCGCGCTCCAGCCGAGCTTCAGGGTCTCCGGGGCGATGTCGCGGCCTGTCAGCTTGGTGTCGACCTGGCCGTCGCCGTCGGAGTCGGACTCGCCCTCGGCGTCTGTGTAGGTCAGCCGCAGGCGATGGGCATCGCTCGGGCGGGCCTCGCCTGTGATCTCATAGCCCTGGATCTCGGTCTTCTCGCGCTTGACCCGGTAGCTGCCTTGGGCATCGGGCTCGATGCGCTGGCCGAGGTCGGAGTTGGACTCGTAGTAGCTCAGCTCGAGGCTATAGCGATCCCAGTCGAAGCGCGCGCCGATCTCGCGGTTGTCGGTGACGATGGGAGAGAGGTCTATCAGGGTGTCGACGGACTGGCCGACGGTCTTGACCCCACGCAGTACCCGTCCGACGTCGGGCATGCCGAAGCCTTCCGAGTAGTTGGCGTAGAGCTGGGCCCAGTCGGAGACCTGATAGACCAGGCCGGCGTTGAACAGCGTCTCGTCGAAGTCGGGGTTGCCGCCGGTCACTGATACCAGGTCGTTCTCGACGCTGGTGCTGCGGTCCACGGTCGAGTAATCGTCGACGTTTAGCACGGCATGCTCCTGGCGGGCTCCGGCATGCAGGCTCAGCGAATCGGTCAGGTCGTAATCGGCCTGGAGAAAGGCGGCATAGTTGCGGAACTGGGTCTCGGGCACATAGTTGCGGCCGGTCTTCACCAGCACCTGCTGGGTCTCGTCATGCAGCAGGTCGAGGCCGGTGGTCAGCTTGAGGCGATCGTCGAGCAGACCGTCGCGGCTCAGGGTGAACTTGCCGCCGATCTTGTCGGATTCGTTGCGGGTTTGGTCAAATCGCGTCTCGCCGTTCTCGTCCTGGTAGGGGAAGGAGCTGAGGCCAGTAGCACCAAACTGGGCGCGGAAGCGCTGGGTATAGAGCTGGGCATCCAGCTCGTTGCCGAACCAGTCACCGTGGGAGTAGGACAGCTGGGCCTTGGTCGCCTTGTTGTAGCCGGGCTCGCCGTCCGGGTTGCCCTTGCGGGCCGTGGTGGGGATGCCCGCATCCCGATCGCCGGACACCGGCACGTAGTCGTCGTCGATGTCGAGGTCGAAATGGTTGACGGAGAACTCGAGGTTCTGGTTATCATCGATCCAGTAGCCGAGTTTGCCGAAGAAATCATAGCTGGAGGAGTTCTGAAGCTCGCCATGGTAGGCGGTGCCCACGACCTCGTCGTTGCCGTCGAAGAAGACCCCGCGTTTCTGGCTGCTGGCGGCGGCCAGGTAGTCCCAGTTGCCACTCTGGCCGCTGATGCGGTAGTCCAGCTTGTGGCCGAAGCCCTCGGACTCGAAGTCGCCGCCGCTGGTCAGGCTGATCCCGGCGTGCTGGTTGATAGTGCCTGCCTTGGCGCGCTTGGTGACATAGTTGATGATGCCGCCGGTGGCGCCCAGGCCGTGCTCGGCGCTGGCGCCGTGGATTACCTCGATGCGCTCGACCATGGAGAGGTCGATGGTGTAACTGTCGCGACCGCCGTCCCGGAGCGGGTTGGATTGTGGCACGCCGTCGAGCAGGAACAGCACCGAACGGCCGCGGAAGGTCTCGCCGGTGTTGTTGAGCTTCTGGCGACTCGGCGAGTAGGATGGGATTAGGTTACTTAGCACTTGGCTTGGGTCTTGGGTAATAGCCAGCTGCTGCTCGATCTCCTCGCGGGTGATAATGGTCACCTTCTGGGGCGTCTCGCCGGCTAGGCTCTTGTTGCGGGTGGCGGTGACAACGATAGGGGACAGCTCGTTGGTTGCCTGTGTCTGGTTTGTCGAGGCAGATTGCGCGACGGCCATGCCGGGCAAGACAGAGCAGAGAACGACTGACAGCAGCCGCTTGGTAGCAGGGTGATCGGAGTAGAGCATTCTGGACGGTTTCCCTTGTGTTGACCCGTGGTGGTCGGGCGGCCCCAAAGCCGTTGTGCGGGTACGGGCTTGCAGCATTAATCTAAATGATAATGCTTTATATTTGCAGAATCAATAAAGGCTCGTTAACTTGCTTTTAACGCCACGGCGAGCATTTGGTCGAGTTCCAAGCTTTTAGGCCCTTCTGAATGGCCCTGTGTCAGGGGTTCCGTTAGGCAACGCAGGTGTTCTTGGGCGAGGGTTGCGATAGAGTTCTACGGTTTTTTAACGGCCGCGAAAGAGCACCGGAAGGTCGGCAGATTCTGCGGCGCTAGCCCACTCTTTGCGTTCGGCACAACGAATGGCCAGGTGCATGCGCAGCAGCGTGAGCAGCGCCAGCGCAAACAGCAGCATGAAGCTGGTTTGCCAGACGCCGGTTATATCACTGACGGTGGCGAATGCCAGTAACATCGGGGCGGCAAGAATGGCTCCGGCCATCGTGAGTGTGGCGGCCACCGTGTTTGCTTTATGGGGATAGTGTTGGGGCATCTGGCTAAACAGCGCCGCCTGGCCAAGGGCAAGAAATAAGCCCAAGGCAATCATCAGCGTTGAAAAAAGTGGCAGACCGAGGCTCAAGTTAAAGGGAATCTCGCGGTTGATGCCATGAACCTGATAGTGAGTGGGCGGGTAGCTGAGCATAAACGTCACGATCAATATGCCGGTCAGGCTGTGGTACATCATTCGCCGCGCGCCGAATCGCCGTGCCAGCTTTATAGCCGGGGCATGAAATAGCGCTGCGGGTATTACCCAAAGCAAATTGGTAAGCGTTGCGTGGCCAACATCAAGCTGATACACCTCAGCCAGAAAGTGCGGCAGCCACAACGTAAGAACAATAAAACTGGCAGACACGCCGCTATAAGACACTGCAAAACGCCACATCAGACGGCTTTGCTGAATGCAAGGTGTTCCGGCACCGTTGCTGCCCGCTGTTTCGC
>Ga0307486_1002968_pt1 | contig 11372 bp, 12 predicted proteins | sample CBIW02metaG_FD_203663 | JGI IMG/M metagenome (GOLD analysis project Ga0307486, IMG submission 203663) | Sea-ice brine microbial communities from Beaufort Sea near Barrow, Alaska, United States - CBIW 0.2 | ecosystem: Environmental > Aquatic > Marine > Coastal | place: USA: Alaska | collected... | reverse complement strand
AAAAGTAAGGAACCTTACATTTCAAACAATATCAGCAGAAGAGAAAGCTGAGAATAAAGCCAGTTATAACTGGAAAGATATTGTAGTCTCTATCTTGGTTCTTGCAGCTGTTGGCTGGGTAATGATCATCTTTAACGGAAATTAAGGATTTATTTGAAAATGCCCAAAGGATTGGAAAATTAGATGAATTAATTTAAAAATTAACCCAAATGAAATTTTTTATAGATACGGCGAATCTCGTCCAAATAAAAGAAGCCCAAGCCTTGGGTGTGCTGGATGGAGTAACAACGAATCCTTCCCTAATGTAAAAAGAAGGAATTACCGGAAAAGAAAATATCCTGCAGCACTATCTCCATATATGTGATATTGTTGAAGGTGATGTTTCTGCTGAAGTGGTAGCTACAGATTTTGATGGAATAGTTAGGGAAGGCGAGGAGCTTTCAAAACTTCATGCCCAAATTGTTGTAAAAGTTCCTATGATAAAAGAAGGAGTAAAGGCAATTAAATATTTTTCTGATAAAGGAATACGAACAAATTGCACCCTTGTTTTTTCGGCTGGGCAAGCCCTTCTAGCCGCCAAGGTAGGAGCCACATATGTTTCTCCCTTTATTGGTAGACTTGATGATATTTCTACAGACGGGCTGGATTTGATCGCAGATATCAGGCTTATTTATGATAACTATGGATTTGAGACACAAATTCTGGCTGCATCCATCCGGCATTCTATGCACATAATTAACTGTGCAAAATTAGGTGCTGATGTTATGACGGGACCATTGTCTTCCATTGAAGGTTTACTAAAGCATCCACTCACTGATAGTGGACTGGAGAAATTCCTTGAGGATGCCAAATCCTTTAACCTGTAAGTTATAAAAATCAAAGAATTCACCTATACATAGTTCCTAATAATAACCGGGAACTATGTATAGGTGAATATATTTTAATAATCAAAAAGGAATTATCACAGTAAATCCAACAGTAGAAGGAATACCAGGCTTTTAAAGCTTTATCACTTATCAAGGCCAAACGCATTATTATAGCTTCCTTACACGATATTAGTTAAAGATATGTTGAAGAATTTGATTATGATGAGTGGCTAATTTTGTCGGGATATTGAATTACCTTATTATGCGTCTCTCCTAAATTTTAGCCCAATTTCTATTTTCAAAAATGGCTATTCCCAAAATATTATAAAAACCTTAAAAAAATGACAAAGTCTGTTAAACTATTAACTTTTTTAAAAGTCATTTTTTAAATAGTTCTTATGAAAATTCTCCTTCTTCTCTTTCTTTTCATTTTCTTTCAAACCCTCACTGCACAAAATTTTGAAATTATGGGGAAGATAATGGATCAGGAAGGCTGGCCTTTGGAATCTGCGACCGTGTTTGTCGAGAAAATTGCCGATAGCAGCCTTGTAACCTATACGGTTTCAGAAATTGACGGAAGCTTTTTAATATGAGGAAAAACCGAATCTGAAAAATTAAATTTCATAATTTTCTAGATAAAGCTGTTGCAACCACATCTCGATATGCAATAAGCTGGTCTTCCAATGTTTTACCATCCCCATCACAAATTTTAATATCCAATTCTGTTAGATTTACTGTAAATCCTGATGCGCCTAGGTCGTCTATGGTTTGCCCAACCTTATTAATAAAAGCACTGGTCATTTCACTTAGCGAAAAATGCGATTGAAGCCCCACGCCATCAATAGGGGCATTATATACATTTTTCATGTCTTTGACCATAGTCCTCATTACGTTGTTCTTACCTGTACCCATTGGTTCAATCTGATAGTCATTATAAAATAATGGTACATTTGGGTCTCCCTCTCTTGCCCACTTAAACAAGCTAGCAAAATACTCTATATAACCTATTTTTCCATCAGCATTGGCCTGAGTATTAACTATATCATACCAAGTACCAGTACTATAACCATTCCACAACACAGCTTCGTTAAGCACATCCCACTCATCAATTTTACCGGCTGTGTAAGTAGATAAGGCTAAAATATATGATCTACTGAAATCATAACCTGTTGAGCAGTCCAAGTTGGGGCTTCATTTGTTAACCAAGCTGGTATTTGTTTAAACCCAACCATAACATGCCCCCTTTTTCGCATATTATTACATCTGCATATGCAACAAATCTATCTATGCCTGCCGTGTTAATATCGCTAATCTGGACATTAAATGGATCAATAGGTCTATTTTTAAGAAGGTTAGACATCTTCATTTTATTACCTGTAACTAAGGCGTTATATTCTGTTTTCGCAATTAAATCTGTAGCGCCATTGAATGCTTGATGGTCGTTAAAGAACCCATCACTCATCAAATTACCAATATATTAACCATTAGCTTCTGCTAAGCTTTTAAGGCTTTGAGCTTTCAGTCCTTGAGTACAAGACAACATCAATATTATCATAAATAATTGCTGCTTTCCATCATTAAGTTTTTTTTATGTAAAATCAATAAATGCTTTTTTAAAAGTTGGTAATAACTAATTAATACATGATTATTTTTGAAACTCGACTAAATAGGATCTTTATTAACCTTTTCTCGCATTATTTTTAGCTTTTCACCATATTTCTCAACAAGTTTTGCATTGCTTTGTAGTTTAGAAACATCTATATTTTGCTTTGGATCTTGATGCATGTCATATAACATATTTCCTAAATATTCCTCCCCATTGTAAAATTCAGTATAAGAATAATTATTATCGATAACGGCTTCTCCTTCTTTATAGCGAGTGTAGATTTCTTTCTTTAAAAAAGTTGACGGGTTTTCTAAAACAGGAATTAAACTTTCTCCATGCAAATAAGATGGTGCTTTAATTTGTGCAATATCGCACAAGGTTGGATAAATATCAACAAGCTCTGTCATAGATTCGGTTGTTCCATGTTTCGCGTATTTTGGAGAAGAAATAAGTAATGGGATTTTTACAGCTTCTTGAAAAGTACTATGCTTGCACCAAAATCCGTGCTCGCCCAAAAAATAACCATGATCGCTCCACAACACAATGGTTGTATTTTCTCTTAACCCCAACTCATCCAAAGCTTGAATCAGTTCTCCAATAAGTGCATCCATATAAGTTACACTAGCATAATACCCATGTATTAAATTTCTGGAAAGTTCATCACTAAAATTTCCTTTTTTTGGAATATCTAAATACATGTTTCTTATTTCTGCAGAAAAATGTTGCGCCTTTTGGGCTATAAAAGGTGCATTTTTAGTAAATTCCGGATTGACTGCCAACTGAATCGCTTCATGATTGTACATATCCCAATATTTTTTAGGCTGAATAAAAGGAAGATGAGGAGATACATAACCTACAGCCATAAAAAATGGTTTGTTTTCCTTTTTTAATTTTTTCAACTTATAAATAGCCTTTTTAGTGATTTTTCCATCGTTGTATGCATAATCATCAACATCTGGATATTCAAAAGCCGGGCCTTTTCTTCCATGTTCATCAATAGCGCCCGTTTTTTTCCTTTCAATAGAAACAGGATCTTGATAATCGGCTTGAACTTGCCCTTCATCCACTTCGGTCCAATACTCTTTGTGATCATCTACAAAATGATATATTTTTCCATAAGATATTGTTTCATAGCCATTGTCTTTAAAAATTTGGTTTAAAGAGATTGCATTTGGGACATCAACTGATGCTTTAGACCTGTAATCATTAAATCGTGATTGACTAGGGCGAATTCCTGTCATAATGCTAGCTCTACTAGCGCCACAAACTGCTATATTGGTAAATGCATTATTGAACTGCAAACCTTGTGAGGCTAACTTATCTAAATTCGGTGTTATCATTTTAGTAGCTCCATAACTATTAATCATAGGCCTTAAATCGTCAATGGATATAAATAAAATGTTTTGTTTATTATTATTGTTTTCTACTCCAACAATAGCAAGGTCTTGTTTATTTGTTAATGTTTTATAACCACAATTAAAAACACTTAGACATATGACTACTAACAATGGCATTTTTCTAATAATTTGATTTCTCATTTTAATAAATATTTGATGTTATTCCTGAAGCTTTATGACCAATTCTTATGGCTCTAGCTACTATTTTCTCGTTTCTATTTATTTGTAAAGGCACACTATATAGTTCCCAATGCTGAGAACCTATTTTATCTCCTTTTTGATATCCGATTGAAGCGCCTTCAGTAGTCGTAATAAGTTTTAATCTATTATTTCCCAAATGTTCAAAAGATACATTATCGGTAACAGGCTGAATCATTTCTGGCCAAAACATTTCTACCAAATCATGTTCAGGAGTAAAACCTTTATCTCCAATTTCAAGTTGCCAATCGCCCAATGCTTTTCTATATTTATTTAATCGTTCTGCATGTATTGGATCGTCAGCAACATTATGAACTTCATAAGGATCATTTAACAAATCATACAATTCCTCTCTTGGCTTGGTTTCCATAAACATATATGCAGCGTCTCCTTTTAGTTTTTTCTCTTGATTTAACGCAATCAATTTAGCATTCATTGGAATTTGCTCTCTATATTTATTACGGTAAATTAAAGGTAGCTGTGGCATAAAATTTTTAATGTACACGTACCTACCATCTAATACCGAACGTTGCATATCTGTTACTTCATCAAATCTATCTGCACTACCAAAAGCATATTTTCTCGGTTCTTCTTCATAGTTTCCAGCAAAAGCCTTTCCATCATAATGGCTTGGTGGTTTTATATTTAAAAGCGATATGACTGTGGGACCTAAATCCATTAAGGAAACAATTCTATCATCAACTTCCCCTGCTCTTTTTTTGTTTGGATATCTGATAATTAACGGGACTTGTAATCCACTATTCCCAACGGCACGCTTTTGCCTTAAAAGATTACCTCCATGGTCACTCCAAAACATGATAATGGTATTGTCTAACAAATTATCAGCTTCTAATTGCGTCATTAATTCCCCAACTTGCCGGTCCATTTCTTCAATGTTCGAATACTTACGGGCAATGTCATTTCGAACTTCCGGAATGTCAGCAAAATAAGCAGGCACTGTAACATCTTCAGGCTTAACTGTAAGCGGTTCATCTTTATGTTGCCAAATTCTGGACTCATGTGTTACCATAAAATTGCGAACATAGAAAAACGGTTTTCCTTCTGGAGCATCCTTATAACTTACGGTAGATGAAACTTCATCCCAAGCTGTAAAAGGTGCGTTAAATTGGTAATCGCACTTAAAATTATTGGCGCAGTAATAGCCTTCTTTCCGTAAAAGCTCTGTAAAACATTGAATGTTAGAAGGCGGCACGACCTCATATTCGGGCACATTTCTTCCTGTTTTATCTCTTACTCCAATGTAGGTATTGTGCTGAACCTCTTCGGGTGTTTTATAATTATGGTAATCGCCCGTTCTCATATTTTGGGCACCTAACCTTGCAGCATACATGCCTGTAATAATTGAAAATCTACTAGGTGCACAAACTCCTACCGTAGAGTAGGCGTGAGTATAACGAACTCCTTCTTTAGCGAGTTTATCCAAATTAGGTGTTTTTATGGCATCTACACCATAAGAGCCTAATATGGGCCCCATGTCTTCTGTACTTAGCCAAACTATATTTAATGTTTTTTCTTGCTTTTTTTGAGCTATAGAATTTGTTACATTAAAACAAAAACAAAGCAATATTAGCACTTTTAAGTTTTTCATATACAATGGTTTAATAATGAAGCTTTATATAATTAGCATCCGTTAATTTTCCTTCTAATTTTTTTGGAACTTTATTCCATTGCGATTGCTTATCTAATGCATGTAATGTTGGTTTTATCAAAGGCACTTTATAAGTCAATAAAAAATCGTTTTGCGCAATCATCCATTTTTCTATTTCTTTGGACAATTCCTCTTTTATACTTTTATAACGATTATCCTGTGCTAGATTTTTGGTTTGATAAGGATCTTTTTCTAGATCATACAATTCTTCAAAAGGTATATTGGGAAAAGACTCTGCTCCTATTTTAATAAATTCATTAACAATTTCGTTCTCTCCAAAATTAGACTCCATCACTTCCATGGCATTAGGATTACGAATGTACTTAAACCGTTCGCCCCTTACCATTCTTGACGGGAACACTTTACAATTTTGGATATTTTGATTAGTTGCTACTCCAAAAATATAATCATGAACCGCCTCGGAACTGCCTTTTAATGTTTTATAAAAACTTTTTCCATCAATGCTCTGTGGAATTTCCACTTTTGCGATGTCTAAAAAAGTTGGCAGCACATCTATAAAAGAAAGCAAGGTATTTGTTGTCGTATTTGGTTCTACAATTTCTGGCCACCTAACAACAATAGGCACTTTTAAACCTTCTTCTTCTAAGCCCCATTTTCCAGAAATACCATGATCGGAGGCATAAATAAACATGGAGTTATTACGCAATCCATGTTTATCAACCATTTTTAAGACTTTGCCCAATTGCTCATTATCGTCTTCAATGTTTTTATAATAACCTGTTTTATAATCCCCTGGTTGGCCTTTATCATAAGGATGTTTATATATATCGTCTTTAGTATATTTAGGATTCTTTGGATAAGGCCCGTGTGGATAATCTGATGCAACAATTAAGCAAAATGGCTTCTTCACATTTGCTAAATACGAATCAATAGCTTCTAATGGTAAATACCTATGATCTATAGATTCAAAATAATGTGTCCAATCAAAAACAGAATTTGGTTTCACATGGCTTTTACCTGCCAAAACAACTTCATAACCTGCTTCCTTTAAAAAATATGTGATGCTTGAAATATCACTTTTAACTGGCAAATGATTAGCCATACATCCGTTTTTTACTGGATACATCCCTGTAAAAATCTGCGATCGGGTTGGTGCACAAATAGCTTGAGCCGTATAGAAATTTGTAAAGCGCATGCCTTCTTTAGCCAATTGATCTACATTGGGAGTCATTACTTTAGGGTTGCCATAGCACCCATAATCCAATTGGTCTTGGTCATCGGCTAAGTAAAAAATAAAGTTTGGTTGCCCAATAAACTCTTTATTTATGTTTTTGTTAGAAGATGAAATCACATCTGTATTCTTACTTGAAATGCAGGAAAGTGATAGTATTGCTATTATGAAAATATATTTAAATTGTTTCATTCATTGATTATTTATGTCGTAAACAAAAGAATACATAGACATAGATTTAATATTTAAAGTGGACTATCCCATAAACTGTGTAAGTTCAAAAATATCGGGGTTTTAACTTTTACTTAAAGTCGAACCCTTTCTTCATATAAGATTAAGAACTGATTGAGGATGACTCCCCAATTTCTAATTGGCATTGTCCATTTTTTGGTTGCTTCCCCAACAGCCAAATATAGAGATTTCAGGACAGCCTCATCTGTTGGGAAGGATAATTTATTCTTGGTGTATTTCCTGATTTTTCCATTCAGGTTTTCGATTAGATTCGTTGTATAGATGATTTTTCTTATTTCCACAGGGAACTCAAAGAAGACTGTAAGGTCTTCCCTGTTGTCTCTCCAGCTCTTCACAGCATAGGAATATTTACTATCCCATTTGGTTGAAAAATCCTCCAGGGCGGCCTGTGTTGTTTGTTTTGTTGGAGCATTGTAAATATGTTTCATGTCCGCTGTACAGATATCAATGTTTGAAATATGGATTTTCTACACCCCTGAAAAACAAAAAAATAATTTACAGTAAATATTGATGTTATTATTTATGGAAACCACAAATTAAGTTTCAATTGCAATAAGTTTTTAAGCGGCTCAAAGTTAGACTGCAAAATTCTTTTTTAGACCTTGGGCAAATGGGGAGCCATATCTATTGATTTCAATTTAAGTAAAGGATGGGTAGATTGCCTTTGTATTAGGGAAGTTTTTAAGATGAGATGTATTGGTTCTGAAGGAATTTTTTTGTTCAATCGTTTAATTAGAGTGCGAGCTGCTATAGTTCCTTGCTCTTTAGCTTGTTGGTCCACTACGGTAAGGGAGGGTACATAATTTTCTGCTAGAACCCCGTTAGTAAAGCCAATAACTGAGATGTCTTCAGGGATCTTATAAGAGTTTTTAAGGGCATATTTTATAGTGCTAATTGCAGATAATTCATCCGCAGCCACTATGCCGTCTACCTTAATTTTATGCAATTGCTCCAGCAACAATATTTCAAAGGAATTGTAATTTTCTATATTTAAAATAAAGCTATGTTTCCCCTTATTTTTAAGGGCATCCATATAACCCATCTTCCTTTTTTCCCCTACACTTGTCCCGAAAATTGTAGAAAGAAAAATAATATTTTGACATCCTGTATGTAGCAAATGTTCTGTAGCTTCTCTTGCTGCCAGTTGGTCATTTATGCTAATTTTGTCACAAATCATCTGCTCAAAAGTGCGGTCAAAAAGAACGATTGGAAAATCGTATTTAAGAGCCTCTTGAAAGTGCCCGTATTCCCCTGTAATTTGCGTTTCTTTAGATAAAGAAATAATTAGTCCATCTACACTTCCGTTTATCAAGGTTTTAATGCTTTCAGATTCCTTTTCCATGGAATCGTTAGATAAACAAATTATTATTTTGTAACCTTTTGAGTTAGCTTCGGTTTCAATCCCATGAATAGCCATTGCAAAAAAATGAGAAAGCAAGTCGGGAACAATAACTCCTATTGTTTTGGTCCTTTTGGACTTTAAATTTTGTGCTGATTTGTTGGGGGTGTAATTATATAAAAGTGCCATGTTTTGGACTTTGGCCTTGGTTGATTTGCTTATTTCCGGACTGTTGTTTAATGCCTTGGAAACTGTTGAAACTGCAAGGTTCAATATTTTGGCGAGATCTTTTAAGGTACATTTTTTTGTCATAATTAACAATTTGAATAATGAATATCTGACTGATGCGAAATGGTTTCATTGGTTTCTTTCAGGTCAAATTTTCTGTTTCAATCATTTTCTATTTCTAATGAAACACTATAAAAAAAGGCAGAAAATAACTCCAACTCCTGAAAGAATTTGGATGCTTCTTTTAGGATTATTGTAACATTAAAACTAGCTAAAGAAGGCTAATCTAATGGGTGATTTGGAATTTTGCATACCCTTCTTTTAAATAAAAAATATTCTACCATATTAAAATTCAAAATTAAAGCCTTTTTTTGTCAGTTTTTTATAGATCCCGTGGTCAAATTTATAAAGTTTAGCTGCGCGGTGTGAGACATCCTGTTGCTTTTCTTCCAAGCCTTTAAGTAATTTCATTTTCAAGAATTTTCGGCGAAAATTGGGCTTGTCCATCTCAACTCCTAAAATTTCTTCATACAATTGCATGAGTTGCAATAAGGTAAATTTTTCGGGTAGCAGGTTAAAACCGATAGGAGCATGACGCACTTTTTTTCTAAGGTGTTCTAAACTGTAATTAAGTATTTCGTTGTGGTCATAAATAAGATCTGGGATATCTTTGATCTTATACCATTTCACGTTGGAAGCTGTTAATCCAGCTTTTAGTTTGAATGATTCTTTCTTGATTAATGCATAATAGCCAATGGTAATAACCCTGCCCAAAGGAAATCTGTCAGGGGCTCCAAATGCTTTGAGCTGTTCAAGATATATGTTTTTAAGGCTGGTGAGTTTATACAGGAGCCTTTGTGCCGCATCATCTATATCTTCATCTTTTAAGATCCATCCGCCGGGTAGTCCCCATTCGCCCTGCCTTATTCCGTGAGCATGTTCTACCAGCAATACCTCAAGACTGCCATTTTCGAAGCCAAAAATGGCACAATCAATTGTAATGGATTTCATGACCTCGGTTTCAATCAATTCTCCCGATTCCTGATCAACCAGTTGCTTCTTCATTTTAATAATTTTTTTGAGTATAAAGGAAATTCAATAGAATTCATTTATTATTATTTACTTCAGTTCTTATTTAATGATAATTAACATCAAAACATTGCAAATATAAAAATAATCATTTATACTTGTAGTCAAATTAACCATAAGATTCTATATTAATGGGAACATTCAACAAAAATAACATTATTTTAATTACGGTAGTTGCCAGTTTAGGAGGATTGCTCTTTGGTTATGATACCGCGGTAATTTCGGGAGCAGTTGGTGCGCTTGAGAATTATTTTATAACAAAACTTGAAAATGATTCAGTTCTTGCTGTTGCCGCAATTTTTCAGTTTAAAATAATTATAAGTCTGTGTATACTTGCAATAGGTGCATTGTTTGGCTCCTTTATTTTAAAATTTTTCAAAAAAAGCACGGCTTATTTGGTTATCGCAATTATTTTATTATTGGGTGGTGCACTATTTTATTTCCAGTTTTTGACCCTTCCGGGTGAATTAACCGAAAATTTAAAAAACTCAATTTTAGGTTTTATGATAAGTAGTGCCTTGGTAGGTTGTATAATAGGTGCGTCCTTGGGTGATAGAACAGCAAATTCAATTGGAAGGAGGAATGGATTGATATTGGCAGCATTGTTATTTATGCTTTCTGCCTTTGGATCTTCTTATCCAGAGTTTATGAATATTTTTCTTGGAGACTCTTTATCTTCATTTATTGTTTATAGAATTATTGGAGGAATAGGAGTGGGACTGGCAAGTATGCTGGCACCATTATACATTGCAGAAATGGCTCCTGCTAATATAAGGGGTAAACTGGTTTCGTTTTATCAACTGGCTATTGTATCCGGTATGATGATAGTGTATTTCGTCAATTATTTCATAGTGCAGGGTCAAACCCAGGTATGGATCAACCAAACCGGATGGCGCCAAATGTTTCTTTCAGAAAGCATTCCGGCCTTTGTGTTTTTTATCTTCCTGTTATTCGTTCCTAAAACCCCGCGTTACTTGGTGATGAAAGGGAAAGATGAGGAGGCAATGGGTGTTCTTAATAGACTTAATCCGCCGGAAAACGCCGTTCAGATTTTAAAGGACATAAAGGCTTCCTTTTCAGTTAAAAAAGCACACTGGTTATTTTTTGGTTGGGGGGTTATCATTATAGGGTTGTTGCTCTCAGTTTTTCAACAATTTGTGGGAATTAATGTAGTGCTGTATTATGCTCCTGAAATCTTTAGAGGAATGGGAATGAAAACGGATGCTTCGCTTTTGCAAACAATTATTGTGGGAGCTATAAATATGATCTTTACAGTTGTCGCAATTTTCACTGTGGATAAGTTTGGACGTAAAAAGTTGATGATGATAGGTAGCGGATTCATGGCAGTTAGTATGATTGGGCTCGGGTTTGCATTGTTCTCAGGAAGCACAGGTATGCTTGCCCTTCTTCTTATGCTGGTTTATATCGCAGCTTTTGCGATGTCCTGGGGTCCTGTTACATGGGTACTGCTTTCTGAGATTTTCCCTAATTCCATTAAGGGGGTTATGGCCGTGGCTGTAGCAATTCAATGGTTGG
>Ga0307486_1002967_pt1 | contig 11374 bp, 10 predicted proteins | sample CBIW02metaG_FD_203663 | JGI IMG/M metagenome (GOLD analysis project Ga0307486, IMG submission 203663) | Sea-ice brine microbial communities from Beaufort Sea near Barrow, Alaska, United States - CBIW 0.2 | ecosystem: Environmental > Aquatic > Marine > Coastal | place: USA: Alaska | collected... | reverse complement strand
TTTCGAGAGGCTGTTCGTAGTTGAACTTTCCTCTCCCGATCCTTCGGGGCCACTTTCCACGCTTTTTTACTCCCCCTTCGGGGGCTGGGGGGATTTACTCATGATAATTCAACGTATCATGTCCACCGTCCTTTAAATATTTCTCCTTCTGAAATAACCTCACATCAGCTTCCATCATCTCCTCCACCAGTTGTGCAAGTGTATATTTGGGTGCCCAGTTCAGTTTTTCCTTGCATTTGGTTGCATCACCTATCAGCAGATCCACTTCTGTTGGTCGATGATATTTTGGATCTATCTTCACCACTAACTTTCCAATAGGCAACTGAAATTCCGGATTTGAACAGGCCTTTACCGATCCTGTTTCATTTTCATTTTCACCTTTAAAAGTCAGGCTAACGCCTACCTGGGCAAAAGCCAGCTTCACAAAATCCCGTACCAAAGTAGTTACTCCGGTGGCGATCACATAATCTTCCGGCGTTTCCTGCTGCAGCATTAGCCACATCGCCTCCACATAATCTTTGGCGTGACCCCAGTCCCGTTTCGCGTTGAGATTTCCTAAAAACAAAGTTTCCTGCATTCCCAATGCGATCCTGGCCGCGGCCCGGGTGATCTTTCGGGTAACAAATGTTTCCCCGCGCAAGGGCGATTCGTGATTGAACAGGATCCCGTTACAGGCGAACATTCCATAAGCTTCCCTGTAATTCACCGTGATCCAGTAGCCGTACAATTTTGCAACTCCATACGGACTTCGCGGATAAAAAGGCGTTTTCTCGGTTTGCGGCACTTCCTGCACCTTGCCATATAATTCTGATGAAGATGCCTGGTAGATCCTGGTCTTTTTGGTAAGATCCAATAAGCGCACCGCTTCCAAAATTCGTAAAGTTCCCAGCCCATCTATATTGCCGGTATATTCCGGGGTGTCAAAACTTACTTTTACATGAGACATAGCCCCCAGGTTGTAGATCTCATCGGGTTGTACTTCCTGTATAATGCGGGTAAGGTTCATGGCGTCACTCAAATCCCCATAATGCAACTTGAAGCGAATATCCTTCTCGTGCGGGTCCTGGTACAAATGATCTATCCTGTCTGTATTAAAGGAAGAACTTCTTCTTTTAATCCCGTGAACTACATAGCCCTTTTTTAGCAAGAATTCCGCTAAATATGCCCCGTCTTGTCCTGTGATTCCTGTGATGAGGGCTGTTTTCATTGAATGATTTTCTTTATACTTGTCCATTAATTTCCTTGAATAAACTTATATATCGTTCAGCTTGAATTTTTTGATCATATTTTTTTAAAGCATCACCTCTTATTTCATCCTTGTCAAACCTTTCTGGTTTATCCAGAAAATCTGTCAAAGTTTCAACCAGTGAATTAACACTTATTTCCTTGGTTAATAATCCGTTTTTTCCATGCCTTATCATATCGGGAATTCCTCCCATCGGGAATCCAATTACTGGCGTACCGCACATAATGGATTCTAAAACGGTATTTGGTGAATTATCCATCAATGATGGTATCACAAAAATATCTGCGGCAGAATACACAACACTCATCAATCTTTCGTCATAAATAGGTCCTAGTTCGAGAATATTATTGAAGGATTCCAATTCACTGTTCTTTTGCCCAACCGCGCACAAAACAACATTCTTATTTGATAATTGTTGAAACGCCCTTTTAAGATAGATAAATCCCTTTCGATTATTGCTGATAGAATCTGCAACAAACAATATAACTTTCTTATCTCTTGGAATATTTAATAGTCCTCTTGAATAATCTTGATCCCGCGGTGAATATATCTTAGGATCTAATCCATTTGGAATACAATGAACTGCTTTTCCTTTAAATACCTCCCTTTTTCTTGCTTCTTCCGCCAACCATTCGGAAGGTGCCACAATGGTCAAATTTTTAACCTTTGATAACGCCTGTATTTTTATTTCAATATTTTTCTTCGCAAATTTTATTTCTTCTTCCGAAACTTGCCTTCTTATTGGAAAACCAAAGTTGTCAATTCCTAAATATTTTTCTTCATAATGCTCTCCACCACTAAATGGATTCATGTCGTGTAAAGTCCAAACAACTGGTTTAGTATTTTTTTCAAAAAAGGATTGATAATCCAGAAAATTTGCTACCCAATGAAGATTGATAATTTCTGCTCTTTTATAAGGGGCAGATTGAGTTATATCAGAACTGGAATTTGGATAGCTAAACATTTCAAGTCCCCTCAACCTTCTTTTCAGAAATTCCTGATCTTCTTGTTTAGGCTCTTTTGGAGAATAAACTTTAAATTCCTTTAAAATTCTTTTTATTTTATTTTCCAAACTCTTAATTTTCGAGAGGGATTTTGGAAACTGTACGAAATTAAAAGAATGCACCCAGTTATCTTGTTTTGATTTAAGTAAGACTTCCGATTCAATATTCTTGGAAAGCAATCCAAGATGTAATCGTTTACAAGAATTTGCTGCTCCGCCTTTATCAAAGGAATTAACCAGAAGTACTTTCATAATTTTTTCGCTTCAATAAATAGGGAATCCGATTTTCTAACTTCACCATTCACAACATCAAGCTCATAAGTTTCCCAATTTTGAATCTCACTTTCGAATGCATTACAAATTTTGATTTCTCCAAAACCCACTTTTTTAAGAAGTTCTCCTAAAGAAAACCGATCGTACATCCATTGATGTATTTCACCCCCAAGTCTAAATTGTCCAATTTGAAGTGCTTTAGATTGTTGCATTGTCATAGCACTTTTACCTGGCTTTATTTTTTTAAAAACTGCTTTCATCTTTTTAAAAATTAATTTTAAACCAGATGCTTTCAATTTTCTTTTGCTTATTTTATTCTGAATTGGATTTGGATTGTTCAAAAATGATTCCCTTATTATTCTCCCTTCCGATCCAATCCGGTTAAAAACGTATGTTTCGTTAGGTATAACTGGTTGCTTCAAATATCTCAACATTTCACCTCCACTTACATTCCTCACCATTTGATCAAATAACTCTAATTTGATCCATTCATAATTATTTTTTGCTTCTTTATCCCCTTCAATCGATAATTGGAGATTTTTTAAATATTCTTTTGCAATAATTTCTAAATCTGGAACGGCAATCCTTATTATTCCATCTTTATTTAGGACCCGAAAACATTCCCGGATAAAATGATAGCCATCTTCCTTTGAAAAATGTTCTAAAATATGTGAATGATAAACAACATCGATGGATTCATCTTTTAAGGGAATACCTTTTAATAAATTATGAGCTTTAACGTATTCACTATTAGAAACAAAATCAATATTTAGCCAATCTTTATGGTATTTTTGACCACACCCCAAATTAAGTAACTTCATATTTAAATTTTTCTTATTATAACAAGGTTTTCAATTAAATTTCATCTTCTTTAAATCCAAAGATATTTAATTGAAAATCTATATTATTATAGTTCCCCAAACCCATTAAGGGAGAATTTAAAGAATTATTTCCCGGAATTGACATGTAAAGCCTAAATTTTGATTTTGTAAGAATATCTATAATTTCATTTAATGTTTGAGGTTGATCAATAAAAGAGTGATACTCAACAAAAATTCTTTCAACCATATCAAGATTATCTTGAATATCCTTTAAGACTTTATTCTCAGCTCCTTCAATATCTAATTTTAGAAAATTTACAGGTCTTTTTAAATAAGGCTTAAGTGAAATGGTTTCTATCTTTATAGAAGTTGATCTTGTTTTGTCCAAATCAGAAATTAATCCGCCATCAGCTCCCTCTGAGGAAAATTCAAGACTAGTTTCATGATCCCATAGACCTTTTTGGTGCAATTCAACGTTTGTGAGATTAAATGCTGCTATATTATTTTTTAAAAATTTAAAAATATCAGGATCTGGCTCAAATGCAATGATTTTGGAAGTTGGGAATAATCTCTTCAAATAAATAGTTGCCAAACCGATATTAGCCCCTCCGTCAATTATAAATGGCTCAGGGGTAGAAGTTTTAAATTTATATATTTCTTGTTCAAAAATTTCCTTGTACATAAAACGAAAAGAAGCAATATCAGGAATAATTATTTTTTTACCTTCAAATACAACTGAAGTCTTTGTGTAGCGTGGCAACTCTTCTTCCTTAGCAATAATCTGATTTGACGATTTAATTTTTCGCCTAATTAAGGTAATAACCTCAGGTGCTAAAAAATTAAAAAACTTTTTGAATATTTTTGTTTTCTTGTATCCTATCATTGTAGAAGTGACTTGTTAAAATAATTCGTGATCTATTTATTATTAATTAAACCATTATCTTACCGCCATTATTTAAGGCAGGTTATTTACTTTTATTTATTTTTCAAATAAGACCAGTCGCAGTTAATAATCACACAGCCATAATCTCTTCCCTGATAAATATGAAATTCAGAACCAGTTTCTACAATGTTAAATGAAAGACAATTTTCGATATAATCAATCATTAACACATTTGGAATATGAATACCAAAAGTTACATTATAAAAATTCGGAACTAATATTTTCGCTGGAATTTCTACCTTAAAAAAATGAGTCCCTCCTGTTTTTATTCTTGTAGATAATTTTATTTCAGAAGAGAATATTATTTTATCGCTTTTATCCACTACCCGAAGACTCAAATATGAATTCAAATACTTTTCTTCAATTAAAACCTTACTTTTAATTGTTATAGGCTCATCAAAACCAAATTCGGTTCTGTTTTTATTGTTTTTATCTACTATTGTTAGGTTTTCTATTCCGGAGCCATCCTCTATTTTTTTATTATAAACTCCTTTAAACCCAGAATTCTGGTTTAATTGTAAATAACTATCAATCCCATCTTTCGTATTCCCTTCATAAACTACAATACCATTTTCAAGAACGATCGTTTTTGTACATAAACTCTTTACACTCGCCATATTATGGCTCACAAACAACACCGTCCTGCCCTGCCCAATAGAAAGGTCCTGCATTTTACCGATGGCTTTTTTCTGGAATTCGGCATCGCCCACAGCCAAAACCTCATCTACCACCAGGATTTCCGGTTCCAGGTGCGCAGCCACTGCAAAACCAAGGCGCACCGTCATCCCGCTGCTATAGCGTTTTACGGGCGTGTCTATATACATCTCACAACCGGAAAAATCTATAATCTCATCCAGTTTTGTTCTTATTTCATTTTTGGTCATCCCCAAAATGGCGCCGTTCATAAAGATGTTTTCCCTGCCGCTCAATTCCCCGTGAAACCCGGTGCCTACTTCCAGCAAAGAAGCAATCCTGCCCCTGGTTTTAATGCTGCCGGTGGTGGGGGAAGTCACCCTCGATAAAATTTTAAGCAGGGTAGATTTTCCCGCGCCGTTTTTTCCTATAATTCCCAAAACTTCGCCCTGTTTTACCTCAAAATTAATATCCCGCAGCGCCCATACATAATCTTCAGTCGCCTTCGCGCTTCGGTCGTTTACTGCGCCTACTTGTAAATAGGGATCTTCCTTCCCGCGCAAACTTGCCCACCAGCGGTTAAGGTCATGGCTAAGCGTGCCGGTGCCTACCTGCCCGAGACGGTATTGTTTGGAGATATTTTCGGCTTTTAGGATTGTGCTCATTTTCCAAAGATAATATTTTCCCTTAAGGGGATAGTTGGATTATTTTTTCTACTTTTAGGATGATGCTCATTTTATTTTGTTATTGAAGCTCAGCAAATATTTTCTGAAAATTCTCGTATACTAATTTTTTCTGTGGTAATAAACTTTCATTCGCAGCTTCATAATTCCATGTCTCAAATCTTTCCTTTGCAATCAATATGTCTTTAAAATCTAAAGGACTGGTTATATTATGACTATTCCAATATTCACAATAAACTTTAGCTTTATTAATCTTTTTACTTAAGGGCACAAAAGGCAAACCAAAACTTTGAGCAGTAATTAATCCATGTAAACTTGTACCCATATATCCTTGAGAATTAGCAATTGCATACATGATATCAAAAACAGAACTGGGGTTTATTAAAAAAAACGAAGGTGAATAGGTGGAAAGCAATGCTAATATTTTATCATCCTCATGCCCATAGGCTAATCCAATAGGGCAAAGTATGATTTTAGCTCTTAATTTTTTTGACAACGTCTTTAAATTCCCTGCCAATCCTACTAAATCCTCCGGAGCCCAGTATTTTCCCATTTGGAAAATATAATAAGGATCTTCTAGTTTAGACTTTTCAAGCAATGTTTTTTCTTCTAAATATTTAATTGAAAAAAAATCAGAAATTAAAATAGCCGAATCAGGAACTATGCTTGATTTAATACATTTTTCTTGCAGATTATTTGAAGTTGCCTGATCTCTCACAGAAACATAATCGGCCATTTTTAAGTTTCTAAAAATTTCTTCAAAGTTAGGGTCGTTGATATTACCGGTAAATGAACCTCCAACTGCATTATAAAATATTTTATTTTCGTTTATTTTAATTGGCACATAGGGAAACTGGTTAGAAGGTTTAGAAAAGATAAATTTATTGAAATTTAAACGCGCAGAAACTTTTCTGTAAAACTTAATTTTTCGCAAATTCTTAAAGACCCCATTTATGTTTGAAAATAGAACCTCCCAAGAAGCAAATAATACTTCTCCACCCCCAATAATAATGTTTCCATTTTCCTTTTTAATTTGTTCTTCAAATTTTAAATAACTGGAGGTTGGGAAGGCTCCAAATAAAGAAAGATCACTATCAACCAAAGCATAATTATAAAAGTTTATTTCTATTCTAGCTTTATCAGCATACACCTTAAATATTAATGGAAAAAGAATATCACCATAATTAATTCTATCTGAAGCTGATAAATAATATACATTCCTTTTCATCTTATTTTAATATAATTCTTCGCAATAAATAAAAGTATAGTTTCAAAACTTTAAGAGGTATCTGCCCAAATAATAAACAAGCCACTTTAAGAGATTGTGAAAATTTATTTTCTCTGAAATAACTCGCAGTTATACCTAAACGGTGCTTTAACAAACTTTCTTTAATAATAAATTTTTTAGCGGTAAAATTGGGATCATTAAAAATTTGAGTAATAATATTAAGATTAACTTCTCCCATCCTGCTTAATCTTTTTCTTAGCTTAGTTGAAATCCCAATGTCTTTTCTATATACTGCGGTGATATCCTCCATAAAATAAATTTTGTCCCCACCAACAGTTATCCATAAATAGGTAGGCCAATCTCCATAAGGAAACTGCTGAATCCAAACTGTCATGTTTTCCGGAAGTTGTTTGTTTCTAAAAAGCGCAGTTACGGAGGGAATGTAATTCTCAAAAACAAGCTCATCAAAAGTTGTTGTAGCTAAATTGTCTTTTTTATCAGAAATAACAATATCACCTGAAGGCATTAAATTCTTGTTATTTGTATATACGATTGCATAATCGGGATGTTCTTCTAAAAAATCAACTTGTTTTTGAAGCTTAAAAGGATCGATCCAGAAATCGTCTCCATCACAAATCGCAACATATTTTCCTGTACATTGGGCGAATGTTTTTACATAATTTACAATTAATCCCATATTCGTTTCGTTGAGAATGAGCCTGATTTTATCGGGATACTTTTGGGCATAATCTTTTACTATATCTCTGGTATTATCTGTGCTGCAATCTTCTCCTATAACAAGTTGTATTGAAAAATCCGTCTTTTGCATCAATACGCCTTCTATAGCCTGAGCAATATAATCCTCTTGGTTATAGGTTAACATAAAAATACTGATACAAATTTCACTCATTTGGCATATTTGGGGTTGGGTGAATTTAAGTGCAAATTAAAAAAATTTGAAGTTAATACACGAAATTTTTTGAAATTGAAAATTAGAAGTACGAATTTAGAAATTTAGAAATTGTTTTATTTGGGCCTGATAGCTATCGTGGTGAAATTTGGAACATAAAACGGTAAACCGTAAATACTATCTAAAAGGACAAACTTCCACCAGTCCATCACACAACTTCTCAACCTTCCCCTCATCCGGCAAACCATGATATTTTTCAAACAAATGGTCAATTTCCTGTAAAGGCATTTTTCTTTCCAGAAATTCTGCCTGATAAAAAGGTATTTCAACCGATTCCAGATAGTCCCGATATTTAATTCCATCTCCAAAAATCTTATTCGAAAACGCCACCCAAATACTCGGAATTTTATACGCGTGAGAAACTATAACTCCGTGCAAAGAAGAAGAAATTGTTTTTTCGCAACTCAGTATTTCCCGGGTAACCTCTTCCACATCAAGCGTCATAAGGTCAATCACCAGGATCTCAGCTTCGTTTTTATAATTTTCTGAAACCAATTTATAATCGTGATAATGCGGAATGATCCCTAATTTGTATTTTTTCTCAACTTCAGGGTGATAATATTTTGGCAACAGCAAAGCAGGATCCCCATAAACTTCAGGACACTCATAGCTGAGCTCCAATAAAAATTTTCTGGTTTGGGGTCCGCGAACTGCACGGAAATCTGCTTTAGCTAAGGCTTGCTCGTTATCAATAATTCCACTTCCCCACACAATACTGTCTTTTGAAGCATGGTGAATAACACTACCTATAGTGACATAATTTGTTTTATCCCATTTATACCAGGGCTGCTTTTTAGGATGAACCCACTTCACTTCCCTCCCTGATATTTTCTCCACCAGATATTTGGAAAGCAGATCCCCATAATTCTCTTTCTTCTTAAAGATGAATTTTATCTCGCTCCAGTAAAACAGGGGAATTTTTTTATATTGGGACATTGTTGGAAGTACGAAGTTAGAAGTACGAAGTTAGAAGTTTTTTTGGAATTAGCGATTCGTTTCTTGAAAGGGATTCGTTAATTCGCCTCCCTCGTCTCCCAGTTCCCTTTGTGATCCTTTGTGCCTTTCTATCTTCGTGGCAATAAAGACACTATTATTGCTTGCGAGTTCCTGCCACTAAGGCTCTAAGACCCAAAGTTTCACTAAAAAAATCATTTTTCTTTCAACCAACTTTTAACATTGACGTTGAACCCTAAAAAGCGAACGCCAAACAAATTCCTTATATTTGAACTCAAAGAACAAAGTAATTGATAACAGCAAACAGCATACAATGCTAATAGTTTCAAACTACCACTACATACGCGAGGATTTCACGGCAAAGCATCCCAGTATTTTTGGTTTAACGCCAAAGCAGTTCCGGCTGCAAATGGAAGAACTTTCTAAAGCGGGCAGCTTTATTTCCCAAAAGGATTTAGTGAAGTTTCGAGATAAAAAATTTGATAAAAATTACATCCTCATCACTTTTGACGACGGACTCAAAGAACAGTATGAACTCGCTAAACCCATTCTGGATGCCATGGGGATCCCGTTCATTTTTTTTATAAACACCGCTAATTTTGATGAACGGAAAGTTTCCTTGGTGCATAAGATCCATTTACTACGCTCCCGATTATCTTCGGCAGAGATCTTGGTGGAACTTTCAAAAATTACTCTTTTAGAACTTTCCCCCCGGGAAAAAGCCCTGGCTGTTTTTCATTATAATTACGATGAAGAACAAACAGCTCTTCTCAAATATTTACTGAATTTTAAAATGAGCCTTCCGCAGCAACAACAATTTATCAATCCCCTGTTTGAGCAGCTTTTTGAGGAAAGCAGCCTGAATTCAAAATTATATTTTGATGAGGAGATGCTGCAGGTTTTGAATGATCAGGATGCTTTGGGTTCCCATTCGCACAATCATGTTCCTTTAGGAAACATATCTTCTGAAGAACTTCAGAAAGAATTAAAACAGTCTCAGGATTTTTTCCGGCAGAAATTCGGGAAACCCGCCATGTCCATAAGTTATCCCTACGGCTCCCTGGAAGCCAGCTCCACAATTTCAGAACAGGTGAGTGCCCACGGATTCAAATTGGGTTTCACCATGGAACGTGCGATGAATAACTCCTTGGAAGAAGACTCCTTACTGCTTTCTAGATTTGATTGCAATGATATGCCTTTGGGAAAAAACGAACTATTAAAAGCCGGAAAATTATTTCAGGAATCGCAGTTGCGAAATTGGTATAAAAATGAAAATAGTATTACTCACAAGCGATAGCCTGCGGCATAAATTTATTGCCGCTGAAATTTCAAAACAACTCGATCTGAAATTGATCGTTATTGAAGCTAAATCGGCTAAGATCCAGGATACTTCAGAATTAAATAAGGAAGATGCGGAATTTATTTCAGCGCATTTTGAAGCACGGAACAAGAGTGAAACCCTCTTTTTTGGAGATTATAAAGAATTTTCTGAAGAGATTCCACAACTGAGAATTCCACACGGAAATATTAACAGCTGTGAGGTGAACAATGCTATTGACAAAATAACACCCAATCTCATAGTATTGTTTGGCACTTCGATTATTAAGGAGTCGTTGCTTGGGAACTATTCAGGCAAGATCATCAATTTGCATTTAGGATTATCCCCTTATTACAAAGGATCGGCCACGAACCTGTTTCCTTATTATTACAGCGAACCGGAATGTGTGGGTGCTACAATTCATCTTGCCACCGCAAATGTAGATCAGGGATCTATATTACACCAGTTAAGACCTGACATTGAAGTTAATGATGAGCTCCACAGTATTGGGAATAAATGCATTTTGAAAGCGGGTAACATGTTGCCGGGAATCTTAAAAGCCTTTTCAAAAGGAAAGATCCTTCCAAAATCCCAAACATCAACAGGTAGAATCTGCATGAATAAAGAGCTCACCCCTGCCTTTCTCAGAACAATTTACAACAGTTTCGAAAAAGGAATGATTAAGGAATATCTTCAGAATAAAAAGTTTAGGGATGAAGAAAAACCTATTGTTGAACGCTAAACGTTCTCGGTTTAGAGTTTGTGGTTTGAAAATGCCTGAATAAGGTTGACCGATTTTAAACATTTATTTCATTGTTAAAAATAGTTGTTCTTGGTCTTTTATTAGCACTCAAATATTCAAAAAAACCTTTGTGACCCTTTGTGTCATTGTGCCTTCGTGGCAACAAGAGGTGCATAGTTTGCGAGTTTATGCCGCTAAGGCCCTAAGACTCAAAGTTGTACTAAGAAAATAATTTTACTTTCCGCAAACTTCCAAAACTGCTTTTATCAATAAACATTGAATGCCAAACGGTAAACAATTTCCCTATATTTGATCAAGTCAAAACTAAACCCCGATTTGAAACAAAAAAAAATCTTCATCCTCCTCCCCGATGGCGTTGGTTTACGGAATTTCGCTTTTACATATTTTGTAGAAATTGGAGAGAAAATGGGTTGGAAAGTGGTATTCTGGAACCAGACGCCTTTTGATCTTACTGAATTGGGTTATGAAGAAATAAAATTAGAAGGAAAACCAAAAGCATATACGGATCTATTAAAGAGGGCAAAAATTAGTGCGGAACT
>Ga0307486_1002966_pt1 | contig 11374 bp, 2 predicted proteins | sample CBIW02metaG_FD_203663 | JGI IMG/M metagenome (GOLD analysis project Ga0307486, IMG submission 203663) | Sea-ice brine microbial communities from Beaufort Sea near Barrow, Alaska, United States - CBIW 0.2 | ecosystem: Environmental > Aquatic > Marine > Coastal | place: USA: Alaska | collected... | reverse complement strand
TTTGCTGCCTCCTCTTTCATATAAGTAGAGTCCAAATTTTGCAAGTCTGCTGATATTACTGCTTCATTTGAAGGTTGTTTCTCTTTAGGGTCTAAGATAAAAGCAGGAGCGTAATCTTCACTGGCATTTGGGTTAGGTACAAGCCCTTTCTTTAACTTCCCTGATGTATCATAAGGATTTTTCTGTAATTTTCTATCCCTTCCAAGTTCGTCCAGTCTTTTATTATCACTGTCTGATAAGAGAGTCCTATCTACAATACCGTCTGATCTTCTGGCATTCTGTAAAATACTCCCACGAGTTTGGCTAATTGCCCTTAAAGTACTTATTGTAATTGGGCTAACGCCTGCTGTTTTGTACTTTTCCTCTTTCTCAGTATAGTACTTATCTAGCATAACCCTCTCGGTTATTTTATTTTGCTCTTCACTAACAGTTTTATTCAATTCTGCTTCCTGTGAGGGGCTTACCTCAGGCAAAGAGTCTTTTGCTTCACGAGAAGGAGATTTACTTCTTCTAATTAACTCCTCTATTGTAAGATCAGACTTAGTTGCTTCCTTTAAAGCTTTCATTCTTATAGTAAGAATATCCTCCTGAAATTTGTGGTGGTCTACAGCATCTGTTAAAAATCCATTATCAAAGAACTGGTCTAAATCTTTTTCCTTTATATTTAAATCCTTAAGCTCCTTTTGAAACTCTTTGGTATATTTTAAATATTTAATACGTGCCTCATTCATAGTATCCTGAATTACTACTCCCGCAAGAGATAATAAAGGGTCTTGTGCATGAATCATTTGACCGAAAGTGGCGTGAAAGTAAGAGGTATCAGACTTAGCTGTTTCAAACCAAGTTTTGATGTAGTCTTTATATTTTACAGGATCAAGATTATGTCTTTCAATAACTTTATCAACCAGTTTATCCAAGACCTCAGAAGTATTTGACTTCTCTATACCCTCAATCTTATTTATACTGTCAAGAGCACTGGTAAGCCTATCTTCTATAGCTTTCCACTCTGCTCTGTCCGTAGTAGCTGGTTTACTTCTTACTCTTTCTCTTAGCTCTGATAATATAGGATTTAAATCATTTTTTAAAGACTCATAAACAGCCACTTCTTCCTGGCTTAATACAAATTCATCTTTACTGTTGCTTTTTAAAGCATTTTGAATGTAATCAATCTGTTTTCTGGTTACTTCCAGTAAAGTAGTTATAGACTGAGTAGTTGACTCTTTATCTAAATCATCAAGAGCCTGCCTTAACTGTTGTCTACTTACTCCTGATGCTTGGCTTGTTTTTGACAAATCAGCAATCTGTCTCTTTAAAACCTCAATTGCCGCAATAGCCCTGCTCCTTATTTGGTTGATAGGATTACTGTCTGTTGAATTGGTGCTGTAAAATCTAAATTTATTGGCAGCAAAATTATCCTGAGAGATGTAGTTACTAAGCTCATCTTTCATCAATAAATCTTTTACCTGTTTTGTAAAGGCAGCTATATCTATAGAGTGTTGTGGTGTTAGAAACTCTTGTACTCTTTTCATAAGAGTATCAAATAAATCCCTTAGTTTTTCAATTACACTTAACTGAGTCCCAGAAGCTTTTTCAGTTTGAAATTTAGCTTGTAAAGAGTTTGCCAATACTTTTCCAAGTACTTCTCTTCTTACAGCTTGTTCAAGATTCTCACCACTGTATTCTTTTGCATATACTTCTCGGTAGTTCTTAGAGTACTCATTCCATTCATCTGTCTTGTGGATATTCCTTAAAAGATTTTCAATTTGGTCTTGTGGAAATCCCTCTACAATAAAGTGAGATACTTCTTCTGTCAAATCCTCTACTCCTATTTCGCCATTTTGAAAAGCTATTACTTTTCCTGCTATATCTGCAAGTGCATTTGCTGATGGGTCTACTCCATTTTTTGCATTGTATTTAGATATATATTCAGAGATTGAAGTAACTTTTATTCCTAATGAGTTAAGTAAATTTAGAAGCCTTATTTTAAGTTCATCTTCATTTAAACCTTCTGACTCGTCAATTTTATCTTTTCCAAAAGTTCTCATCATAGAGCTCTTAGCAAGTTCTTCTGAAAGAATAGCATCTATTGTTCCTTGGCTATAGTTATATTTGGGTTTTATGGAGTCAATGGTGTATTTATTACCTTTGTGTCTTTTGTAACCTCCAATACCTACATGTTGTTTTAACTGTTCTTCTAATAGAGCAGTATTTATAGCTTTAGCCTGAGAAGACTCCCCTTTAGCTTTAAAGAATGTTCCATCTGGATCAATAATCTTGTCCTCAGATAATAGACCGTTCTTTATTTGTAAATTAACAAAACCTTCTACTGTGTTTGGGTCTGTATTAACATTAATTGACATAATTTTAACAAACTCCTTACCGTAAAACCCAACTTCAATAACATCTCCTTCGTTAGACTCATCCAAAGCCTCTTTTAAAGAGTTAGTGAAACCATACTTAGTTTTATGGATAAAAGAGCTGTTTTCATCAACTTTCTGAGTATAGATGTTTTTATAGATATTCAAGGCTTTTTCCTTACTTTCTACAAAAGGGTGCTTTGCTATATCTACATAGAGTTGAGAAGGTTTTCCCTGTTCGTTTAAAACAGAGTCTATTGAACCTAATGAATTATATTTTACTTGACACTTGGACATTTACTTATTTTTATAATATTCTTTTAATTGCTCTACTCTATATTCAATATGTTCTCCTATCCATTCATATCCTGCATCTACTCTTTTGCCGCCATATTCATAATAATGGCAAATAGGTAAATTTATTTCAGATACTTCCTTAGGTTTTGTTTTTAATTTTCTATCTATGGCAGATTTTATTTTACTTTGAAAAACATCTTCTGGTAACTCCCTTAATACCTCAGACTCTCTCCCTAGTTTTTTAGCATGAAAACCACTTAAATCCCTTAAGTTATCATTTAATGTACCAAGCCAATACCAATACCCTTCTATGGAGTTAAAATTACCATGCTCAGTACTTATAGGGCAATAAGTAAAGTTAGATAGCCATTTTCCAATACTTGTTTTACTTTTAGAATAAATATTGATGTGGGTCATTCCTTCTACTCCTTCTATAATCATACTTTACTAACAATTAAAAAATTGATTGTCTATTTCTGCTAATTCTTTATTACTGTAGTAGTTTTTAGCTTTTACTACTTTACTTGGAGCTGTTTGTAAATGATTAAACTTACTTAAGTCCAGATTTAATTCTGGCTGCTCTATATTAAACTGGTTAAAATCAGTGTTGGACTCAGGTAGTTTTTTATAAATACTCTGTCCTCCAACTTCTGTTACAGCTTCAAACACGCCTTTTGGTGTTCTAATGAATTTAGGGTTACCTTTTGCAGCAATTGTACTCTCATTTATAACACTATATTGCCCTACGGCCTTTGGAGCTTGTATAGGGTTATTAGTGTAAAAATCCCTGTAAAACTCTTCTGTCTTTACAATAGAGTTAGTTTCTAATAAACTACTTAAATCAAGACTTTTTGAAACTATACTATACTGTAACAAATTCTCCTTAGTCTTTTCATTTATCTCGTTACTATTTAAATAATCTTTTATTTGTTCCATAGAAATAGGATCAGTGTTATTTAATTCTATTCCTTTATTGGTAATTTTAAAATGGGTATAAAAATTAGTATAAGATTCACTTTCTTTTTGCAGTTCCTTAACAGAATTTTTATTAAAATCAGCCACAAAATCTGTTTGTAAATACTCTAAGTTTCCAGTAAAATTACTATATTCTTTTAATTGCGTATCTTCACTTATACTTTGTTGGTTATTAATTTCCAAGTTAAAGTAAATTTTAAAAGCAAACATTTTCTGTAAAACCTCATTATCTACACTAAAATTAGGTGTCTCTAAATTAGTAACGCCTTTCTCTATAAACTTTGCTGCATTATCTATTGTTAAGGCTTGTGTTAAGGTTTCTAAAGATGTACCATCCTTATCTACTTTTTGATACACATTATCTCTTACTCTTAATAAGCTATGGTTGTTAAAAAGCTCATACTCTGATAAATCTGATTTTAAATAGATTAAACTCTTCTCCCTGTGCTCTTTAGGTAATAGTTCTATTTGATTTACTCCTGATTTATCTGATTGAAAAAATTCATCATACAAAGATGTAAGTTCTTCCAGCCTTAAATTATTTGGCTGCAAGTTAACATTTTTAACTGAATTTAACAAACTTATTACTTCATTCTTGGTTTTATTTATATAAGAATCTTCTAATCCGTTCAAGTTCAGACCAATACCAACTGCTTTTTCTCTAATATCCTCTAATAAAGTAACAATATCCTCAGAGTTATTCTGCCATATATCTTCTGGTAAGGTCTCTAAATATGTAATGCTCTCATTTAAACCGTTCTCTACTCCAACTATAAGCGTTTCTTCAAGTAAGGCTTTTGTCTCAGAATTGTTTTTTCTACTTAACTTTCCATCAGTTATTTTAAACTCTCTAATTCTGTTTAGAACTGACATTTCCTCAAAGAACTCTTCTGCGAAAGTCGGGTCTTCAAAGTAATTGGATTTTAAGTTTTCAAGATCACTGGTTTCTAACTTGTCCTCAAATAAAGACCTGTCTTTTATTCCCCCCAGTAATTGCACAACTTCCTTTTCCTGTAAAAATGGGTTAGTGCTCTCATATAGACCAAGGGAGTTTACCTTAGTTGTGTCTTTCTCAGGCTGTATAAACTTACCTATGTTTTTTCCTTTTAAAAGGTCTATTGCTACTGCATCTGCAAATTCCCCTAAATTCATATTTTGAACTTGGTCTGCTGTGTACTCAGATAAGCCTAAACTGTTTTTAATAACTTCCCATAAGTTAGTTAACCACTTTGTAAAGGAGTTCTTTTTAGACTTGTTTATTATCTTAGCCCCACGATCTCCAATTGCTTGAGCCAAAGCCTCATCTAATAGTGCAGCTCCTTTTAAATTAGGTTGATTTTTCTTGACAAAATCAATATATTGTTGCCCTTGTTTTTGAATAAGCTCAATCCCTTTCTGGTAAACTTCTGGGCTGGTTTCTTTAGTCCAATTATTCCATAAATGACCAAATTCATGTAGAGGTGTGTCCATAGACATTTTATCCTCGTTCAAGTAAACCTCGTCTTGAAAAACAAAACCTTTTGGAGTTAATGTAATTCCTGACTGTGCTATTTGAAATAAAGGTACAGGCTGTTGCAAACTGCTTTTAAGTTTATCAGTTAACTTTATAGAAAGTTGTTTTTGGGGTTTGTCTTTATCTCCTTCTTTAGGTTGTCTTTGTAGCTCTATATCAGACTCACTTAAATCAAATTTTTCAGCTACTCTTTTAATTTCTTCTTGTGGGTTTAGTCCTCCACTATAACTTCCAAGTACTCTACTTCCTCTTATTGTAAAACCAGAAGCTTCAGTAGCTTTTAACCTAAAAGGTAATCCAGCTTGAAAATCTATTACATCAATAGTAGCTTTTTTATCAAATCTTTGTGCTTCTTTTTTAATTACTTTTGGTAGTATGGAGTTATAGAAAGTTTTCATACCTTCTCCACCTACTTTAAGATCAAGCCCTTCAAATCTTTTTTCTTCTTTTGATTCAAGTACTTTTTTGGCTATCTCCTTTCCTATAACATCCTCTAAATTCTTCCCTATAAGGTCTCCAAAATCAGCTCTTCCACTTTGGTCTATTACCTCCCCTGTTTCATTGTTAACTTTCAGATTAATTATTGTAGTTGGCATTGATATATCTACATAACTAGAATTGTCTGTAGCTTTACTTTTTTCAATATAATCTACTTGTTTACTTAAATCATAACGGTCTGCACTTTGTTCACCTGTAACCCAACTTACCCTGTCATATCCTTCCTGAGCCGCCATTTGCATAACTCTTCTTATAGAAAGTGAGACCCATTGATCTGTCTTCTTATAGGGACTGTCTGGAACTCCTTCAGCTTTGACCTCTGAAAGTACGTATGCAGCACCTTCTCCCATACGAGAACGTCTATGCCCTATTTTATCCTCTCCCTCCAGTAATTTGCTTATACTGTTTGTAAAATCAGCTTTTGCCTTATAAAAATCTTTTTCAAAATTTAAAGCTTCTAACTCTTTAAGGTTTAGAGTAGATTCGTCTGCTTTAGGTCTGTCTCTAAAGGATTTAGTGTCAAGTCTTTTCTCTTCTAAAGTTTTCTCTGCCAACTCCTTTGTATAGTACAGCATGCTTGAGCTGTCATCCTCTTTATCACTTATGTAGTACGCTCCCTCAACTCCACGAACCTTAAAGTCACCTACCTCGCCTGGGGCTAACCCAAGATTATTTACAACACGCTCTAATACTACTTCTCCATCTGGAAGTATAGTAAGAACATACCCCCCAGCTCTTAAAAGTCCACTTGCTTCATTTAATTTATTAAGTTTGTCTTGTCTAAAGGCTTCGAGTTCTCTTTCAATTTTATTAATTTCGTCTACTTTGGCTTGTAAACCTGCCTCAATTTTTATAAGCTCTTTAGTTTTAAACCCTTCTTTCTTTCCATCTTGCGACCAGTCGCTTTGCACTTCGTTGAGCATCAGTACTTTAGAGCCATCAGGAAGTGTAAAATCTGCCATTCTTACAAAGGCAAGTATATTACCTTCATCCCAGTGACCTGAACGGTACTTATCTCCCTCTTTACCAAATTCTTTTCTAAAATTATCTTCTGCGATTTGTGCGTTTTTAATATTTGTTTGCCTAACAACATTACCTGATTTTTCTTCTAAAAAGTAATTTCCATCTGTATCTTGTTTTATATTATACCTCAGATTAAAAGTATCTTTTGCTGGCATAGTAAGAAGTACTTCTCTATAGTTTTCTCCTCCTTGTAGTTGGTAATTTGAATATTTGGTATTAACATCTCCTTTACCCAAATACTCTAGTAGATCTTCTAATGAATTGTAAACAACCCCATTTAGCTCATATTCTCCGTTCTCTGTTCCTGTTATTGTACCCTCTTCAACTTCAGCCTCCATATAAGCCAGTAAATTACCTTCGAGTTTTCCAAAATCTAAGTTTTTACCTTTATTCCCTTTAGTAACCTCTACAATCTCAATCTGGTTGTCTTTGATGTATTGCTCTACTATATCTTTAGGTACTGATTTGCTGTTGTTTTCTTTTATATACTCATTTAGATAATCTGACAGTCCTATCCATTCAAGTTCTTGGTTAGTTCCTCTTCCTCCTTTATCTGCAATAGTTTTTACCCATTGTTCTGGTGTAGCTACTTTTTGGGTTATCTGTGATATTCCTTTTAAAGCATTTGAATAAAACGGTTGGTTTAAATCTACTTGAAACTGTATGTTGTCTTGCCTTAAAAAGATTTGGTCTTGTGGCGAAACATCTGCGGTATCTTCTAATAAAGAGCTTCTTCTGTCTTCCATAGACATAGAGGAACGCTTTTCCATATTACGTGCTTCTACTTCTCCTGCAATACTTCTATAACCTTTATTTGAAAAACCTACGTAATCTCCTTGTAAGGCTATTTTATAAGCTTCTAATACGTTCCTATCACTCTGAGTAAGATTGTCTTTTAGAAGGGTTATATTTACTTTTTCTAGTTGTACCTCTTTTGAACTTTCTCCTTCAATTTCTGATAATCTTCTGGCTTCTTCTCCAACAACATCTGTATTGCCTCCTCCACTGAAACCTTCTCGTTCCTGAACAAAGTGAGTTGATTCGTGGATAAGATTTCGTAAACTATCGGCTGATAATCTACGCATATATCCTTTTCCTCCGTCCAGTGATAATTCTCTACTCCCTTCCCATAAAGAAGCGGAAAAAGATAAAATCCTGGTAGACAATTCAATACTATTTCTATGTACTCTAAACTCGTTTCTTCCTCGGTCATTAAATATTACTTTTATATTATTAAGTTCTGGATAAGCTTTTGTAAATTTATTTGCTTTTACAATATCCGTATATTTGTATTCTTTACCTAATTCTACCTCTTCTATAGAAAACTCTACATCGGGAACCTCATATCTCCATTTGTTGTCAGAACCTCTTTCCCAGTTTGTTGTTATTTTAATTTCTTTTGGGGTCTTAGTAGTTTCCATTTCTCTTGCTATGGAAAGACTCTCTAATCTAAAAGCTACTTCTTCTGAATTATCTAAGTTTTGTGCGCCTTTTTCTCCTATGATTTGGTTTAGAACATTTTCATTTACTCCAATGGATTTTAATTTGTTTTTAATTCCCTCATTTGAAAGTACAAAGGTATTTATAGCCAGTCCAGTTTTCTTTAACCTGTTTATAATAGGGGTAATTAAGCTTTTAGAAACTACGGGCGAGGAAGAATTGTTATCTACTTGCGCTGCAATTTTTGTTGCTTTATCTAATGCTCTTTGAGATTTTTTTAGTAATAATTCTATGTCTTTTTTTGTAACCCCAGTCTCATCCTCTATTAAATCATAGCTTATCTCCCCATTACCTATTTTGTTTTCTAAATCTTTTGTAAATGTTTCTAACTCCCTAATTGTAGGGGATAGGTTATGAACGGCTATGTCATTAAATCTTTCTAGTGCTCCAAAAGTCTCCGCAGCATCTTTAGAGGATAGTTCCTTGAATACAGTATTACTATTAAATAATCTTACTATTTTTTCTGGGTTTACTTTACTCTCAAATCTACTTTCCCTTCTCCCCCCTCTACTCTCTATTGATCTAGTAATACTATACTGTGGTTCTAAAACTTCATCTAAAGTGTTCAAATAAGCTTTTACAGATGCTTTAATCTCATTCTGGAGCTCTGCGTTGGAAATAATCTCGTTAACCTCTGGGAGACTGTATAGACCTGATTCTAACAGTTTCTGTCTGTTGATATAAAACAGTCCATCAGTAATATACGCATTTACAATATCCTGTTTTAAATTAGAATTGTCTCTTAAAGCGTTTTTTATATCTTGGGTTTGTTTGAAAGTAAGTTTTTTATCAGCCCTACTTTGCTCCCCAATATATTTTGTTATTTCAGATAATTTTGGCTCCCCATTTTTATCAAATTGAGATGGGTTGGGCGTAATCTGATAAACAGTCTTTGCCTTCCCTTTATTATCAACTATGGTAGTTTGACTGGCAAGTCCAGCTTTTTCCATTTTCTTCCAAACTCCTTCTGCCTGTGGTGTGTAACTAAAGTCAGAGTACAAAGTTTCTCCTGCTCCAATTAACTCAATTCCTAATTGTTTATACATTTCAGTCCCAATTCCTTTTCCTTGTAACGTCTCTAATTGCCCATTATTGTAAGCACTTAAAGATTCATTGAGATTTGAGAAAATTACCTGATAGCCTTCTGGGGACTCTTTTAACTGTATAAATCCCATATCTACACTCTCCCCATTAGGAAGATCGTAAGAATAATTCATTATAGTCTCTGTGTTTGAACCTTCTATTCTTGCTGGGGCAGTTTTGATATTTGCTGTATTGATAGTATATTCGTTACCCTCAGAAACAATAGTAATTTCCTTATTTGAGGTAAGTCTACTTAATGCTTCTAAAGTTTCCCTTTTGTGTTTTTGTACAAGGGGGTTTGATACCTTTTCCTTAAAGACTAGAAGATGGCTCACTGTATATAAGTTCAAAGCTTTAAACGGGTCTTTCACCAATTTTAAGGCTTCTTTAAAAAGTATTGAGTCTGCACCTTTTTCTGTGGTAACACTAATTGGTGTTCCTTTACTATCTCTATTAATCTTACAAGCTATTCCCATCTATTAACAATCTTGGTTTTCTAATTCTATTACTGCCGACTTTATTGTTTTTACTCTGTAATTCTGTACTTTACTTATTAAGAAATCAAATCCATCAATTATAGAATTTACTTCTGTTTTGGTATCTCCCTTAATAGCATTTACCGTCTGGTTATAAAGTACATCATCATTATTTTGATTTGCAAATAATTGTAATCTGTCTACTACATCAATAACTTGTACTTCATTGGTCAAATTCTCAAACTGTTTTGGGAACTTAGCCTTTAGTTCAGATAAAGCTCTTTTGGCATCTTTGTCCCTTAAATCAATAAGTTTTTTATCCCTCTCTTTTTGAAGCTCCCCTATTTTTACTCCTATCTGCTCTTTTGACATTTTTGATAACTGTTCTTCAGTAATCTTAGGAAATCCTGCCCCTAAGATTACTTCTTCTGCCTGACCAAAATTTATCTCCACTGGGGTAAATAAACTTTCTTCTACTTCTGTTTCAATAGTTGCAGCTTCGTTTGCAACTTGCTCTATTTCTTCACTTAATTCAGCAGCAGCAAAATCCAACATTACTTTAGGTGCTTTTAAAGGCCTGTTTTCTAAATCAATACTTATAATTGCTTCGGTCTTTAAAATAGATTTATTACTTTCTAACCAGTTGTTAAAGTCTGGTTTAATCTCTTTGCTAACCAACCTTTCTACAATTTCATCTATCTTTTTATCTATAATTTCTGCATCTGTGTTCATTAAATCATACTCCTGAGGAGAAATACCGTTCTCTAAAAGGATATCATTAATCTTAACTATCTTTTCCCCTGCGGTTAAAGTTTCTGTATTATTAATATCTACAACCGCATTTGAAGCTGGGTTAGCAGTAGTTACCAAACTTACAGGATAAGCTACTTTCTTATTCCCGTGTTTAAATACTATAAAAGGTACTCGCTCATTTTTACCTACACTTTTTATAAAAGAAGTAACTAAATCCGAGGCGTCTGCTTTTTCGTTAGTGGTTATCTTCCCGTTTTCAATAAAACCAAAATCTACTATTTGCTCTAAAGCTGCATCTGTAATACTTATGTTCTTTGGAACTAACCCATCGGCTGTTTCCTCTAATACTAAATCAGGTGATCCTAAAAGAATTGTTTGTATAGGCACAACTGACTTTAATATGAAAGAACTGTTTGAATTTATGTTCTTTATAAACTGTTGTGCTGCAAACTGTCTTAATGCTAAATGGTTAACCTGTGCCTTATCTTTTCTATTGGTTTTTTTATTTGTAATTTTTGTTACCCCAATAACTTTTCCATCTTCGGTCTGCGTGTATATCTCTAAAGACTTAATGATTTTATCTTTGACCTCTTTTTTAGCCTCTTTTGTCTTAGCGTTATTATATTCTTCTTTTAATGCTGTGTTAAATACACTGTTTGGGTTAACTCTAAAACCAACCTTATCTCCTTCTTCTAAACTCTCAATTTCCTGAGCTTCCAAAAGGGTTACTTCCCCTCCTTCGCTCGTTTCTATTTTAAAATCAGAACTCCTCGGTCTGAAAATATCAGCAATCTTGTTATAAACATCAAAATAAGATGTTTTTGTTAACTTAGGGTTAATTAGTTTAAATCCTAATTTATCCTCAATTAATCTAAACTCTTCAATTGGAATAGAAATTC
>Ga0307486_1002965_pt1 | contig 11378 bp, 16 predicted proteins | sample CBIW02metaG_FD_203663 | JGI IMG/M metagenome (GOLD analysis project Ga0307486, IMG submission 203663) | Sea-ice brine microbial communities from Beaufort Sea near Barrow, Alaska, United States - CBIW 0.2 | ecosystem: Environmental > Aquatic > Marine > Coastal | place: USA: Alaska | collected... | reverse complement strand
GTCGGTCCGGTGGGATGACATATCGTTTCCTCTTGCAGGTGGCGTCTGGAGAAGCGCGTTCGTGGAGGTCTGAAGTCTCGGGTCACTATATCATTAATTGATATGGGTGCGGCTCTTCTGGAGTGACAGCTATGCTGCCCGCAGGGTGATCGTATTGGCGTAGCGGGCCTGGTGAATGCGGTCGTGTTCTTGGGCAAGGTGGTAGGCCCAGTACTTGTCGAGGTCGCCGTTGCTGCGTAGTGCGCGGGTTTTGAGGATGGCTTCCACCGTGCGCCGGTTATGTCGATCCGGTCAGCCACGATGTGGCGGCAGGCACCTTCGATAATGCCGGTGGCGATGGCCAGTCCAGGTGTTAAGTCTTGTTGGTCAGGTAGGTTGCGCAGGTATCGGCTGCGGTGCGGTGGCCGCGGTCCAGGCAGGCGACCTGGGTCGCTTTGCCGGCGAGGACGGCGCGGGCCTTGTGTTGGACCCAGGTCTCGGCGACGAGGTCGCTCTCGCTGTGGAAGCACCAGGCCGCTTTCCAGAGGTATTCCAGCACGTGGATGAAGTCGATCAGGATGGTGATTCCGATGTTGTGCTGGTGTGCTTCGGCCCTGATGCGGTTGATCTGGTTGTTGCCGTCGACGAGCGCGATCCAGGTGCGCTGATGACCGGGGTCGCGGCGCCCGGCCTCGTCGAAGATCTGCCCGACCACTGTGGCGGCGGCTTCGACGAGGCTGGCGGTGAGCCACTTGTGTACACCCAGCATGGGTATGAACTAATGGGGTGAAAGTCCTCTGTGGGAAGATCACCGTTCAGCCGGTTTTACCCGATTGAACGCTAACCACTAGTGCCTCGTTTGGGTAATTCGTTTATTTATTATTGATAACACTCAGCTTTGCTCGCGCCACCGATGTCATAATGGATTCTGCGCTTTTATACCAGCGAAAAGGCTTTGTCAGCTTTTCATTGTGCGTCTTGATGCATCGGCGAATGGCTGTCTTGAGTTCACCAACCTTCGGTTTGGCCATTGCCCTACAATTGAATGGAACCTGTCAGCCTTAGCGCCCAAAACCACATTCAGTGACAGCGTACTGGTCAGTCCAAACCAACACAGAAAAAGCATCTAATTGCTAGGGGCTGTTGACAATTCACATCGGTAGCCATAGAAACGCGCACGCCAGAGACACGATGCTCTCATAATTTCGAGCAAGCTTGTCATATCTGATGGCGACGGCCCGACAATGCTTGAGTCTGGCAAACGCGTTCTCCACCAGATGTCTGAGCTTGTACAGCTGCCAGTCGAGTCCCTTGTTGCCCTTGATCGAATTTTTCTTTCTGGGAATAATAACGCTCATTCCGAGGGCTTCTGCCTCAGCGCGTATCGTCTGACTGTCGTATCCTTTATCGGCTATTAGTATCTGTGCACCTTCAATTTTTTTGATGAGCGCGGGCGCTTCTGTACAGTCATTGATGTGCCCGCCTGTGATGGTGAATACGTGTGACAGACCTTAAGCATTGATGGCCAGATGGACCTTGGATGTGTTGCCAGCTCTGTTTTCACCGATGTGTTCATCGTGACCGGCGGCGGCTCCGGCGCTGTGGTGGTGCGCTTTTACATCGCGGCCATCAATGAAGACCAACTCCAGGTTCGAGTCGGTTGTCAGCCCACTAAAGAGCTTTTTCCAGATGCCTTTTTTCGACCAGTGATTGAACGCCTTGTAGATGGAGTTCCACTTGCCGAAATGCTCTGGCAGATCTCTCCATGGTATGCCAGTACGCATTCTGAACAGAATACCTTCGACTGTCCTGCGCAGGCCTGCCTTGTTATTTAAAGCAGGTCTGTACGTAGTCCATTCTAGCCTTAATGGTGGCTCGGCTAGCCCGGCAATGCCGGTTTCTACAATATAGAGCGAGCCTGCAGAAGGCTGCTCGGCATTCAGCCCTTCTTGGGCAGTAGTGATATAAAGCTGCTCCTGGGTTGGCCCGGCGAAGGCTTGGCAGGAGGGCTGGCTGACCGGCAGCTGTACACTGCCAATCACCTGGCCGTCATAGTTCAAGCGTACCACTTGACCCGCACCCCCGAGGCTAGCCACAGGCAACCTTCGCTATCCACCACGGCGCCGTCCGGATTGCCTGGCGTTGAGGAAAAGTCAGCCCAAGGCGTCGGTCCACCTTTTGGCCATCCATCGTTATCAAGCGCCCAGCGCATCACAACGCCTGTCACGGTATCGGTGAACCAGGCAAACTTGCCATTGGCCGAGAAGCACAGTGCATTGGGAATGGTCAGACCAGAACGCAAACGCGTGAGTTTACCGCGATGCAGTCGGTAAAGACTACCCGCGCCTTTTTCGGCGGCCTTGCCCATGCTGGAGAGCCATAGGCTGCCGTAGCGATCAGTGCGGGCATCGTTGCTTCGGGTGATTGGGTTATCAGCTTCGAAATCACAAAACCTTTCATTATTACCGCTAATGAGGTCGAAGCGACTCAGGCGATCTTCGCCGACTAGCAGCGGGTCGCCTCTCATCAAGGGGCGCTGCCAGTGAAACCATGTGATCAAGCTGATAATAGCCATTCTCTCCCGTAGCGGGGGGATAGCCAGTAGAGCCGTTGCTCTAAAATATTGCACCAGTAGAGTAGTTCGCTGCTCGCTTGCCATTGAGGGCCTTCACCCAGCACCCAGCACCCAGCACCCAGCATACAGCGGCAGTCTACTGCCACCTCAGCTTGCCACGTAGAGATACTCATGTTTTTCCTCCTGCTAGCCAGGCATCGACCAGCGCTTGGGCTTGCTTGCCCACCTGTAAGGCAGTTTGGCCGGGTTTATACAGCGCGCTGCCAAGGCCGGCACCATCCACTCCTGCGGCGCGCCAAGCGGCAAAATTATCCACGCCGACGCCCCCCACGGCATATAGTAGTGTGCTCGTTGGCAGCACTGCGCGCACGGCTTTCATACCCTCTAATCCTACCTGAACCGCTGGGAATAGCTTGAGCCCGGTAGCGCCCGCATCTAGGGCATCGAAGGCTTCCGATGGGGTGACAATCCCCGGCCAGCTCGCCATGCCAAGCCGATGCGTCTCTTCAATCACGGGCGCGCGACAGTTAGGTGAGACGATCAATCGCCCTCCGACTGCGTGAACGTCACGCACCTGAGCAGGCGTTAGCACCGTGCCTGCCCCAATCAGAGCGCGCTCGCCAAAGGCATCCACCAACCGGCGAATGCTTTCCAGCGGGCCCGGGGAATTGAGAGGCACTTCAATCTGGGTGATGCCAGTGGCAAGCACCGCTTCGGCGACTTCAATGACTTCGTCGGGCGTCACACCACGCAAAATACCGATCAGTGGCAACGTCATAGGAAATCTCTCCATTAACAGTTAGCAGCATGAAGCAAGGCCGAGCAGCATTAAGCCTTCAGCGCTTTGTGGGCGAGCCGAAGGCCTGCCAGTACGGCCACGTCGCCCTCCAGATGCTGCGTCTGAAAGCCGATCGTATTGAGAGCCAAGGTGTAGCGATGGCAAAGTTCTTTATTGCCAATCAGTGTTATCGGCTCGCCATTCGGGCGGTCATGGCAGGTACCGGCAAGCTCAAGCCCTATGGTAAGCCCCGAAAGCCGTGCTGAGAGCACAGCAGCTCGCGCCTTGCCAGAGGGCAGGCGGCCATCGAGTAAATCTTGAGCGCGTAGCCCGAATAGCCGGCTACTAAACGTTTCGGGCGCATCATTGATCTCGCTTACTGCTGAGATAAAGGCGTCATGGCAAGCGGGGTCGTTTAGGTCGTCGCTGCCAACCGAGTGTTGCAGAACCGATTGGTGTGCCAGCAGTTGGTATAGCTCACCGGTTAGATAAGTTGTAAACTGCGTTACCGCACCCGACTCAAGAGTCGCCCATTTGGCATGCGTGCCGGGCAGGCAAGCGAGGCCGGAAAAGGCGGGGGTTTCGGCAACCAACCCTGCCAGTTGCGTTTCTTCACCGCGCATAACATCCGAATGACTAGAGGCGCTGCAAGTTTGGCTTAAACCGGGGAGCAGATAAACACGCAGCTGGGCGCCTGCCAGCGTCGGCAACACTGCACCTTGGGTGAGCTGATCTAGCCGCGTAGGTACCGGCAAATAAGCGGCTTCTTGCCAGCCTTGGCGGGCACCCGCCATGCCACAAACGATCACTTCTATCTGCCCACTACCGGGCAGCCATTCGCCGATTAGGTGCAGCAGCTCGGCTTCATACTGGTCGGGGGTAAGCGACAGCATGCCCTTATCACTGCCGGCTTGGGCAATCACGTGGTCGTGTTTATCTAACCCCCAGGCGCGCAGGTTGCTGGAACCCCAGTCCACGGCAATCCAGGCCAACTGACTAGCTATCTCTGCAGCAGTATCACTCATGATTAAGTTTCATGGCTGATAGCATAACTCACCACTCCGCTATAGATCCGTCTTCATGGGTCCAAACCGGGTTGCGCCAGCGGTGGCCTACCTTGGCACGCTCCTCAACGAATTCTTCATCAATTTCAACGCCAAGCCCTGGGCCTTGGGGGATCGCGCAGAAGCCGTCTTCAATCGCCAGTGCTGATTTATCCACCAAGTAGTCGAGTACGTCGTTGCCCTGGTTGTAGTGAATGCCCATGCTCTGCTCTTGAATAAAGGCATTATGGCTCACCGCATCCAGCTGTAGCGAAGCGGCTAATGTCAGTGGGCCTAATGGGCAGTGAGGGGCGAGGGCAACATCATAAGCGGAAGCCAGCGCGGCTATTTTGAGGCCTTCGCTGATCCCGCCGCAATGGGAGATATCGGGCTGAATAATGTCGATCATTCCATCGGCCAGCAGGTCACGGAATTGGAAGCGTGTATGCAGCCGCTCGCCGGTGGCCAGTGGGTAACCCAAGCCACCGGCGATATTTTTCAAGCAGGGCAGGTGCTCGGGGGCAACGGGTTCTTCCACAAACATTGGGTGGAAGGGCTCTAATTCGCGCAGCAGCGCTTTGGCCATGGGTCGATGCACGCGACCATGAAAGTCGATGCCAATGCCGACATCAGGACCTACCGCATCGCGGGCTTCCGCTACTCGGGCCACGGCTTCATCAACCTTGCGGTGAGAATCAACAATTTGCAGTTCAGGCGCGCCGTTCATCTTAAAGGCGGTAAAGCCTTTTTCGACCAGCGCTTTGGCCCCAGCGCCGACGTCACTGGGGCGGTCGCCGCCGGTCCAGGCGTACATACGCATCTTGTCGCGCACGGCGCCGCCTAATAGCTGGTGAACCGGCACACCTAAATCGCGGCCTTTAAGATCCCAGAGCGCCTGATCAATACCGGCAATCGCACTCATCAAAATGGGTCCGCCGCGATAAAAGCCGGCGCGATACATCATGTTCCAGAGGTGTTCGATGCGGTGCGGATCTTGGCCGATCAGGTAATCGGAGAGTTCATGCACGGCGGCCTCAACGGTGGCAGCGCGGCCTTCAATCACCGGCTCGCCCCAGCCGTAGCAACCTTCGTCGGTCTCGATCTTGAGAAACAGCCAGCGCGGGGGAACTTGCCAAGTCTTAAGACGGGTAATTTTCACAGTGTGAAATCCTTTTGTAAATCGAGAATTAACTGACGATGCCAAGGTCGATGGCCGTGCGACGGAGTACTTCACGCGCGGCGATTTCCGCAGCGGCTGCATCGCGGTGACGAATGGCCTCAAGCACCTGGCGATGGCGCGCCAAGCTGTCGTCAAGAATGTTGGTACGATGCTGTGAGCGGTGAATCAGTGCCATAATAGAGGGGCGCAATAGATGGCCCATTTGACGCCAGACTAAATTGTGGCTGGCCCGGTACGTGGCGTCGTGGAAGGCGACGTCGTACTCGGCATGCTCAGCGCGGGACTCAACACTGCCCGCTGTTTGCGCCATGCCTTCAAACGCCATTTCTAGGCGTTGGATATCGTCCGCCTCTGCGGTTTGGGCGGCTAATCCGGCGACTACTGGTTCAGCGGAAAAACGAAACGCGTAAATAGCACGCACAAGCTGCGGGTCAAGGTTGACCAAGCCGGTCATCCATTCGCTCATTAACGGGTCAAGCAAGTGCCAATCGTCTATCTGTCTAACCAGCGTGCCGCGACCAGCAGTGCGTTCTAGCAATCCGGCAGCGGTTAGGCTGGCCAGGGCATTGCGTACCTGGTTGCGGCTGACGGCAAAGTGCCTGCTGATATCAAGCTCGCGAGGAAATATATCTCCCGGTTGCCAACGGCCTGCCAGCAGTGCCTGAGCGAGTAATCTCGCTAAATATTCAGCCCCACCCTGGTGGGGCGGTAGCGTGTCCAGGGTCATGGTGCATCTCTTGTTAGGTTGGCGTTGAGGGTAGTCTATTAAATATCTGACATTTAAACAAACAAGCCACTTTAGACTTAAGTACTGGTTATACGTGTGCCGTGGCAGGGGACTTAAGCGCAAAATGGCGCGTCTGTGTTAGGCGCGCCATTTTGCGTTTGTGGTCTATTGATCGTTCAGAGATTTCTTTCCTTATGGCAACATTTTCACGTGTTGGCAGTGCCGTATAGGCGCCGTCCAGCAACTGCGTAACCAAGCTAATATCTGCTTCACCGCCTAGTCACAGGTTGTTGCGCAGGTTGGCGTCTACACTGACCAAACAGCCTGCGCGCTTTGCCATGGTGGTCATCGCTAAGGTAACGTCGGCAATCTTTGGGTCGGTCAAACTGTTGCTGCAGAGGTGGATAATGGCGGGGTTCTCAAACACGCCGTGGGGTAAATGCTCAAGGCGGTAAAGCAAATCAGCGGCGGGCGGGCGTTTAAAAATCAAAGGTGCGCTCGTCAACCTCATCCCGAGAAACAAACGCCAGCGCCGTGCGCGCTTGCTGAGTGAACACAACCCCGCTGGTGTCCACACCGTGACGTTTGAGTTCACGCACCAAGAAATACCCAAACGTATCATCGTCCACCATGCCTAGAAACTGGCTAAGAGTCTGCGCGGTAGAAGTTTTCGAGACGGTTCTCCAGCCTCAACCGGATGCTCCAAGTCGCACTATTTCGGGTGATGTTCTGCAAAGGCTCGCTGCGCTTCAGAATGTGGCCAATGGAGCGCTTGTACGGGTAGCTCTGGCCTCGGTGAGACTCGATTAAGCGCCAAGCAAGCCCAGGCTTCTAGTCGAAGCGCACCAGAGTCCTCATGCGCCTCAGGTCCAATGCAAGACAGACCAGATCCCATTCGCCTTTCGCCGCAGCAAGCCCCCGCATACTGAACTGGCGGAAACCCAGACTGTTATTGATCTAACCGTTCACAGTCTCGACCAGATGCTTGCGCTGAAAGTAGATCGCCCGCCCCTCTGGGGTAGCAAACTTCCGGGCCATTCGTGTCGTGGCCGGATACCGGGTCTCGTCGGGTTTCACACCCCCTTACCTTCTCTGCGTAACGAGACATAACCGTCAATACCCTTCTCTTCCAGGGCCTGAAGATCCTCTTTCTTACGGTAGCCCGAATCGGCCAGACGCTGCTCCGGCTGGCCTCCCAGGTTGCTTCTATCCCGTCCAACAGTGGCACCAAACGGCCGTTATCACTGGCGTTGTTGTCTTGATGGTTAGCGACGATAATTTGGAACTCGCCATCGACTTGCGCCTGCTCCGCTTCCAGTTTGGCTTTCGCTGCCCGAATCTTGCTTAACCGCGACTGGCGATGTTGCAGCTCTTCCGGCAATTCATCGCCCCGCTGTGCCGGACCAAATTGCTCGTCTTCTGCTTCATCCACAGCCCGAGCCTGGCCACAAAGCTCATCTACTTCTTTCGACAAGCGGGCTTCTTCCTCTTGCATACACCCGTAACTCCTGGCTTTGTGCTTGCTGGCATTCGCCTTTATCTTGGTGCCATCAATCACCAGCGCTCCCAGACGAATCAGCTCCGCCTCCCAGGCAATCTGGATGACCTGAACAAACACCTCTCTGAACGCACCCAAGTGCTGTTTGCGGAAATCGCACAAGGTTCGATGCCTGGGGAAATTGTCGGCCGCCAGCACGCGAAAGGCCAGGTCTTCTTCCAACTTCCTGGCAATCTTACGGGAGGAAAAACACTGTTTGCGTAAGCATAGATCAGGACTTTCAGCATCATGCGCGGATCGAAAGGCGACTTGCGGCGCCCGTCTCCTTCGTAGCGAGCGTAAAAGGCGCTTAAGTCCAGTTCTTCGACAACGTCACTAATGAAGTAGGCCAGATGGCCTTCGGCCAGCCATTCGTTAAGACTGGCCGGCAGCAACAACTCCTGATCTGGCGAATAAGGTCGAAAACTCGTTCCCATCACATCTATTCCGCAGTTCGAGAAAGTCCGCCTATTATGTCATAACAACGTTTCTACCGCGCAGACTCCTAGTTCAGATCTCCGCATAGCGACAAAGTTTACTATATATAAATGGAAGGTATGCTTGTATGACAAGTATGATAGGAGAGAGCCTCAGGCAGTCTCATCAGAGCCCCTTCAAGCGCCGCCTTCTTGACGGCGAGGCGTGGCTGGGCCTGGCCAATCCCTACACGGCCGAGATGGCGGCCACGGCGGGATTCGACTGGTTGCTGCTGGATGCTGAGCATTCGCCCAGCAATCTGAAAGGTCTGCTGGGCCAGCTTCAGGCCATCGCCCACTACGCCTCCCATCCCATCGTGCGGCCCCCGGTCGGAAACTCGGTGCTGATCAAGCAGTACCTGGGCATCGGGGTACAGACCCTGCTGGTGCCCATGGTGGAGACGGCCGGCCATGCTGCCGGTCTGGTAGAGGCCATGCGCTATCCACCTCGGGGGGGTTCGCGGCGTAGGCCATGTGTTGGCGCGGGCGGCTCACTGGGGGCAACGGACGGATTATCTGGATCGGGCCGACGACGAGCTGTGCCTGCTGGTGCAGGTGGAAACCCTGCAGGGCCTGGAGAACCTGGAGGCCATCGCCGCCACCGAGGGCGTCGACGGTGTCTTCATCGGCCCGGCGGATCTCTCCGCCTCCATGGGGCATCTGGGTGACCCAGGTCATCCCGAGGTGCGTACGGCGATTCACCACGCCTTCACGCGACTGCGTGCCGTCGGCAAGGTCGCGGGCATCGTTACCGTCGACGAGGACGAGGCCAGGGGCTATCTCGATGTCGGTTGCGGCTTCGTCGGCGTCGGCGTCGATACCCTCCTGTTGATGAAGGCGATGAAGGGGCTTGCCGAGCGGTTCTGGGGGTCCTGACCTGACATCGAGAGGATCGTTATCTCATCGGCAAGGAAGGATCCGACCCGCGTTCATCAGGCCATCCGGATCGAAGAGCGTCTTGATGCCCCGCGCATGCTCGAGTTCCATCGGCGAGAGTCGCGACATATAGGTTGCCTGCTTGGTACGGCCGATGCCGTGCTCGGTGCTGATGCTGCCATCGAAGCTGTCTAGCACCGCGAACAGCTTCATCTCCAGCGCGTGCAGGTGGTCGTGCTCGGCGGCCGGATATTGAAGTGCAGGTTGCCGTCGCCGATATGGCCATAGGCGATGATCTCGCAGTCGGGCGAGGCGTCCATTACTACCTCACTGGCCTGTGAAACGAAGGCGGGAATCGCCGAGATCGGCACCGAAATGTCGGTTCGCAGATGCTCGCCGTGCAGGCGCTGGCCTTCCAGCATGCTCTCTCGGAATTGCCACAACTGCAGTGACTGACTCTCGCTGCTGGCCGGAACGCCATCGAGGATCAGCTCGTGCTCCATGCCTTTTTCTAGCAGTTGCTCGAGCATAGTGCCCAGATCCACCGGCCCGGTGGCGGCGACTTCACATCAGCACTTACTAGGGATGGGCCTTGTCCATGGGGTCGCGCAGGCTCGGGGTGGTCACCTTGGCAAGCTCGATACAGCGACGCGGGATCAGTTCGAAGGCCGTGAGCAGGTCACTGCAGCCACGCCGGGCCGGGACGTAGAGATCGACACCGCCTCTACGGAGGGCAGCCCAGCAACGCGGTGCGACTCTGTTCGGCCCTCCGTAGAGATCGACACCGCCTCTACGGAGGGCAGCCCAGCAACGCGGTGCGACTCTGTTCGGCCCTCGGAACCAGCTTGAGAACGGCGCCGGAAACGATGTCCATGGCCCCTCGCTGCCTAGAAACAGTTGCTTGAGGTCGAGTCCGCGGTTGTCCTTGTGCAGGGCATGCAGGCCGTCCCAGAGACGACCATCCGGAAGGACCAACTCCAGGCCGAGGACCAACTGGCGTATCAAGCCGTGGCGCTGGACATTTAGGTCGCCGGCATTGGTGGCGATCTGGCAGTTGCCTTGGGCCCCCAGCGAGAGCGGAAAGTCGCAGGCGTGTTCGGCGGCGGCCTGTTTGACGGTCTCGAGAATGCAGCCGGCATCCACCGTCATGGTGAAGTTGACAGGGTCGATGTCGCGAATGCGGCTCATGCGCTCCAGGCTGATCACCAGCTCACGCCCGTCGCGGGCGGGCATGGCACCGGCCACCAGGCCGCTGTGACCCCCGGGGCGTCATGGCAACGCCATGCTCACGGCAGAGTGTCACTATCTCGTCGAGCCGCTGCTCGATGATCGCCAGAAGGGAGGTGTTGTCGCTCATTCAGGCATTCTCCTGCCAAGCGCCGCCGTCGGGAAAACGGTGATCGGTCAGTGAGGCGTCGTGCATGGTGATGCTGTAGCCCGGCGCCTCGGGGACCTGGTAACGGCCGCATCGATCTGGCAGTAGTCGATGGCCTCGGCCCAGAGGAACTGCTTGAGCATTACTTTGTTGTGGCAGTGCTCGCCGGTGACCACCTCGATGGGTGCCACACGATGGCGCATCTTGGCGACGGTCTCGTCGACGTCCCAGACCTGGATGGCATCCATCATCAGGACATTTTCCCAGCCGATCTCTTCGCGCAGCAGGGCGGCACGACGAATGTCCTCTTCCAGGTCGCCGCCGATCTTCTGCTTGAAGTGGGTCCAGCCCTCGGCCAGGGCGTTGCGTGCCAGTTGGCGAACCTTGTCGTCGGTATAGCCGAGCCAGCCCGCCGAGGTGATGTAGCCGGGAAAGCCGTCGCGGCGCATCTCGGCCTTGCCGGGCTCTCGCTCGCGAAGCAGGACGATGGCTTCCTCGGGCGTCAGGGCATCGGTGACGAAGCGGAAGTCGAGGCAGCGCACCAGCTCCTCGGGGCTCATGTCGGCCAGCAGTTTCCAGATCGGCTTGCCGGCCCGCTTGGCCCAGAGGTCCCAGACCGCATTGACCGGGGCGGCGGTGGCGAGGTGAATCGCACCCTTGTCGGCGCCGATCCAGCGCAGCTGACTGTCGCCGGTGATCTCGCGTCAGAGGGCACTCATGTTGGCGATGATCGCCTCCAGCGAGCGGCCCTCGATGAGCGGGGTGAGCGAGCGCACGGCGGCAACGACGATCTCGTTGCCGCGGCCGATGGTGAAGGTCAGGCCGTGGCCCT
>Ga0307486_1002963_pt1 | contig 11380 bp, 6 predicted proteins | sample CBIW02metaG_FD_203663 | JGI IMG/M metagenome (GOLD analysis project Ga0307486, IMG submission 203663) | Sea-ice brine microbial communities from Beaufort Sea near Barrow, Alaska, United States - CBIW 0.2 | ecosystem: Environmental > Aquatic > Marine > Coastal | place: USA: Alaska | collected... | reverse complement strand
AAGTTAAGCGAAAAGTATTTTAATAGAAAGTTTCCATTTAAATAAAACTAGAACCAAATTAACAATCGTTTAGCTTCAATTAAAACCATAGATTTTAAATCTACCCACACAAAATCATATAGAACCATAAAATTTTACAAAAAGATTAAAAAAAATAAGTCTGAAAATTAAGAAGTTGTAAACTTATTGACATTACGTATGTTCTATAGAGAAAAGAACTGCCAAATAAAAGTGAAATAAATGAAAGTTTTCATTAACTTAGGCAACCAAATTAAAATACATTAAAACGAGTAAAAAAAAATGAGCGAGACTGCAAAAATAGAAATTGGAGGGAAAACATACGAATTCCCTGTTATCACTGGTACGGAGAATGAAAAAGCAATAGACATCAAGAAATTGAGAGGTACTACTGGAGTAATTACAATAGATCCTGGTTTTAAAAACACAGGAAGTACAACTAGTGCAATCACCTACTTAGATGGAGAAAACGGAATTTTAAGATACCGAGGATATCCAATTGAACAATTAGCAGAAAAAGCGACATTTTTAGAGGTGGCTTTTCTTCTTATCTATGGAGAATTACCTACTGAAACTCAATTAACAGATTTTAAAAAGAGTATTACGAATCACACATTGGTTCATGAAGACATGAAGCAGTTTTTTGAAGCTTACCCTTCAAAAGCGCATCCAATGGGAGTTTTGGCATCAATGGTAGTTAGCTTATCTACTTTTTATCCTGAATCTCAAGATCCAAACAGATCACCAGAAGCAGTTGATTTAACAATTCACAGATTACTTGCTAAACTTCCAACTTTAGCAGCAATGTCATATAAAAATGCTGTTCGTCATCCTTTTATTTACCCAAAAAATGAATTGGATTATGTTGAGAATTTCCTCAACATGATGTTCGCAATGCCAACTGAAGAATACAAACCAAATCCAGTTGTTGCAACAGCATTAAATAAATTATTAATTCTTCATGCTGATCATGAGCAAAACTGTTCTGCATCTACTGTAAGAATTGTTGGATCATCTCAAACGAATCTTTACGCATCTATCTCTGCTGGTATTTCAGCATTGTGGGGACCTTTACATGGTGGAGCAAATCAAGCAGTTATTGAAATGCTTGACAAAATTCAAGCTGATGGAGGTGACTTAGACAAGTGGATTGCTAAAGCAAAAGACAAAAATGATTCTTTCCGTTTGATGGGATTTGGACACAGAGTTTACAAAAACTTCGATCCACGTGCTAAGATAATTAAGAAAGCAGCTGATGATGTTCTTGAACAATTAGGTGTAAATGATCCAGCTTTAGCAATTGCTAAGAAAATGGAGAAAATTGCATTGGAAGATCCTTACTTTATTGAAAGAGGTTTATATCCAAACGTAGATTTCTACTCTGGAATTATTTACAAAGCATTGGAGATTCCTTCAGAAATGTTTACTGTAATGTTCGCAATTGGTAGATTACCAGGATGGATAGCACAATGGAAAGAAATGGTTGAAAACAAAGAACCAATTGGAAGACCTCGTCAAATTTATACAGGTGCTAACGAACGTGACTACGTTTCTATCGAAAAAAGATAATTTTAAGTTCATTAAAATATATAAAGTCCAGGCGTTATCGTCTGGACTTTTTTTTGTGAATTTTTAAGTAGAATTGCTTTTGTAGATTCTAAAAACCTTCTTCCCTCCTTTCCAGTTAAAATTTAAGAATTCTTTTACTTTCCTTTTGTAAACAGTCAATCAATCCTATTATATTTATTTTTCACCTCTTGTTTTTCGAATCAAAATATCACTACATTCGACTTAAAATTACGGAGTGTTTCAAACCTACTTCCACAAAGCCATATCCCTTTTAAACATTGATAAACAGGCTTATAAATATGTTTGAATTTCCAACTTAAAAAGGAGAAATAATGACATTAATAAGCATACTCGATACAACTCTGCCCCTTACTGACCCAATATTAAAATTCCTTTTGATATTGATGATTATTCTATTTGCTCCTATTCTTTTGAACAAGATTAAAATTCCACATTTACTGGGGTTAATTATCGCTGGAGCAGTAATCGGACCTTATGGAATTAACCTAATGGAGCGAGACAGCAGTATCATTTTATCCGGAACTGCGGGACTACTTTATATCATGTTCTTGGCCGGATTAGAAATGAACATGGCGGACTTTAAAAAGAACAGTGGGAAAAGTATGGTTTTTGGAATGTACACATTTTTAATTCCGATAGGATTGGGATTTATCTCTGGTTATTATGTATTGAATTTTACTTGGCCAACCTCTGTATTATTAGCAAGTATGTTTGCATCACATACGCTCATCGCCTATCCATTAATCAGTAGCTTGGGAGTCGCTAAAAATAAAGCGGTAAATATTACGGTTGGCGGAACAATGATCACTGACACCCTAGCACTTTTAGTTCTGGCGGTGATTGTTGGGGTAACTACTGGAGAAGTGAACACTGAATTCTGGATTAGACTTTCTGTTTCACTTGTATTATTCGCTTTGATTGTCATGTTGATATTCCCAATCATTGCAAGATGGTTTTTCAAACGTTTCGATGATAAGGTTTCTCAATACATCTTTGTGTTGGTAATGGTTTATTTAGGAGCTGTATTGGCCGAATTAGCTGGTGTGGAGGCTATAATTGGAGCTTTCTTAGCCGGACTCGCACTCAATAGATTAATTCCATCAACTTCTCCATTAATGAACAGGATTGAGTTTGTTGGAAACGCCATTTTCATTCCCTTCTTCTTGATTGGAGTTGGAATGCTTATCGATTACCGCGTGTTCTTCAAAGACAATGAAACAATAAAAGTTGCTGCGGTAATGATTGTTGTTGCTACATTTTCGAAATTCCTAGCCGCTTGGTTGACTCAAAAGACATTCAAGTTTTCAGCGGATGAAAGAAGATTGATTTTTGGATTAAGTAATGCACAAGCAGCAGCAACTTTAGCGGCGGTATTGGTTGGATACAATATTATATTGGGCGAAACTTCATCAGGCGAACCCATTCGATTATTGAGTGAAAGTATTTTAAATGGTACTATTTTAATGATTCTCTTTACTTGCACAATTGCATCATTTGCAGCTCAAAAAGGAGCGAAAAACATTGCTTTAGCCGAAGCAAGTGACATAACTGATGAAACGGAAGATGAAGAATTAGAAAGAATTTTAATTCCAATCAATAACCTTGAAACGACTGAAGAATTAGTCAATTTAGGAGTTACCATAAAGTCCAAAAAGAATACAGATGGTTTATATGCTTTAAAAATAATTGACAATACTACACCAGACAGTTCAGATAAAAAAGCGAAGATCATATTGAATAAAGCAGCTGTTACGGCTGCAGCAACTGACAATAAACTGCATGAATTACTCCGTTATGATTTGAATATTGTGAATGGAATAACAAGCGTTGTTAAAGAAAATAAAATCACTGATATTATTCTTGGACTACATGTAGCCAAAGGAATTTCAGCTAGTTTTATAGGACATTTAACTGAAGGCATTTTAACAAAGTGTAATACGACGACTTTAATTTACAAGCCAGCTCAACCATTTGGAACAATTAAAAGACATGTTATTATCGTTCCAGAACATGCCGAGAAAGAACTAGGATTTCCGTTCTGGTTGATAAAAGTTTGGAACATCGCGAGGAATTCAGGTGCAAAGCTTCATTTCTACGGACACAAAGACACTTTGAAAATCATAAAAGAAGTTCAAACAAAGCATCCTATAGAATGTGAATTTGAAGAGTTTAGTGCGTGGGAAGATTTCTTAATTCTCTCTCGAAACTTTCACAAAGATGATAACTTGATTATCATTTTAAGTCGCAAGGATAAACCTTCCTATCATTCAAGTATGAATAAAATCCCACATTATTTGAACAGGTATTTCGAAACAACGAGCTATATTCTGATTTTCCCAATGCAAGCTGGAGTAATGGATAAAAGTCAGATGAATTTAAAAAATGCGACTTTCATAGAACCAATGGAAATGTTGGAAGATATAAGAAAGAATATCTCGAATATATTTAAGCGGAAGTAAGAATTTGAGTCGGTTAAACGTAATTTAGAAATAATACACTTTCATAGATAGATTTGTCTTAGAAAATAAATTGTAATAACTTTGTATTTAGATAAATAGAACAATGGAAATACCAATTATTAAAATAGGAAAATCAAAAGGTATTCTAATTCCAAATGAGATTTTAAAGCAATACAACATAGGTGATAAAGTTGAAATGACTTTAGAGGAGAATCATATAATCTTGCGTCCGATTGAAGAGCCTAGGACAGGATGGTATAAAGCGTTTAAGAAGTTGCATGAAAACGGTGATGATATTTTATTGATTGCAGATGTTTTTACAGATGAGTCGTTTGAAGATTTAGGCTAAAACTCTGAGCTGCACTTTCAGCGCTTGAAAATACCCTCAATTCAGCAGAACGCGTTGCGTCCTGCTGAGTTGATCTGGACTTTCAGCCCGTACTAATTTTGACATAATCACTTAAAATGACTTCGGTTTGAAAAGGCAACTCAATTTAAAATCTTCCGTTAACTCAAATAAAAATATCCTAAGAATTAGAATCTTTCACGCTTTTATCTAAATTGATTAACTTTAAAGATTAAGAAAATAAGTTTTCATGATCAGAATAATAGTGGATCTCCAATACTATTTTGAACGAAAAACACTTTAAACTGTACAACATTAAAATCCCAACAAATTTAAAAATGAAGATTTACCATAAACTCATATTCCTTCTGCCTTTCCTCCTATTCAACTCATTTTATTCATTCTCTCAACCAGGGAATAAATTCAACGATTCTTACAGGAAACTGGCTGGAAATGATACAATTTTTAATAAGAAAGAAATCATCATCCTTAATGCTTCAAAAGACACTCTAGAAATTAGTGGTTTTAAAAACGGAGAATTAAATGGAGATCAAACATTGTTTTTTGATAACGGAGAGATAAAACTCATTGCGAATTATAAAAACGGATTACTTAAAGGAAAAGTAGAATACTTTGATCGAAATAATAAGCAATTAACACGAACTGAAAATTACAAAGCCAGCCCTAATGAAGGCATTTCTGTTTTACATGGAAAAGTAATTGCGAATTATCTAAATGGTGGAATTAAGGAAGAATACATTTACAAAAATGGATCTAAAAATGGAAAATACACTATTTACCAACAAAATGGAGGTTTAAAAGAGAAAGGAAAGTTTGAAAATGATTTGAATATTGGGAATAAGTTGTCCTATGGGAACAATGGTATTTTACAAAGAGATGAGAATTATATCATCATTGACAATCCGAAATCTATTGACAATATATCTAAGAAGCAGAATAGAGAAAAAAGTTCATCTGATGTAAGGAAGGAAATTCAATATGTACCTGAAAAAATATCAGTTTTAGATGGTTCAATTAAATATTACCATTACAACGGGAATATTTCTTCCGATTTACAATTCAAAAATGGTCAAAAAGATGGATTATGTAAAGAATATCACCAAAATACAAACAACACATTAAAGTCTGAGGTTATTTTCAAAGACGGATTGGAACATGGTTCATTTATTCATTATGACAATGAGGGTAAAGAAGCCCGTAAAGGAATTTACTATAGAGAAATAGCAGTTGGAGACACGGTTTACAAAAACGTATATGATGGCAAAATCACGATTTATAATAGTGGTAAACTTCAACGTATAGAAAATTGGGAGAATTTTATGAGAAATGGAGTTCAGGAAGATTACTCTTATCACACAGGAAAACTATCAATTAGAACACACTTCAAAGACAATCTGAAGTCTGGAGTTGAAGAACGATTTGATTCAGATGGAATTAAAAATTACGAAGGACATTTTGAAATCGTTCATATTGATGGAAAAAAAGTCTCTCAACAAACAGGTATAGAAACTAGCTGGACGAAAGGTCAACTTCGTTACACAACCATGTGGGAAAATGGCAAAAAAGAAGGGGTCACAAAGCAGTTCTATGAAAATGGTGCACTTGAAAGAATCATGCATTTTTCTGATGGAGAACTAGATGGTTTGTACAAAACTTATTATGAAAACGGACAAATCAAAGAAGACTATATGTATCAGCGTGTTTATAGTTCTCGCAAGCACATTGGTTGGAACAGGACTTATGGTGAATCTGGTGAACTAACGAGAGTATTTCATGCACAAGGAAATGACAAGAATAGCATAGGATTAAATTATGAAAATGGGAAATTAAAAGAATTAAGTATTACTGATGCCCTAAACTTTGAGATTTCACTAGACCAAAAGATAAAATCAATTCACTGGTTAAGGCTTTCTCGACCTAGTTTCGGATATAATATGTTCACCAATCAGCAATTGAGGAGAATTCATTTTATTGCAGATAAACATTATACTACAACTGCAAATTTCACCTCCAATGGAAAATTAAATCAAGTTTATACCAGTACAGGTAATTCCTTTGATGAAGAGGAAATTGATAAAATCGCAAAAAAAATAGCTGACCAATACAATCCAAATTGGAATAATGAGAAATTAATTACTGAAGGATTCAAAGATGGAAAGTACCAATGGAATTATAAAGATGGCTCGCCGTTTTTTGAAATAGAATTTAAAGACAGTTTACCAAGTGGGACTTGGATTTCTTACAATCCAATTGATGGTGACACTTTAACTCATGCAGAATACAACAAAGGACTTCCGATTGGGAATTGGGTAGATAAAACGGTTGACGGAGTGATTAAATCACGGATTTCTTACTTTCCAAATCATAAAGTGAAAAATGGCTATTCTTATGCAAACGAAGGCTTTTTAAGGGAGGTGAGAAAATATGACAATCTTGGAAAAGAACACTATTTCGCTGATTATTACGAAAATGGAAATTTGAAAAGCATGCGAGAGCCGGAATTGAGCAACATTATTAGTATGTGGGAAAATGGTGATACTTCAAACTTTAATTTCTTATATACTGTTGGAGATTCTATAAAGCTAGAACGTCAATTCTATAAAGGGAACATTTTAAGATTACAGCGTCGAAACAATTTTACAACAGGTTTAGGGGAAGTAAAAACCTATTATGAAAATGGTCAGCTCAAAACTTCACATGAAATAAAGGACAGCAAGACTCATGGCCTTTACAAAAATTTAGATGAAGAAGGTAAACTTATCAACACAGGATATTTCAAGGATGGAAAAAGACATGGACAATGGATAAAGTATGACGAGAAAGGTGATGCTGAAATTAGTCAATTCGAAAATGGTGAGTTTATTATTGACAAAAGTTTAGAAGATGAAAACTCATGCAGATGTTATGACAAAACATTGAAATCTGGTAAAATTGGATATGCTGGTTCCCTATCTCGTTTTGAAGAATTTGAAAATATCAAAGATTTTATTCCAAAAACGATAATTCCTATTGATAGTTTTAACTATGAAAATATTTTCTACGTTGGTTTACAAACTAGTAACAGTCATTCAGGTGGGTTTACAAGTATGAAATTATTGATGTTTAAAGAGTTTTCTTTTCATTATCCAGCAGTTAATTTCCTGAAATTCAATTTGAATCCATGTAAAACGGAAGGATACATCAGTAATATTGAAGGGAACTTTAACTACAGTTATTCAAATGAGAAAACTGTTTACGCATACTTGGGTACAAAAACAATTGCGATTGGTCTGCAGCAGAATCCATTAGTTGATTTGAACAATAAACCTTTTACCATTCATTTTGAAACGAAAGGAATGAATTTCGATGAAAATGACATTAAAAGTATTCAATTTATTGATGAAGACAGCACTTGTTATCCACTAGGAATCATCAATGATTTAATGAAAATTGAAATCTCTAAAGCTGAATTAGATATTCAACCTTCAACAGGGAAGTACTTTGATGTTCCTCTATTACCGAATGAATCTCAGCAGTTCTATGGTTTCAATATCACCGAAGCCAAAGTAGATTTTGATTATGTAAATGGAAAAGATTCTATTCAAATTAAAGCCAACGTAAATCGAATTGTTGCTGGAGCTAATTATGTTGCTGGAAGAATTGAAGTGGAAGGGAAATCCGATAACGTGAATGAATTTACACTCAAAAACGGTAATACAATTATTAAGACAGAAGAACTCCAAAGATTCCTAGAGCAAAAAGGATTTTATCGTGTGAAAACAGAAATCAAGGAAGGGCTTCTATTCATCGAATTTTACACAGAAAAATAGTTTAAAGACAAAATAATGAAAAAAATCACAACAATATTGGCTTTATGCTTATTCTCAATAATGGGTCAAACCCAAATTTTAGACGTTTTTCAGAATAAGGAATATTCGGTTTCTTCTTATGTATTAAGCGCTGAGATTAAAAAGGATTATTCTCCAAGTAAACTGGAATTTGTTCATGACAAAAACAAAGATAAGAATGAGGTTTGGTCGAAAATTGAAGATCAATTCTTCTCAAAAGCAACAGCGAGTGTGAACGATGAAGTTTCCTTTTTTCAATTGAATAGTAAAGCTTTAAAACAGCAAAGTCAGATTGAAAAATGGAATCGTTTGCAAGGAAATGATACTAGGTACTCCACTAATCCGAAATTCAAATCTATTGACATAAAATTAGTTAGTGTGCTTAATAATTGTGGAGTCTACGCAATCAATTACAATTTTGAAATGAATAGCGGAGGACATTACGAAAAAGATGAAATTCCCATTAAACAGTTTTATTTAGCTGATTTTGAAAAGAATACTATAATTGAAATCAACGACTCCCCGAGTGCTAAACAGCAAGATGAATTGAGGAAATTAACACTGTCTAAATTCAAGACGCTTTATTTATTGAAAACACAGAAAATAGATTTAGACAATTTAGAAAGAATTAAGAATGCGAAAGAAAATAAAGCTATAGGACTGGAAATTGAATCGAAAATCTACTTCTCAGAAGCACTTGTTTATCCTTATTTAACTGGTGTTATAGTTGAATTCCCAGAACGTTCAAATTCCTCTGAACTCTTCAACAATGAATCATTTCGTGTGTTTCTAAAGGATGAAGAAGTTCAAGAATTACTGAAATTTTATCCTGAATTTAAACCTGCTTTCAAAAATGATTTGACTCCGTCCTCAAAAACACAAATTGAACAATTGAATAACGATAACAACTTTGATTTGTCAAGGTTTCAACATGCTCCAAAAGAATTGCAAATGTTGGATATTCTTGATTTTGATCAAAAAGTCTACACGATGAAAATCACGAGTTACCAACTCAATGATACCAATAGGAGATTTATGGGAACGAAAAAGATATTCTTTAATAAGTCCCAGCAGGTTAATCTAATTGAGTACAATGATGAATACGGTAAGATCAGAAGTGAAGAAATATATAAGTACAATGCTAAGAATCAATTGGAAAACATAGGAACTTCGGATCGTGATAAATCATTAAAATTGTATCATTATAAGAATGATATTTTAGATTATACTGAGAATTATGAGCTCGATGTTGAATCAAGTTACCAAGGAACAAATGTTGATTTAGAAATAGAACAAGAGCATATTATTTACAGTGACAACTATCAATATACGCTAAGATTAAACCTAGTTGGTGAATTTAATACCAGAGGTTATACGCAACTTCGATATTTAGAAAAGAACGAATTCTGCACAAATTCCTATTGTGTTCTCACTGATGAAAATCAAAATATAATTGGAGTTAAACAAAAAAGATCCGGATTATTTGATATTCTAACTAATGACAAAAATCAACCAGTTGAAAGTTATATTGACAATGACAGGCACCAACATTTCTTCACTTATGACGAACAAGGAAGAATTATAGAACTGAATTCGAAATCTGACTCTCGAAACTCATTTCTAGTTACTTACAAATATCATATGGATAAAACTAAAGCCTTAGTGATTAAAGAAGTAAGAGGTTCTTATTCAAATGAAACTGTTATTGAGCATGTTTATGAGTTTGGGTTTTGGGAGGAATAATTATGCGCTGTAATGGAACGCGGATGACGCGGATATCCGAACGCGGATTAAAGGCGGATTTTTTTTTGTAAAATTAAAAAACAAAAACACAGACTGATTTTTAAATTAAAAAATCCGTGATTATCTGTGTTGCTTCAGCATCCGCGTCATCCGCGTTCCGTCATCAGAACAACAGCTTTTGTGGATTAAAAATTAAATTCATAAATTTAACCATCAATAAATTAAAAACACGAACATGAAAACACTTCTACTTTTCTCATTTCTACTCCCTACTCTCCTATTCGGACAAATCATTAACCACTTTTCGCAACAAGATTCTAAATGGAATGTTGCTAAAACTTATACCGCCGCAACACAAGAGCATCCCAGTTTTGTAGCTACAACAACGACAGTTTATGGTTACCAAGGAGACAGCACAATAAATGGCGAAACATGGTCAAAAATGTATTCTACAAGCGATTCTCTATTTCAAAACAATCTTGTATTTGAAGGCTTAACGAGAGTTGAGAATGATTTAATTCTTTACAGAAACTCGAATAATCCTGTTGACACACTTTATAATTTTGGTTTATCAGTTGGAGATAGTGTGCTTTATGATTTTAATGGAACACCAGAATGGTTATACCTTGAATTAATTGAAAATATTCAAATCGATGGACAAACCTATCGAAAATTTAACTTTACAGAACCAAGTTTAATGGGATTCTTTCACCTCGGTGAAGAATGGATTGAAGGAATTGGAAGTATTCATGGTCCGCTATTCCCTCACACACCTACTCTTTTCAGCGAAGAAATGCCAGATTCAATGTTTTTAACTTGTACTTACGCTAATTCTCAAGATTTATATCAAAGTCCTAAATATTCAAATTGCTACGTCAATATAACTTTAGGCATTGAAAACCAAGAAGCGATCAATTTCAGCATTTATCCAAATCCGGTAAGTTCAATTTTGACGATTGAGAGTTCTCAGAAATTAAATTGCGATATTGAGATTTATGATGTTAATGGGAAGTTTGTGCATTCAGTAAAAGCTAATGGAGAAACGACGACTCTCGATGTTTCTGATTTTGAAAATGGAGTTTATTTCTTACATTTCAAGGGAAATCAGCAAATGGCTGCGAAACGATTTGTAGTCAAGAAGTAGAAAAATAAGTGAAATAAACTCTGTTTTTTTCTTCTATTCTAAAGGATTCTTCTTGGGGGAAATAAATAATATTGTTATATTTCAAAACTATAACATTATTAAAATCGGCTCTATATGAAATACTGTGGGTAATCAATTTTAATCTTTCGAAAAATTAATGGTTCTACTACGAATTTAACTGTAACCTAAACGAGTTGTATTTTAAAGTATTTTTCAAAATTATCATTTCATT
>Ga0307486_1002962_pt1 | contig 11387 bp, 12 predicted proteins | sample CBIW02metaG_FD_203663 | JGI IMG/M metagenome (GOLD analysis project Ga0307486, IMG submission 203663) | Sea-ice brine microbial communities from Beaufort Sea near Barrow, Alaska, United States - CBIW 0.2 | ecosystem: Environmental > Aquatic > Marine > Coastal | place: USA: Alaska | collected... | reverse complement strand
AAGAGAGTCTTTTGTCTTGGCCATATTAAGCCAAAACAGAATGCGAAAAGTGGGTTTTGATTCCATTACAATGTTTTTAGGTAACTGATTTAACATAATACACGAAAGTCAAATCACTCTAAAGCCAGTAAGGCTAATGGAAGGTAAGAAAAAAAAGGTGACCGAATAGGTAACCGAATAGGTCACATTTAGGATGATATTAAACATAAAAAAATGACTCCCAGTTTCTCTTAAAGTACTGAAAATCATTAATTTAGGTATTTTTTGATGTCATTTGACACGTAAAAAGTCGGGGTGGCAGGATTCGAACCTGCGGCCTCCTGCTCCCAAAGCAGGCGCGATAACCGAGCTACGCTACACCCCGAATAAAAGAATTCAATATTTCAAATCCCAAATTCCAAAAAAAGAACTTTCTACTTTAATTCTTAATATCCGAATTCAAAATTAACTTGAATTTTGAACCTTGAACCTATTGCGGAGAGTATGAGATTCGAACTCATGCGACAATTGCTCGTCGACAGTTTAGCAAACTGCTCCATTAACCACTCTGGCAACTCTCCTTTTAAATGAACTTAGCAAGTATTTTGCGGTTGCAAATGTAACTTTTACCTATATACCAAGCAAACCTTTTAAAACTTTTTTCGGTAATAAATTACAGGCTACAAGTAAATCCTTTGCCCTCAAAACTTTAACTTTTAGCTTTTTTATTATTTTCTTCCATTTCAATCAATCCGGCTATATTTTTTACTATTCGGTCGTGTTTTTTCACAAACGGATTGCTCTCATCCCAAACATATCCTGCCAAAACCGCGCAAATTTGGGCCTTGATCTCGGGATTTGGATTGGGGTGGAAAATGATCTTTTGTAAATTCCCTGAATACCATTCCTTTACATAGGTTGAAAACACATTCACCCCTTTTTTGATAGTATCCACATATTCTTCTTGCCAGTCTACTTTTTGATGAGTGAGCTGTTTTAATGAGAGTTTAGCAGCCAATAATCCGGAAGTGGTGGCAAAGGCAACCCCCGATGAAAATACCGGGTCCAAAAATTCGGCGCTGTTTCCGGTCAGTACAAACCCATCTCCGTATAAACGGGTTACGTTTTTGGACAGGTTTTCCATTTTTACCGGTTCAAATAAAAAGGGGTATTCGTCAAACCGGTCTTTGTAATTAGCCAGTTTTCTCAACATTTCCCGAAAAGCCCCAGAATTGTCTTTCGGAAATTGGTCAAACCAATCATTGGGCGCGACAAAGCCAAGACTGGTATTTCCGTTGGAAAAAGGAAAATACCAAAACCAGACATTAGTGCTCAACACTTCAAAGGTAATGAGTTCGCCTTCTTTTCCCTTTGGCCGATTGGTTTCTTTTATATGTGTAAAAATAGAGGAATGGGCCGCGATTCGGGGTTTTGCTTCCAGCTTCAGTTGTTTGGCGAGCACTCTCCCAAATCCGCTGGCATCAATTATAAAATCTGCCTGGATTTGCCCGATTTCACCAACTTTGTTCTTTATAGTGGTAAGCGATTTGTTTCCATCAAATTGCACTTCAATTACTTCAGTTTCAAACAGAATTTCTACTCCCTGATTTTGAGCTTCTTCAGCTAAAACCATATCAAAATCGGCCCGGGGAACCTGCCAGGTCCAATCCCAGCCTTTTCCGAATTTCTGGCTAAAATCGAATTCCCCAACCTGGGAACCTTTTATAAACCGCGCTCCGAATTTCTTTTGAAATCCCACTTTTTTAACCGCTTCCAGAAGTCCTGCCTCTTCAAGATTATCCATGCACTGCGGGATCAAACTCTCTCCAATACTAAATCTTGGAAAAATGGCTTTTTCCACCACTTTTACATTTATTCCCCTTTTTTGAAGATAGCAAGCCGAAACCATTCCCGAAGGACCTGCCCCAATAATAAGGACATTGACAATTTCCTTTTTCATTCCATTTCATTTACGCTGTAAATATAGTACATTTGTTAAGAGATTTAACAGTTCGGTTAAATCCTCAGAAACCAAATTTACAAGCTTTACAACCTATGTTCAAGATTAAAAATGCACTGACCTTTGAATTTTTTTTTCAGGTTCTTTTCGAAAATGACAAGATAGAATTGAGTGACGAAATTATTGAGAGAGTTTCAAACAGTTTCGAATTTTTAAAAGAATTTTCTCAAAACAAGATCATTTACGGCGTGAATACCGGCTTTGGACCAATGGCGCAGTACAGGATTAAAGATAAAGACTGCATACAATTGCAGTACAACCTGATAAGGAGCCACGCTTCGGGAATGGGAAAAACAATGGCACCTTTGTACGTGAAATCCTTAATGCTGGCGCGCTTAAACACGCTCACTTTGGGAAAATCGGGGGTACATCCCTCGGTAATTCAAACCATGCAACAGCTCATCAACAAAGATATTACGCCTGTTATTTATGAACACGGCGGGGTGGGAGCTTCGGGAGATCTGGTACAGTTGGCACATCTGGCATTGGTTTTAATTGGGGAAGGCGAAGTTTTTTATAAAGACGAAAAACGTAAAACCGCAGAAGTCTTTTTAGAAGAAAATATAGATCCAATCAAACTCGAATTACGGGAAGGCCTGGCCCTGATGAACGGAACTTCGGCAATGACGGGAATTGGGATCGTAAATGTTATTTATGCACAGCGGTTGTTGAATTGGTCCATTTTCTGTTCTTCAGCGATCAATGAAATCGTGCGGGCTTATGACGATCATTTATCCGAAGAATTAAACAGTTCAAAACTGCATTTAGGTCAGCAAAAAGTAGCTGCCAAAATGAGGGAACATTTAAAGGACAGCAAGCTCACGCGGGACCGCAACGAGCATTTATACAGCGGAAAACATCCTGAAAACGATTATTTTAAGGAAAAAGTTCAGGAATATTACAGTTTGCGTTGCGTACCGCAAATCCTGGGACCGGTCTTCGATACCATTGAAAATACCCGAAAAATCCTTATTGAAGAAGTCAATTCTGCCAACGATAATCCAATAATCGATGTAGCCCGGAAACAGGTGTATCACGGAGGAAATTTCCACGGCGATTATGTTTCCCTTGAAATGGACAAGCTAAAACTGGTGGTTACAAAACTGAGCATGCTTGCCGAAAGACAACTTAATTATTTACTGAACAACAAACTGAACAATATTTTGCCGCCTTTTGTGAACCTGGGAAAATTAGGCCTGAATTTCGGGATGCAGGGCGCTCAATTCTGCGCAGTTTCCACCACCGCCGAAAATCAGATGCTTTCAAATTCCATGTACATTCACAGCATCCCGAACAACAATGACAATCAGGATATTGTAAGCATGGGCACCAATGCGGCAACAATTACCAAAACCGTGATAGAAAATGCTTTTGAAGTGGTTGCGGTGGAATTGGTAACCATTGTTCAGGCCTTGAGATACCTGGATTTTAACGGGGAATTATCATCAACTACCAGAGAAAAAATGAAACTTTTAAATAAGATGGTACCGGAATTTAAGGAAGATATCCCGTTGGCCCCAATTCTTGAAACTGTGAAGAATTTTATTAAGGAAAACGAGGTTTAGGAAGGTAGAGGTACGAAGTTAGAAGTACGAAGTTGGGAAAAGAGAAAATAGAGTATAGAAAATAGACTAAAAAGTTAGAAGTAAAAGTCGGAAGACCGAAGACAGAAGGCGGAAGATAAAAAGATTCAAGAGACAAGAGCCAAGAAACAAGACTTCATAAAAATATTCGTGTACTTGCCTATCGACAGGCAGGTTCGTGGCTTTTTAGTTGATGCAAGATTTTGCGGCCTCTGCGGGCTTTGCGTGAAAATGGAATGGTGATTCTGCATTCAACTTTTAACGTTTAAAATGGAAATAAAAGGGTTCACGCAAAGAGCGCTAAGAAAAAAAACGCAAAGCGCGCAAAGAAAAAAACTGTGCAAATTTTTTCGTTTTGATTTCTTTATTCAATTAGAGAATAGTGAAGAGCGAAGAGACTGCCGTATTTTTAACAATGGAGTTAATATTTAAAAACGGTCAACACTAATCAGGAAAGTTCAAAGTGATATTTATTTAATCGTTTTGTCTTTAGGTGGAAGCAGTAAGATTTTGCGGCCTTTGCGTGAAAATGGGAATCAAGAATCAGGAAGTAAGAGTTTATAGTTAAAAAAAAAAGAATAATATTCGTGCATTCTTGGCTAACAAAAAAACATGAAACAAAAATACACGTTAGTAACAGGAGGTTCCCGCGGAATTGGAAAGGCAATTGCAATAAAATTAGCTTCAGATTTGCAATATAACATTCTGCTGAATTTTAATTCCAATGAAGGGGCTGCCCTGGAAACCAAAAAATTGGTGGAAGCTGAAAATGTTTCCTGTGAATTGCTGAAATTTGATGTTGCCAATGCCGAAAACACCAATTCAGTTTTGGAAGACTGGGTACAAAAAAATCCTGAAGCCATAATTGAAGTGATCGTGAACAATGCCGGAATTACCAAAGACGGACTTTTCTTATGGATGAAACCCGAAGACTGGCATTCGGTGATCAACACTTCATTGCACGGATTTTACAATGTGACACAACCACTTCTTAAAAATATGCTTACCCGGCGATATGGCCGGATCATCAATATAGTTTCCCTATCGGGGCTTAAAGGCAATCCGGGGCAGGTGAATTATTCGGCTGCAAAAGGCGCGCTGGTGGCGGCCACAAAAGCACTTGCGCAGGAAATTGGAAAACGCAATATCACCGTAAATGCGGTGGCACCGGGATTTATTATTTCGGATATGACAGCAGGTTTTGATGAAAAGGAACTCAAAAAGATCGTCCCCCTGAACCGGTTTGGAAAAGCCGAAGAAGTCGCAGATCTTGTCACGTTTCTTGCGTCTAAAAAAGCATCTTATATCACGGGAGAAATTATCAATATTAACGGAGGCTTGTATTCTTAGATATGGTGAAATGGAAAGGAAAATCCAGGGGTACCGTTTTGGGTTTAAAAATTTATGTTTTTATTATAAAAACCTTCGGCTTAAATGCGGCTTATTTCGTGCTCCTTTTTGTAGCCGCTTATTTTATCGTCTTTTCATTTAGCTCCACAAAAAGCACCTGGATTCTTTTCAGAAAAAGGCTTGGATATTCTGTTTTAAACGCTGCTTTTCAGGTTTACAGAAGTTATTTTACTTTTGGAAGGATACAGCTGGACAGGTTCGCCATTGCATCGGGTTTAAAGCATAAATACACCCTTGAATTTGATGGAATTCAATATCTTAAGGAATTGCTGAAGAAAAAAAAAGGGGGGATTTTGCTCACGGCCCATATTGGTAATTTTAATCTGGCACAACATTTTTTTGACGACAAGAATATTTATGTAAATTTAGTGCTTACAGATCTGGAGCATGAACAAATTAAAAGTTATCTTGAATCGGTTACAGGAAAATCAAAGATCAGGACTATAGTGGTTAAGGATGATCTTTCCCATATTTTCAAGATAAATGAAGCCTTACAAAAAAATGAATTATTGGTGTTTGCCGCAGACAGATATTTGGCACATACAAAAACCCAAACACATTCATTTTTGGGAAAACCGGTGCAGTTTCCACTGGGGCCTTTTAAACTGGCCGCCAGGAATTCCATTCCTGTTTTGTTCGTGCATATTATGAGGGAGAAAAATTTTCATTATCATTTATACGCCAAGCCTTATCAGGCACAGGAAAATTCAACAAAAGAAATTTTAAAAGCCTATCTTGAAAATCTGGAGAAAATGGTAAAAAAATACCCACATCAATGGTATAATTATTATGATTACTGGAACGATTTCAACTAAAACCAAAACCATGTCTGAAAATTTACTCATAGAACAAATCACTCATTTAGAAAGAATTCTTGAGCTGATACCGCAAAAACCTCCTTTTGTGATGGTTGACAGTTTGTATGAATACACAGCTCTCACGGGAAAAACAGGTTTCAGCATTCCTCTAGACAACATTCTTGTGGAAAACGGAAATTTTTCGGAAGCCGGCTTAATAGAGCATATGGCGCAAAGTATGTCGTTGCACCGGGGTTATCAGGGTTTTTTATCGGGATTGGACAAACCTAAAACAGGTTTTATAGGCTCCATAAAATCGGTGGAAATTATAGAACTTCCCAAAGCAGGCACCAGGCTTTTTACCAATGTTGAAATTTTGGCAGAGGTAATGAAGGTGACTTTAGTCTCCGCCATAACCCGAAATGAAGAAGGCAAAATTATGGCAACTTCTGAAATGAAAACCGTAACTGTTGATTAATGAAACAGGATCTCTTAAAAACCAATACTGAAATTAGGGTGCGATTTAATGAGTGCGACCCGCTGCAAATTGTTTGGCACGGGAATTATTTGAAGTATTTTGAAGACGGCCGGGAAGATTTTTGCATCAAAAACGGGATTTCTTATCTGGATGCATGGGCACAAGGATTTTCAACACCAATTGTAAAATCTCTTTGCGAACATAAATTGCCTTTAAAATACGGGGATAACTTTTTGGTGGAAACCACCTATTTCCCAACTGCTGCAGCAAAAATTATATTTCGATACAGAATATTTTGTGAAGGGAAATTGATTTGCACAGGTGAAACCGTGCAGGTTTTTTTAGATGAAAACAGGAAATTGGCACTCAATTATCCTGCATTTTTTTTAGATTGGAAGATGAAAATGGGAATAGAATAATGAAGAAACCTTGAATGAAGATGCAATTATCAATCCGATGGGATGCTTTGTGTTGTAATTCAGATTTAAAGTTGGTATTTTCCCGCTGATTTCCGCAGATTTTTCATTTTTTTTGGTAAGATGTTTTGTGTTAAAATTCGGATTTGTCCTTGCTATTTTTCCGCAGAATTTCGCAGACATTCTCAAATAAAAGGTATTAAAACAAAATTTAGTTTTACTCATATTATTTTTCTGCAGACTTTTTTGTTTTTTTCTGAGAAAATCTGCGGTTTAAATCTGCGGGAATCTGCGGGAATTTTTTTTACACACAAAGCTTTGCAGGAATTTTATAGGAAACCAGTAAATTATCACTTGATTATCTAGCAATTTTTTTACATTGGAAAAAGATAATGGAAATATAATAAATGAAGAAAATATACCTTCTTGACGATGCAATTATCTCTCCGCAGGGTTTTTCAACGGAAGAAAATCTCATCGCAGTTAAAAATGAAAAATCAGGTTTAAAATTTCATAAAAACAACAAGTTTCCATCTGAAGGATTTTATGCGGGAATTATTGAAAATGAATTGTTGACCGAAGCCTTTTCGAAAATTGGCAACCCCAAGAAATTCACCAAACTGGAACAAATGATGTTGCTGGCTGTTAGCAGTGTTTTAAAAAATAATCCAAATTTAAACCTCTCCGAAACCGCCCTGATTATTTCCACCACAAAAGGAAATATAGATTTATTGACGAATTCTTCCTTTCCCGAAAACCGGGTTTATTTAAGTGAATTGGGGGATGTTATTAAGAACTTCTTTGGATTTCAACTGCAAACAATCTTAATTTCCAATGCCTGTATCTCTGGCGGACTCGCGCTTGCAGTTGCCAAACGATTTATTGCTGCAGAGAAGTTCGATCAGGCCATAGTTGTTGGAGGCGATCTGGTTTCAGAATTTGTCCTTTCCGGGTTTAATTCTTTTCAGGCGATGAGTGCTGAAGCTTGTCGGCCATTTTCCAAAAACCGGACGGGAATCAATCTTGGCGAAGCTGCCGCCGCAGTTTTGGTGAGTTCCAAAAAACCTAAAAAATCAATCAATATCAGCCTGATCGGGGAAGCTTCGGCCAACGATGCCAATCATATTTCCGGCCCTTCAAGAACCGGGGAAGGTTTGTATAAAAGCATTAAAAACGCTTTAAAGGAAGCTCAAATTTCAGCAAAAAATATAGATTATGTTTCGGCTCACGGCACGGCGACAGCTTATAATGACGAGATGGAAGCGGTCGCTTTTAATCGCTTAGGGTTAAGTGAGGTGCCGGTGAACAGTTTTAAAGGCGCTTACGGGCATACTTTGGGAGCTTCGGCCTTGCTTGAAAGCATACTTACCAAACATTCGTTATTGAATAATGAATTATATACTTCTTTGAATTTTGATGAAATTGGGGTTTCAAAACCCTTAAATGTAATAAGAGGTTTTGAAAAAAAAGAGCTCAATTTCGCATTGAAAACAGCTTCGGGTTTTGGAGGTTGCAACCTAGCATTGGTGTTTAAAAAAGAATTAGATGACTGAATTTTCCTTTAAAATCACCGATTTTGTTCGCATAAAGAATCAAAGGATTTTCCACAGAAAAGACCTGATCTTTAAAACTGAAAAATCTCTGGGCCTCGATCAGTTTTTAAAAGAAGCATATCAGAATTTGAAGATTACTTACCCTAAATTTCATAAAATGGACGGGCTTTGTAAGTTGGGAATTTTGGCCAGCGAAGTACTTTTTAAAGATCATTTTATTTCACCCGATACAGCCCTAGTGCTTTCAAATTCAGCTTCCAGCCTTGAAACCGATAAAAAACATCAGCTTGCAATGAGCGAAATAGTGTCACCGGCAATATTTGTTTATACCTTGCCCAATATTGTTTTAGGGGAGATCAGTATCAAACATAAACTGCAAAGTGAGAACGTTTTTTTTATCGAAAACCGCTTTAATCCTGAATTGTTGATGGATTATGCTGAAGTTTTATTGGAGACCAAAAAAGCTCCCGCGGTTGTTTGTGGTTGGATAGACTTGAAAAATGCCGAATATGATGTATTTTTGTGCCTGATTTCAAAGGAAGGGGAAATACCTCTTTCCAAAGAAAATTTAAAGCAATTATACCTTTTTGAAAATGAGTGATTTACGCACAGAGTTGAAGCAGAGCATTATTGAACAATTGAATCTTGAAGAGCTTGAACTGGCAGATATAGATAACGACCAACCTCTTTTTGGGGATGGATTAGGCCTGGATTCAATAGATGTCCTGGAACTTATCGTTATGTTGGAAAAGGATTATGGCATTAAACTGACCGATCCCGAGCAGGGAAAGGAAATATTTGCTTCCATTGACAAAATGGCTGAATTCATAGAAGCAAACCGCACAAAATAATATATGAATAAAGGAATTGTCGTTACCGGAATGGGCATAATTTCTGCGCTGGGCAACAGTGTTGCTGAAAATTTTAGCGCATTGACCGCCGGAAAAACAGGCCTTTCCTATCCTGAATTCTTTCAAACCAATCATTCTAACCTTCCCGTGGGAGAAGTGAAATTCTCCAATGAAGAATTGGCCGGGAAATTAAATTTGCATGAAGACCACATTTTTACCAGAGCGACACTTTTTGGTACGATCGCGGCAAAACAAGCGATTTTTCAGGCTTCCCTTTCCAAAGACGATCTGAAAGAAACCGGGTTTATCTCCGGCACCAGCGTGGGCGGAATGGACGCCACCGAAAAATATTACCAGGAATACGAAGAAAAAACAGGTCAAAGGCGATTTATCCAGGCGCAGCATCCGGGATTTACCACTTCTCAAATCGCTTCATATTTAAAATTGGGAGGTTATGTAACTACAATCAGCACGGCATGTTCGTCCTCTGCAAACGCAATAATGCTGGGGGCGAGGTTGATCAAAACCGGAAAATTAAAACGCGTGGTTGTTGGTGGAACAGACTGTTTGACAAAATTCACCCTGAACGGCTTTAATTCCCTGATGATCTTATCTGAAGAGTTTTGTAAAGCTTTTGACGATTCCAGGAACGGACTTAATTTGGGGGAAGGAGCTGCCTATTTAGTTATGGAAGCCGATGATGTTTTAAACGGAAAACCGGTTTTGGGCCGAATTTCCGGGTATGGAAATGCCAATGACGCATTTCATCAAACAGCATCTTCAGAAACCGGGCAAGGCGCGTTTTTAGCCATAAAAAAAGCCCTGGAAATTGCCGGGCTTCCACCGGAAAAAATAGATTATATCAACGCCCACGGCACGGCGACAAAAAACAATGACCTTTCGGAAAGCACTGCTTTTCTTAGAATTTTTGGAGAAAACGTGCCCGATTTCAGTTCCACAAAAGCCTTTACGGGTCATACTTTGGCTGCATCAGGTGGAATGGAAGCAGTTTTTAGTCTGCTGGCGCTTCAAAATGACCAAATTTTCCCTAATTTGAATTTTGAAATTCCTATGAGGGAAACCGGGTTAAAACCGGTTTCTGAATTAAAAAAGAAGAAACTTCTACATATTTTGTCCAATTCCTTCGGTTTTGGGGGAAATTGTACCTCGTTAATTTTCAGCAAAAATGAAGAATAAGAGGCTGTACATCAACGGGATATCGAGCATTTCGGCACAGCTAGGAAATGAGGTTTTTGAAGGCATTGTAACTACCTATCATCAAAATATAATTCCCGCGGTTTCCCAAAATTATAAGGAATTTATAGAACCTATGGCATTGAGGCGAATGTCCAGGGGAATTAAAATGGGAATTACGGCTGCAAAAATTGCTTTAAATGAAGCCGATATCAATAAACCCGAAGCAATAATAACAGGTACCGGAGAAGGCTGCAAGCAGGATACCGATAAATTTCTGGAGGCAATTTTAAATCAGGATGAAAAACTCTTGACCCCAACTGCTTTTATCCAATCCACCCACAATACCATTGGCGGGCAACTGGCGCTCAACTTTGAATGCACGGGCTATAATGTAACTTATACCCAAAATTCGGCTTCTTTTGAATCGGCTTTGATTGATGCGCAGTTGCTGTTTCTGGAACAACCATATCTGAATTCTGTTTTGGTTGGGGGAGTGGATGAACTTTCAGAAAAGACCACTTTATTTATGTTTCTGGACAAACAATTGAAGGAAAAGGAAATTTCCAACCTCGATTTATTAATAAAAGATTCCCCGGGCACAATAACTTCAGAAGGAGCTCATTTTTTCAGCATTTCCGCAGAAAAATTAGACAAAACCTATGCTGAACTGACAGATGTTTCAATTTTTCAGGCAAAGACTTCCGAAGAGGTTTCAGAAAAAATCCTCAAAGTGCTTCAGCTAAATAATTTAGATATTAAAGATATAGGTGCAGTGATTCTTGGAAATAACGGGGATAACCGGTTTGACAATTTTTATCATCATCTGCAAAACGAGATATTTTCAGAAAAAACTCAATTGGCCTATAAACATTTGACCGGAGATTATAAAACGGTTTCGGGTTATGGGTTTTGGCTGGCTTGTAAACTATTTAAAACCGGTTCCATCCCGGAAATTTTAAAACTCAATGCTGTAACTTGCCAGAATCCTAAAATTATTTTGATTTACAATCAATATCTTGGTGAAAACCACAGTATTATGATCTTAAACTCCAATTGAATTTCAAACTGCTCAATAGAATTGTGAACGGGTTCCTTATTACAGG
>Ga0307486_1002959_pt1 | contig 11393 bp, 10 predicted proteins | sample CBIW02metaG_FD_203663 | JGI IMG/M metagenome (GOLD analysis project Ga0307486, IMG submission 203663) | Sea-ice brine microbial communities from Beaufort Sea near Barrow, Alaska, United States - CBIW 0.2 | ecosystem: Environmental > Aquatic > Marine > Coastal | place: USA: Alaska | collected... | reverse complement strand
GGGTACGGCGTTCTGATGGATACCGAGTTCTGATGTCCTGGGGTAACCAGCGTCAGCATGAAGAGATCGTCGATCCGGTTGAGGCCGAGACGGTGGCCAAGACCGTCGTGTATGACCGATTGGCCGTTCAGGCCCGCAGTCGTTCTGATTTGGAGCAGGCACTCGCCACCAAGGGAGTGCCTGCCCAGATCGCGACAGATGTGCTGGACCGGTTCGAAGAGGCTGGTCTGGTCGACGACGCGGAGTTCGCGCGGGTGTGGGTGCAGCAACGTCAGGCCGGCAAGGGCCTGTCGTCGCGGGCTCTGGCCCAAGAGCTGCGGCGCAAGGGCGTCGACGACCAGATAGCTCGCGACGCCCTCGCAAACCTTGACCCCGAGCTCGAAGTGCAGGCTGCCCACGAGTTGGTGCAGCGCAAACTACGGTCGATGTCGTCGCTGGATGACACGGTCAAGACGCGCCGACTTGTCGGCATGCTGGCCCGCAAGGGCTACGGACCAGGGTTGGCATTCCAGGTCGTCCGCGAAGAACTCGGTGCCCAGGCCGCTCCGCTGGAAAGCTTGTAGAGGGGTCTGGCCACTGCCGCTTGGCCGTACTAGCGTGAGGTGCGGAGGAATCTGTCTGAATCAGTGTTGTTGGCAGGTACCCGCAAGGGATTGTTCATCGGCAGATCGGATGGGGTTCGCGAGACCTGGGCCTGGGAACCACCGGCCTTCCCGATGGAAGAGGTGTACGCCGTCTCGGTCGATCCGGCCTCGGGCACGGTCCTCGTTGGATCGAGCCACCCGGCCTTCGGTCCGGCTGTGTACCGGTCGTCCGATGTTGGCCGTACATTCGATGCCACCAAGCCCGCCACGGTGCAGCTCCCAGCCGATGTTGACGCCTCGGCCGAGCGGGCTGGCAGCTGGCGCACGCCACGGATCCAGAGGTCGTCACGGTGGCGATGTCCACTGGTGGCGTGTATCGCACCCACGACAGTGGATCGTCCTAGCATCCGCACAACAGTGGTATTCGTTCGGACTCCATGCTGGGGGAGGATCCGCCGGAGTTTGGTCAGCTGACTTCAGATTCCCGATCGTGACCCACCCGCATCGTTCCGGAACGGAATATGTGTTCCCGCTGGCGGCCGACATCAGCCGGTTCCCACTCGACGGCAAGCCGGCTGTGTGATGTTCTGACGACGCCGGTCGAACGTGGTGCGAGACGGATCCCGGCCTACCGCCTGAGGCTTGGACCGCTGTCCTGCGCGATGCCTTCAGCGCTGATGACGTCGATCCGGCCGGCCTCTACGTGGGTGCGTGCCACGGGGCCATCCGGGCCAGCAATGACGAAGCCGGCAGCTGGTCCGAGATCCGAGCCAGCCTCCCCGATGGTTGCTGCATCTGCGCCGCGGTCATGGGCTGAGGGCAGTTCGCGTCTCGACATTACTTTCCAGTAGCGTCGACGCATGCCATCGACTCTCGAGCTCTACAACAAGGTCACCGCGCTTCCTCAGGGCAAGCGCCTGTTCTCGGTGCTGTACAGCCAGAAGGCTCCCTATTTCGCCTCAGCGCACATCCAGGTGCAGGAGATGAAGGCGCATCTGGGGCAGGTCGTGGTGCCCAAGCGTCGATCCACCAAGAACCACATCGGGACAGTGCACGCCATCGCGGCCTGCAACGGCCTCGAGGCCGCCATGGGTCTGTTGGCAGAGGCCACCTGCCCAGACGACATGCGTTGGCTGCCGAAGGGCATGGATGTGCAGTACCTGGCCAAGTCCACGACCGACCTGACCTGCATCGCCGAGACCACAGTGGCGAACTGGGCCGCTGCGCCTGAGGTGCCGGTGTCAGTCAAGGCCGTCACGTCCGATGGCACCGTGACGGTCCAAGGCACCATCCACTTGTGGGTCGTGCCCAAGCAGTAGCTTTCCGTGCAGTGAGCGCTCGGTGTCAGAATCCGCTGAGCGCGCCCCCGCCGGCGCCTGAGGCGCCGCCGTCGGGCTGGGCTGCGGCGATCTCGCCGGGTCGCTCGCCGACGTATCGCTTCTGCGCCAGCGTGGCCAGCCACGTGAGGAACAAGTTCACGATGATGTAGATCAGGGCCAAGACGATCGCGGTCTGGATGGTGTTGTTGAACGTACGGAAGACGGACTTGCCCGCATAGGTGAGCCCGGGCGCGAGGACCGCGTAGCCGAGGCTGGTGTCCTTTAGCGCCACGATGGCCTGGCTGATCAGCGACGGCAGCATGATCTTGACTGCCTGAGGAAGCAAGATGATGCGCATGACTGCGGACTTGGTCATGCCGATGGCGAAGGCAGCCTCGGACTGTCCGTTCGGCACCGCATTGATGCCTGCTCGCAGGATCTCAGCGAACACAGCGGCGTTGTAGAGAATGAGCCCAAGCACGAGGGCCACGAACCCGGTCAGGCCGGGCTGGGCTCCGATGAAGTACCAGGTGGCGATGATCACCAGCAGCAAAGGCACCGCGCGGAAGAATTCCACGATGGTCCATGCTGGCCAGCGCACGGCGCGGTGGTCCGAAAGCTTGCCGGTGCCCAGGAGCATGCCGAGTGCGAGCGCGCACAGGATGGCGATTGCCGCCGCGGCTAGGGTCTGCCCGGTCGCCTTGAGTAGCAGTTGGACGATGCCAGGAGTGACGAACGGCTCCCACAGGGCGTAGGCGAACTGGCCCTTGCGTTCGAGTTGGAACACGATGCCGGCAGCGATCACTAGCAGCACCATGGACGAGATGATCGTGTACAGGCGATGCCGGGCGACCGTCTTGGGGCCGGGGGCATCGAAAAGTACTGACGCGGCCATCAGGCAATCCTCCAACGACGCTCGAACATGGACGCAACAGCCGATATCGCCTCAACTATGACGATGTAGCCCAGGGCGATCCCTAGGAAGATCCACCACAGCTGGGAAGGATTGTCGTTGAGCAACGCCTTGGCGATGGCAGTTCCCTCGGCCATGCCGAAGATCGAGCACAGCGAGGTGTTCTTGGTCAGCGCGATCATCACATTGGCCAATGGAGGAACGACGGCCCGGAACGACTGCGGCAGCACAACACTGCGCATCGTCTGGGTGAATCCGAGCCCGATCGAACGTGCCGCCTCGGCCTGGCCCAGCGGGATCGAGTTGACGCCCGAGCGCAGGGCCTCGCACACGAAGGTGGAGGTGTACATGGTGAGGGCGAGGATGTTCATCCAGAAATACCCCAACTGGATGTCGAGCTTGGGGAAGCCGAAGACCACCAGGAGCAGCAGGACCAGCAGTGGGGTGTTGCGAAAGACAGTGACGTACAGGGCCGCCGCACGGTCGAGCACCCGGATGGGTCCGACGCGCATCCCCGCGAGGGCGGTGCCGAAGACCAGCGACATTGCACCGGCTACCAAGGTCAGTCTCAGCGTGAGCCAGAAGGCTTCGAGCAGTCTGTCGAAGTTGTCGATCAGCACCTGCACCGATGGTCACCGTCCTTTCTGAGTCGTAGGTATACGTAGCGGGGGTAAGTTGGGAGATCGGGGCCGTCGATCGACGGCCCCGATCAGTACCTCAATTCAGCTCAGGCGCAGGCGTCCATCTGAGGCGCCTCGGGGGTCTCGGCCCCGGACTTGCCCAAGGTGGCTTCGAAGGCCTTGGCCCAACGGCCGTCGTCCTGAGCCTTCTTGATGGCGTCGGTCAGGAACTGGCACAGTTCAGGCTTGTCCTGGCTGTAACCCATGCCGATGCGCTCCTCGGAGAAGGGGTCACCAACAACCTCGAGCTCGTCGGGGTTCAGAGCCGCGTAGCCCAGCAGAATCGAACCATCGGTGGTCATCGAGTCGACCGCTCCGTCGAGCACCTGGTCACGGCACTGCGAGTAAGTTTCGAAGCCGCGCGCCTTGGCGCCTTCGGCCTCGACGTTCTTCAGCGAGGTCGAGCCGGTGACCGAGCAGACTTCCTTGCCTGCGATGTCGGCGACGCTCTTGATGTCGCTGCCCTTCTTGACCAGCAACTGCTGGCCGGTCAGGAAGTACGGTCCGGCCTGTCCGACGACCGTGCGACGATCATCGGTGATCGAGTACGACGCGAATACGAAGTCGACCGTACCCTTTTGCAGGAACGGCTCGCGGTTGTCCGAGATGGTCTCGACCCACTCGATCTGGTCCGGAGCGATGCCAAGTTCGGCGGCGGCGATCTTGGCCATCTCGACGTCGAATCCGGTGGGTTGGCTCTGGCCGGCAGCCTGGAATCCGAGGCCTGGCTGATCGTACTTGACGCCGATCTTGACCTTGCCGGAGTCGGCGAGGGCCTTCATGGCGGTGCCGTCGTCGAATTTTGACGATGCGTCGGCGGCAACGTCATTGTCGATCGGGTTGGCATCCTCTTCGCCGGCGCTGCCGCAGGCGCTCAGAGACAGTGCCAAAGCGGCCGCGAATACGGCCAATCTGGTGCGCTTCATGGTTGTTCCTCTCAATCGGTCGTACGGACGTGCAGTGGTGGTCATGGAAGGTCAGTGCTTGAGGATCTTGCCGAGGAAGTCTTGGGCGCGATCGGTCTGCGGGTTGGTGAAGAACTCCTCGGGGGTGTTCTCCTCGACGATCTGGCCGTCGGCCATGAACAGGACGCGATCGGCAGCCGTGCGGGCGAAGCCCATCTCGTGGGTGACGACGACCATTGTCATGCCGCCCTGGGCGAGATCGACCATGGTGTCGAGGACTTCCTTGATCATCTCGGGGTCGAGCGCCGAGGTCGGCTCGTCGAACAGCATGACCTTGGGCTCCATCGCCAGGGCGCGCGCGATCGCAACACGTTGCTGCTGGCCGCCGGAGAGCTGCGCTGGGTACTTGTCGGCCTGCGCTTCGATGCCAACCCGCTTGAGCAGACTCATGCCCTTTTCGTCGGCTTCGGCCTTCTTCAAACCGCGGACCTTGATGGGGCCGAGGGTCACGTTCTCCAAGATGGTCTTGTGGGCGAACAGGTTGAACGACTGGAAGACCATCCCTACGTCGGCGCGCAGCTGGGCCAGTTCCTTGCCCTCTTCGGCCAACGGCTGGCCGTCGATTTCGATGGTGCCTTCGTCGATCGTTTCGAGTCGGTTGATCGCTCGGCAGAGCGTCGACTTGCCGGAGCCGGACGGGCCGATGACGACCACGACCTCGCCGGAGGCGACCTCCAGCTCGATGTCCTTGAGGACATGCAGAGCGCCGAAGTGCTTCTGGACCTGGTGCATCGACACCATGGGATGAGCTTCAGCCATGCGCGCTAACCTAGTCCGATCGGGGCCGGTTCGCGCAGACTACGCACGCATTGAAGGCGGTCTGTCATCAAAACGTAACCCGTGGCTGGGGTCTGGTTCGGCCTGGGCGGAACAATCGGTGGCCTCCATCAGGCCATCGCAGCTATTTGTTCTTTTTGGGCTTGGGCGTCTTCTTGGCCTTGGGGGTTTTCGTGGGGGTGCTCCCCGATGAAGCGGGGGTGCTTGCGGAGTCGCTGGTACTTTCCTGCACCGGAGGTGCCACGGCAATCGTGAGTGTGACCGTTGAGCCTGCTGCGAGCCTGCCTGAACGGTCCATTGCCACGACCTTGCCTGCCTCAGTCGTGCGGGTCACGTCGTCGCGGGCGACGACGAGCCCCAACTTCTCGAGCGCTGCTACGGCCGTGGCGTAGGGGAGGCCGATGATGTCATCGGCCGCGACCGCCACCTTGCCGGACACGACCCACAACTCGACCACGCCGCTGGTCGGTCCGGGCGCTCCTGCCTCGGGAGTCTGTTCTACGACCTCGTCGATTCGGGCGCCGACCACATCGACGGCTCGAGTGCGCGGCGTCATGCCAGCGTCACGGATCGCAGCTGTCGCTTGGGTTGCAGTCATACCGACAACGTCGGGCACCAGCGGGTCGTCTCCGGGCACCCACTTCCATGCTCCGACCATCGCGACGACGAGCAGAGCGGCGACCGCAACAGCGCCAAGTCGCGCTCGCGACCGGCGTGGTGGGGTTGGGGAAGCGAGGTCGTCGGCGGTGGCCGTCTCGTCGACGGGCGCGTCGGTGGACACTGTGCGCGCCGCGACGATCGATCTGAGACTGGCCGGCAGGTCGATCGTGTCGTCCGCGCCGATCGTCGACGCGAGGTTGGCTACTGCCCCGGCACTCTGTGGCCGCTCCGAGGGGTTCTTCGCAGTGAGAGACCCGATGAGCGCCCGGACAGGCTCGGGCACGTGGTCACCGAGTGTCGGCGGTGCGTCGTTGAGGTGTGCCAAGGCGGTGGCGATCGGGGTGTCGCGCCGGAAGGGGGACTGGCCCGTCAGGCAGTGGTGGGCCACGATGCCGAGTGAGTACAGGTCGGATTGTGCGGTGGCCGGCCGTCCTGACGACTGCTCGGGGCTGGAGTACTGGGCGGTGCCCAGCACCGTGCCGGTATCGGTGAGGGGCTCGCTGGATTCGGACTGCGCGAGGCCGAAGTCCACCAGCACAGCCCGTCCAGTCGGGGTCAGCATGATGTTCGCCGGCTTGATGTCGCGGTGCACGACTCCGGCGTCATGGGCGGCTTGGAGCCCTGAGGCCACCTGGACCACGATGGACATGACCTGCTCGGTGACCATCGGACCACCGGCCCGCAGTAACTCTGCAAGGGAGTGCCCTTCGATGTACTGCATCACGATGAAAGAGGCGCCGTCGTCTGTTCCGGCTTCCTCGTAGTCGAAGACCTGGGCGACGCCTGGGTGATGGATCGATGCTGCCAGCAGGGCCTCGGTTCGCATGCGGGCGCGCGCGACGCTGTCTGACAGCGGGCCGTGCCGCAGGAACTTGACCGCGACCGTCCGGTCGAGTCGGCGATCGTATGCGCGCCGAACCTCACCCATACCACCGGAACCGAGCAGGTCTTGCAGCTCATAGCGGTCGTTCAAGGTGGTATCCACCCCCGAAACCTTAGTGTGGTTGCGCCAAACCGCCAGCGGGACCCCAGCAGCGGCAGACGCCCGCGGCGCCAGCGGTTGGGTTGTCTGTCAATCTGCGGTGGGCGTGGTGGCCTCGGCGACGGTGACGCGCTCCACGAACGCGACAGTTTCGTTCAGCGCGCGTTTGCTGTCCTCGAGGGTCAGATCGAACTGGTATTCGTGGCCGAGCGCAGGCGTGTGATCGTCGGGAAAGAACAGTGGGGAGACGTCGACGCCCAGCCCTGACAGATGCGTCGCGAATGCTCGGCCCTGTTCGGTGAGCGGGTCGTTGTTGCCGCCGGAGATCCAGGTGGGAGGAAATGAAGCGGTGGAGTTCGCCACCAGGTCGGCCTGATCCATGATCGGCGCGTCGAAGTCCTTGGTTCCGATGTAGGCCCACGCCACCGTCTTGACGAACCACCCGCCGATTCCGCCCGCGTCCTCGACCATGGCGGGGACGTACGGGCCACAGTTCAGCACCGTGCCAGCCAGTTCTGACGGTTGCAGGCTTGGCGCCACCCCGACCTCTGCTGCATAGTCCGGATTCGTCGTGATGGCGGCAACCTGTGCCGCGATCTGCGCGCCGGCAGAATCGCCGGCCAGGACGATGGTGCTGGTGTCGGCGTGAAGGCGCGCGGCGTTGGTCTTGAGGTAGGCCAAGGCCTCATTGGTCTGCTTGACCGGCGTCGGGTACTTCGCGCCCGGCGCGATCGAGTAGTTGATGCCGATGACGGTGAATCCGTTCGAAGCCAGAATCTTCAGATAGTTCGCGACCTGCGACTTGTCGCCTGATACCCAGCCGCCACCGTGCACCCAGACCACCGTGGGAAGCGTTCGATCGGTGTCAGCCACCGAGGCGGGAAACCATGCGTCGAGCGTGGTGTCCTTGCCGGCGTCTCCGTAGGAAACGTCCTCGATTCCGGTGACGTCGGCCGGGACGAGTGGAGCAAGGGCTTCGTTGGCTGATGCGCCGCCCTTGTCGAAGGCCCATCGAATGACCAGAGAACCGGGGCGCGGGCTGACCTGGAACGCCAGCACCACGAAGAGGCAGATGGCGACGAGTGTCGCGGCCGCCCAGGCGAATCGCCGCCTCCATGGGCGACGGCGGGCCTTGGGCGCAGAGGAAGTGGACACCACTAGACCCTAGGCGAGCCACGTGGGCTGCCACGCTCCGCCGAGCGGCGGGTCGGTGAACGCCAGGATGAAATGGGGCACCGCGTGGCACGTACCATTGAGCAGTCATGACCAAGACCTACGAAGTGCGCACCTACGGCTGCCAGATGAATGTGCACGACAGCGAACGGCTGTCGGGCCTGTTGGAGACCGCCGGCTACCAGCAAGCCGAGAATGCCACGCCTGATCTGGTGGTGTTCAACACCTGCGCTGTCCGAGAGAACGCTGACAACAAGCTCTACGGAAACCTCGGCTACATGGCGTCGGTCAAGGCGAAGAACCCCGGCATGCAGATCGCCGTGGGTGGATGCCTGGCCCAGAAGGATCGCGACACCATCACCAAGAAGGCTCCGCACGTCGACGTGGTGTTCGGCACTCACAACATCGGCTCGCTGCCGGTGTTGCTCGAACGCGCGCGCATCGCCGAGGAGTCGCAGGTCGAGGTACTGGAGTCGCTCGAGGTGTTCCCGTCGACGCTGCCCACCAAGCGCGACTCGGTGTTTGCCGCCTGGGTGTCGATCAGTGTCGGCTGCAACAACACCTGCACGTTCTGCATCGTCCCGGCCCTGCGCGGCAAAGAGAAGGACCGTCGCGCTGGCGACATCCTCGCCGAGATCGAGGCGTTGGTGGCGGACGGCGTCGTCGAGGTGACCCTGCTGGGCCAGAACGTCAACGCGTACGGGGTGGAGTTCGGTGACAAACAAGCCTTCGCCAAACTGCTGCGCGCCTGCGGCGAGGTCGAGGGCCTCGAACGTGTGCGGTTCACCAGCCCGCACCCCAAGGACTTCACCGACGACGTCATCGCCGCGATGGCCGAGACGGCCAATGTCATGCCGCAACTGCACATGCCGCTGCAGTCCGGTTCCGACCGCGTGCTCAAGGCGATGCGCCGTTCGTATCGGCAGACCAAGTTTCTGGGCATCATCGACCGCGTCCGCGAGGCCATGCCCGACGCCGCGATCACCACGGACATCATCGTGGGCTTCCCCGGCGAGACCGAAGAAGACTTCCTCGACACGATGGACGTCGTGCGGCGCGCCAAGTTCACCAGCGCCTACACCTTCCAGTACTCCCAGCGACCAGGAACGCCGGCCGCCGATCTGCCCGACCAGATCCCCAAGACGGTCGTGCAGGAGCGCTACGAACGTCTGATCGTGGTCCTCGACGAGGTCGGCACGGCCGAGGCTCAGCTACAGCTGGGGCGCACCGTCGAACTGCTCGTGTCCGATCACGAAGGCAAGAAAGATGATGCGAACCAGCGCATGTCGGGCCGCGCCCGGGACAACCGCCTGGTGCACTTCGTGCCCGGCAACGACGACGTGCGCCCCGGCGACATGGTCGAAGTCCTCATCACCCACGCCGCCCCCCACCACCTGGTCAGCGATGATCCGCCGGTGTCCTACCGCCGCACTGCGGCAGGCGACGCCTGGGAGAACCGCCAAGGCCGCACCGAGGTCGGTACCCCGGGGGCAGTCACCCTCGGCATGCCATCGCTGGGCGCCCCGGAGCCACTGCCACCCGCTCCGGTCTGCGGGATCTGACCAGAGCAACTAGACCGGGGCAACCCGACCTTCCGATGCGTCAGTAGCCGTACGAGCCACCGTTGGAGTTCGCCACCTCGGGATCGAGCGCGATGACGATGGTCGGCACGTAGCAGACGTCGTTGCCCCACGAGATCCGATCGGACACATAGTCGCCGTCGGTCTCAGGCATCGTGAAACGGGCCGCCGGATCGTCCGCCAGCTCCGTAGTGAAGCTGTCCAACGCTGTCGCGAGCGACGACCAGTCGGCGCTCAGCTTCTTGGCGTCCGCGTCGGGCTTCGCGCCGTCGATGGCCGTTGCCATGCCCCGAGACGTGTCGGCGATACCTTCCAAGCTGGCCCGTCCGTTGGCCACGGACCCGAACAGTTGAACCTCCGCCGCAGCGTCCTGCATGGTGTCGCACACAGGCTCCATCGCGTTGTCCACTCGGCGCTGGTCGACGTAGTAGTACGAGGCGTCTTCAGAGTCGTAGTAGTCGTCGTCGTAGGCGCCCCAGGAACTCCAGAACCACCCGATTCCCACCACGACCACCAGGAGGAGCGCGACGACCAGTCCGAGGCCGAGGGACACCCACATCCAGGGGCTGGTGCGCGAACGAGCTGGCGGCGGATATGGCCAGTAACCGTAGGGCGGGGGATGTTGCGGTTGCTGATACGGATCCTGCGGCGTGGGGCCCTCGGGCGGCGGCCCGGGGTCATGGGGCGATGTCATGGCTGATGATACTTCTCAGCGGGATGAAACAATGCCGATATGGCCATCCACATCGCCCAGGAATCTCACGCCGATGAGGTGCTGAACGCCGACCCGTTCGCACTGGTCGTCGGCATGATGCTCGACCAGCAGTTCCCGATGGAGCACGCTTTTCGTGGTCCGGCCAAGGTGCTGGATCGGTTCGGCACGCTGGACCCCGCCGAGATCGCCTCAGCCGAGCCCGAAGCGTTCGCCGATCTGTGTGCCACGCCGCCGGCGGTGCACCGCTATGGCCGCTCGATGGCAGGCCGCATGCAGGAGCTGGCCCGCCACATCGAGGCCGAATATGACGGTGACACCACCCGCCTGTGGACCGAGGTCAAGACCGGCGAAGCGCTGTTCGCTCGCGTCAAGGCGCTGCCGGGCTTTGGGGAGCAGAAGGCCAAGATCTTCACCGCATTGCTGGCCAAGCAGCTCGACGTCAAGCCGCGCGGCTGGACCAAAGTGGTCGGCGACTACGGACTCAAGGGCTTCCGATCAGTGGCCGACGTCGTGGACGGTGAGTCCTTGCAGAAGGTCCGCGACTTCAAGAAGGCCGCGAAGGTAGCGAAGGCGCGCCAAGACGACGTGGGGTGAAGCTCGCCTCTCGCCGGCCGCGGGGTCAGCTCAGGATGTCTTTGCGCCGGAACATCGCGTAGCCGAGGCTCACGAAGGTGCCGGTGTAGAGCAGCGACCACAGCGCACCGTGACGTACGTCGGTGTAGTCCACTACTGGGCGCAGCAGGTCGAACCACGCGTTGGCGTAGTACAGCGGCAGCGCGCTGCGAATATCGCCCAGATTGCCGATCTGGCCCAGGATCGAAGCCACGATCGTCACCATCACCGCACCTCCGACCGCGGCCAACGGCGCATCGGTGCGGACCCCCAGGGCAAAGGCGATCGCCCCGACGGGGAGCAGCGAGAGCACGATGTAGGCCGTGACCGCCAGAAGTCGTGGCGCCATCGAACCCCAGTCGATGGTGCCGCCGGAGAGGGTGGTGAAGGCGGTGCCGCCGTAGAAGACCCAGCCCACCAGGAGCGACCAGAG
>Ga0307486_1002956_pt1 | contig 11413 bp, 10 predicted proteins | sample CBIW02metaG_FD_203663 | JGI IMG/M metagenome (GOLD analysis project Ga0307486, IMG submission 203663) | Sea-ice brine microbial communities from Beaufort Sea near Barrow, Alaska, United States - CBIW 0.2 | ecosystem: Environmental > Aquatic > Marine > Coastal | place: USA: Alaska | collected... | reverse complement strand
GCTGGCGACCGAACCCCGGGTGCTGATCCTCGACAGTCCCACCGTGGGCGTCGATGTCGGCGCGCGGGCAGGGATCTTTCGCATCGTGCGACAACTGGCCGAAACCGGTCTGGCGATCCTGCTGATTTCCGACGAGGCGACCGAGGTTCTGGCGAACGCTGACCGGGTTCTGCACATGGCGGGTGGGCGAATTCTGGGCGAATACGATCCGCGAGAGACCACGTTGCAAGGATTGGAGGCCGCGATCTATGCGTAGTTTCCTGCGCAATTACCCGACCGAGGCCAAACTGTTGGCGGTGCTGGTGGTGATCTGCGCCGCACTGTCGTCTGCCTCGCCCAGCTTTCTGACGCTGGTGAATTTTACCGACCTGCTGAACAACAACGCGGTCAATGTGATCTGGGCCGTGGGGCTGGTGGTGGTGCTGATCGCGGGGGGAATCGACATCTCCTTTGCCGTCGCCGCCTCGGTCGTGCAGTACCTTTGCGTCTTTGTCTTCGGCTGGATCGGCGGTGGAAATTGGGCCATCGGGTTCGTCGTGGCGGGCGCGCTGGGCATATCTCTGGGGCTGATCAACGCCTTTCTGATCCACCAATTCCGGATCATCTCCATCGTCGTGACCATCGCCACATTCAACGCCTTCTTCGGGTTGTTGATGTTCTTTTCCTCGGGGCGGTTCCTGTACAACCTGCCGGGCTGGTGGTCGGACCGCCTGATCCTGTGGGAGTATGAGACATCGGGCGGCACCTGGGCGGAAATTCGTCTGCCTGTGGTGGTGATGGTGGTTGCCATGTTCGCAACCTGGGCGCTGATCCGGCACACGACGACGGGGCGTCAGTTGTATGCCTTCGGCGACAACCCCGAAGGTGCGCGGCGGGCGGGGATCAACATCGCGCTGATGCAGGCCATTGCCTTTGGCTGGATGGGATTGATGGCCGGGATCGGCGGGCTGATGCAAAGCCATATCACCCGCGAAGTGGTTCCGAACGCGCTGTACGGTCGCGAGCTTGAGGTGCTGGCCGCGGTGGTTCTGGGCGGCGCGCGGCTTGGCGGCGGTCGGGGCAGTGTGCTGGGCTGTTTCCTTGGGGTCGCTCTGATTGCCGTGACGCAGAACGGGCTGAACCTTATGGGCGTGTCGCCCTATGCCTTCAAGATGGTCGTCGGTCTGACGATCCTGATCGCGATTTCCATGTCGAACCTCGATTTTTCGGCAATGACCGCTCCGAAAAGGAGAGATCTGTGACCCGGTTGCGCAATGCACTGGGCGGTGAGGTTCTGGGCCTGATCGGCTTTCTGATCCTTGTCGTCATCCTGTTCGGACTGACCGCGCCGCGTTTCCTGACGGCGGCGAATTTCGGATCGATTGCGTTTCAACTGCCCGAACTGGGGCTTTTGACATTGGCGATGCTGATCCCGATCATTTCCGGCGGGCTGAACCTTGCGATTGTATTCACCGCCAACATTGCCGGGCTGACGCTGGCATGGGTGCTGAACACCCATGGCGGGGTCGATGCCGGGGTCGAGTGGTTCGTGGTCGGGTCGCTTGGCGCGCTGATCGTTGGCGCGCTGGCCGGAATGGTGATGGGGCTGGTCATCGCCTATACCGGCGCGCATCCGATCCTTGTGTCGCTGGCGATGATGATCTTTTTGCGGGGCCTGGGCGAATTTCTGACCAAGGGCGGCGACATTTCGGGCTTTCCCGATTATCTGCGGCCTCTGGGGCATGGTCTGATCCTTGGCATACCTGTGCCGCTGATCCTGTTCGCCGTTGCCGCCTTTGTCTGGCACATCCTGCTGACGCGGACGCGCCACGGGTTTGCCGCGACGATGATCGGCTCGAACATTCGCGCCGCTGCCTATTCCGGGATCCACACGAAACGCACGCTGACGCTGATCTATACACTGTCGGGGCTGATGTGCGCGGTGGCGGGGATACTGATGGTTGCAAGGTTCAACTCGGTACGGGTCGGCCACGGCGAGGCACTGTTGCTGGTCACGGTCCTGGCGTGTTTTCTGGGCGGCGTCGATCCGTTTGGCGGGTTCGGACGCGTGGTGCCGGTGGTCATTGCGCTGATCGTGCTTCAGGCGCTGTCATCGGGGCTGAACCTGCTGGGCGCGAACCAGCATCTTTCGACCGCAGTCTGGGGCCTGTTCCTGATCGGGGTCATGGTCCTGCGCTGGGTTGCCGCACAAATACCGAAACGACGAAAGGGATAACCATGCAAGGCTTTGGCGTACATACCAGCATGTGGACGATGAACTGGGACCGCGAGGGGGCCGAGCGCACGATCCCTTCGGCTGCAGAATATAAAATGGATTTCATCGAAATCGCGCTGTTGAACGCGCCCGCGGTGGATGCGGCGCATACCCGCGCCCTGTTGGAAAAGCACGACATGCGGGCGGTCGCCTCGCTGGGCCTGCCTGAACACGCCTGGGCCTCGGTCAATCCTGACGGCGCCATCGCGCACCTGAAGCAAGCCATCGAAGTGGCGGCGGCCATGGGCTGTGAGGCGCTGTCGGGCGTCACCTATGGCGGTATTGGCGAACGCACCGGCGTGCCGCCGACAATGGCCGAATACGATAATATCGCGATTGCCCTGTCGGCAGCGGCGAAACACGCGAAAGACGCGGGTATCCTGTTCGGGATCGAACCGGTGAACCGCTATGAAAACCATCTGATCAACACCGGCGCACAGGCGACATGGATGATTGAAAAGGTCGGCAGCGACAACATCTTCGTCCATCTTGACACCTATCACATGAACATCGAGGAAAAGGGCGCGGGCAACGGCATTCTCGACGCGCGCGAGCATCTGAAATACATCCACCTGTCGGAATCCGACCGCGGCACTCCCGGCTGGGGCACCTGCGATTGGGACGAGATATATTCGACCCTGGCGGCCATCGAATACAAGGGCGGGCTGGCGATGGAGAGCTTTATCAACATGCCGCCCGAAGTGGGCTATGGTCTGGCGATCTGGCGCCCGGTGGCCGAGAATTTCGAAGAGGTAATGGACAACGGCCTGCCTTTCCTGCGCGGCAAGGCGCGGCAGTACCGGTTGATCTGAGATGAGCGACACTGCGTTACCGGCGACAATCGCGGTGCTTGACGTTGGCAAGACCAACATCAAGCTGTCGGCCTGCACCGATCAGGGGGCAGTGGTGGAAACCCTGTCCCACGCCAACACCACATGTCCCGGGCCGCCTTGGGTGCATCACGATCTGGCCGGTCAGGCAATATGGCTGTTCAGGGCGTTGAAAGACCTGTGTGGCCGCCATCCGCTGCGTGACATCAACTTTGCGGGCCACGGTGTCGGCGGGGTTCTGGTGGCAGAGGCGGCGGCGAACGGCGACGGCACGGCTGTGCCGATGATCGACTATGAGCAAGAGCCGCCTGCGGGCCTGAACGACGCCTATATCCCGCAGGCCGGGGATTTCTTTGATCGCGGCAGCGCGATCATGCAGGCGACGACCCACACCGCCCGGCAGATGTTCTGGGCCGAACTCGCCGATCCCGAAGGGTTCGCGCGGGCGGATCACGTCCTTGGGATTCCGCAATACTGGGCATGGCGGCTGTCCGGGGTCGCGGCGTCCGAGGTCACCCATCTGGCGGCGCAATCCCACCTGTGGAACGTCGCACGCGGGGCGTTTTCACCCATCGTCGGGGCGCGGGGCTGGACTGGGTTGATGCCGCCGTTTCACCACGCAGGCGATGTTCTGGGCCCGCTGCGCGCCGATCTTTGTGCCGCTCATGGGTTGCCACCCCTGCGGGTCCACACCGGATTGCATGACAGTTCGGCCAACTTCTATCGCTATCAGGCGGCAGGGTATTCCAACCTTGTGGTGGTTTCCACCGGCACCTGGATCGTCGGTCTGGCCGACGGTATCGCCCCCGCAGATCTGGACGAGGGACTTGGCATGACGCTGAACGCCGATGTCGGGGGCAATCCGGTGGCTGGCGCGCTGAGCATGGGCGGGCGCGAATTCATGGCCGTGGCCGGCGATCAACCCGAAGGCGCGATGGCGGATATGGAGGTGGTGAAACGGCTGATTGCACGGGGCACCATGGCATTGCCATCGTTCAGTCCGGCCGATGGCCAGTTTCCCGGTTCGGGTGGTCGTGGGCGGATCGACGGGCCACCGCCCGAGACCGCCGCCGAACGTCTGGCCCTTGCGGTGCTTTACGTCGCACTGCTGACCGAGACCTGCGCCGCCGCGCTGGATCCCGACCGCCTGCTGATCCTTGACGGCAGTTTCGTGCGCGACCCGGCATTTGCGACGTTGGTGGCCGCCCTGCGTCTGGGACAGCGCACGCTGGTCAATCCCGAAGGGTACGGCGTCGCGGCGGGCACCGCGCTGTTGTGCCGTCAAGGACAGGCAAAGGCCGAGCTGAACCTGCTGACGCCTGCTGCCGCCCCCGATATACCCGACCTGACCGCCTGGGCCGCCCGATGGCGCACCCTGGCCAGAACACAGAAAGACGAGAAATGACTGACGAGACGACATTGAGAGAACAGATGGTCGACATCTGCCGCCGGATGAACACCAGCGGTATCAACCAGGGGACATCGGGCAACCTGTCCGTGCGCCACGGTGACGGGTTCCTGATCACCCCGTCCAGCCGCCCCTATGAAACGATGCAGCCCGAAGACCTGGTCTCGATGGCCTTTGACGGCACCTATGACGGGCTGCGGCCATCCTCGGAGTGGCGGTTTCACCGGGATATCCTCAGGGCGCGGCCCGATGTGGATGTCGTGCTGCACTGCCATTCGCTCTATGCCACGACGCTGGCCTGCCATCACCGGTCGATCCCATCGTTCCATTACATGACCGGGATTGCCGGTGGCACCGACATCCGCTGTGCCGGTTACGCCACCTTTGGCACCGCCGAACTGTCGGAAGAGGCGGTCAAGGCGCTGAAGGACCGGATGGCCTGTCTGCTGGGCCAGCACGGCCAGATATCGCTTGGCAAGAACCTTGAGGGTGCCCTGTGGCTGGCGATCGAGGTCGAGGCATTGGCGCGGATGTACCTTCAGGCGCTGACCATCGGCGAACCGCCGGTGCTGTCGGATGAGGAAATGGCCAAGGTCATCGGCCAGATGCAGCGGATGAGCTATGGTCAGGCGCCCGATGGCGACGGCGTCGGAGATCTGGCGCGGCCGCGTTCGGCCTGAGTGCAGACAATGCGGGGGGCTGCAACGGCCCCCCGAACAACGCTGTGGCCGGATGATCCGGTCAGCCCCAATCATTCGGCCCAAACCACTCGGCCCTAAATCGTGTGGCCCAAACCACTTGGCCCAAACCAATCAGGTCGTCGCGGCGATTGCGTCGGGTACGATCCCCGATGCGGTGATAAACGGCGCAACGTCGCGTCCGGCAAACAGCCCGTGATCGGCAATCAGCACCGTTCCCATTCCGGCAGCACGTCCGCCCAGAACATCTGTGTGCAAAGTGTCGCCGACCATGGCGATCCGACCGCGCGGCAGATCCATCCGTTCGGCGGCATCATCAAAGGCGTCGGCGAAGGGTTTACCGAACCAGTGCGTCGCAACATTGATCCGGTCGAGCATCCCATGGGCAAACAACCCCGGCTCAAGGCTCAACCCGTCCTCGCGCGGGGCGACAAGATCGGGATTGGCGATGACCACCGGGCGCGGGTTGCGGATCAATGCGTCCATCAACCGGTCCTGAAATTCCTGCGTCCAGCGGAGCGAGGACAGGAAAACGAATGCGTCGGCGCTGTCGAACAGCCCGGGTGAATCGATGGCATCGGACAGACGCGCCGGAATGTCGTGATAATCGTCACCGGGGGCCGAAAACGCCGCCCAATGGGCACCGGGGGCGATTTTGTCCAGACGCCGCGCGGCCACCTCGCGCGAGGTGACGACTTCGTCGGGCGAAAAGTCGAACCCAAGGCGGTGATATTTTTCAACCGCGCCGCTGCGGGTATAGCTGGCGGCGTTGGTCAGCACGCAGAGCCGTTTGTCCATGGCGCGCAATTCGGCCATCCGGGCGATGGCACCGGGGATCGGCGTGTCCCCCACGTTCAGCACTCCAAAGGCGTCCAGCAGGAACCCGTCATACTGATCCGCCAGATCGCCCAGCGTCGCCACCTTTTGCGAAGTCGCGGGAAAATCCGCGACGGGCAGCCTTGGGCGCACCTGTTCATAGCGGGCAAAGGCGGTTTCGGCATTCAGCGCGGCGTCAAACACTGGTGAATCCGCCATCCACCATCAGCAGCGCACCGTTGACCATCGCCGATGCGTCCGACGCGAGGTAAAGCGCCATATCAGCCACCTCAACCGGTTCGGCAAAGCGTCGCGCGGGAGTTGCGGCGATCATCGGGTCTTTCCTTTCGGGCGCGGTCCAGACCTGCCGGCCCATGGGCGTCATCACCACGGTCGGGCAGATCGCATTGACCTGAATGTTGAACCGCGCCCATTCGGCGCAAAGCGATTTCGTCAGCGCATTCAGTCCGCCCTTGGAGGCGGCATAAGCCGCGTGATCGTCCAGCGCGATCACCCCGGTCTGCGATGAAATGTTGATGATCTTGCCCCGACGGCGTTCGATCATGCCGGGGGCCAGTGCCTGTGCCCAGAGGAACGGCGCACGCAGGTTCACCGCCATGGTTTCATCCCAGTCGGCCAGTGACAGGTCGGTGGCCGGGGCAATGCGCGCGATTCCGGCAGAGTTGACCAATATGTCGATGGTGGGATGGGCGGCCAGCGCCTGCGCGGCGGCGCGCTGCACCTGCGCCGGATCCGCCATATCGGCGGCGATGGTCAGGCAGTCGCGTCCCCGCTCACGCACGGCGCGGGCGGTTTCGGCCAATCCCGCGGCATCACGGGCCACAGCGATCACATCGGCCCCGGCGTCGGCGAATACGGCGCAGATCTCGGCGCCGATGCCCTTGGACGCGCCGGTGATCAGCGCACGGCGGCCGGTCAGGGCAAAGCGGTCTTGCCAGTCGGCCATGGGATCATTCCAGATTGGTGTGGCGGGCACGCATGTCGCCCGCAGATATACCCAATGAGTCGCGCAGTTCCAGCACAAGAAGCTCGAAAATCAGATACTGCGCGCCTTCAAACAGCGATCCCATGGGCAGCACCGATCCGGTCTGCCGTTCAGGTGCAAGGTCGTCGGCCATGGTCTGCGCCGGAATATGCAGGACCGTGTCCACTGCCCGGGGTGCGGCACCGTCCGGTTGCGCGGTGACGCAAGCGGTACGCGCCCCCGCCTGCCGCGCCACGTCGATCAACGCCGAAATGGTCGAAAAATCGCCCGGTCCGGCGCTGACCACCAACAGATCATCCGGGCCGACGGGCGGCGTGGACATATCGCCGACCACATGGGCGTCGAGCCCAAGATGATACAACCGCATCGCCAGCGCGCGCATCATCAGCCCCTCGCGCCCGACGCCGTGGCAGACCACGCGCCGGGCCTGCGAAATCGCATTGGCCAGCGCGGTCAGTTCGGCGGGATCGACAGCGGCACAGGCGGCGCGCAACTCTTCTGTGGCGCGGGCAACCTTTTCGCCGTGGGCGATTGTTCCCAAACCGGCAGTCATCCTGCCTTATCCTGTGACGCGGGCCCCTGTGTGGCGTCGATGGCACCGGTCAGCAGGCCGGTTTCATCCAGCAGATCAAGCAGGGTATAGCGTGACCGCAAAAATCTTGCGTTTGCCGTGGTGCGATGCAGGTGGGCGGGCCCGACGCCGATCTGCGCGGCGTCGTGGGGCGTTCCGGCAGCGGACAGATGGGCGATCATCTCATCGGCGCCTTGCAGTTGCCTGGACAGGCGCGGCACAAGACCGGCCCAGACCTGTTGCAACCGCTTCAGCCGCGCTGCCAGTGCCGGTGGGTCGATGTGTTTTGCCGCAGTCTCGGCCTTGGCCCGCTGGGCGACTTCGCCGGGTCCGAAAGCGTCGTCGATCATCCGCGCCTTGGCCTCCATTCCCGGAGCCATCGCGACGGCGCGGTCGATGTCGAGCGCGCCGATATCGCGGGTCAGCAGCCAATCCCACAGGCGCATGACCGTCACGGTTCCCACCGCCACACAAGCGCCATGGCTGACCCGTTCACCGTTCAGCGCCAGCCCCTCCATTTCCCACAGGTGGGCGATCTGGTGGTCGGCACCCGATGCGGGGCGGGATGTGCCATGCGCCTCCATCGCGAACCCGACAAGGGTAAGGCCGGTGAACAGCCCCTCAATCGCAGCCGGGTCACCTGCCGCGACACGTTCCGGTTCGGACAGCCAGCCACGCAGGGGGTGCTGCACCATCGGCCATGCGATATCGTCGATCGGTTCGATCCCCAATGCATCGGCTACCATCCAGTCGGCACCGGCGGGCACCTTGCCGGCCAGATCGCCGTATCCCCAGCCGGTCATTTCGGGTGGTGCCGCCGATATCACGTCAAGATCGGCAAGCAGGGCGCGGGCCGGGCGGCACTGAATCGTCATCTTGAACCCGCCCTGCGACAGCGGCGCGCCTGCCGATGTGTAACCGTCCATCGACGCCGCCGTCGCAACGCATAGGTAAGGCCGGTCAAGCGAGAAGGCTGCGTGTTTCACCACATCGTTCATCACACCCGATCCGATCGAGACAGGCACGGCATCGCCGGTCGCCAGCATGTCGCGGAACGTATCGGCCAGTTCGACCGTGGGTTTGGGGCGCGGATCTGCACGCAGGATGTAACGCGTGGTAGAGATGCCCGCCGCGTTCAGGGATGCTTCGGTCGCCGGACCTGCCGCCGCCCATCCCAGATCATCGGCAAACAGCATCGCGGTTTTGCCCGCGAAGGTGCGGGTAAACAGTGCCCCCGCCTGTGCCAGCATGTCGCGCCCGATCAGCACTTCGGCGACGCTGGGCGAATTTGCGGTGGCGGTGGCGATTGCATCGCGGTTCATCGTGGTTGTCCTCCGGATGCGATGGTTCGCCCATCCGCCGCAAAGAAATGCAGCCGGTCGCCGGGCATGGTCAGCCCGACAGTTTCACCCGCCCGCACCGGCGTATCGCCATCGGCGCGCACAACCATCTGCTGACCGTCGGGCAGGGCAACATAAAGGTATGAATCGCCGCCAAGGGTTTCGCGCAACCGCACCTTTGCGTCGATGGCTCCCGATCCGGGGGCGACGGCGCCGGTGTGTTCGGGGCGGATGCCCATCCGCGTGGCACCATCGGCCACCTGATCGGCCACGTCGGTGCCCGCAACATGCGCCCGGCCGCCGGATTGGGTGACATCGAGCACGTTCATCGATGGCGCGCCGATAAAGGTGGCGACGAATTCGCTGTTTGGGCGGTGATAAAGGTCCATCGGCTCGCCGGTTTGTTCGACCCTGCCTGCCTGAAGCACGACGATCTTGTCGGCCATGGTCATCGCCTCGACCTGATCATGGGTGACATAGATCATCGTCGCGGCGAGATCGGAATGCAGCGCCTCAAGCTCGACTCGCATCTGCACCCGCAGCTTGGCGTCAAGGTTGGACAGCGGTTCATCGAACAGAAACACCGACGGATTTTTGACGATGGCCCGCCCGATGGCGACCCTCTGACGCTGGCCGCCTGAAAGTTGCCCGGGCTTGCGGTCAAGATAGTCGTCCAGTTGCAAAACACGTGCGGCTTCCGCGATCCGCGCCTTGCGATCCTCGGCGGTGAAGTTGTTGATCTTCATCCCGAAATCCATATTTTCGCGCACCGTCATATGGGGATAGAGCGCATAGGACTGAAACACCATCGACACATCGCGGTCCGACGGGGCCAGTGCGGAAACATCGCGCCCGCCGATAGAGATCGTACCATCCGAAATCGGTTCAAGACCGGCGATAGACCGCAGCAGGGTGGATTTGCCACAGCCCGAAGGCCCGACAAACACTGTGAATTCGCCATCGGCGATGTCCAGATTGATGTCGAACAGCGCCTGCGCCGCACCATAGAATTTGTTCACGCCGTTCAGCCGGACTTCAGCCATAACACCCTCCTGCTTTTCCGACCGGTGGCAAATCCGCTGTTGACTTGCCGTTTGATTTTTACATTTATATGGGTGACGATACAAATGGAAGTCAACCTTCAATTCGTAACGTTGTTCAATGGGAGGACACGATGAGACTGAACACCGAAGCAAGCGTGATTGCGCTGGCCGCGACCAGCGTTCTGGGCGCCGGTTCGGCCTGGGCCGATGCCCACGCCTGGAGTCTGGAGAGAGCCGCCGAACCCTATGCCGGAACCGAGGTCAACCTGCTGTTCCTCGACCGGCCCGGATATGCGGCAGCGCTTGAGATGATCCCCGAGTTCGAGGAAAAGACCGGGATCAAGATCAACACCACCACCGTACCGTATGAAAATGCGCTGGGCGAACAGGTGCGTGATTTCGTCGCCGGGGGCGACATCGACATCGCGCTGATCGATCTGGTCTGGATCGGCAACTTTGCCGAAAACGACTGGATCGTACCGATTTCCAAGTTCACCGGAAACGCCGATCTGGCCGATCCCGAGCTGGATATGGACGATTTCTTTCCGCTGACGCTGAATGCCTTCGGTGGCTGGGACGGCGAAATCTATGGCCTGCCCTTCGATAACTATTCCGGGCTGATGTTCTATAACAGCTGCATGTTGAAAGAGGCCGGTTTCGACGGGCCACCGGAAACCTGGCAGGAGTTGATGGACGACTATGGTCCGGCGCTGACCAAGGACGGCAAATACGCCTTTGCGCTGCAATCCAAACGCAATGAGACCCAGAGCGCGGACAGTTTCGCGCGGATGCTGTGGCCGTTTGGCGGCTCGTTCCTGAATGCCGAATTCAGATCGAACCTGAACAGCGAAGAGTCGCAGACCGGGCTGAAGTTCCGGCAGGATCTGATGAAATATATGCCCGAAGGCATTGTTGCATGGGATCACGCGGAAACCGTGAACGGTCTGGCGCAGGGCGATATCGGGATCATCACGGAATGGTCGTCGTTCTATTCCACGCTGGTCAGCCCTGAAACCAGCACTTTGGGCGATTGTCTGGCCGTCGCGGCCGAGCCTGCAGGCCCGGCAGGTCGCAAACCCGCACTGGGCGGATTCAGCCTGGCCGTCGCAAGTCAGGCAGATGATGCCGAACAGGCGGCGGGATATCTGTTCATTCAGTGGGTGACGTCAAAGGCCAACGCCGAACGCTATGTTCGGGCCGGTGGCGTGTCGGCCCGTCAATCTGTCTATGAGGACCCGGCGATCCGCGAAGAGTTCAAATTCGTGCCCGCGCTGGTTGAATCCTGGCAGGAAGGCGTGCCGGAGTTCCGCCCCCGCTTTGCCGAGTGGCCGGAAATCACCGAGATCGTGCAGGAGTGGGGCACGAAGATGATGCTGGGCGAGGTTTCGACCGAAGACGGCGCGACCGAGATCGGCAAGCGCATGGAAGCGGTGCTGGATCAGGCCGG
>Ga0307486_1002954_pt1 | contig 11422 bp, 9 predicted proteins | sample CBIW02metaG_FD_203663 | JGI IMG/M metagenome (GOLD analysis project Ga0307486, IMG submission 203663) | Sea-ice brine microbial communities from Beaufort Sea near Barrow, Alaska, United States - CBIW 0.2 | ecosystem: Environmental > Aquatic > Marine > Coastal | place: USA: Alaska | collected... | reverse complement strand
AAAAAATCAATTTACACTTCACTCTGCATTCTCCACTTTTTTCTAAAACTGGATCTAAAAAAATATCTATTTAAAAAAATGCCCTGATAAGGTTCAATGAAATAAAATTTTTATAATCTTGTTCCTTTATTGGAACTTTTGAAGAACAATATTTTAACAATATCTTTTTAAAATGAAATACACCAAATTACCCAATACCGATGTGGAAGTAAGTAAAATTTGTTTGGGCTCGATGACCTGGGGAGAGCAAAACACCGAAGCGGAAGGCCATCAACAATTGGATTATGCCCTGGAGCAGGGAATAAATTTTATTGATACAGCAGAAATGTATTCTGTTCCCGCACGGAAGGAAACCCAGGGCAGTACCGAAAAAATTATTGGAAGTTGGTTAAAAAAAACCGGAAACAGGGATAAAATTATATTGGCCTCAAAAATTGCGGGCCCGGGAAAAGCAGTGGCCCATATTCGCCCAAATCCTGGCTTTGGCAAAGAAGCTTTAACCGAAGCCATAAATAACAGCCTGACCCGTCTTCAAACAGATTATCTGGATTTATACCAGTTGCATTGGCCGGAGCGCAATTCCAATTTTTTTGGACAGCGGGGATATCTGCACGATCCGGAAGAAGAATGGGAAGATAATTTTAAGGAGGTATTGTTTCATTTAAATGAATTTATAAAATCGGGAAAAATAAGGCATATAGGACTTTCCAACGAATCTCCTTATGGAGTCATGCGCTGCGCGGAAGAGGCCCGAAACGGAGCTCCAAAAATAAGCACGGTTCAAAATCCGTATAATTTGCTGAACAGAAAAGATGAAATTGGGCTCACCGAAATTTATCTCCGCGAAAACATCGGTTTATTCCCTTATTCCCCAATGGGAATGGGTACGCTTAGCGGAAAATATTTGCATAAGAAACCGGCAAATGCCCGTCTCACCTTGTTTCCGCAGTACGGTCGATATTCGAATACCCAGGCCACAGCGGCCACCCTAAAGTATTGTGAAATTGCTGAAAGGCACAATTTGCGTCCTGCTCAAATGGCGCTGGCTTTTGTGGAAATGCAACCTTTTGTGACCAGCGCCATTATTGGCGCTACTTCAATGGAACAGCTTTCAGAAAATATCGGGAGTATTGATGTTCAACTTTCAGAAGAAATAATTAAAGAGATCAACGAGGTTCATGAAAGCATTCCGAATCCTGCTCCTTGATAAAATAACATAATTCCCGGAAAGGAAAAACTTTATGCCACCGGGAATTTTATTGAAACAAGAAAGCTACCACATCTTCGATCCTGGCTGCCTTTTGAATTTTAATGATATAATTGTTCTTTGGGAGCGTGGATTGTTTTGAGATCATGATGGTGGCAAATCCCAGTTTTTCAGCTTCCATGATGCGCTGTTCCACCCGGGGAATGGGGCGAATTTCTCCGGCAAGGCCAACTTCGGCAGCAAAACATATATCTTTTTCAATTGAAATATCCTCGTTTGAGGACAGGATCGCGGCAATTACCGCCAGATCTATTGCGGGATCATCTACCGAAATTCCGCCGGTGATATTTAAAAATACATCCTTGGCACCCAAGCGGAAGCCTGCCCGTTTCTCCAAAACGGCCAGCAACATATTGAGTCGTTTAGCATTGTAGCCGGTTGTAGAGCGCTGGGGCGTTCCATAAACGGCAGAACTCACCAATGCCTGTATTTCTATCATCAAAGGGCGAACACCTTCCAGGGTTGCTGCGATCGCCGTTCCGCTAAGGCCTTCGTCATTCTTTGAGATCAGGATTTCAGAAGGGTTTGATACTTCCCGCAAGCCGCTGCCTAACATCTCGTAAATGCCCAATTCGTGGGTAGATCCGAACCGGTTTTTTTTGGCCCTGAGAATTCGGTACACATGGTTTCGGTCTCCTTCAAATTGTAAAACGGTATCCACCATATGTTCCAGGATTTTTGGTCCGGCAATACTTCCGTCTTTGGTGATATGCCCGATCAGGATCACTGGCACGCCGGTTTCTTTGGCAAATTTTATAAGTTCGGAAGTGCATTCCCGGACCTGGGAGATACTGCCCGGGGAACTCTCAATATACTCACTTTGCAAAGTTTGGATGGAATCTATAATCACAATTTCAGGCTGTAATGCCTCAATTTGCTTGAAGATGTTTTGGGTTTTGGTTTCGGTTAAAATATAGCAATTCGCAGGATTTGGATTGATGCGTTCTGCCCGCATTTTTATTTGTTGCTGACTTTCCTCTCCGGAAACATACAGGGTTTTTTGTTTTAAATTCAATGAAATTTGTAGCAGCAGGGTACTTTTTCCAATTCCGGGTTCCCCACCCAGAAGTATGAGGGAACCTGGTACAATTCCCCCGCCTAAAACCCTGTCCAGTTCAACGTTGTTGGTGTTTAACCTGGGTTCGGAACCCACCTCTATTTCTGAAATTTTAAGGGGTTTGGCCGTTCTTTTTATTTCCCTTGATTCCTGAATTTTCCAGTCTTTTTGATCGGGTTTTTGCAGGACCTCTTCAACAAGGGTGTTCCATTCTTTGCAGGTGGAACATTGACCCTGCCATTGTGAATGTTGGGCGCCGCAATTTTGACAAAAAAAGATGGTTTTTGGTTTGGCCATAATTTTGAAATACGAATTTTATATTTGTTGTTATTACTTTTGGTTCTATTTTACAACGTTGTAAAAAAAATTAACCGCAAAGGGCGCAAAGGTTTACGCAAAAGGCGCAAAGATTTGCAATATATTGATTAACATTTTTTATGAAAACAGGTTGATTTGATTCACTTTATGGTTAAGCTTGTTTTTCTCTGCGCCCTTTGCGTCTTTTTTCTTGGCGTACTTTGAGGTTAAATAGGAACGAAGCAAAACCGCAATTCTTAATTAAGACAAACTTGCACCCAACAAATTAAGGTTACAGCAGTATAATGATTCATAAAATTATTTAATATTTTTTGTATCAACCTAATGGTCTTTAATCTATTATCTATATTCTTTTATCTGTTTATTTAGTTTCTTTAATAGTTGAAATCTACTTTGATTTGTTGGGCTTTTTCCAGCATAAAGTCAATATTTAAAAACGCAATAGGATCCTGGCCATAGGCATTTTGATATAACCTCATCGCTTTTTTGGGATTTCCCGTTTCCTCCTCATACCGTGCTTCAAAATAAGTTGCAAGCATTGTTTTTGGATAATGTTTATGCGCCAGTTTTGACAAATCTTTCATTTGGTCCCAATTCCTGGTTTTTTCCATGGCATTGTTAACTGCAATTAAGTCGTTGAGTCTTATTTTCTTGTCAATTCCATACAGTTCAAGGATGGTTTCGTATTTTTTTACGAGGTAATCGTAGGAAGAAACCGAGGTTTGCAAAAGCACCTGGTTGTAATCCTGAATAGAAATGGGGCGGTACACCTCAAAAATTTGCTCGATAGCTTTTGGGATGGCATTCCCAACCAGGGTATAATGTGTGGCGTTGGGAAAATTATCGAAATTGTAGTGAATATTTTTATTGTCTATATTTTTTAATTGTGTATCCAGACTAAAAATTTCGTCTTTTAATGCCGGAATATCCTCTGTGGAAGTCGCGAGATAATACCAGATCTGATCAGGAGATTTTTGGAGGGAATTAACTATTCGGTTTGTCATTTCGGGAGCCAGGTCCGGGCTTAAATTTATGTAGCCCCGAAAAAGCGGATTTTCTTTTAAGAGATAATAATTAATGAAATTTGAGGTGTGATCATGCCCCATAATTACCCTGAAAGTTGCGGTCCTGTAATTGGAATCGAGAAATGGCATCAGTTCCATGCCGATAAATTCAAAAAAAGAGGCGCCGGTATCAGTAGGTAAAAATGTTCGTTCATCGTAAAATGAATCTGATTCCCGGGAAGAAGACTGGTTGATCCCCACCACGATCATTTCCGGAATGTCTTCCCAGTAGGAATAATAATCGACATTTCCGGCCACGGGTTCAAAAAGATAATCCCCGTCAAGCACTACCAAGATCGGGTATTTTTTCTCTTTATTCTGATCGTAATTTCGGGGGAGTTGGATTTTTAATTCCCGTTCTTCCCCTAATTTGGATGATTTCAGGTTTTTGTAAATAGTTTGTCCAATAAACAGGTTTGGGACGATCAAAACAAGTAAGATGAGTAGTTTTTTATGCATAGGTTAAGGTTTATTTAGCTATACACAAGGTAGTTATTATTTTTGACGGTTTAAAATAGGAAGGAAAAGGAAGGAAAGTCCGCCTATTATTATCACCAGGAGGGTTTGTGTCCCCCAGGTGATCCATCCAAAAGCCTCCCCGGCTTCCTTGCTGATCCCAAAAAGCATTAGGCTTGCGCCAATTGCGATTGGATAAACCCCAATTCCGCCATTTGTCGCCGATATAGCAAAGGAACCCACAACAAAAGCCACCATGATTACCCCAAAAGGAAGCGAAGAGGTTGCCGGCACCGTAAAAATGAGAATAGAGAACATTGAGAGATACATTCCCCAAATAAATAAGGTATGGAACAGAAAGGCGCCTTTTTGTTTCATTTTTAAAATACTTCGCATTCCTTCCAGCAATCCTCTTGCGAAATTTTTAACCTTAAGCAAAATTCCTTTTTTTGATTTTTTGATTTGTTTTAGAATGAGGACTCCTAAGGCAAGTAAACCAAATAATACTGCAATTGTAATAAAAGGGTTGATATTGTTTTCTTCAAAATAGGCGAGGAGGTATTCTGTTTGCAGAAGTAATGCAAGGCCGATAACGAGCAGCAACATAATAAAATCGGCGATTCTCTCTGAAATTATGGTTCCGAAAGCCTTTTCAAAAGGGATCTTCTCATAACTGGAAATGGTTACGGCACGTAATACTTCGCCCGATCTCGGGATTCCGAAATTGGCCAAATACCCTACCATAACAGCCATAAAACTATTTATTAACCGAGGTTTATAGCCCAAAGGTTCAAGTAAAAATTTCCAGCGATAAGCCCGGGAAATGTGGGACAGCAATCCAAATAACATGGAAAGCAAAATCCATCCGGGATGGGCAGAAGTGATATTTGCAAGAAGTTCCTGCCTTTCCTGTGGAGTTGCACTTTTCGTTGAATACCAAATCAAAAAGACTCCCAATAAAAGCGGGAGGAAAATTTTCAGGGCTTTTTTGGTGTTTTTTTTCAAAAATTAAGTCAAGAGATTGTTTTCTTCATTAGGGAAAACCAATGCAGGTTTAAAGAGTTTGGCTTCTTCAAGATCCATAATTGCATAAGTGATAAGGATCAAAACATCACCCGTGTTCACCTTTCGTGCGGCTGCACCATTAATTGTGATCTCACCTGAATTTCTTGAGCCGGGAATGGCATAGGTTTCCAGGCGTTCTCCATTATTGTTGTCTACAATTTGCACCTTTTCGCCTTCAATAATATTGGCTGCATCCATTAAATCCTGATCAATGGTAATGCTGCCGATGTAATTCAGTTCTGCTCCGGTACATTTTACGCGATGAATTTTTGATTTAACTACGTGTATTAGCATATTGCAAATTTAATAATTTAAAGCGATATTATCTATTAACCTAACTTCATCTGCATAAACAGCTATAAAAGCGCGGTAAGTAGTATTTAATTGGTTGTTTTGAACTGTTTTAAGCGTTGTACTGTCGGTAATTTCAAAATATTCCAGTTTTAAAAATGGATGATTTTTAAATTCATTTTCAACATAATTACTTATTTGTTCGGCACTTTCTGTGCCAAATTTTTCCTTTACTTTCAGCAGAATTCTATATATAAATGAAGCCTGCTCGCGCATTTCGCCACTTAGTCGTTCATTTCGGGAACTTCTTGCCAATCCGCTGGGTTCCCTGTAAATGGAGCAGCCAATTATTTCTACCGGCAGCCCGGTTTTTTCGATTAATTTCTTAATGATTTGAAGCTGCTGAAAATCCTTTTCTCCAAAAAATGCCTTGTCCGGCTGGATGATCTCGAAAAGTTTTTTTACCACGGTACCCACCCCGTCAAAATGTCCGAATCGGTATTTTCCTTCCATTTTCAACTCTACGCCGTCAAATTCAAAGTGTTCAGATTCAATTTTATCTCCATATAATTCGGCTGAATTCGGTGCAAATACAATAATATTTAGATCCAATTCCCGCAATAAAGCGAGGTCTTCATCTAAAGTTTGGGGATAGTTTTGTAGATCTAAAGGCTTGTCAAATTGTGTGGGATTAATAAAAATACTTACCACTACCCAGTCACAAACAGAGGCCGCTTCCCTTACCAAAGAGAGATGTCCTTCGTGTAAAGCACCCATAGTTGGAACCAATCCGATGGTGGTTTCTTCCTGTTTTAATCTTGATACAGCGCTTTGTAGCTGGGCTTTCTCTTTTATAATCTGCATTTTATTATAATATTAACAGCGTGCAAACTTAAGATATTACTGGCAAACTGCATAAATTTTTGTAATTTTGCATGTTTTTTATTCGCAAAAGCTAAATAAATATGAGAGATAAGAGGATATTGTACGTATCATCTGAAGTAATACCTTACCTGCCCGAAACTGAGATATCATCTATGTCTTTTGAAGCTGCCAGAATGGTAAACGGCCAGGGAGGCCAAATTCGAATTTTCATGCCACGTTTTGGAAACATCAATGAACGGCGGCATCAACTGCATGAAGTTATCCGTTTATCAGGTATGAACCTGGTAATTGATGACCTGGATATGCCTCTAATAATTAAAGTTGCATCCATTCCCAAGGAACGAATGCAGGTTTACTTTATAGATAATGAAGATTATTTTAAAAGAAAGGCAACCTTAACCGATGAAGATGGGAATATGTTCCCCGACAATGATGAACGCGCAATTTTCTTTGCGAAAGGCGTCATTGAAACGGTTAAAAAATTAAATTGGGCCCCGGATATCATCCACGTTCACGGATGGCTTTCTTCTTTATTGCCACTTTATCTAAGAAATTATTACGGGAATGAACCTTTATTCGCCAATGCAAAAATTGTGACCTCCGTTTACAATCAAAGTTTCGAGGATACGTTAGATAAGAACATGTATAAAAAAGTGCTTTTTGACGGATTGGAGGATAAAAACGTAAAACATCTCAAGAAACCGAGCTACGTCAATATCATGAAAACCGCAATAGACAATTCTGATGCAATTATTGTAGGGGGAGATGATATCCCTGAGGAATTGACCAAATATCTAAGCAAACAGGAAAGGCCCGTGTTAGGTTATAAATCTCCGGAGGAATTTTCCCCGGCCTACCAGGAATTTTACAACACCCAAGTTTTATCACAATAAGAAACCCATACTGAATGATATTTTTTAAAAAATTGAGCTATATGCCCTTAGCATTGCTAATGGTTTTAGCATTTACTTCCTGCGATGATGATTTTAACAGCATTGGAGGAGAACTTCTAGGAGGACAATTTGATTCCCTGCCACGTTATGATGCAGGAGTTGTTGCTTACAGTAAAAGTACAGGCGCAGTACAAACCAATAACCTTCCTTCCAATCTTTTGGGAGTTTATAACGATGCGGTTTATGGCCGGCAGGTTGCCAATGTGCTTACGCAACTTTCGTTGACAACAAGTAATCCCGTATTTGGAACAGAGGCAAGTTTGGACAGCGTTGTTTTGACCCTGCCATATTTTAATACACAAACCGAACTTAATGATCAGGGGAATCCTGTTTATAAACTTGATTCGGTTTATGGGAATATGCCTTTTAAATTGAAAATAAGTCGATCCAATTTTTTTCTGAACGATTTTAATCCCGAGGCTAATTTTGAAACCAGACAAAGATATTATTCTGACCAAGGCCCATTATTTAAGAGCAACCTGGTTGGAGATCCTTTGTATGTGAATGAAGGATTTATTCCTTCTGCTAAGGAAGTTGTTTATTTGGAAGAAAATGCAACAGGTGAAATAGATACTATTCGCAAATCCCCTCGTTTAAGGGTTAATTTACCTGTACAATTTTTTCAGGAAAATATAATTGACAAGCAAGGATCCATAGAATTGTCAAATAACAACAATTTCAGGAATTTTATCAGGGGCTTATATTTTGAAGCCGAAGCTGTAAATGACAATGGCACAATGGCACTCCTTAAATTTTGGGATCCTGAAAATCCTATAGCTGGGATTACCCTCTATTACACAAATCTTGTTGTTGATACTGCCGATTCCGACGAAGATGGGGATGTCACTGAAATGGTGGAAAACCAAAATTCCTACAAACTGAATTTTGGTTCGAATACGGTAAATACATTTTCACAGGAGCTTTCATCTGATGTTTTAACTGAAATTGAATCGGCTAATCCCGAAATCGGCGCCGAAAATTTATTTGTAAAGGGCGGCGAAGGAAGTATGGTTATTATTAAACTTTTTGAAGATGAAGTCGAGTTAGAAGAATTAAGAGCGAATAACTGGCTTATAAATGAAGCTAATTTGACCTTTTATGTCAATCAGGACAAAATACAAGGAGGGGAAACAGAGCCGGAGCGTATCTATTTATATAATTTAGATACCAATGAGCCATTGATCGATTATAGTTTCGACCAAACTTTTGATCAAAACAATCCTTTAAATTCAGTTAGTTCTCATTCCGGACGCTTGGTTAGGAATGAAGATAAAAACGGAATAAGCTATAAATTAAGAATTACCGAACTTGTGAACAGGATCCTGAACAAGGATTCCACCAATGTAAGATTGGGATTGGTGGTTACTCAAAATATTAATCTTATTAATAATTCGGCCCTAAGGACACCTTTGGATGGCATTACCAGGATTCCTACCGCTTCGGTTATCACTCCGGAAGGAACAGTGTTATATGGAAATCTGGCGGCAGATGATTCCAAAAGGCTTAAATTCAATATTATTTTTACAAAAACAAACAACTAAGATATGTGCGGAATAGTAGGATATATAGGGCATAGGGATGCATATCCAATAGTTTTAAACGGGTTGCAACGCCTTGAATACAGAGGTTATGACAGTGCGGGAATTGCTTTATACGATGGGCAGGAAGTCAACCTTTGCAAAACAAAGGGAAAAGTAGCCGATCTCAAAGTTAAATTTGAAGCAGGCACCTCAACAACTGGGAATATAGGAATTGGTCATACAAGATGGGCCACCCACGGGGTCCCAAATGATATAAATTCCCATCCGCATTTTTCCAATTCAGGAAATCTGGTGATTATTCACAACGGGATTATTGAAAATTATTCAGCACTTAAAAAGGAACTCATGAAACGTGGGTATACTTTTCAATCGGAAACAGATACTGAGGTTTTGGTAAACCTTATTGAGGATGTTATGGTCAAGGAAGATGTAAAGCTAGGAAAAGCAGTTCAAATTGCGCTAAACGAAACTGTAGGTGCCTATGCCATTACAGTTTTTGACAAAAGAAAGCCAAACGAACTTATAGTGGCCCGTCTTGGAAGTCCTTTGGCAATAGGAATTGGAGAAGATGAATTTTTCATCGCTTCCGATGCCTCGCCATTTATAGAATTTACAAGCAATGTAATTTATTTGGAAGATGGCGAGATGGCCGTTATTAGACGTAGTAAGGAAATTAAAGTACGAAAGATCAAAGATGATTCCCTGGTAGATCCTTATGTACAGGAATTAAAAATGAACCTTGAGCAAATAGAAAAAGGCGGATATGAGCACTTTATGCTGAAGGAAATATATGAGCAACCCACTGCTATTCTCGATACTTACCGCGGAAGGATGCGGGTGAATGAAGGAATTATTAGAATGTCAGGGGTTGATGATAATATTGAACGGCTTGCCAATGCTAAAAGGATTATTATTGTTGCCTGCGGCACCTCATGGCACGCAGGATTAGTCGCAGAATACATATTTGAAGATCTGGCAAGAATTCCTGTAGAGGTGGAATACGCTTCAGAATTCAGATATAGAAATCCGGTTATTTATGAAAATGATGTTGTAATAGCAATTTCCCAAAGTGGTGAAACTGCCGATACTATGGCAGCCATAAAACTTGCAAAGGAAAAAGGAGCATTCGTATTTGGCGTTTGTAACGTTGTGGGATCGTCAATTTCCCGTGAAACCCATGCCGGAGCCTATACCCATGCAGGTCCGGAAATTGGAGTGGCTTCCACCAAGGCATTTACAACTCAAATTACAGTGCTTACCATGATGGCTTTAAAACTGGCCAAATATAAAGGCGCGATTTCAGATTCCCAATTCAGATTTCACCTGCAGGAATTGGAGAGGATCCCCGCAAAAATTACTAAGGTATTGGAAATTTCCAACGATCACATTAAAGAAATAGCCGATAAATATAAAAATACCCGCAATTGTTTGTATTTGGGAAGAGGTTTTAACTTTCCGGTGGCATTGGAAGGCGCTTTAAAACTGAAAGAGATCTCTTATATTCACGCTGAAGGTTATCCTGCTGCTGAAATGAAACACGGACCAATCGCTTTGATAGACGAACAGATGCCGGTGGTGGTAATTGCCACTAAAAAAGGTCATTATGACAAAGTGGTGAGCAATATTCAGGAAATTAAATCCAGAAAAGGAAAAATTATCGCTGTTGTAACCGAAGGAGATGAAGTGGTGAGGGACTTGGCAGATTATGTAATAGAAATCCCTGAAACCATAGAATCCTTAACACCATTATTGACCACTATCCCGCTTCAATTATTGTCATATCACATCGCAGTAATGTTAGGTAAAAATGTGGATCAGCCCCGAAATTTGGCGAAATCTGTTACAGTGGAATAAAAAAGAGGGAGTTATTTTTACATATTCTTAGTTGTTAAGAAAATTTAGCTATATTGTTAACGCTAATTAACATAAAGAGATATGAAAAAATACTTACCTTTTTTACTTTTTTTATTGTGTTTATCTGTACAATCTCAAACCAGCATTAGCGGTCGGGTTTTAGATAACAACAGTTTGCCCATTGCTGGAGCAAATATAATAGTATCGGCAACCTCACAAGGTACTATTACTGATTTAGACGGTATTTTCACCTTAACCGTTTCTCAAACCCCACCATTTTCTTTGCAAATAAGTAGTGTTGGATTTGAACCACAAACATTTCAAATTACCACAAACAATCAGGTTGTAAATGCAATTCTTGTTGAGGGGACTTCCCTGGACGAGATTATTGTTTCCGCCTCAAGAACTCCCGAGCGGATCTTCGAATCTCCGGTGACAGTGGAGCGATTTGGAATTAAGGAGATCAAAAATACTTCCGCAGCTTCCTTTTATGGAGGTTTGGAAAATCTTAAGGGAGTAGATGTCAACACAAATAGTTTGACATTTCAATCTGTAAACACACGTGGTTTTGCAACTTTTGCCAATACGCGTTTCGTGCAACTGGTAGACGGTATGGACAACTCTTCTCCTGCGCTTAACTTTGTTTTAGGAAACCTTTTGGGGATGACCGA
>Ga0307486_1002952_pt1 | contig 11426 bp, 10 predicted proteins | sample CBIW02metaG_FD_203663 | JGI IMG/M metagenome (GOLD analysis project Ga0307486, IMG submission 203663) | Sea-ice brine microbial communities from Beaufort Sea near Barrow, Alaska, United States - CBIW 0.2 | ecosystem: Environmental > Aquatic > Marine > Coastal | place: USA: Alaska | collected... | reverse complement strand
TTGAAGTGGTTCCTGCAATCCTCCTCGCTTCCATAATGCTCTGTGAAATCAAATAAGTTCATAAAATCTACTTTACTTAAATATAAGCATTTTTAGAGAATTATGAGTGTTTGCGGATATACATTAAGATCTTTTTTCAATCCTAAAGCTCCAATTAACTCTTCTAATTTATGCGTGTACACTTTATTTGCAAAAATTTTATCTGGAAAATCAAATTGCTTAGTTAAACCAGCAATTGAGGCTTTCAAAGCACATTCTAACGAGTATCCTGAAAGATAATAAGCTCCGGAGTATTGATTTTGTTCTAAAAGGATTTCTGCTTCTTTTAATCTCAAGCTTGATAATTTTATAAATTCGTCTTTATTCATTGAAGCTATTTATATTAAAAATATCTAACTAATATAAGAAAATAATTTAAGCCATCTCCTTCACCTGTTCCTGAATCCTTTTAATCCGGTCGCGCAGCTTGGCGGCTTCCATAAAATCGAGTTCTTTGGCGGCGGTTTCCATTTTTTTACGCGTATCGCGAATTAGTTGTTCCAGTTTTGGTTTGCTCATGTATTCTGTCTCCGGTTCGGCAGCTAGATTAGCAAGTTCTTCAGCCTCAAACTTAAATTTATCCTTTTTCGCCAAAGCGCTTTCCAGCGATTTCTTTATGGCCACCGGTTTTAAATTATGCTCGATATTGTAATCGATTTGCTTTGCTCTACGATAATCGGAATCATCGATGGTTTGCTGCATACTGTTGGTGATTTTATCGGCATACATAATCGCAAGTCCGTTGATGTTTCTCGCCGCACGACCTATGGTTTGTGTCAGCGAACGATTACTACGTAAAAATCCTTCTTTATCAGCATCCAGAATAGCCACCAGCGATACTTCGGGTAAATCGAGTCCTTCGCGCAACAGGTTTACGCCCACTAGCACGTCAAAAACCCCTTTTCGAAGATCAGACATGATTTCCACACGTTCTAGCGTATCAATATCAGAGTGGATATAGCGTGTACGAATGTCAATTCGGCTTAAATATTTGGTGAGTTCTTCTGCCATACGCTTCGTCAAAGTCGTCACCAGCGTACGCTCGTCTTTTTCATTGCGTTTATGTATTTCCTCAATAAGATCGTCGATTTGATTGAGACTGGGCCGCACTTCCACCGGTGGATCTAGCAGGCCGGTGGGGCGTATGATCTGCTCTACATATGTTCCTTCCGATTTTTGCAGTTCATAATCGGCCGGGGTGGCGCTCACGTAGATTACCTGGTTTTGCATGGCCTCAAATTCCTCAAATTTCAACGGGCGGTTGTCCATCGCAGCTGGAAGTCTAAATCCGTATTCAACAAGGTTTTCCTTCCGGCTGCGGTCGCCACCGTACATCGCACTGACCTGCGAAACGGTTACGTGACTTTCATCTACCACCATCAGAAAATCGTCAGGAAAATAATCAAGCAAACAGAAAGGACGTGTTCCGGGTTCACGGCCATCCAGATAACGCGAGTAATTTTCAATACCTGAACAATAACCGAGTTCGCGGATCATTTCTAAGTCGAAGTTGGTGCGTTCTTCCAGACGCTTTGCTTCCAGCGGTTTGCCAATTTCCATAAAATAATCGGTTTGTTTTTTAAGGTCAAAACCTATTTGATCGATCGCGCCTTGCAATCGCGACGGACTCGTAACAAACATATTTGCTGGATAAATGTTGAGACGCTCAAATTTCTCCAGAATTTCATTGGTATTGACGTCAAATGCTTCGATTTCTTCAATTTCATCACCAAAAAAATGAATGCGAAACGCATGATCCGCATACCCGGGAAAAACATCTACCGTATCTCCTTTTATACGGAAATTTCCACGGTTAAAATCACCTTCTGTACGGCTATATAAACTCTGCACGAGACGTTTTAGCAGCTGTGTACGTGAAATATGCTGATCTTTTTCTATGGAAACTACATTCTTTTTAAATTCCACCGGGTTACCAATACCGTATAAACACGAAACCGAAGCGACCACAATGATATCACGGCGACCAGAGAGTAGGGAAGAGGTGGTGCTTAAACGTAGTTTTTCAATATCTTCATTGATAGAAAGATCTTTTTCAATATAAGTTCCCGAACTGGGAATAAAGGCTTCCGGCTGGTAATAATCGTAATAGGAAACAAAATATTCGACCGCATTTTCTGGAAAAAAGGACTTAAACTCGCTGTAAAGTTGGGCGGCAAGCGTTTTATTATGAGCGAGCACCAGTGTTGGTCTTTGCGTTTCCTCGATCACATTGGCCACGGTAAAGGTTTTACCGCTACCGGTAACGCCCAGAAGCGTCTGGTAACGCTCTTTGGCATCGAGCCCTTGAACCAATTGTTTTATTGCGGAAGGCTGATCACCCGCAGGCTTAAATTCGGAGTGGAGATTAAATTTCAAGGAGTAGAATTTTCCTGCGAATTTACGGATTTTAACCAATATTAAAAAGCCAATAAACCTTGCGATTTTGGTCGAAAATCAGGCAAAATAGGCTAAAAACGGTCTTATCTTTTAAGTGTAAAATGCGATTTAAATTCACGGCCGTCATTTAAAATAACATAAAACCAATAGTCGTCGCTGGGTAACTGCCGATCGTTAAAAGTGCCGTCCCAGCCTTCGGAAAGGGGATTGAGTTCCTTTAATAGTTTACCATATCGGTCAAAAATGTGGATACTTGTGCCCGGTTGTATATTGGCGCTGATTCCCTGTACCTGCCAGCGATCGTTAAAACCGTCACCATTCGGAGTAAAAAACTTATCAAAACCAATAACGCTGAAATCTTGGCTTACAGATCCACAGCCCTCTTTTGCGCGTACAAATACAGTGTAAAAACCGGGGAGTAAATTAGTAAAAACGTTGCTGTCCTGATATGGGCCAGCTTCGTCCAGCGCAAATTCAAAGTCGCCCGTTCCACTTATGGTTACGGTTGCCTGATTATTTTCAGAAGCGTCTATAATCGCAATGTCATCTATGGTAGCAATGCTGCGCGCTTCAATAATTACAGTGCGTGAACGCGAACATCCGGTAATATCGTTAGTTACGGTGAGTGTATATTCACCGGGCTGATTAGTTATTAAATTTGGAGTGGTATCTCCAGTGGGCATCCATAAATAACTGTAACTGCCGTTTGGATCCAGATTATATTCCGGAGAAATGGTGATGGTTTCAGCAAGTAAATTGGCACAAATGGTTTCAGTAGCTAGCGGTTCAAAATCAGGTAAAGGAAAAACGCTTAGTGTGATTTGGCTAATGGCAAAACACTGGTCGTTATTTTCCAGCCTTGCAAAAACGGTATCTTCATAAGGTGTGGTGTTCTCATAAAGGACAGGCAGTTGCGTTATAGGATCTTCAAGAAGCGCAGCGTCAGCAGTGGTATAATAACTTATTTTAATAGCTGGTGATTGCCCTGCAAGTAATTGCGCATTGGCTTGGGCGAGGTCAAAAGTACCGAAGCCATTCTCTTGAATATCGCACGCGGTAATAGTGGCACTGTTAGACACAGTGCTGCTCACATTGAGCTGAAAGGGAACAACCAGTTCACAGGCAGCAGGATTGGTTAGGTGCACGTAAAGCGTTTGGTTCGGTGTTTTATTGGCGTAACTTGTTGGGTCAATGGCCTGTGTGGTATCATTGATTTGCGCCGCCTGCATATTTTCAAAGTAGTTAAACGTAAAAGTAGGATCATTCCCCACGAGCTGACTTTCAATCTGGGTAAGGTTAAAAAGGCTCAAGCCATCTGCGGTTTCGGGATCCTCGCACTGGGAAAGAACGATGGGATCATCGGGTAATTCTGGTCTTTTATAATAATTGACATTAGCAATACCCAAACGCGGGCAAGTACCATCGTTTAAATTTAAACTAAGCCGGTACACATTATTTTGGGGCAACCTCACTCCAGCTTCAAGGGTTACTTCAAGTTCATTACCGGTCGCTCCCGGGATATCCTGCCCGTTTTTTGACCATTGGTAATCTGCTCCTGGAATGGGATTATAGCGCAACGTATAGCTTTCATCTTCACAAAGGTTCAATACAGAAGTGCTTAAATTGTTCTGTATCACATCTACTTGGTTAAAAAGGGATTGATTAAATGGGGGCAATCCCTGAGTGCTCATCCCATCGCCAAGATCAATAGCATTATTTACATAGTTACAGGCAGCGCCCTTTTCATTGGGATTTTCTATAACAGAAAGATTGGGCAGGCCAACAAAATAAGTTCTGCTCATGCTGCGGTAAATTTTGCCGTTGGGACCAAGTTGCAAGCTGGCGCGATACAGATTCTGATCGTCAACCACGTAGCTACTGCCATTAATATTGGCGCTTTCCAGATCATATTGCCTTATTACTGAAGTAAATTCTTCTGCAGGTGCATTTATAGGCAGGTCATTGTAACAAGCTGCATATAAAAATCGGTTATTTGGCGAAAATTCTACACCATAGGCGTCGCGAATTATCTCATAGAAACCTAAAGATTGTGGATTGCTGACCTTGCCGCTCAGCGAATTGAAATCTAACAAGTAAAGCCCCGAGGTAGCATTGGCACAGGCGAGTTTTTTTCCGTCTGGCGAAAATTTTAAGTTGCCGCGCTGGTCTGATACTTGCATGCTAGTGGCTGATCGAACGGGTACCGTGTCTACGCCATTTTCATCAATGGCAAACGCATAAAAAGTATCGAAGTTGACATATGAATTGATATTGGGTACGGTGGCAGCACTTGAGGAAAGGGAAACCATCCACACCGTATCGCTATCACAGCCCATCACCACCGCACTCAGTTTTTCGGCTGAAAAATCAAGTAAATGGATGTTTTTTTGAGTCACTTCTCCTTTTGGATTTGTGCTAAAGTCAACAATTGAGTAATTTATACCATCGGTTACATAGGGACCGTCAAACACGTCCTGTCCCACATCATCTACGGTAAAAACGTAATAAATAGTGGGATCAAGTGGTTTGGGTATGATAATCGCAGATTGCGTACTTGAACTGCTGCCCAGTAACCCATTGCCGTTTGTCATTACAGATCCATCTGCTTGATAAATTATAGTGCCATCTGTGTAAAATAAAAGCTGGCCGTTATCATTTGAAATCGTGGAGCATCCTTCTAAGGTGTTCAAGTTTCCATCTGTTAAAACAGTAGGCGGGGAGGTTTCAAATGAAATACCCGCGCCCTGGCCAAAATACCAATTGTTGGCCGCGCCCTGTCCATAACAAAACGTACAACTGACGAGAAAAATAAAAATGAAGCCGGGTGATTTCATAAATAATTACTAAAATACTACAAATCACGCGTTTTCAAGAGATAATAAGTGCTATAAATAAAAATTAGTATCCATAAAGAAGCGATTAGTACTTCATACCAGTGCAGGGCATAGTCCACTCCTATATCGGCCTGTAACTGATTTGCTGCCTCTCTCACAAAATTGAGACGTTCCCATGGGCGATCTATTAGATTTGACATCGCTTCCAGCGGAAAAAACTGTAAAATAGATTTTGATGTTTCCGAGCCCAGCTGCCAGCGAAATATTCCGTAGGCAATATTTTCCGCGATCCACCAGACGAATAAAAAACCCAATGCAAAGGCAGAACGTTTTACCAGAACACCCAGAAAAAGGCAGAAGGAGAAAAACGCAACCAGTTTTAAAAAGTAGGCAAAAATAAAATCCAGTTCCCTTGTGACGATGCTTAACTCTGTATAATCTGAAAATGAATAGCCCAGAATAATAGTCAAAACGAACACAAAAATGGATGATAATAAAGAGAAAACGATAACCGCATAGAATTTTGAAAGTACAAATTCTTTCTTGCTCAGACCATCAATGAGGTTCTGTTTTAGCGTACGGTTGCTATACTCGTTAGACATCATGGAAACAATGACGATGGCCAGAAAAAACTTAAGAAATGCCGCAATATAGGTCGTGAAATGCCAGATCACCGGGAAATTGAAAATCCCCATATCTGCAACGCTCACTTTTATATCTCCAAAATTAAATTCAACTGAAGCAATGAGCGCAATAAACGAAAGGATGATAAAATAGGCCAGCGTAAGTATTTTTGACGAGCGGCTGTGTTTAAGCTTGTAGAATTCTATATGTAGTAATCGCAACATGGGCGAGGGGATTTAGTTTATGGAATTGGTAAGTTGTAGAAATTGCTCTTCCAAGCTTTCTTTTCGCTTTACAAGATGAGTAAGCACGAGACCTTGTTCAATGAGCTGTTTGTTCAGCGTATCTGCCGGTAGTTCTTCGCTGAGGAAAGCAGTAACGAGACCCTGTTCTTCTTTTACCGATTTGAAATTAGGGTGTTTTTGCAGAAAATCGACCAATTGAGGCATATTTTCGGCGCTTAGCACAAAAAATCCGTTGTTGGCATTGAGTTCGTCTACGGGGCCAGCGTAAAGCTTGACACCTTTCCTGATGATAACTACATGGCTGCAAACTTTTTCAACTTCGTCAAGCAAATGCGAAGCTAGCAAGATTGTAGTTCCACCAGCGGCAATATTCCTGATTATTTCCCTGATCTGGTGGATTCCCTGTGGATCAAGTCCGTTGGTTGGTTCATCAAGAATAAGTATTTCAGGATCATTGAGTAGGGCAGAGGCAATGGCCAGACGCTGCTTCATACCCAGTGAAAAAGTACTGAATTTGCTGTTTTTTCGTTCAAAAAGACCCACTATTTGAAGCTTTTCGTCAATTTTTGCTGCGGGTACATTTTTAATGGTACAGACCAGTTTAAGGTTCTGAGCCGCTGTCATATAGGGATAAAAATTGGGATGTTCAATAATCGCGCCCACGCGTTTTAGCGCTTCATGTGTAGAATGTGTGCCGTCAAACCACTTAAAATCGCCGGTGGTGGGGTTTACCACATTGAGCACCATGCCCAGCGTGGTTGACTTGCCACTTCCATTAGGGCCCAGTATGCCGTAAACATTCCCTTTTTCTATCGTAAAGGAAAGGTCTTTTACGGCCTGCACATTGCCGAAACGTTTGGACAACCGGTCTAAGGTTAAGATTGTTTTCAAAATAGGATGATTTTTCAGCACCAGAAAACGGTGCCAGGTTGCTGTTATAATACAAGACGAACGTTGGCTTATTTTGTTACACGGCTTTCTTATCTTTACTGAAATGCCATGAATATGAATGACAGATTAATGTCACCAAAAAAGCCCACCTATCCCGTGGGCGAGAAGCTACAGGATTATCTTATAAAATACAATCGGGATACTAAAATACCTGTATTTTATGATGATTTACTACGATTTTCTGATGGAGTAAGTGTTTATGATAAAAATGATAATGATACGCTGTGGATAAGTGTTTACTATCCTGATCACGAACGGGAAGAGCTAGAAAACAGTTTAAAACTTGTTTACACCATACTTCATTCTGACGGAAATGAGAATATCCTGCCCTTTTTAAAAGTGGCAGCCATTGACTATTGCACCTTTGGCAATTCTAAACCTTTTCGCATTAAAATCAAGAATATTTTTAACGATAATTACACCTTTTTCTATGTAAAAAAGGCTGATGCCAGCCGAGTTTATGGGTTGGAACTGGAGCATATACTTTCACCAAACCGGATCAATTTTCTGGTTTATAAAGATACTCTGATCGAAGAGCACATCACCGGTATTGCTGGGGATGTTTTTATTGAGGAATATCTGGAGGATTGTGACGATGTGGGAAAATCGCAGATCGCAAAAGAGTTTGTAAAATTTAATGAGCGCTGTATGATTCTTTTATTGGGTGACATGCGCTCGTATAATTATGTGGTGATTCCTACGCACGATTTTGATCATATCAAATATAAAATCCGTGCTATTGATTTTGACCAGCAGTGCTATGAAGGTAATTTTAAGATATATAAACCCCATATCTTTAAGGAAAACTTTAAGATGGTCAATCTGGTTTCTAGCCGACTTGGGAACAATTCTATTGAGCAATATAGAAAAGAGGAACGTGCGGTTTTGGCCAAACGTATTATGACTTCGCGCACACGCTTAAAAAGATTATTAAAATGTATGCGGATGGATCATATTTCAAGTGTGGAAAATCTAAGAAATCTACGCGGTCATCTTTATGATTACACACACGATTTAAAATTTAAACGCGCGCGCTCTATGGGCCAGATCGTGACCACGGCGCTAGATTTTGTGATGCGCAATTACGAAGACGTGAGTATGAAAAGGTTGATGGACGCTTCGTATTGATGTGCTGGTTTAAACAAAAAAACCTCACAGGTTTTTGAATCCTGTGAGGTTTGATCCGTTATGAATTCTAATATATTATCCCTTACTCTTTTCTTCTTTGTTGAAATACACGAGATAATAGTACATCTGGCGTTCTTCATCCCATCCTTTTTCAACAAATTTTTCGGCACTTTCAGGGTTGATAAAGTCCAATTTTATCTGAATATGAGTATCTAAATTGATCACACTCTTGATTTTTTTCCGCGCAGCGGAAACAGCTGTGTTAGCAATAGGGAATGACGTAAGATCTTCAATTTTATACTTTGGAGCGCGTTCCAGCTTGTAATTGTTGAATTCTGGAACCAAAGCAGGATTGTCCATCACCTCGTTCATAAACTTGCTCTCCTCGAAGTTGTCATTTTTAGCAAAATGATTTACTGCACGGTTCATAAACATCACTTCCTCTTTTTTATCTTCCGCAGGAAGAACGACATCCTTCGCAAAATCCTGGCAGAATTTGAGATACTTTTTAGTATAAAAATTTTCGTCTGCAAGTTGGTCTACACCCAGAAAATTTTCTAGCCAGTACTTAGTATCGTAGCGGTTAGAATCCATAGAAAGCACTTTATAGCCATCCTCGGAGTTTTTGTTCAGGATAAGGCAACCTTTATCCAATTTATTAAGGCTTACGCCCTGCTCAAGCATCATCTGCAGGTTTTGATCGCTCTCGTTGAACTGTAAAAATTCCTGCTTTAATTCAGATTTAAAAATACCAATGGCATCAATTTTCTCATTATCTGAAAGTACATTGTTTATGTGCGCGATATATACTTCGCCCGGTTTGATGTGGGGATGACTGCTTTGCTCATAAAGCAGTTTTGCGATCTCCTTAGAATTTTCGTGCGCTGTGCTAGGATCAGTAAAAATGTTTTTGACCAATGTGTGCAAGGCGTGAAATTCAAGATCAGTTTCATGAACAAACTGGTAATAATTCTCTTCTTTTTCACGAAAAGGCTTGAAAAAAAACTCTTTGATTAGCGGGGTAATCTCGTCATTGAGCTGATAAGGTTCCGTAGAAATAAATGCACCTTCCGTACGGCTTTTATTGCCCACACGATGTATGGAAAGCGTATCGATTTGTGCAGAATATAAGTTTATCATTGGTTTTGGGTTAAATTGTATACTGTATATTGTAAAAGTGAGACTGCTACTGCCCACTGAGACTGGGACTGAAAACTGCGACCTTAAAACTCCCCCTTCGGGGGCAGGGGGGATTACTGAAAAGGATCATCATAGTCCAAACCTTCCAGATCATCCAGGTCGTAATCGTCTTGAAAGTCCATCGCGTCTCCCTCATCCTCTTCCGGATCTTCATCACCAGAAAAATCGGCTAGTGGCGCTTCCGCAGGGACTTGGCCGTGAGCAAATAGAAGGTTGGGATAGCGCTCACCATCTTCAGGCGGTACAATATCTGCCAGTTCCACAAAAAACGTCCACAAGCTCATAAAATCATAAACATAAATAAGGCGCGTTTCATCCTTGCTCACCACATCTTCAATAAGGGTGGCCTGCATGGTGCGCACGGGATCCTCAGTATCTTCCATATCAAAAAGCGGAATTTCCTCCTCCTGGCACCACTCGTCATCACTTGTAAAAAAGGAAGCGACTTCCATACCATCAAAACCAAAGGACTGTGTAATACAATTGTGAAAATCTTCTAGAGTAGATTCCTGATTGATCTCAATGTCCCTAAAAATATCCTCTTTTGCGTCTAAAATTACCCGAAAACGGTAGATCATAACCTTAATTTTTTTGAAGGGTTAAAGATACGGTTTAAGCTTCTTCTGCCAGTCCCCAGCCGGGCTTTTCTTTTAATGAAGTAAGCAGCAAATAGCTCTGCAGTCCAAAGATTATGGATGCGATTACCAGATGCAACGGCTGTGTAAGAAATGGGAAATCAAGATAATACATTAAAATTCCTGTAATTATTTCCGCACTTATCAAAGCGATGACCCAATTCATTAGCGCATGACCAAGTCGTTTTTTGAGGTTGCGGAAAAACAAAAATATATTGAGCGCAAATACTATAACAGAGAAGGAGCGGTGTATATAAAAAGTGATTTCCGGATGCTGTAACCAGAGCGATCTTGCAGCATATCCCACAATATCAACCTGCTCATCAACATGCTGGCGCACTTGCGTGCCCAGAGCGATCTGCACAAGTGTAAGTATCATTGCAGCGATTATTCCCCATTTAAATTTACTATCAAAAATAAAATGAGGTCTTGTTTTGCGTACTAAATAGAGTAGATAAATGAGCAGTAAAACGATAAACAGCGCGACGATCATGTGCAGTGTTATACGCACTGGAGCCAGCACCGAATAGACCACCGTGGCGCCCAGCCAACCTTGAAAGCCCATCATAAAAACGGCCAACCAGGATAAAAGTGTGATTCTTTTTGATTTTTTCCATTTACGGAAACTGAGTACGGCCATAATTAAAACCGCAATTCCCGCCAGAGCGCCCACTAGCCGATTTATATATTCGATCCAAGTGTGCCAGGGATTGAAAATAGCATAATCATGTTTTGTGTAAGGCTCCCAATTGTTGTTGTCAAAATTTCCAGAAGAAGTGAAATCAGATTTAGAAACCTGAAGTGATTCCTCGTTGATGATTACCTGTCCCTTAAAATAGTCGTGATCAGGTTTAAAAATAAGTTCGTTTTCCTGCGTAGGAGGGATTACGTAACCAAAACATTTTGGCCAGTCAGGACAGCCCATTCCGCTTCCAGTCATGCGCACTACCGCTCCTGCGATAATAACCAGATAAACCAAAACCAGGGAAATGATTACAAACTTTTTGTACATGTTTTTTTAAAATTTTGTATTCTGTATAATGTATTCTGTATTTGAAATCAACTTTTTGGAGTCAACTTTTCCAAAGTTATAAACTTTGGAAAAGTTAATTTGTTGGTGAAAAACATGCAAGAAAGACTTATTTTTAGTCCTTTTGACCAGTTCTATGCTCGTTTTGAGTTGATTTTTGAAAATCCTAATCTCAAAAAACAATCTTTTTTTGGTTAAAACTGGTTGAAATTGCTGACTTGCAGCCCGTTTTGACCACTTTATTGAAATTTTAGACCAATTCGCCTTCATTTTTTTTTTAGAATGAAATCTTATGCTTTGCCATTATCATTAAGGATTTACCCTTCTAATATCATTTTCTTAT
>Ga0307486_1002951_pt1 | contig 11430 bp, 12 predicted proteins | sample CBIW02metaG_FD_203663 | JGI IMG/M metagenome (GOLD analysis project Ga0307486, IMG submission 203663) | Sea-ice brine microbial communities from Beaufort Sea near Barrow, Alaska, United States - CBIW 0.2 | ecosystem: Environmental > Aquatic > Marine > Coastal | place: USA: Alaska | collected... | reverse complement strand
TCCCCGAATCCAACGTCGTGGACGGGAATTGCTGGCCTGATTCTTAGCGCTCTTTTGGCAGGAAACCAGCCACTAACTTGGCAGGATTCCAGAGCCAAAACGGCCTACAAAGAGTTGATCACACACAACCGGTGGTGACGACCAGCTTCACGGCCTCGTCTTTGTACTCAGGAGTGAACTCCCGACGTGATCTTGCCATAGTGAACATTCTCTCTTGTGAGGTGTCCACCCAACGGGGTCAGGGCCAGTGTCGACTCGACCCGCCACGACCAGGCCGCAAATGCCCCTGATGTTTCGCGAGCCACATGGGCCCATGTGGCACGATCACTCACCGGAACGTCGCGCAGCTGTTTACGCAAGTGGGCGAGTTCCTCGGTGTATTGCCTCCACAATTGTGGGTCTGGTGTGCTCTCTTCCCGTCCCGGTGCGGCCGGTGAGGGTGTCAGATGGTTTGTGTAAGGGGTGGCTGGTTGGCCTGCAGAGAGAACCCCTGCTCGTGCAACAAATTCGCCACCGTCCACGCCGATACCCGATGACCAGAATCGGTCAGCTCCCGGGCCAGCGTGCGAGTGGATTTGACCGTCCACCGTAACGGCGACATCGGGTCTCCACGCTCATCGGGCTCAACCAACGCCAGCAGCGCCGTAACCAAACCAGGATCGGTCACCGTCTGGGGCTTCCGCCCCGCACCGGGACGGCGCACCCGCTCCAACGGTTCCTCGCCAGCCTCAAGCTCGGCGGCACCCTTGGACACCGTGACCGCGCTGACCCCCGACGCCCTGGCCACCGCCTTGATCCCCCCATGACCCAGCACCCGCGCTTCCGCGCCCAACGCCAGCCGGCGTTGGCGTTCGTCCAAATGCGGCAACAACGACTCGAACTTCGCCGTCAGCGCCGCCTCAACTTCTGCCCCAATTGCCATACCGCAACAGTAGAGCCAAAAACACGACACACAAGATTATTTACTGGCGAGTCCTTAGTAAGCTCTCGGCGGCTGAATATACGTCCGAACGAATGGGTTTAAATCCAAGGTCCCTTCGCGCGAGAGTGTCATCGATCAACGGCGGCGCCTGGTCGCCGTCGCGAGTATCAGACTCAAGCGCAATCTGGTTATCCGGCGACAGGTCCAGAAGTTGCCGCGCGAGGTCAAGCATGCTGCCCGTATGCCCAACGAGATGGTAGGCGCTCGCTGGGCGCCTGGCCTCCGAAGCCGCCACAAACGCCTGGGCAGCATCGTCGACATACAACCAATCACCAACGGCGGTTCCGACCGAAACAGGGGCTCGCTTTCTGTCGCGAATCGCTGACAGGATTTCGCGCAAAGGCAACAGCGTCCCGCCGTACCACCTCTGAGGTCCATAGACAAGCGGCAAACGCAACGCGACAAAATCTATGTCTGATTCGCTGGCGAGACAGCGGCCGAGTTGCTCGGCGGACGCCTTGGTAGCGCCATAAACGCTTCCTGGCAGCAAAGCCGCATCCTCGGTAATTCTATCCACGCCGTACAACCGGGCAGGCCCATACACTGTCGTAGACGATGCGTAAATGAACCGCGCAGCGCCGTTTTCCTTAGCATGCTCCAGCAGTCGTACGGTTCCGGTGACATTGACTTCCACAGCCTTGACCGGATCGGTGCGAGCGCTCGCCATCAAACCTGACGCACCCACTGCCGAAGCAGCTAGATGTGCAATGACGTCGAACCCCCCATCGTCGAAGAGCCGTAGGACCTGCGAACTATCTACAAGGTCCACGTCCAGAACGCCTTCCGCACGACGCACGTCTACACCAGTGACCTGCGCCCCGGCATGTTCAAAAGCACGTTTCACCGAGGCACCAATGAATCCATTGGCACCCGTTACGAGTACTCGGCGACGACTCACTTATCTATCCTAACGTAATTCAAGTACTCTTCATCAATCTCAACGCCGATTCCCGGACTGTCCGGCACCACAACTTCACCACCACTCACCTCGATCGGCTGCCGTAGGAGTTTGGAACGCAAGCCGTTCTCCGCCCGGTCGAACTCAAACCAAGGGACGGTCGTAACATTCGTCGAATATGGGTAGTCGGGTATGTAGGCGAGAATCTGGAGCGACGTCGCCAAAGCCACACCTCCACCCCAGACGTGCGGGGATACACGTACCGACCAAGCTCGGGCCATATCGATCAGTGCGCGCATATCTGATACACCACCGACCTTTGTTACGTCTGGCTGGATGACGCTAACCAGCCCCCGCGTCAACAGTTCTCGGAATGGATACCTGGTGAATAGAGACTCGCCAGTTGCAATTGGAACGTCGTAGGCACGCAACCGACTCAAACCCTCAATGTCCTCCGGTGGGAGCGGCTCCTCCAACCACGTAACGTCGTGGCTGTCGAGTTCCCTGCACAAGGACCTCGCCTCATCAACGGTGTAATTCCCGTTGATATCCACCATAAGATGGCGATCAGTTCCGAGTACATCTCTCGCGACTTGAATCCGCTCAAGATCCGCCGCCAAACCCAAACCACATTTAATCTTCGCCCCAGGAAAACCGGCCGACGTCTCATGCATGAGATCACGAAACTCATGGATATCACTACCCGGCCGAACGTAACCAGTAGAAGCGTAGGGGGTCACGACTTCCCGCGCCCGTCCCCCCAAGATGCCAGCTAAACTCAGGCCAGCGATGCGACCCATCGCGTCCCATAGAGCTGCGTCGACGCCCGAGATAGCGGCCGTGAAGAGACCCGTCCCGCGGTGGTAGCCTTGGTTGGATATTCTCACCAATTCTGAAAGCGCAGCTTCCACCGACAACCCCAGTAGAAGCGGCCCGATTTCTTGAACGAGATTGGTCATTACAACCGGCGGCCCGAACGCCTCACCGATCCCTACCTCCGCGGAATCTAGGTGAACCCGAACTAGCGTGCTCTCCCGATGCGATACAACTCCCCGCGCGGAGCCGTAGGATCCTTGCTGGCACTCGTATCTAAGTGGGATCGCTTCCAAACTGCGGATTTTGGGCGTCATGACCGGCAGAACTCCTTCATTGATCTAGTAACGGACGAGTCAAAGTGACCTCTCGACTGGCGCTCTGCAACAGAGCCGCTCCTGGACAGTAAGGTGAAAGCAGGGGAGTATAGAACTCCGGTTTGCTCGCACTATGATCCAGATTTTAGTTAACCGGCCCCCTAGCATCCCGCTCAGCAAGCGTTTCGTTCCCAGCGGACCACAGGTCACGGGGCACCTCGCGTACAATCACCCGCACGTTCTGGTCGGGTACATCTAGGGCCGCCTTAACTGCTTCATGAACACTCGCGATAAGCGTGCGCAGTTGCGCACGGGACCTGCCTGCTCCAACGCTGACTTCAACTAGCGGCATTATACTGCTCCATATGTTAGTGGACGGTTAGTGGACGCCCGAGCACGCAAAACCCTAAATGCCCAAGGCAAAAACTATGATGCGGGCAGGATTGGCGGCGTGAGCACCCCAAGAACTAGAAACTATCAGCAAATTCGACAAGCCGATCGATGGCGACCTTTGCAATGGCGTTGCCGGCACCCAACGACGCCTGCGTCGCGTCGCCAAACACCCCGTTCCTCGTTCGCTCGGCGAAGGATAGTGGGATTGCCACAGCGAACGGCTTGTAATTATCGGTGAAGGGCAGATAATCCTCCACCAGATCCCCGGCCTCCAGCGCGTCTTCCTTAACTAACTCTGGAGTGAGGGATAAGGCAACGCTACATTCGATTTCGCATGCATGTCCCCACCGCTCAGTCTTCCTATTCAGTTCGACCTGGTCTTTTGCTTGGTTCATCCAAAAGGCGGTCGCTGCTATCACACCGTGCGAGTACTTAAGTTCAGTCACAATAACGGAGAGAGCGTTCATATTACCCATGTGACCGTTTACAAATATCAGCCTTTTGATGCCGTGGGCGGTCAGGCTTAGCGCCACCTCAACACATACCCGCCTGAAAGCATCGAATGAGATACTCACCGTCCCAGGGAAAGCCAAGTGGTGGTCGGAGAGCCCAAAAGGTATAGCAGGAAGCACCACGCTGGGGCGGTTGCACTGGGAACTGGCTTTGCGCGCAATCTCTTCCGCTACGCGATAATCCACGCCCATGCCGAGGTTCGGGCCATGCTGCTCAGTGGCGCCAACCGGAATGAACGCGATTTCGGGCGCGAGTTGGGCAAATTCCGGGCTTGACATGTGTGATAGCAAGTCTGACATCTATTCTCTCTTTCATGGCGCATCAGGGAGCAGTCGGCTGTAATTACCCAAACAGGCGTTCGAAGTTGCCGACCAAAACGTCTCGTTTCTGATCCGCGGTGAGGTCTGCCTCTCGGATCTCTAGCAACGGGAAGGGCACATCGTACGTGGGAGGGCTCATATACAGGTCGGAGCCGAATACCACCCGCTCGGATCCAAGCTTCGTAACGAACTCGCGAATCAACCTTCCAATGCCAAAGCTGCCAGCAGTCTCAAACAGGACGTTTTCGTAGCGTTCACCGAGCGACAACAAGTAACGTGATTGTGTGAAAGCCATGAGACTGTCCAGCGCGACGAAGGTGACCTCTGGATATTCGCGTAGCCATTTCTCTAGGGCCCATGGCGCCTCCATCGTCGACTCAGGGAAAACGTGCATGAACACGGGCCACCCAAACTCATGTGCGAGACGTATAAACGGATGCATTCGGTCATCGCTCATATAGACATTCTGGAAACGGTGATGCCACACGATCCCACGCATTCCAAGTTGCTCTTTCATACGGTGCATCTCGTCCAGCCCCGCGCCCTCGCCCATTAGCGGGTCGACAGTGCCTAATGCGACTGGAAACAACCCCTGATCACCACGCTGATAGTCAGCCACAATATCGTTAGCACGGCTAACGGAAGCGCTGCCATCACGCCTCGAAAAATGAAATGCTGGCATCAGAACAGCCGCATCTACATCGTAGCGACGCATTAGGTCACGGCGCGCGACGATGTCTTCGTCAGAACTCCAGTTGACGTTGGTTGGACCCACGCCAACAGAGAGCTCCCCGACATGATGGTGCATATCAACGCAATTCCACATGATGATCCTTTCCGCCTGACTTACCGTGCGCATCACTAAGGGTCTCGCCCGCGATCTCTGTCCGTATGCATGCAACAAACTGTCCGGGAGCGACTTCGCGCAGTTCAGGGACGTTCACGGCGCACTCATCCACGGCAAAGGGACACCTAGTCCGGAACACGCACCCCGAAGGTGGTGACGTGGGGCTAGGGATTTCACCCTCGATGCTGAGCTCTTCGCCCTCAAACGACGGTGCCGCTGCCAGAAGCGCGCGAGTATACGGATGCCGGGGGTTGCGGTAGATCGCTTCTGCGCTTGCGACTTCCATTGGCCGACCCAGGTACAGAACTAGGACTCTGTCCGCCATAAGTTCGACCACAGATAGATCATGACTAATGAACAGTAGAGTTAGTTCGCGGTCACGGCGGATATCCTGGAGGAGGTTCAGGATCTCCGCTTGGATCGACACGTCTAGGGCGGAGACGGCCTCGTCCGCCACGATGAGCGAAGGCTCCACCGCCAGCGCCCGGGCGATCGCTACCCGTTGCCGCTGGCCTCCGGAGAGAGAGCGGGGATATCGCTGTGCGTAGTCCGGGTTCAGCCCCACCCTCGAGAGCAGCCGGGCGACGTAGTCCTCGACCTCGGCAAAGGACACGATCTTGTGGAACTTCACGGCCTCGGCCAGCGCGTCCCCGATGGTCATGCGCGGGTTCAGGCTGGAGTACGGGTCCTGGAAGATCATTTGCATCTTCGCGCGGAACCGTCGAAGCTCTCCCGCGTGCATGGTGGAGATGTTCTCGCCCTCGTAGAAGACCTCTCCCTCGGTCGGCTCGATGAGTCGGATCGCCAGCCGCCCGAGGGTCGACTTCCCCGATCCCGACTCTCCGACCACTCCCAGACACTCGCCCCGGTAGATGGTGAGGTCCAGAGCCTCCACTGCGTGCACGAACTCCTCACGCCTGGAGAACGGGGACTTCGTCACGGGGAAGTACTTCTTGATCCCCGCGAACCGCAGGATCTCTTGGCTCACGACAACTCCTCCACTCGCACACATCTCACGGCGCGGCGATCCTCAATAGCCCGGAGCTGGATCGGGCCCTGGACACACTTCGGCAGCGCATGCTGGCACCGTTCCGCGAACCGGCATCCGACGAGCCCCTTCAAGGGGTCAGGTGCATGTCCGGGTATGGGTGTCAGTCGGTCCTCGGACGGACCGTGGGGGATGCAGCCGACCAGCGCGACCGTGTATGGATGCTGCGGTCGCAGGAACACCTCCATCGCGACGCCCTGCTCCACGACCTCGCCGGCGTACATGACGCACACCTTGTCCGCCATCTTGGCCACCAGGGCGAGGTCGTGCGTCACGAAGATAACTCCCATGCCGCGTTCGCGGGCAAGACGCTTCAGGAGCTCCACGATCTGTGCCTGGACGGTCACGTCCAGGGCCGTGGTCGGCTCGTCCGCGATGAGCACCTGCGGGTTGGAGGACAGGGCGATCGCGATCATCACTCTCTGGCGCATGCCACCCGAGAGCTGGTGCGGATACTGCATCAGGAGACGTTTCCCTTCCCCCAGCCCCACTTGGCTCAGAAGGTCGGCGGCTTGGAGCCTCGCGTCCGCCTTCGAGACTTCCGAGTGCTGGAGGATGCCCTCGATGATCTGGTCCCCGATCGAGAAGACCGGGTTCAGGCTCGTCAGCGGGTCCTGGAAGATCATGGAGACCTCGCTGCCCCGGATGCGACGCATCTCCTTCTCCGGAAGGGACAGCAGGTCCACGACCTTTCCCTGTCGCGTCCTGAGCTGGACGCTGCCTCCCTCAAATCGCGCCGTCCGCGGGTTCAACAACCGCATGATGCTCATGCCGGTGACAGTCTTGCCCGACCCGGACTCACCGACGATGGCCATGATCTCGCCCGCCGCCACACTCAGAGAGACCCCGTCCACGGCTCGCAGCACGCGCTCGTCGGTGGCGAAGTACGTCCGGAGGTCCTGGACCTCGAGAAGGTTCGGCCCGTCGTCGCGCTCGGTGGCGGCCCGGGATGGGTCGGTCAGCATGAGTCTGCCCTTTCGAGTCTCGCCCGGAGCGGGCCGGTAGCCGTATGCCCGGTGCGTTGGAGGTGCGTCATTGGTTATCGGCCGCCCTCTGCGCCGCCCGGCCGAGAAGGATCGTCGCCAGCGCTGCCAACAGGATCGCCAGGCCCGGGAAGAACGACATCCAGGGCGCGCCGAGCAGGAAGTTCTTCCCGGACTCGAGGATGTTTCCCCAGTCCGGGGTCGGGGGCTGGATACCCAGCCCCAGGAAGCTGAGCGCAGCCTGGATCTGGAGCGCGAGCGGGAAGACGACCATGAACTGCGCCGCCAGGGACGGGAAGACGTTGCGGGCGACGTGACGGGTCAGGATTCGCGTCCTCGGATATCCCATTGACCGTACCGCTTCCACGTAGACCTTGGTCTCCTCGGTCATCGCGCCCGATCGTGCGATGCGGAAGAAGGTTGGGAAGTAGATGATCGCCAGTGCCAGGACGAGGTTGCGCGTGCTGGGCCCGAGGATTCCGGTGATCATCACCCCGAGGATGAACGGAGGGAAGCTGAGCACGACGTCCACCGCGCGACCGCACACCATGTCCACGGCCTTGCCGTAGAACCCTGAGATCAGCCCCAGGATCCCGCCGAGAAGTGCGGACAACAGGATCGAGCCGAGGACGATCCCGAGAGTGACCCGGGTGCCGTAGATGACCCTGGAGTAGATGTCCCGTCCTACGTCGTCCGTTCCGAACCAGTGTTCCCGAGACGGCGGCGACAGGACGGCCATGATGTCGAACTCGTTGGGGTCGACGGTGGTGAACAGGCCGGGGGCCGCGACGATCAGCAGCATGATGAAGGAAATGACCAGACCCACGACGGTTCCCGGTTGCCGCGACAGCCGCCGGAGCTGACGGGTCATGGTAGAAGTCGTTGTGGACATGTCAGCCCACCTTCAGCCGAGGGTCGATGACCCGGTAGAGCACGTCGATGACCAGGTTGACCAGCAGGGACATCAGCACGACCACCAGCAGTCCGCCCTGCACGACAGGGTAGTCACGCGCGCTGATGGACGTCAGCAGCAGGCGCCCGAGGCCGGGCAACCCGAAGATCGACTCGATCACCACGGCGCCGCCGAGGATCTGGATGAGCAGCAGCCCCCCGAAGGTGATCAGCTGGACGAGGATGTTTCTCAAGATGTGCTTGAAGAGCACGACGCGCTCCGGCATCCCCTTGGCGCGGGCGGTGACGACGTACTGTTCGCCGACCGCCGAGATCACGGCCTGCCGCACGAACTGGGCGTACGCCGCTGCCTGGAGCAGAGCGAGGCTCAGGACCGGGAGGACCATCACCTGGAGGTTCGCACCCAGCCCTTGCACCGGCGACTCGTATGAGAGCGGCGGGGACCAGCCGAGCACGGCCGATACCCCGATCAGGAGCAACAACCCGAACCAGAAGATGGGAGTCGAGAGCCCGATCACCGAGAACGACTGAACGACCGAGTCGATGACCTTGCCCTCCCGGATCCCCGCGACCAGGCCCAAGGGCACGCCGACCACAGTGGCGAGGATCAGCGTCAGGAACGTGAGCTCCAACGTGACGAAAAGGGCGCCACCGACGAGGTCCAGCACGTCCCGCCCGGAGACCCAAGCGGTGCCCAGGTCACCCCGGACCGCACCGCCCAGCCACTCGAAGTACTGCGTATGGACCGGTCGGTCCATGCCGAAGAACAAACGCAAGGCCTGCTCCGCGGCGGGATCTGACGTCTGCCCCAGCATCTGCTGGACTACGTCCCCCGGCACGGCACGAACGAGGAGAAACACGACCACACTCGCAAGCAATGCGGTGACAACAGATGCCGCCACCCGCCGCGTGAGCATTCCAAGCACCCGGACCTCCTACTCGACCAGGTAGGCTTGCACGAGGCCGAAGAACCAGCCCGAGGGGTGCTGGACGTAGTTCTCTAGCTTCGTGCTGCGGGCGACCAGGTACTCCGGGCTGTAGAGCATCACCGTCGGCACAGTCTCGCCGAGCACCTTCTGGAACTCCTTGTAGATCGACGCGCGCTCCTCCTGGTCAGCCGTGGCGATGCCCTCGTCGAGCAGCTTGCTGGCCTCTGCGTTGTCCCAGTTCCGGAAGTCCGAACCTTCCGGATTCGCGTGGAAGTGGCGATAGAACAGAAGGTTCGGGTCAGGCTGGCTGCCCCAGTCGTTCATGGTGAAGCCCATTTTCGCCTGCTGGAAGTTCTCGATCCATGTGCCGAGCTCCACCTTTTTCGTCTTGACCCGGATGCCTACTTCATCAAGCTGCTGGGTGATGACAACAGCGGCGGGGTTCATCCAGTCGTAGCCATTGATGATGGTCAGGTCGATGTCGAAGCCGTCCTCGAGACCAGCCTCCGCGAGCAGCTCCTTGGCTCGCTCGACGTCCCGCTCCTGGAACGGCACCTCCTCGAGCGGGAGCCCCCAGCTGTCCTGCATGCCTGCCGTGATCGTGCCCAGCACTTGGTGCTGCCCGGGCGCTGCAGCCTGGGCCACGACGCTCTTGTCGATCGCGGACGCGATCGCCTGCCGGACCCGGACGTCGTCGAGCGGGGGGTAGTTGCCGTCGAGGTCCAGCGCCTTGTGGTTCAGCGAGGGGAAGGTCTCGATGGCGATGCCCTCAGCACCCTGGAGCTGCTCGGCGTCCTGGATGCGCGGGAGTACGGCGAGGTCGACGCGTGCGTTCTGCAGGGCGACGACGATCGCGGCGCTGGTCGGCATGAACTCGAACACGATCTCGTCGATGTAGGGGCCTTCGTCACCCCAGTAGCCCTCGTGGCTTGCCAGCGTCAGGTTGCTGTTCTTGCGGAGCTCTACGAGCTTGTACGGCCCGGTCCCGACGCTCTCGACGTTCATCTGATTCTCGGCGTCGGGGCTGTCGAAGTATCCCGCCGGGATGACGCCACCGTACTTATTGGTTAGTGTCATCAGCAAGGCCGAGTTGGGCTGCGAAAGGGTGAGGACGACCGTCGCATCGTCAGGCGTCTCAATCTCCTCGATCGACTGGAAATCGCCAGCACCCGGCGATCCGTTCTCGGCGTCGCGGATGTAGTCGTAGCTGTACTTGACGTCCTCGGAAGTCATCAGGTCGCCGTTGTGGAACATGACGTCCTCGCGAAGCTTGAACGTGTAGGTGAGCCCGTCGTCCGAGACGCTCACGTCCTCGGCCAGCAGGGGAAGCGCGGTTCCGGATGCGCTCTCGTACATGAGCCCCTGGTACATCAAGCCCGTGAACTGGATACGCGCGTCGGAGGCCTGGTGATAAGGATCCAGCGACGGCGGCTCGGTCATGGATGCAACCGTCAACGACCCGCCCTGCTTCGCGTTCTCAGCGGGTGGGCCGTAGAGGTCCGACTCCCCCGCTGACGGCCCCACCGAGATGTCCTTGGACGGCGAGCCGTTGCCGCCTTGATCGACGGACGAGCAGGCCCCCAGCATCAGGACCGATGCCAGCACCACGGCTAACATTGATGTACCTCTACGCATGATGTTCCTTTCATAGCCGGACGGGGAAGTGGCCCACCCGGGTCGATTTCGGAGAATGCGGCCGTCGAGCCTAGTTGTGCTGAAACCCTTCTAACATGAACCATTGAGTCCTATCGAGGGGGAGGGAACCTGCATGCGTTCCGAATTGCGGAACGGTGATCGCGATTATCTTGCGAGGGCGTTCGTTCAGGGTCTTGGCTACGCCTTCGAGATCGACGAGGGCGTAGCGGGTGAAGTCGGTGCCTTTGGGGAAGTACTGGCGCAGTAGTGGAGTGGTCCCCGAAAGTTGGACTCGGTAATGGAACCCTATGCGGTGGCAGTTGTTTGCGCGCGGTATTCGTCGGGGCTGAGGTAGCCGAGCCGCTGTTGGATTCGGGTGGTGTTCCACCATCGCAGGTACTCGTTCAGCCCCGTGTGGAACTCGTCGAGAGTTTCGGGTTTCTGGATGCGGAACCACTCCTCCTTGAGGTGGCTGAAGAACCCCTCCATGACGGCGTTGTCCAGACACGTGCCCTTGCGAGACATCGACTGGGTGAGCCCCGCCTCGCGCAACGTGTCCCGCCAAAGCGTGTGGCGGTACTGAAATCCTTGGCCGGAGTGGACCATGGGTTTCTCGCCAGGGTTGAGTGTGTCGATTGCAATGCGGAGGCCGTCGGTGACCATCTTCACGCTCGGAGAGGGCCCGGCCGTCGCAGAGATGACCCGGTTGTCGTGAAGATCGAGGATAGGTGAAAGGTAGACCTTCGAGGCCCCGACATTGAACTCGGTCACGTCCGTGACCCACTTTGTGTGTCTGGATTCTGCGGCGAACTGGCGGTTCAACACGTTGTCGGCTGCCTC
>Ga0307486_1002950_pt1 | contig 11430 bp, 8 predicted proteins | sample CBIW02metaG_FD_203663 | JGI IMG/M metagenome (GOLD analysis project Ga0307486, IMG submission 203663) | Sea-ice brine microbial communities from Beaufort Sea near Barrow, Alaska, United States - CBIW 0.2 | ecosystem: Environmental > Aquatic > Marine > Coastal | place: USA: Alaska | collected... | reverse complement strand
AATAGTAATCGATAAAAACCAAGCCTGGAACAAAAATTTAGCTACCCGCTATTTCATCAAAAATAAAAGCGAAGTGATACCAAGCATTCTTCTGGATCCTTTCAAATTTAAAAGATTTGTGCTAGCTGTTATCCTAAGGTTCCTATATATTAAGACCTAAAAAAATTTGTGAATACTTATCCCAGAGGAGAAAATGGGTTCCTTTTTACTATTAAAGGTTGAGCTCAGTTGAATTTCTAAATTAAAAGGTCTTGTTAGCAACCTAAGCTCTCCAAAAACGTGCAAAGCGTTCTCATCTCCAAATGGGAGGTTCCTTCTAAATGTACCCTCATTATGGGCATAGGTTAACAACACTTTGTAAGGGTACACATTCCAATCATCTGTTACCTGACCCGAAATGCCTATATGATGTACTGTAAATTTATTGTTGATTATCATTTCCTCATTCTCATCATAGATAAAGAAAGGAGCCCCAAGAATCCTGGTTTCATAGGTCCACCCGGAATTATAAACTCCATTTCCAAAGTAATTATCAGCGCCCCAGCGGTTCACATTGTTGCTTTGATGCCGGGTATGGAAAAATTCATAGATAACAGCATTTACAAGCCTGTTTTTCTCAATGTTCTCAAAATAGATCCCATACCTACCATCGGGGAAATTGGCAAACCTGCTACCCGATCCATCCTCAAAGATATTGTTGTAAATAAGACCAAGTCTGTAATCATCAAATTTCTTATCTACATACAGTTCCCAGCTGCCCAGGTGGTTTCCAAGGGTGTTTTCGCGATCCCCCTGCAGGGCTTCATCCCCACCCCCCCGGCCGGCAAAGATTTTGAGGTAATCATTAAACCTCTGTGGCTGTGCCCCGAAAACTTCAGAGGTACCACCCCATTGGACAAAATGCTGTAAGCCGGCTTTAAATTGTAGATCGGGTGACGGGCGATATACCAAATGCAGACTTTTATGGTGCAACCTGGCATTCTTCACTACCCGGTCGTTTTCAAAAATGTATTCCTCCAGGGAAGCTTCAAACCCAATCCCGGCTTCGGGAAAAATAAATAATGGTTTTCTCGTCCTTAGCTGTATACCCGTCTGGGGCCGTGCGTTTAGGGACCAGAGTATATTCTCATTGGTTGAGCTTAAACCTTTATACAATTCAGGTCGTTGCTTTCTTCCTGCGATCACCTCCAACCAGGTGTTCCTGAACTGCACGTAAGACTCATCCAAAAAAACCCGGTCTGAGTTTCCATCCTGGTACAATATTCCCGCTCCTACTTCCAATGTTGAGGTATCTCCAAGATCATAGCTGGCTCTTCCCGTGATCCAGCCTGCCGCATTGGTGTTTTCAGAGATTCTTCCCCGCTGGTTCATATACATCCAGAATGGCAGATCTTCCCCGGTAGAATACATGCCCTGCAAATTCACTTCTCCGGAAAATTCGAATTGGGAATACCCGGAAAAACTTAAAAATGAAAAGAGTACAAAAAATGTTTTTTGGATCATATTTTTATTAGGACTATAAAATGTGAACACATAATTAAACTGAGGCGTAGACAATCGATTAGCTCGCGGCAAGTTCACTAGCTAGATCCAAGGGAGCACCTTCCAAAATTTCGATGTAATTCTTCCCGAACGGAACGGGCGGGATTGGATTTTAAAACACTCCACAAAGATCCCTTTGCAGCTATTGTGTTTTATAATGTCAGGAAATATACCTTTAAAAAATTTACCCGCCAGGGTAAAAACCCTCCCTTCGGAACTTTAGTTCCCCCTTTGGGGGCGGAGGGGGCTATTCCTCCTTTGGGGGTTAGGGGATTTACCAGATTGCAGCCTTGCCCTTCATCTTACTCCAAAATCCCTGTTTCTCTACTCCATAAGAATAGCCATACTTATTACCGTATCCAAAATTGGCCATTTTCACATCATTCAACACAAAGCTCATATCGTGCAGTTTTCCATCTTTTTTTGCGTCCAGGGCAAAATCGAGCAATTTCTTCTCAGTATAGCCGGCACGAACCACGTACAAGGTTAGATCGGCGAATTTGTTGATCAGGAAGGTATCAGTTACCAGCATTACCGGAGCCGTATCCACCACGACATAATCATAATTTGCCTTCACATTTTCAAATAAAGACTGCGCCCTTGAAGTTCTCCATAATTCCGAAGGGTTTGGAGGGATGCTTCCCGATGCCAGAAGATCCAGTTTATCATTAAGCGCGGAGGTTTTGATCAAAGATTCAATCTGCAATTCTTTATCTACCAGGTAATCACTTATCCCTTTAAAATTACGTGAATCCACCTCATAACGCTGTAACTGGGGATTTCGCAAATCGGCTCCCATTATAAGCACCCTTTTTCCTGAGTTTGCCAGGGTTAATGCCGTGTTAAAAGCCACGAAAGTCTTACCTTCTCCCTTGACCGTTGAAGACACAAATAACACATTTGCCCCCTCACTGTTCCCTGAATTTACCAACAAATACTGTAAATTGGTATGCATGATCCTGAAGGCTTCCGATAATACCGAGCGGTCATTTCTGATAATAACATCATCTTCATTCTTTTTAATTCTCGGGATCTCCCCAACCAATGGAATAACCCGGATCGCACTTTGCATATCCTCCTGACTGTTGATCGTGTTATTGAAAAGTTGTCTTAAATAGATTATCATAAACGGGATCAATACTCCCAGGATTAATGCTGCAAGCAGGATGATATTATTTTTGGGAGATACCGGAACAGCAAGGCTGTAGGCGTTGTCCACGATCTTGGCTTTAGGTGCGGTAACCGCAAGTGACAAACTGGTCTCTTCACGTTTCTGCAATAAGAACAGGTACAAGGCTTCCTTGATGGCTTGTTGCCTTTCTATGCCCCTGAATTGTTTTTCTTTCCCCGGAACTGAGGCGATCCTGGAATCTATGGTTGCAGACTGACGGTCCAGATCTTCCCTAACGATTCTCAGGTTTGACCGCATGCGTTGCAGACTTCGCAAAACGTTGCCCTTAATTTGTTCTAACTGACTGTTAATACTTATCACAACCGGGTTTTTGGGTGTAGATCCGCTCAAGATCCGGTTTCGTTCCAGCACCAGGCTATTGTATTCTGAAATTACAGAATTCACTCCTACCTCTGAAATACCTAGATTGGCAGGTAACAGGTCGATTTCTGAGTTTTTGGCGATATAATCCAGCATCGCGTTGCTCAGTTCCAACTGCGTATTCACCTCCTGGCTTTTCTTGTTGAATTCGCTGGCATTTTCTATGAACATCTCAGATTCAGCCTGGATATCGGTAAGCTGATTATTCTCTTTAAAGTCTTCTTTTCCGCTTTCTACAGAATCCAACTCGCCGGTTATAATGTTCAATCTCTCCTCAATAAACCGCGCCGTATTTAATGCTACCAGGTTTTTGTCTTCAATGGCCTGCCGGTTGTATTCCAGGATCAACTGGTCCAAAATATCCCTGGCCTTTTCTTTCACCGGGTCATTCAAATTAAGCTCGACCAAACTCGAATTCTTATCGGTTAAATTCATCTGAATTTTTTCGCGATACTCTGCACCTGCTGCCTCTATCGTTGAAAAACTAATCGTTAACGGCTCTGCGTTCGCCGAAAATTCCTTTAAAGTAGAAGTGGAGTTCTTATTGATCACGATCGTACCAAAATTGAGATCTACCGGTTCTCCATAGTTTGCCTTATTTTCCTCTCCAGTCAATTCATCTGTTATGAGCAAAGCCTTTTCCCCTTTATCGTAAATTTTAAAGGCTTGTCCTTCCTCCGCCAGGACTTCGTCATCCTGATTCAGGATCTGGATCTCTATGGGTTTATTTGAATATACCTCGGTGGTCTGCATATTGTACTCTATAAAATAGCGGACATTCAATTGCAATTGTTTCGCCACATCGGTTATAAGACGTTTAGACCGTAAAATTCCCATTTCATTCTCAAGGCTGTTGCCGCCCATTCCGCCTAAAAGTCCAAGACCTTCAAAGGCTTCAAGGCCGGGAATTGACCCGCCTTTTTTCTCGTCCTTTATGATGATGGTAGCTGTGGACTGATATACCGGGGTGGAATAGCGCAAATATAAAAATGCGATTAGCACGCACAAAAATACGCTGCCGACAAACCAGGGCCAGTACCTGAAATATTTTCCGAATTCTTCCCGCAGATTGATCTCTTCTTCCTGCTGAAATTGTTGCTGGGACTGCTGTTGCTGTTGATTGTGGGGTTGGTGTGACATATTATCGGGTAATCAAAATGGCTAATGAGATTAATACGGAGGCTATGGAAATATAAACCGTTGCGTTTCGGTTATATCCCGCACCTTGTTTCTGGGCATTGTTGGGTTCAACATACACCACATCGTTTTGTTTTAAATAATAATAAGGGGAATTCATCACCTTGGCATCGGTGAGATCCAGATAGGCATAGTTCTTTTGCCCGTTTTCCTCCCGCACCACCAACACGTTTTCACGCTGTCCGTAAATACTCATATCCCCTGCCAATCCAAGTGCCTTTGGCAGACTTAAATACTCATCGGGAACACTGAAGGTTCCAGGGCGGTTAACCTCTCCCAGCACGCTTACCTGGAAGTTCACGATACGAACATTGACGATGGGTTCCTTTACATATTCGGAGATCAGGGTTTTCAATTTCCCGGAGAGTTCCTGTCGGTTCATCGCGGCAACCTTTATTGTTCCCAGTTGCGGAAATTCGATATTCCCATCACTGTCCACCAAAAATGGCTGCAATTGTGGGGTACCTCCAACTCTCAATCCGGCATCTCCCCCTCCTGTAGCAACTCCAACTACCGGCAGGTTAAAAGGTTGTGCCGCTTCCATATTATATGCAGAAACAGAGATTGTTAAAAGGTCATTGGATTTAATGCTCAGGCCCGTTTTTGAGGCTTCTGCCAGTTGTTGCAGCTGCTCCATATTCTGGAAATAGGTGATCTTTTTTCCGGAAACGCAGGAATTTAGGAATAATAGGCTGAGGATTGCCAGCAAAGGCAGTTTTAGAAAGTGTGGGGATTTCATCGATTTAAAAATTTTTGCGAATGTAAGGGTTTGTAGTTTGTAGTTCGTTGTTTATTGTTTGTGGTTTGTGGTTTGTGGTTTGTGGTTTGTGGTTCGTGGTTTGGGATTCGTTGAAAACGTCATTGCGAGGACGCTTTTTCTGTGTCCGTGGCAATCTGTTGTAAGTTAATTCGGGATGCGTTGGTCTAGGATTCGGTCTTTTCCGTTAACTGATTGATGTTTTACGGTTTTCCCCGGCCCTCCCTCCGATGCTTCGGGGCTTCGTTGCACTCAGGATGACAAGGAGAACTAGGATTTGTTTGTGTGCTTCGGTTTTTAGCAACAAACCATAAACTACAAACTACAAACACTTTTTTTCGTCTTGATTCTTGTCTCCTGGTTCTTGTCTCTTTTTTCTAACTTTTAGCTTCTAGCTTCGCACCTCGTACTTCTAACTTCTTTTTCCCGCAGATTTTCGCAGATTTAAACCGCAGATTCCCGCAGATAGAATTCAGCAACTTTTAACAACAAACCATAAACCACAAACACTTTTTTTAGTCTTGTTTCTTGTCTCTTGATTCTTCCTTCACTCCACACTCCTCACACTCTTCACGGAACCTTCAATTTTTGCAGGCCTCTTCACCTTAATCCCTTGTCCTATACCGTTATGCGTGACAACATGAGATTTTTCCTCTTCGGTCTCCGGACTCCTGTCTTCGGCCTTCCGGGTAACATGAGATCTTTCCTCTTCGGTCTCTGGACTCCGGTCTTCGGTCTTCCGGGTAACATGAGATCTTTCCTCTCCGGTCTCCAGACTCCGGTCTTCGGTCTTTTCAATTTCCATACTCACTAGGCTTTTTTTCTTGAAAAAATAGAACATTAAGAACATAACTCCATACATCGCAGCCACGAGAAAGCTGAGCCATGAATTGGAAAGTATATTTGAAAAGAACCAGTAGGTGCTTATTACCAGGATGTTCAAAGAGGCCAGAAAAAATCCCGCTTTTTTATGGGAAAAGCCCAGGTCCAGCAAAATATGATGAGTGTGCTCCCTATCAGCAGAAAAAGGGCTGTCCCCTTTTAACAGTCGGAGAAGAATTACCCGCAGGGTATCAAAAACAGGGATAAACAGGATGCAGGCAACAAACAAAAGGCGGTTGGAGGGGCTAAAACCATCCTGAATCATGGGAAGATAAGGTGCCATCACCAGAAGTTTGATGCTCAAAAAAGCGAGTACCAAGCCTGTGATTAGAGATCCGGAATCACCCATAAAAATTTTCCGCTGTCCCCGGGAATAATTGAACCTCAAAAAAGCGCTCAAGATCCCGCCAAGGCTTACGCTGATCAAAACATAATATGGATTTTCTGAGATATAGAACACAGTGGCATAGGCCGTGCAGATCACAATCCCCACAAGAGCGGCCAGGCCGTCAATTCCATCAATTAAATTATAGGCATTGATAAGTGCTATTACCAAAAAGGCAGTCAATAAAAGGCCCAGGATCTCGGGGATTTCGTAGATTCCCAAAAAGCCATGAAGGGTGGTAAGATGCATTTCAGGTGAAAAAACAAGAAAACAGGCCGCGGCTATCTGCCCAAATAACTTTACGCGGGCAGTAGAGATCACCAGGTCGTCCTTTAAGCCAACCATAAATAAAATGGTGATCGCGCCAATCAGGTGCCCACCCACATAGTTGAGCCTAAGGCTCTGTATAAGGGCCAATACCATAATAAGTGTGATGTAAAATGCCACGCCGCCAAAGGAAGGCGTCACTGTGGAATGGGCACTTCGCCCCACTACCTCGGCCATCAGGTTTTTTTCCCTGCTCACCCACAACACCTTGGGAATAAGGTAAAAAGTCACGGCAAATGTGCCTAAAAACATGCACAACACAAACAATAAATAATAAGCGCGGAACAGCTCGAGGATCACCTCGTGATTGAGTAAGTTCATGGGGTATAAATTGAGGGATTAGTAATTAATTACCAATCGGTAGGGCGATGGGGATTCGTTAATCTGGTATTTGTTGATTCGGCCCCCCGATGCTTCGGGGCATCGGGGCGGGTTTTATGTATGCAGTTTTTTGTTTAGCGTTTAGTCTTTCGGTTTTCGGTTTGCTGTTTTCCGTTTACTGCTTACTGTTTTCGTAACTTTTAACCATAAACAAAAACAACTACTACCTTCGTAATTCTAACTTCTTTCACTCCCCCTTTGGGTCCCGAAACTTCGGGAGGGGGGCTACAAACTGCCCCAACTTGCTAAAGTTCTTATACGCCAAGACCTTTAGTGGGTTTTTAATCCCATTCGCACGTAATGCCCTCAAATCTTCCTGGGATTTAAGCTTTATATTTTTAAGGCTGCGGTTGCTCGCACCCCCAACGCGCATTTTAGTAATGACTTCCGGTAGGTATTTAAATTTTAAAGTGGGATCGCTAAAAATACGGAGCATCAAATCATAATCTGCGGCGATGTTATAATTTAGGTTGAAAAGGCCGTGTTTTTCATACACTTCTTTTTTTAGGAACAAGGTTGGATGTGCCGGCATCCAGCCTTTATTAAGAAGTTCCGGTTTAAAAGCCTCACTCTTCCAGTAGCGTATCACCTTTGAAGTATCTTCCTTATTTACGTACTGCAAATCTCCGTAAATCCCATCTACATTTTGCTCTTGGAATATGTTAGCAATTTGTGAAAGCACATCCCCGGAAGCCAGAAAATCATCTGAATGTACAAAGCCTATTACATCACCATTAGCTGCAGCTATTCCTTTGTTTAGGGCATCGTAAATACCTTTATCCTTTTCAGAAATAATTTTCAATTCCCATGGAAAAATATTTTTAATTAACTCAATAGTGTTATCAGAGGAGGCACCATCCACTACAATTAATTCCAAGTCCGTATAAATTTGAAATGAAATAGACGCTAAAGCTAAGTTGATGTTTTGCGCACTGTTATAAGTTGCGGTGATAATAGAAATTTTCATATAATCTCTTCAATAAATTTATCAGCTACAACATCCCAACTTTTAGGAAATTTAATTAATTCCTGAGTGTAATCCACCTCCCATATGTTTTGCTCCCTCAAGGCTCTAATAGCATTAAGGAAAGAGCTAACATTATTATCTTCAAAATATAGAGCCTTACTACCACACATCCATTCTGAATAACCTTGCCTTATAGTTACGATAGGGATAGATTGTACCATTGCTTCCACTAACGGGAGACCATAACTTTCTATTTTAGAAAGAAATAATAAAGCATTAAATTTACTGTAGTATTTGCTCATTTCCTCAAATGGAATTACTCCCAAGTTTTCCACAAATTCCAATTCTTGGTATTTTTTAAACTCTTCCCTATTAAGAGTTACAAAAATCTTGAAATCTACTTTTTTAGTGCCTAATTCTCTTTTTAACTTGAACAAAAACTTATGATTTTTATGAGGATATCCTGAAGAAGGATAAAAGAAAGTTATTTTTTTAAAATCCTTTTTTGAGTTTGAGGTTTGAGACGTTTTATATTTAAAGTTCGCCGGAACTGGTTGAGAAACTACTTTAATTCTATTTCTTAACTGAGGATAAGTCGCTAAAAGCTCCTTCTTTATAATATCAGTTTGAACAATAATAGTCTTTACGAAGCGTAAGTTCCTTTTAAATAAAAACCTGGTTAATTGAAATGTTAAAGAGTTTGACGAATTGGGGTTTATTATTGGAGATACTAAATTTGCCTGATGTACTAGTAAAACTTGATTATAAATTCCATATAATGGAATATCCCCTAGAACAATATAATTATAATTATTAGAAAAATAATAATTAGAAAAAACACATTCAAAGAATCTAGAAATAGACTTATTTAAATATCTTCGGAAATGATCTGTTTTTGGATTATCCACCATAAATGATTTCAAAGGACCATCACAAGGTAAATGTATCCTACTTATAACATTATCATAGTTTGAATTTAAACTTTGAATCAAAGAGGCGGAAACTTCACTAGCTCCCAAGCCAAAGATGTTAGTTGCATGTATAGCAATTTTCTTTTTTAATAACATTTTAACAATAACAAGAAATCTGGTTTGTTTTTATTTTATCGAAATCTATTTTACTAACATTGAGCCTTAGAGAATTATACAACTCCAAATCACACATTTTCAAGACTGCATTCTCTAAAGAATTAGGATCATTTAGACTAAAAATAATGCCGTTCAATCCTTCATTAAGTACTTCAGATGCGCAGCCTATTTTGTCACTTAAAATAACGGGTAAGCCATTGCTTAAAGCCTCTTCGACTACCAATCCCCATGCTTCAGATGTTGATGGCAGAATAAAAACATGGTTACGTTGGTAGTATTCAGATAAATTTTCATTTTTAATCTCGCCTAAAAATTTAATATTCCTATTTGCCATTGCTTTCAAATGAATTTCCAACGGACCAAAACCGATTATTGTAAGTTCTAATCGAGGATATTTGTTAAAACATTTAATTAATTGTTCTAGGTTTTTTTCAGGAGATAATCTACCGACATATAAAAATTTATGAACTTTATTAATAGCACTGAATTTTGGTTGTTTACCTAAATTGAAAAGCCCCACACCTTTAGTTTTTATAATATTTCCCTTAAAGTGTAATCTTTTTACCAATGAGGATTGAGCTTCACCAGAGGCATATACTTTGGAAACACAATTTAAAAATCTAATTTTAATAATACCCTTCAGGCCTGTAACAGAACTTTCCAAAATACTAGACTCTATTACTAAACTATTCTTTACTTTAGAACTAATCAATAAAGCTATCCAATATTCCAAATAATCCCATCCTCCAACAATTAATTCTTTATATTTATTACAAAGAAGGAATTTAAGAAGGAATAATTGTTTTCTAAAAGTACTATAAGAACCTAAAGAGAAATAATCGAAATCTTTATTCCCCGCATAAAAATCTTCATTGCGCTGTTTATCTTGATCCTCAAGAAAGATAACTAATAACTTTTTTTGCTTTGAAATTTCATTAAACAAATTTATTTTGTAAAATGCGGGTAAATTTGTAATATAAACTATATCATATGTTAATTTCATTTCCAAAAATAATTAATTAAAAATTCAGGAGCCTTAATACCTTAAGGCAAATCCTTAAAAGTATATTTTCATTTGGAACTATCGATCTCTTTCTTTCTACTATGGATAGTTTTGAATTAGTATCACCTAAAGAGTCTCCGTGAATAAGAAACTCAGACGTTATTATAGGTAAATATCCGAAGTTGGCATTCTTTAATTTAGCCATTCTATAGAATAGATCCAGATCTCCGCAAATTTTAAAGTTCTCAAAATCCAAACCTCCAATCTCAAAATAAATTCTTTTACTATACAAAACACTTGGTTGAAGAAAAGGAAAAAAGCCTTTAGATAAAAAATATTTCAAAAATCGAGTACTTCTCACCTCAGTTTTTACCTTACTTACTTGGTTATTAATAATGCCTTTAGAGCTTACAAAATCCGATTTTTTTTCCACCGCAAATTCATATATTTTTTTATATTCTTCAGGATAAATAAAATCATCACAATTCACCCAACAAATATAATCTCCCTCAGCAACTCTAAAGCCCATATCGATAGCTCCATACATTCCTGTGTTCTCTGTCTGTTTTACTAGGATAATTGTTTCTTCTTCGGATACAATCTTTAGTGTTCTATCTGTTGAGCCTCCATCTACCACAATATGTTCGTAGGGTATATCAAGCTTTTTTATAGAATCAATATTTTTCCTTATGAATTCTTCTCCATTATATACAGGTGTTATAATACTTATCATCTCTAAGAGTTAAATTTTAATTCTTGGTCTTTGTAAGAATTTAAAGATCTATAGTCAAATTCTTTTTTCCTTAAATAATAGAATATTGCGAAAAAAATTAATCCATATAAAGCATAATTTCCGCCTCTTATAATGACAAATAGAAATAGGTAGAAAATGGCAACGGAAATTTCATCTTGTGAATTATAATTTTTGAAAATAAAAAAGAGAAGAAAAAATATACCTAAAACCCCTAGTTCGGAAAATATCCTTATGCCTAAAGAATATGCATCTTCCATGTTAAGCCCATACAAAACATAGCCTGGTTTATATACTTTTTTATAAGATTCCGAATGAGTGCCAAGTCCAGTTCCTAATATCCTACTATTACTTTCCATACTTACATAGAGATTTGATAGGAAGGCATAAGAACTTGCATTTGTATTTTCAAAAATGGCAGGACTTAAATGAGATATACCATCTAATGTTTCGGAAAATTTGGTAGCAATATCATTTCCATTAACCTCAAATTCATATTTGTCTGGTATTGTAATAACTTTTAGGCCTATCAATAAGAATAAAATCGGGAATAGGAATAGGAAAATTTTAAATCTAAGCATTTTCCAAAGATGATGCA
>Ga0307486_1002949_pt1 | contig 11435 bp, 9 predicted proteins | sample CBIW02metaG_FD_203663 | JGI IMG/M metagenome (GOLD analysis project Ga0307486, IMG submission 203663) | Sea-ice brine microbial communities from Beaufort Sea near Barrow, Alaska, United States - CBIW 0.2 | ecosystem: Environmental > Aquatic > Marine > Coastal | place: USA: Alaska | collected... | reverse complement strand
TGATTGCCTGCTCAATGATCTGCACCAGTTCTTCGAACGGTATCTCTCGCTCGCGCTCCATCATGCGCAGCACGCTCAAGTCGATATCCATTGAGGGCCTCCGATATTCATTTAGGGGTGATAAATCGGAGCCTCACTGGCTCCGAATAGGCTAGTTTAGCCGCCTTATCCGAGCAGTGCCGCACCAACCGCATCGATGCTCGTGCTGGTGCGCTCGTTGGTCTTGCGATCCCAGACTTCTACCATTCTGTTGGCGGCATCTCGGCCAACAATTACAATCTTCGGTACTCCAAGCAGCTCAGCATCGCCGAACTTTACGCCGGGTGAAACCTTCCGCCGGTCGTCAAAGAGAACGTCAAGGCCTGCGCCCTCTAGCGAAGTAACGAGGTTCTCTGCGGTGTCGAACACCACCGCGTCCTTGCCAGCAGCAACAATGTGAACGTCAAACGGACTGATGTTCTTTGGCCACAGCAGTCCCTTACCGTCATTGGTAGTCTCGGCGATCGCAGCCATCAGGCGAGTCACACCAATGCCGTATGACCCCATCGTGACGGTGACGAGTTTGCCATTCTCATCGAGCACCTTGAGCCCGAGAACCTCGGCGTACTTGCGGCCGAGCTGAAAGACGTGACCGATTTCCATTCCGCGGGCAGTCTCTATGGGACCACTGCCATCGGGCGCGGGGTCACCCTCGCGTACGTCAGCGATCTCAACGATGCCATCAGCGACGAAATCGCGACCAGCAACGAGTCCAAGAACATGCTTCTCCGGGATGTTGGCCCCTGTGATCCACTGAGTGCCGTCAACAACGCGCGGGTCGAGTACGAACCGCACAGAAGTTGCAGACTTCTCACCGAGCACGGCGCCGTCAGGCGACCAGGGACCGATGTAGCCCTTCACAAAACCAGGGTTGCCGTCGAGTTTGGCTAGTTCGGCGAAATCTTTCTCCGTCGCCGCTTCGACTTCGGCCGGAGCGAAGGAAACTTCGGCACGCTTGAGGTCAACATCGCGGTCGCCGGGCAGTCCAACGACGACAAGTTCTCGTGAGCCGTCGATCGACTTGAGCGCAAGAACCACGTTCTTGAGGGTGTCTGCCGCGGTCCACGGACGGTCAGCGCGAGGTTGCTGCTCGTTGGCGAGCGCGACAAGAGTCTCGATCGTCGGAGTGTTTGGCGAATCAAAGATCAACGGTTCTGGCAGTCCATCAAACGGGAGCGCCTCGGGCGGGTTTGTGCGGTAGGCCTCAACATTTGCCGCGTAGCCGCCTGCGGTGCGAACGAACGTGTCTTCGCCGACGGGTGTTGGGTGCAGGAACTCTTCGCTCTTCGAGCCACCCATCGCGCCAGCATCCGCCGAAACGATGACGTACTCAAGGCCCAAACGATTGAAAATACGCTCGTAAGCGTCGCGGTGCTGCTGGTACGAAAGGTCGAGCCCAGCATCCGTGTAATCGAAGGAGTAGCTGTCTTTCATTGAGAATTCGCGACCGCGCAGTAGTCCTGCACGAGGGCGAGCTTCGTCGCGGTACTTGTCTTGGATTTGGTAGAGCGACAACGGCAAGTCTTTGTAGCTCGAGTACAGGTCTTTCACGAGCAGCGTGAAGACTTCTTCGTGCGTTGGCGCCAACAGGTAGTCGGCATCTTTGCGGTCCTTGAGACGGAAAATCCCGTCACCGTACTCGGCCCAACGACCAGTCAGCTCGTATGGTTCACGCGGCAGCAATGCCGGAAAGTGAACCTCTTGCGCACCGAAGGATTCGAGTTCGTCTCGGATGATCGCCTCAATCTTGCGGCGAACCTTGAGGCCGAGCGGCAACCACGCGAAAACGCCAGGAGCCTGGCGGCGGATGTAGCCGGCGCGCACGAGCAAACGGTGGCTGGCTACCTCGGCATCGACGGGATCTTCGCGAAGCGTGCGGACAAAGAGTTGAGAGAGACGTGTAGACACGCCTCAATGTTAGTGCGGCTACGGGGTGAGTACTTGCGGGCTGCCGATCTCGCCGGCAGGCATCTCCGCAGCGATGCGGTTCGCCTCTTCGATCAGGGTCGCAACGATCTCTGATTCTGGCACCGTCTTGATGACTTCACCCTTCACGAAGATCTGGCCCTTGCCGTTGCCACTGGCAACTCCGAGGTCGGCTTCACGAGCCTCGCCCGGACCATTCACGACACAGCCCATGACGGCAACGCGCAGCGGAACTGTCATGCCTTCAAGACCTTCGGTCACGTCGTTGGCAAGTTTGTAGACGTCAACCTGTGCACGACCGCAGCTGGGGCACGACACGATCTCAAGCTTGCGCTCGCGCAGGTTCAGCGACTGCAGAATCTGCAGACCGACCTTGATTTCTTGCACTGGAGGCGCGGAGAGTGAGACACGAATCGTGTCGCCGATGCCCTCAGAGAGCAGAATGCCGAAGGCCGTCGCGCTCTTGATCGTTCCTTGAAACTCGGGGCCGGCTTCGGTAACGCCCAAGTGCAGCGGCCAGTCACCGCGCTCAGCGAGCATGCGGTACGCCTTCACCATGACGATGGGGTCGTTGTGCTTGACAGAAATCTTGAAATCGTGGAAGTCGTGCTCTTCGAAGAGGCTGGCCTCCCAAACGGCGCTCTCAACGAGTGCCTCTGCCGTTGCCTTGCCGTACTTTTGAAGGAGGCTTGGCTCGAGCGAACCAGCGTTGACACCGATCCGCAAGCTCACACCAGCGTCTTTTGCCGCCTTGGCGATATCGCCAACCTTGTCGTCAAACTTTCGGATGTTTCCGGGGTTTACGCGCACAGCGCCCACCCCAGCATCAATCGCCGAAAAGACATAGCGAGGCTGAAAGTGGATGTCGGCAATAACCGGAATCTGGCTCTTCTTCGCGATGATGTGCAAGACATCCGCGTCATCCTGGTGCGGAACCGCAACCCGAACAATGTCACAGCCAGACGCCGTCAGCTCTGCGATCTGCTGAAGAGTTCCATCGATGTTCGTTGTCTGCGTTGTCGTCATCGACTGCACGCTGACCTGCGAGTCGCTGCCGACTCCTATGGAGCCGACCTTGATCTGCCTGGTCTTGCGACGGGGAGCGAGGACTTCGGGAACTTTAGGCATTCCGAGATTGATTGCTGGCACGATTCCAGTCTAGAGCCGACTCCTGAGCAACACCGGAATGCTAGCGCGCGGCGAGATGTGCAGCCAGTGCCGCAACGAACTCTGCCGGGCGTTCGAGATGCGCCGAGTGTCCGCAGTTGTCCCACGCAAGCTCGGTGTATTCGCCGCCGTGTGCCGCATACTCGTCGAAAACCGCGCGGGTCTGCTCGATCATCGGTTGCGGCGGTGCAACCTCAGCACCCGGCCAACCCGGAATTACCCCCAGTTGGCCCAAGAAATTGAGATCGAATCCTGATGCGTCCGACACGATGGCGTCATTGAGTCCGCGCACCCACAGCACGCGTGGTTTGTTCGGCAATTCGGTGATCCCGCTCACGTTGAAGTGGTTGGGCGTCATGGTGTTGAGCACACCGCGACCGCCAGGACCGAAGCCGGGCCACGCATCCACTGCAACAGAATCCCCGGGATAGTTGTCTTTGCCGGTCGCGGTCGTCAGCATCGACTCAACCCACAGGTCCTCGTGCTCGGTGTGTGCGGTCGCATCAGCAACATAGGCGGTGCGGAACACCATACGAGCGGATGTCGGAGAGTCATCGCCCGTGTCACCAGCATCCAACTGGGCAACGAAGTCGGGGTTCGCTCCCCCGCCACCGGTGCCGGGGCACTCTGGAGCGAGCAGTTCGCCATTCGCGCCCTTTGTTCCGCCGAAACCGTACGGCGAGACGGGCGAAACGAATGTGACGGTATCGACGCGCTCGGCATGGTCGAGCATGAACTGCATGACGACGCCTCCGCCCATGCTCCAGCCGACGAAACTCGCGCGGTCAATTCCGAGCGAGTCGAGCACCGAAGCGATGTCGTCAGAGAAATCCCGAACGCCACGCGTAGCATCCACCGGCAGCGTTTCGCTGTCACCAAAGCCACGCAGGTCGATGGCGAGGGCGCGCACATCGCTATCGAGGCTCAGCATCGTCGGCTGCCAGAACAGCGAAGACGAGACATTTCCGTGCACAAATACCACCGTCGACGCGGCCGCAACTGTCGGGCGTTCGAGAACGGATGCGACGAGTCGCGGGGTCGTGACGCTGTGCTGAACGATGCCGTCGAAAGGGTAGCCATGGGGTGTCCTTTAGTCGGTGAAACTATGGGGTGATGAGCTCTACGGTGAGTTCTGGCTCGGTTGCTGCGCGCACCGTCGCCTCGTCAACGCCCGGCGCGAGTTCGCGCAATATAAGCCCGCGATCGGTAACGTCAATCACGGCAAGGTCGGTGATGATGCGGTGAACGACGCCACGGCCGGTGAGTGGCAACGAACATTCGTTCACAATCTTGGGGCTCCCGTCTTTAGCGACGTGCTCCATGAGCACGATGACTCTGGCTGCGCCGTGTACGAGATCCATTGCGCCGCCTGGACCCTTGACCATCTTTCCTGGAATCATCCAGTTGGCGAGATCGCCGGCGACGGAGACTTGCATGGCGCCAAGAATTGCCGCGTCGATCTTGCCGCCGCGAATCATCCCGAAGCTCATTGCGGAGTCGAAGAAAGCCGTTCCCGGCAGCGTCGTCACCGTCTCTTTACCCGCATTGATCAGGTCGGGATCGACATTTGCCTCCGTGGGGTACGGCCCAACACCGAGGATGCCGTTCTCCGATTGCAATACGACAGTGCGGCCCTCTGGCACATAGTTCGGCACGAGCGTAGGAAGCCCAATACCGAGATTCACGTACGAGCCATCGGCCAATTCAAGCGCGGCACGAGCCGCCATCTCTTCGCGGGTCAAAGCCATTACGCCACCTCTTTCTGCACCGTACGACGTTCGATTCTCTTCTCGACATCGGAACCGACCTCGATCACTCGCGTGACGTACACGCCGGGCAAGTGCACGGCATCCGGCTCTATCTCGCCCGGTTCGACCAGTTCTTCAACCTGAGCAATACAGATGCGGCCAGCCATCGCGGCGAGCGGCGAGAAGTTGCGGGCCGACTTGGCGAACACGAGGTTGCCGTGCCGATCACCCTTCAGGGCATGAACGAGGGAGAAGTCAGTGGTGATCGACTCTTCGAGCACAAACTCCTTAGCGGTGCCGTTCACGTCAAAGGAGCGAACTTCCTTTTGGGGAGAGGCAATAGCAATGCCACCCGAGCCGTCGTAGCGCCGAGGTAGTCCCCCCTCAGCCACTTGTGTACCAACACCGGTCTGGGTAAAGAACGCCGCAACTCCGGAACCACCGGCACGAAGCTTTTCGGCAAGAGTGCCCTGCGGCGTCAGCTCAACCTCGAGCTCGCCAGTCAAGAACTGGCGTTCAAACTCTTTGTTCTCGCCAACATACGACGATGTCATCTTGCGGATGCGGCGAGCGCCGAGAAGCACGCCAAGGCCCCAGTCATCGACGCCGCAGTTGTTGCTCACGATGCTCAGATCGTCAGAACCCAACTCAAGCAGCGCTTGGATGAGGACCATCGGGTTGCCGCAGAGGCCGAAGCCTCCAACGGCAAGGGATGCCCCGTTCGGAATATCGGCGACGGCTTCCGCCGCCGACCCCACTGTCTTGTCGATACTCACGCTCGGACCTCCCACAGATGATCCACTAATAGTTCGCCCATGACACCCGCAATCGAGCCTGCACCGCGCGGAGTTGGGTTAATTGTGTAGTGATTGACACCGAGCGCGTCGTGGAACTTTACAGGAGCAAGCTCTGACAGCCGATGGTTGTGCTGTTCCGGAGAATACAACGCGGGCGCCCGATTAAGAAGGCCCCACGGCGCTGCGGTAGCCCAAGCCGAGTGGAAAAAATGTGATCTCACCCTAAGTCGCGGTTCAGGTCTCAGGTCTCAGGTAACCTATGGTTGCTCGATCACGCTGTCAACAACGGCGCACAAACAAAGGAGTTTGCACAGTGACTAATACCCCAGCACCCAACGATGTAGTAATCCTTTCCGCAACACGCACCCCACAAGGGAAACTGCGCGGACAACTCGCATCACTCACCGCCGTACAGCTCGGCGCTGTCGCCCTCAGCGCGGCAGTTGAACGCTCCGGCGTGAACGTTGATGCCATCGATCAGGTGATTTTTGGCCAAGTAATTCAGGCTGGTGCTGGCCAAAACCCCGCGCGACAGAGCGCCATCGCAGCAGGCATCGGTTGGAAGACCCCGGCCGTCACGATTAACAAAGTCTGCCTTTCTGGGCTGGCCGCCATTGTGGATGCTGCGCGCCTCATCCGACTCGGAGAAGCCAACGTCATCGCTGCCGGCGGTCAAGAATCAATGACTAATGCACCCCACGTGCTTCCCGGATCACGCATGGGCTGGGCCTACGGCACGGTCTCAGCGCTCGACACCGCCGCCCACGATGCCCTGACGGACGCCTTCGACGCTGAGTCGATGGGGGCAAGCACTGAGCGCCACAACGGTCGCCTCAACATCGGTCGCACCGAGCAGGATGAGATTGCTGCAGCCTCGCACCAGCGTGCTGCCGCCGCCATCGAGGCCGGAATTTTTGCTGACGAGATCGCGCCGGTAACGATCCCGCAGCGCAAGGGCGACGACCTCGTTCTCGATACGGATGAGGGCGTCCGCGCCAACACGACCGTCGAGACCCTCGCAGCCCTGCGCCCGACATTCGATCCCGCCGGGACCATCACCGCAGGAAATTCCTCGCCGCTGAGCGACGGGGCCTCCGCAGTCATTCTGGCGAGCCGCGCCTGGGCTGAAGAACACAATCTCACCTGGCTCGCAGTACTCGACCGTTCCGGTCATGTGGCTGGTCCAGACAACTCACTCCACTCACAACCCGCACGGGCCATCGCTGCAGCGCTCGAGAACGCCGGTTGGACGGCTGACGACCTCGACTTCGCAGAAATCAACGAAGCATTTGCTGCGGTGAGCCTGCGTTCAACAGCCGAACTCGGACTGAGCCACGACATCGTAAATATTCACGGTGGAGCAATCGCTATCGGACACCCCGTCGGAGCATCCGGCGCCAGACTTGTTGTGCATGCTGCACACGAACTGGCACGACGTGGTTCAGGCCGCGCGGCAGTCGCCCTGTGCGGCGGCGGCGGACAGGGTGACGCGCTGCTTCTGACTCGCTAGAAGAACGAAATCGGCTTCACGATGTCCGCGTAAATGAGCAACGCGCTCATTGACCCGAGCAGTACAACCACGACCAGGGTTAGCGGGATGATTTTCGCAGTGTCCACCGGACCCGGATCTGGTTTGCCGAACAACTTAGCGAAGAAGCGTCGAATTCCCTCATACAGCGCACCAGCAACGTGACCGCCGTCGAGGGGCATGAGGGGCACAAGGTTGAAGACAAACAGTGCAACGTTGAGCGAGCCAATGAGCCCGATCAGCGACGCAACACGTTCGGCAACGGGAGACGTGTCGAGACTGGAAATTTCTCCAGCAATTCGGCCGACGCCAACGACACTGATCGGTCCATTGGGATCGCGTTCATCAGGGCCAAACGCTGCATTAGCGACGTCGATCATGCGCTGCGGAAGATTCAGGATGACGTTGGCAACAGCCACAACGTTGTCACCAACAGCGGGGAGAACAGCCGTCGCCGGCTGCCGCACTGTCGCGATGGCGGAGCCGATTCCCAAGAAACCGTACTCCTCAGTCTGGGGCTCGCCATCCGCATTTTCTACAATCTGACCGCGGTCGTTATAGACGTAGCGCTCCGTGAGCAGCGGCTCAGCAACGAGTGAGATTTGGGCTCCGTCGCGTTCAACCACAACCGCCAGTTCGTCCCCGACAGCAGCTCGAATGTACTCGGTAGCGTCCGCCCACGTCTCTATCTGGTTGCCATCCATCGAAACCAATTGGTCTCCCGGAAGCAATCCTGCCGCGAACCCTGGCGCTGCCGGGTCAGAACTCTCACACTCCTGCCGTTCTGACGTCGCCGGAAGTACACACTCCGAGACACTGCTAATCGTTGTTGTGGTTTGCGCAACACCAAAACCCATGAAAAGAATCGCGAACAGCACGACCGCGATGAGCAGGTTCATGACGGGGCCACCGAGCATGATGATGACCCGCTTAAACACTGGTAGACGATAGAACGCCCGTGACTCATCAACATCAACCAATGTGTCAGCGCTCGCGGTGCGAGCATCCTGAACCAACGACTGGAAAATTCCGGTCGTTGCGGTGCGGCCGTTGTCGTTCGCTTTACCTGGGGGGTACATGCCCGCCATCGCAATATAGCCGCCGAGGGGAATCGCTTTGACTCCATATTCCGTCTCACCACGCTTGCGGGAGAACAGTGTCGGACCAAAGCCGATCATGTACTGGCTCACGCGCACCCTAAAGAGCTTCGCCGGTACCAAGTGCCCTATTTCGTGCAGGCCGATCGAGACGGCAAGCCCGACGACGACAACCAAGATGCCAAGAATGTACAAGACCACGTTTTCCACTCGCTAAGGATAGCCACGAGTGCCGACGCTGACCTGTGCCGGGGCTGTGGAGTGCCAACAATTACCCCGCATTGGGGGTTTCTGAGCCCGTCGATGGGCTCACCGCCGCGTCACTATGACCGCGCAGCAACCACCGAATCCGCTTCACGGCGAGCCCACAATTCGGCTTCGACGAGCGCATCGAGGCTCAGCTCGGTGGCGTCATGACTCTCAACAACCCGTTCGACGACATCCAAAATATCGAGGTAGCCGATGGTGCCAGCATGAAAAGCGAGCACCGCCTGTTCGTTTGCCGCGTTGAACACAGCCGGGAACGTGAGACCGGCGACGCCAACAGCCTTCGCCATGTCAACAGCGGGAAACACTTGGTTGTCGAGGGGTTCGAAGTTCCAGGTGCTTGCGGTCGACCAATCGAGCGGTGCGCCAACACCGGAAACACGGTGCGGCCAATCCAGCCCAAGCGAAATCGGCAACCGCATGTCGGGTGGGCTTGCCTGAGCAAGTGTCGACCCATCCACAAACTCCACCATCGAGTGAACAATCGACTGCGGATGAACCGTGACCGCGATGCGGTCATAAGGCACATCGAAAAGCAAGTGGGCTTCGATAACCTCAAGACCCTTATTCACCAGAGTCGAGGAGTTCGTGGTGACGACGAGCCCCATGTCCCACGTCGGATGAGCAAGAGCTTCTTGCGGAGTCACATTGCGCAGCGACTCCCGCGTGCGACCACGGAAGGGACCACCGGATGCCGTCAGCACAAGTCGACGGACCTCAAAGTGCTCGCCTGAACGCAGCGCCTGCGCGATCGCAGAGTGCTCGGAATCCACGGGAACGATCTGGCCAGGCTTGGCTCGAGACATCACCAGATCGCCACCGACGATCAGGCTTTCTTTGTTGGCCAAAGCCAGCACCGCACCCGAATCGAGTGCCGCGAGTGTTGGCCCGAGACCGACCGACCCGGTAATGCCGTTGACTACAACATCGGCAGGGACATCCCGAACCAACTGGGCTGCCTGCTCGGCACCAAACGCGATGTGCTCGACGCCGAACCGCGCAGCCTGCTCTTCAACAAGCGCGCGATTCGACCCAGCGGCAAGGCCCACGACCTCGAAACGGTCGCGATTAGCGTCGACAACTTCGAGAGTCTGCGTGCCGATCGAGCCTGTCGAGCCGAGCAGAATTATCTTGCGCATTCCGCTACCTTAGCGACCCAGCACGGCTGTGCGCGATCAACGAGCGCGAGCTAGCCAAGGCCGAGAATATCGACAACAAACACGAGGGTGTCTGTGCCACTAATCCCTGCGTTCTCCTGGCCTGCCTCGCCATAGCCTTCGCTCGGTGGAAGCACTGCGATGATCTGTGAGCCAACCTTCTGGCCCTCAAGCGCAGTCTTGAAACCAGGAACGACCTGTCCGGTGTTGAAAGTTGACGGGGTGCCGCGAGCCCAGCTCTCGTCAAAGATTTCGCCGGTCGTCCAGTTCATGCCCACATAGTGAACAACGACATCCGAATTCTCTTCAACCGTCGCACCGTCGCCCTGCTTGAGCACTGCGACTTCAAGTTCCGCGGGCGGATCAGTCGACGGAATTGTGATCGTCGGTCGACCGTCGTCATCAAGTTCTACCGTTGGCAAGCCATCAACCGCAGGCTGATCTTCGCCGTCAGCACGGGGAAGCGCCGGGTCAGCGGGGGCATCAACCGAAACTACGTCAATAACGAACACGATGTCGTCATCGGCGGCAACACCAAGCTGCTCACGAGCAGTAGCATCGGCAAAGGACTCCTCAGGCGGAACAACTCCGACTACACGCGAACCAGCAGTTGAGCACTGGAGCGTCTTGACTAAGCCGACAGGGAGCAGCTCGACATCAACGGGAAACGGCGCAATGCCCGCCTCTTCGTACGTCGTTGACGTCGAAAGTTCCTCACCCGTGGCACCACTGTACAGCGTGAAGTACACGTTAGCCTTTGCTCGTTCGACCGCAACCTGGTCGCCGTCGCCCTTGATCGCGACCGAACGTTCGGTCTCAGTGACGTAAGTCGGGAAGTCAATCTTCACTGTCGGCTTGCTAGCGAAGTCGCCGCTGACCTCAACAGCGTTCGACGCAGCGCCTGAGGCCGTTGCCGTGCAATCACCCGACTTCCCTGCCGTCGTCGAGCCGGCTGGCGAACATGCGGCAAGAGTTACCGCAACGCCGAGGGTCAGAACTAACGGGATCGCTTTACGCACAGGAACCTTTCACAACAACAAGAACAGGAAGCATCAATCCTCCCGCACCCTTGCTGAACGTAGCGTGTGGAATCGCCGACGAGGCTGCGAAAGCACAGTCAGCAGATCCGCGGGATGTTCACGCCTAGACTTCCTGCACAATCCTCGGCTGATGAAGCACGGGAAAGTTTACGGATGACGCAATGAAACACTTCTTGCTTGCTTCAGCGTGGGCATCCATGGCTTCCTCAACGCTGCCGGCGGCAATCGTCACTACCGGACGTAGCGTCACCGAAGTGAAATGGCCGCCACCGTTGTCGGTCTGCTTCATCGTTCCCGATACTTCGTCGTGATAGGCCGTGACCACAATTCCGCGCTGGACAGCTACGTGTAGGTAGCTCAACATGTGGCACTGGCTCAGGGCCGCGATCAGCAGCTCTTCGGGGTTCCACCGGTCGGCAGAACCATGGAACACGCGAGCGCTCGAGCCATCGATGGAGTGTTTTCCTACCGCGGTGATCTCATTGTGGCGAGAGTAACCCCGATACTCACGTGTGCCTTCTCCGAGGTTTCCCGACCATTCGAGTCGCACTTCAAAGTTGTGGTCGATGTTCATCAAAATCTCCCTCACCAGCATCCAGTTCACCAGCAACGACCGCAATTCACGCAACCGCCATGTTTTCGCCAGTCCACCGTAGCGCTCAAATCTGG
>Ga0307486_1002948_pt1 | contig 11437 bp, 9 predicted proteins | sample CBIW02metaG_FD_203663 | JGI IMG/M metagenome (GOLD analysis project Ga0307486, IMG submission 203663) | Sea-ice brine microbial communities from Beaufort Sea near Barrow, Alaska, United States - CBIW 0.2 | ecosystem: Environmental > Aquatic > Marine > Coastal | place: USA: Alaska | collected... | reverse complement strand
TTCGGTGCGCATCGCGTACGAAACGATCGGCACCCTCAACAACGATGCCTCGAACGCGATTCTCATAGCGCACGCGCTCACCGGAGACAGCCACGTTGCCGGCAGCCCAGGCGACGGTCATTCCACCGCTGGATGGTGGAACGACATTGTGGGTCCAGGCAAAGCTATCGACACCGACCGCTGGTTTGTCGTCACCCCCAATATTTTGGGTGGATGTCAGGGCAGCACCGGCCCGGCATCTCACGCCCCCGATGGCGCCGAGTTCGGCGCGCGCTTCCCCTTTGTCACGATTCGCGATCAGGTGACCGCGCAAGTAGCGCTGAGCGATGCTCTCGGCATCAACCGTTGGGCGGCCGTCATCGGTGGTTCTATGGGCGGGATGCACGCGCTCGAGTGGGCTGTCGGGCATCCGGAGCGTTTAGAAAAGGTTGCAGTCTTGGCGGCACCGCCCGTCTCGACCGCAGATCAGATCGCACACAATTCTGTGCAGGTGGAGTCGATCCGTACCGACCCAGCTTTTGCTGATGGCACATACTACGATGCTGCCGACGGTGACGGTCCCCATCGTGGGCTCGCGCTGGCGAGACGCCTCGCGCTCATTAACTACCGCTCGTCTGATGAATTGAATGGTCGTTTTGCACGCACTTGGCAGAGTGAGGTCAGCCCGTGGGGGCGTGGGGGTCGCTACGCCGTCGAAAGCTATCTCGATTTTCATGGCAATAAGTTTGCCCGCCGTTTCGACGCAAACAGCTACATCACGCTCGTTGAGGCAATGAGCTCTCACGATGTTGCGCGCGGTCGCGGCACCCTCGAGCAGGCCCTTGGCAGAGCAACGATGCCAGCGCTCGTACTCGGCATCGACAGCGACAGACTGTTCCCCGTTTCCGGACAGGAGATCATCGCCAATAACCTGCCGGGCAATCTCGATGGAACGCTGCCGCACGTTATCAATTCCCCGTTTGGACACGACGGATTCCTGATCGAATCTGAGCTCGTAAGCGCGCAATTAGGTCGACTTCTCAACCTTTAGGGCCACTGAGAATCCCACGGTGGTGCGCGTGTTGGCAGGCAATTGCCGAATCCTCATGACAAAAGACGGTGCGCCACCCCCGTCGGAGGGGTGAGATGTGCAAACATTGCCCCAAATGGACCTCATCGCTAAAGAACGGGATCGCCTACTGCAGCGCACAGCGCGAGTGGCGAGCCTTAGCTTTCTGGCCGTATCCGTCATCTGCCTTAGCATTCCGGGTGCCGTCCAAACGTTCACGTTCCTGCTGTGTATTCCGTTGTACCTGATCATGGCGGTGTTCCAATTTCAGGTTGGCAGCAACCGCTCGCTCGGATGGGTGGTCCCCTCATTTTTTGCGGGAATTGGCGTGATTTTGTTGATCGCAAACACCCCGGGAGGTCCAACCCAGGCCGGGCTCTCTGCGGCAGCCCAGCTGTCCTCAGCCTCACTGGCCTGTCTCGCGATCGTGCTCACGACCACTCTGACGAGACGGCTAACCCTGCTCGCCAGCTTTGTGGCGGTTGCCGGCACCACAGTATTTGCGCTTCAACCGTTTCAAAGCCCCATCCGCACTCTTGCCCTACTCGCCTTTGGCTGGATCCTGTCCGCACTGATCGGGTTCTGGATTAGCTCCGGTGTCCCGCAGGCGGTTCGACGTATCGCAAGCATCGGTCGCGCACACCGGGCAGAGCGTCAAGCTAGCGAGACTGAAGCGCAACGCCGTCAGGGCGCCCGCCTACTTCACGACACCGTCTTAGCGACCCTCACCCTGCTTGCTCACTCTGGAGTGGGGGTTTCCGCCGATGCTATGCGCCAACAGTCGGGCGATGACGCGCGACTGCTGCGACAGTTGCGTCTTGGCGCTACCCCCAATCCGCAGGCTTCCGGAGATTACAACTTGAGCGCTCCGGTGAGCGAGACGGTACTCGGCACCACTCTCGAGTCGGTCAAACAACGGTTTGGCCGAATGGGCCTTGAAGTGAGTTGGCACGGCACTGGGCAAGTTCTCTTGCCGAGTGATGTCCTCGATGCGTTTTTGCTGGCTCTCGCCGAGTGTCTAGAGAATGTCCGCCGCCATTCTGGCGTAACGGACGCACACGTCACCATCACAGAAGACGACACGACAGTGCGTGCGATGATCACGGATTCCGGTGTGGGCTTCGTGCTGGACGACGTTGATTCAGCGAGTCTCGGATTCAAGGAGTCGGTTGTTGCCCGGCTCAAGGAAGTGGGCGGCCAGGCTCGGTTGTTCTCAACGCCAGGATCCGGCACGACGGTTGTCTTGGAGGTTCCGCGGTGACGTACGCTCCCCCAGAAGAAAATACTCTCGGCGTTATTCTCGGCGGTAGACCGCGCCACGCCAAGAGCGCGGCCGTACGAAGGCTCGCCGGTGATGACACTCCTCGGCTGACGGGCCTTGGCACGGGATTTGTCGGCATCGGCGCTGCCATCATCGTCAGCCTTCGCGCCATTTACGGACTTGTGTGGTTGGTTGTCCAGTGGGATCAGTATCCGAATCCGATGCTCGCCGCCATTGCGTGGATAGTGCTGATCGCTGTAATTGTGGGCACTACTACCTCGGTTCACCTGATCAGTGGCAAGCTTCCGCACTGGATGTTCGCCCTGTTCCTTGTCGGCCTTGCCACAGTTGTTGCGCTTGACCTCTATGCCGTATGGCCGCTTCACGACATCGGCAGGTATGCAACGTCCGCAATCGCTGCTGGCATGACGCTGCTTCTTATCCTCACCGTGCGCCGCGGTTCAGACATCATCGTCGCGGTTTCCGTCATCGGCATCGCACTCGTCATCGCAATTGTCGTCAATGTGCCCTTTGCTCTCGACAATCTGGCGCCACAGATCACGGCCGTCGCATTCGCCGTGCTCCCTACCGTTATCGGACTCGCACTCATCAGCAACTTCCGCCGGCTCGTGCAGGTCGAACTCGATCGTGTACTCGTGCAGAGCACTCTTACCGCACCCCGATTCGCGGTTGGCATGATGGCATCCGAAGAGCTTGCACGCCTTGACCTCGCGGCAGAAAAACTGCTCGACTCAGTGGCAAACGGATCAACTAAGCTTCCGCTCGCCCCCAAAATCGCTTCCACGGCAGCGTCACTTGCCACCGAACTGCGGCTCCATCTCATTGAGGGTCGGCGCGAGACATGGCTATATCACGCCATTACAGAGTCTGATTTGCTGGGCAAATCGGTCACACTCACTGACAAAGGAAGCCTTGCTGGGCTTCTTGATCCTGTACAACGTGATGGACTGTTGTCTACCGCGTGGCTATTTGTGACGGACACCACCAAGCGCGGCGCCAAAAACTCGGTGCACATTACGATCGCTCCATCAACAACCGCAATTGCCCCTGGCTACGAAGACAAAGTGGCGATCGGAATCACAATCACCTCTCTCGGCGTGATCCGAAACCGGATCGATGCCTCCACGTGGGAAGCAGTAGCAAAAGTCGGAACCTACACTGATTCCACGCAAGACTCGAGCGTGCGACTCGACATCGAATGCCTAGTCGATAACCCCGCAGACCAATAAATTCGCATAATAAGACGACCAACCAAGAGGAATTCATCGTGAATGAACCAACAAAGCGCATCCGACTCGCAATCGTTGACGATCACCGAATGTTGCTCGGCGCTCTCACGGAGTGGATCCGAAAGGCCGCCGCCGATATCGACATGGTTGTTGCCGTGCCAACATGGCCCGAACTCACGATCCACCCCGAGTTCCCTGTTGACGTCGTCCTGCTCGACCTTGACCTCAAAGACAACATCCCGGTTTCGCTCAAAATTAACACGCTTAAATCGATGAACGTGCGTGTGGTACTCATGAGCACATACTCGGAGCCGAACGTGGTTCGTGAAGCGCTCGCTGCTGGCGCCCTCGGCTACCTCGTCAAGAGTGAAGATGCCGACATGATCGTCGAAGCGATTCGTGCAGCGTCAAAAGGTGAGTCGTTCATTTCGGCCGAACTCGACCTTGCACTCAATGCCGACGAAGTCGGCGGAGCCCCCAAGCTCAGCGCACAAGAACGTCGCGTCATGGCCCTCTACGGTGGCGGCGAGCCCGTCAAGTCTGTCGCGTACCAGCTCAGCATCTCTGAGGAGACGGCGAAGAGTTACCTCAAGCGAATTCGCGAAAAGTACCGCGTTGCTGGCTTCGACGTTGGAACCAAGGTCGCGCTGCGCAAGCGTGCTCTCGAGGACGGCATCCTCATCGAAACTGACACGATGCACCACCTGTAGGCACCGCCGCTGCGCTTGATTGGCTGCTAGCTTTCGGAGCGGATGATCGCTTCTTCTAGCCGTTCGACCTTGCCTGACATCTCGCCAGTGTGGCCAGGGCGGATGTCGGCCTTCAGCACGAGCGAAACTCGCGACCCGAAGGCGCCAACCGCTTCGGTCGCCGCTTTCACGACGGCGAAAACTTCATCCCAGTCGCCCTCGATCGTGGTGAACATTGAGTCTGTCTGATTCGGCAGTCCAGAGTCTCTGACCACCTTGACGGCGGCAGCCACCGCGTTGTGCACCGAATCTGTTCCGTCGGGGCCACCACTGGGTGCTACCGAGAATGCGACGATCATGCTGACTCCTTTGAGTTGAGGTGTTCGGGGTGTGGACGCGGCGCGAGCCTAGCGAGCCCCACAATCGCCAACACTAACAAGACGAAGAGCAGCAGATTCCTCGCGGTCAGCACGACAATCAAGGCGGGATCCGCCGACAGAAGCAGGTGGTAAAGGTAGGGGTACACCAACTGAGTGAGAGCTGCGACAACAATCGCTAGCACTGCAGGAGCCCGAAAATGCGGCGCGCCCTGATCGCCGCGCATCATCAATCCGAGCACGATCGGCACCGCTAGCCATGAAACAAACTGGGGCGAGCCCACCTTGTTGACGACGATGAGCGCCACAACGAGCGCGAGACTCAGCATCGGCAACACACTCGCCGGCGTCGCTCCTGCACGGACCGCCCTAACGCCGAGGAAGGCGATCAGAACGACGACGATGGCAAGCAGCGGTGTCATTAGCGTGGCCGCGACGTCAACCCCGGAGCCGGCGATCTGAAACGTCAAAATGTTGGTGTCGTAGTAGATGAAGGTGTCCGGCACGCCCGCGACAACTTGCCATAACCACACCGCTGCGATCGGCGACTCAATTTGGACGCCGCGATCTGCCTGCTCCGTGATAAAACTAAAAACATTCGATTCGGCACCCGCGAGCAGTGCGAACACCACCACCGTCGCGCTCGTTGCGGCCGCCGCAATCGCAACTCGCCATCGTGCACGCACGGTAATGAACGCCGCGAGCACGAGCGCCGCTGGCCACACCTTGATCCAGGTTGCGCATGCCAACACGATTCCTGCTGTCCGAGGGTGAGTTCGCAGTAGCCGCACGCCGATGATCGCAAGGGCAACAGTTACGGCGTCGACCCTGGCCAACGCGATGGGACCAAGAGCGAGCAGGAACCCGGCCCACCACCAACCGGCGATCAGTCCGCCGCGCGAGCGCCCCCATCCGGTCAGAAAGCCCAGAGCGACCACGTTGACCAGCATCACCATCACGAGCCAGGCCATCGCAATATGTTGGAGGCCAAAAGTCACTGACGCCAGAATCGGCACGAGAGCCAGCAGCGGGTACACCCACGGTGTGTCAACACCAACGACGACACCGGACGCGTAGGCCTGCTCGGCCCAGCGAGCGTAAACGATAGTAACGTCACCAAGCGGGAGGCCGACAGCGGAGAGATTGAGCACACCAAGCACGAGGTGCACGGCAATAAATGTCAGCCAGAGCGCACGAGCGCTGGCCGCGAGTTTCTTCACCACACCGGCTCAGCAACCGGTGTGGTGCCATCGAGGATTTCGGCAATCACTGCCGGCACATGTGCGCACAGGTCGAGAACCGTTAGCGGTCCTCCGGCGCTCGCCCGCTTGGCCGCTGCACCGTGAATGAAGGCTGCAGTGGCGGTAATTCCAACGAGAAGGCTCGGCTCAGCCAGCACTTCCTCGCTGTGAGTCGCGACGAGCGAACCGAGTATGCCGCCAAGGGCATCTCCCGCGCCCGCAGTAGCCAGCCACGCTGGTGCGGCGTTCACAGAAACTGTAGTGACGCCGTCGGTCACATAGCTCGTGTGCCCCTTGACGAGCACGGTGACCCCGAAACGCTGTGCTGCCTCAATAGCCCACTTGCGAGGCTCCGCAGCGATGCTGTCGACGGGCTCATCCAGAAGTCGACCAAGTTCACGAAAGTGTGGGGTGACTACGGTCGGGCTAGACGTGCGCAATGCCACATCGAGTGCTCCGCCGTCGAGAACGAACGGTACGGACTGAGTAAGCGCATCGGCGATGAGCGCTGCAGCAGCATCCTCTCGGTCCTGGTGGTCCATGCCGGAACCGATAAGCCACGCCTGCACTCGTCCTGCGGTCATCACCGCTTCTGGCCGACGCTGCAAGATCAGATCTTGAGCGCGCTCAGACCCCAGATATCGCACCATGCCGACACCCGTCCTCAGCGCCGCTTCAACACCCAGGACTGCCGCGCCAGGATACTGAGCGGAACCGGTGATCACGCCGAGAACACCGCGACTGTACTTATCGTCCTCACGGCGTGGAACTGCGATGTGACGTGCCACATCTGCAGCACTCCAGCTCGCTTCAGCTCCCATAGTCGTTAACGATAGTTGACTGGTCCACTAGCGACGCCGAGTAGCGTCTTGCACCTCACCGACAAGAACTTCGATGATGTCCTCAAGGAACAGCACGCCGGTAGTTGCACCATTTGAATCGAAGCTGTGAGCGACGTGCACTCCGGAACGCCGCATAGTTGCCAGCGCATCCTCAATATCGGTCTCGTCGTGCATGGAGATTAGTTGACGAATCCGCTTCGGTGGAACCGGCTCCGTGAATTCGCTCTCATCGAGGTCAATGACATCCTTCAAATGCAAGTAGCCCGTCGGCTCCCCCGCATCGTTGAGCAGGATGTAGCGCGAGAATCCCCGCTGCGCAACCGCCTTCTCGAGGTCCGCGGGTGCGGCATCTTCGGGCAGCGTAACCAATCCCGACATCGGGATAGCGACATCCTTCACCTTCTTTGACGTGAATTCGAAGGCACCGGTTAGCGTCCCACCCGCGTCAGTGAGCACGCCCTCTCGAGTGGATTGCGCCACAATCGTGGCCACCTCATCGAGCGTGAACACACTGTTCGCCTCGTTCTTTGGCGTAACACCGAACAGTCGAAGGATGCCGTTAGCGGCCGCGTTGAGCGTGACGATGATCGGGCGGAACACAGTGGCGATGAAAACCAGCGGCGGCGCAAGAATCAACACGGCACGGTCAGGAACCGAGAATGACAGGTTCTTGGGCACCATCTCGCCCAACACCACGTGCAGGAACGACACGATAATGAGCGCCAAAATGAACGCAATAGTGCCGATGAGTTCTTCGCTCAGTCCGGTAAGCGCGAGCGGAATTTCTAACAGGTGGTGGATTGCCGGTTCTGAGACGTTCAAGATCAGCAGTGATGCGATCGTGATTCCCAGTTGGCACGCCGCCAACATGAGCGTCGCGTGTTCCATCGCCCACAGCGCGGTTTTGGCCGAACGCGAACCCGCTTGAGCACGAGGTTCGATCTGTGACCGTCGCGCCGAAATCACGGCGAACTCTGCCGCGACGAAGAATGCGTTGACGAGCAGCAGCACGCCAAGCCAGACGATTCCCCAGACGTCCATTACCTCACCACCTCAGCGTCGCTGTCGGCGGGAAATAGATCAGGCGTAAACCTCACGCGGTCGATTCGTCGGCCTTCCAATCGTTCGATTCGGAACACACCACCGGCTGCGGTGATCGTGTCTCCGGTACGGGGAACACGCCCGAGCTCACTCATGAGCCAACCGGCGACAGTTTCGTATGGGCCCTCTTCTGGAACCTCGACACCAGTGCGCTCCAAAAGTTCGTCAGGGCGCAAAATGGCGGGAAAGGTAAACCAGTCTCGTGAGCGTACGACATCCGCTTTCGACCGGTCATGTTCGTCAGAGACCTCACCAACGAGCTCTTCGACTAAGTCTTCTAGGGTCGCGACGCCGGCCGTTCCGCCGTACTCATCAACTACGACCGCCATTTGGTAGCCACGGCCGCGCAATTCGGCAAGGAGTGCATCCAGTCGCATGGTTTCCGGAACCTGAAGTGCCTCGGTTTGGAGGGCCGACACGGGAACATCTGCCCGTTTCTTGTGAGGAACGGCAACGGCTTGCTTGACGTGCACAAGACCCACAACATCATCGATGCTGTCGTCGATCACCGGGAAGCGAGAAAAACCGGTGCGCTTCGCAAGCTCAATGACGTCTTGAGCACTGTCCGTGCGATCGATACTGTCAACGCGTGGGCGTGGAGTCATCACGTCTTGCGCGGTGTGATCGGCAAACGCGAGGGTGCGTGCCAGCAACGTCGCGGTGTCGTTGTCGAGGCTGCCCTGGCTAGCCGATCGACGCACGAGCGACGTGAGTTCCTCGGCGGTTCGAGCGCCAGACAACTCTTCCTTCGGCTCGATACCCATGCTGCGAAGAATCCCGTTCGCCGTGTTGTTGAGGAGAGCGACCGCTGGTCGAAAAACTGCCGTGAAGACAACTTGGAACGGCACAACAAACTTCGCGGTCACCTTCGGGAGCGCCAGAGCAAAGTTCTTAGGAACGAGCTCACCGATAATCATCGAGAGCAGGGTGGCGAAGGTGATCGCCAGGATAGAAGCGACGATGACCACCGCAGCCTCAGGGATGACAGCACTCAGAGGAACTGAAAGCCACGTGCTGAAAGCAGGCTCGAGCGTGTACCCAGCGAGCAGAGTCGTCAGGGTGATGCCGAGCTGGGCGCTAGAAAGATGCGTTGAGGTGTGCTTGAGCGCCGAAATTACGGTGCCGAGTCGCTTTTCTCCCCGCTCTTGACGAGCTTCAAGCTCGGAGCGATCGAGGTTTACCAGCGCAAACTCGGAGGCAACAAAGAATCCGGTACCAACGGTCAGAACGAGGCCAGCTGCAAGTAAGAGCCACTCATTCATGAGGCGTCACCCCTGGTTGTTGGGCGAATGAGCCCGACGTTGGGAGTGAGAGAGAAAGGGCGAGGGATAAGTGGTGATCGCGCGAGGTTCGGCCCCGGCGACAACTAGAGGGAGGGTCGTCCATTATGAGCTTGAGTATAGGACAAATTCCTGCGGAATAACTGCTGAGTTACCAACTCACGGGCAATGCTTTGCCCTCTTCGTACCCCGCCGCCGACTGGATTCCGACCAACGCGCGCTCGTGAAACTCAGTGAGACTTGCCGCTCCCGCATACGTGAACGAGCTGCGAACACCCGAGGTGATCATGTCAACCAAATCATCGAGCGAAGGTCGGGCCGGATCTAGGTAAATCTTCGAACCGGAAATGCCCTCCGCAAAGAGCTCTTTGCGTGCCAGCTCGTACGGATCAAGCCCACCAAAGCGCGCACGAACGGCTTTAGTGGATGCCATTCCCCAACTGGTTTTGTAGAGCCCACCGGCTTCATCGTGACGCAGTTCTCCCGGAGCCTCAATCGTTCCCGCAAACCACGAACCGACCATGACGGATGCCGCACCCGCCGCAAGTGCAAGCGCAACGTCTCGCGGGTAGCGCACTCCGCCATCAGCCCACACGTGGGCGCCGAGCTCACGCGCGGTCGCCGCCGTCTCAAGCACCGCAGAAAATTGTGGACGGCCCACTGCCGTCATCATGCGCGTTGTACACATCGCGCCGGGCCCGACACCAACTTTAACGATTGTCGCGCCGGCAGAGACCAAGTCCCGAACGGCTTCCGAGGTCACAACGTTTCCCGCCGCGAGCGGCACCCCCAAGTTGAGCGCGGCTACTTTTTCAACTGCGCTCACCATGCCGTCCTGGTGTCCGTGGGCGGTATCGAGTACAAGAATGCTTGCGCCTGCCGCGACAAGTGCGCGGGCCCGTGCTGCGACATCCCCGTTTATTCCTAGTGCTGCGGCAACAACAAGTTTTCCTTCGCCGTCAACCGCCGGAACGTAGAGCGTGGACCGTAATGCACTCTTAACGCTGGTGGTTCCGACGACGACGTCGCGGTCGGTCACCGGAGCGAAGTCGATTCCGCGCTTGATGAGAAGGTCAAACAGGTCGCGAGCTGTTCCGAATTCGGATCGGTCAATGGCGTGAGTGTCGTGGCGAAGCAGATCGCCGAGTTCGGCTCCCGGCATCGCGTCGCCCAGTCGCTCGGCGTCAACAACGCCCGCGAGTACACCGTTGTCGAGCACGACGACACCGTGACCGGCGAGCGGCGGAACCCGCAGGAGGGCGTGCTCAACCGAATCACGCGGGCTGAGAACGACAGCCGAATCAAGATCGACAGGCTGCGAGCGCACCCACGCGATTGCGGCATCCATTTCGTCAGCGTTGAGGTCCTGGGGCAAAACGCCAAGCCCACCCCGGCGAGCAAGACTCGCGGCGAGACGTGGGCCGGTCACTGAGTTCATATTGGATGCCACGAGCGGAATGGTGGCGGTCGTTCCATCTCCGGGAGCGAGCGAAACGGCCATTCGGCTACCAACGGACGATCGGCTGGGAACCAAAAACACGTCTGAGTACGTCAAGTCGTGGCGTGGCGAAGTCTCGTAGAAATCCATACTGACCAGCGTAAAGGTGATCGAATCAAAACAATCTCTAGAAATCTGCCCTAATTAGCCGATTTGTCCGTCTGGCGGCCAGCAGACGCCCAGCAAAGCGATTAAGATTGGTCGCGATGTCTGGCGTGCAGAATGTGCATCGCTTTTTCGAACTCCAGAACTGAAAGTAGGCGGTTTGACGTGTCAGGCCAAGTAACCGGAATCGCACCGGAAGGTGACTCCTCAGGCGAATTCGGGGCCAACGAATGGTTGGTCGACGAGATGTACGAAAAGTACCTCGAAGACAAGAATCTAGTTGCTGAATCGTGGTGGCCGTTCCTTGAGAACTACCAGCCGGCGGTAGCTCCCTCACCGGCGGAAACCACCCCCGACACCCCCGACACCGCTGCCGAAGCGCCGCAAGCAGAGACGCCGGCGGAGCAGCCGCCCGAGGCCGAGAAGGCAACCGTGCAGGCGCCAGTAGAGACGAAACCGGCAGAGCAGCCGTCCGAGGCACCGGCGGAGAAGCCCTTCTCTGATGAACCGAACCCGAGCACCGGCAGCCAGCCCGTTGCCCGCACTACGTCGGTCGAACCCAAGCCACAGCCGATTCCGGCTCAAGCACCAGCCACTTCCCCCATCGACACGACTAAGTCAGCAACCAAGGCGAAGCCAGCGACAGAGAACGCGATAGCTCCCCTTCGCGGCGCAGCGAAGAGCCTCGCGGCGAATATGGACTCGAGCCTCACCGTTCCGACCGCGACGAGTGTTCGCACCATTC
>Ga0307486_1002944_pt1 | contig 11448 bp, 14 predicted proteins | sample CBIW02metaG_FD_203663 | JGI IMG/M metagenome (GOLD analysis project Ga0307486, IMG submission 203663) | Sea-ice brine microbial communities from Beaufort Sea near Barrow, Alaska, United States - CBIW 0.2 | ecosystem: Environmental > Aquatic > Marine > Coastal | place: USA: Alaska | collected... | reverse complement strand
GGTCGCCGCAGCGGCGAGCGCCGGAACCAGCTCGGTGTTCGTGCATCCGGCCCCGCGCGTGGCGGTCATCTCAACCGGAAGTGAATTGGTCATACCGGGCGACCCAACCCGTCGCGGCCAGATTCCCGACTCCAACTCCTTTCTACTTTCGGCGGCCGTTGCTGAGGCTGGTGGCATTGCGGTACGGATCGGTGCCGTTCCCGACGATGACGACGTACTACGCTCTGTGCTGACCGATCTGGCCGGCACGGTGGACGTCATCGTGCTGTCCGGCGGTGTAAGCGTGGGCGCCTACGACGTGGTGAAGGCGGTGCTGAAACCTCTCGGCACCGTGCATTTCGGACCGGTGAAAATGCAGCCAGGTAAGCCGCAGGGATTTGGACGCTGGCCCGCAGCCGACGGGGTGCCTGGGCCGCTTATCTTTGCCCTGCCCGGCAACCCGGTAAGCGCCTATGTGTCGTTCGAAGTCTTCGTGCGCCCGGCGCTGCAGCGTCTGCTCGGCCATGGCAACTACAGCCTCGCCACAACGCCAGCAGTTATCACGGGCACACGTACACAGACACAGTCGGAGTCGGAGTCGCAAGCAGAGACACAGACACAGACAGAGACAGACACAGAGACAGAGACAGAGACAGAGACACAGGACCAGACGCAGACGCAAACTGAGACGCGGACTGAGACTGAGACAGTCACAAGAACAGATGACTCTGCCCTGCACCGCCGCACCATCACGGCAACCGTCACCGACGGCTGGAATTCCCCACCCGGACGCGCGCAATATATGCCCGTCATCGTCACGTACCGTGCCAACAGCAGGGGAAACAACACCGGAAGCAACGCCGGAAGCAACGCCGGAAGCAACGCCGGAAGCAACGCCCAAGCGAGTATCCGCAGCGACACCCGAGCAGACAGGGCAGCAGACAGCGCAGCGCACAACACCAGCCGCAGCAACGGACCCACCGACGACGCTGCCATCGGTCGAACCGGGAGCGAGCCCCACGCCGAAGTGCGACCGGCCTCTCGCGGTGGGTCAGGCTCGCACCTCGTCGCCGGTCTCGCCCAAGCCAACGGACTCGCCGTCGTTTCCGAAGACACGACTCATATTCGCGGCGGCGACCTCATCACTGTCATGCTGACATCATGACGCACACCACCGACACCGGCACCGGCACCGGCACCACTAGCAACGCCAGTAACGCCGCCAGCGCAGCTAGCGCCCCCAACGCGGCCAACGCAGCTACCGCAGCTACCGCAGCTAACGCCACGACTACCGCGGCCAACACCACGGCCGCCGACAATGTGCCGGACCAGCTGTTCACGCATCTTGATTCGGCCGGGCAGGCCCGCATGGTCGACGTGACCAATAAGGTTCCCACGGTGCGCAGCGCGACCGCTGCTGGTTTTGTGCGCTGCGGCACCGCTGTGATCATCGCCCTCCGAGACGGCACCGCGCCCAAGGGCGATGTACTCGCCGTGGCCCGCATCGCCGGAATTCAGGGCGCCAAGAAGACCGCAGACCTACTTCCGCTGGCCCACGTAATTGGGGTGCATGGCGCCGTCGTTGACCTAATCGTCGAGGACGACGGCGTTCGCATCAGCGCCACGGTGCGCACCGCCGACCGCACCGGCGTCGAAATGGAGGCGTTCACCGCCGTTTCGGTCGCTGCTCTTGCCGTGGTCGACATGGTCAAGGGACTGGATAAATCCGTCACAATAGAAAACGTGCGCCTGCTCGCCAAGACCGGCGGCAAAAGCGGCGACTGGCTGCGCGAGACGAGTTAGCCAGATGCTCCCGGTTGACCTCATCGTGCTCGCCGGCGGACGTGGCAGCCGGCTTGACGGCGCTCTTAAACCTGCGGTCGAGGTGGCCGGGCGCACGCTGCTCTCCCGCGTGCTCGATGCCCGTCCGCTCGTCCAGCATGCGGTCGTGGTTGGCCCTCCCAAGGCCCAACCAGCCGCGATTGATGCGGACGGCAACGCCGTTTCCGTCATCTGGGCTCTGGAAGACCCGCCGTTCGGGGGCCCGGTCGCGGGCCTCGCCGCTGGCCTGGCCGCTCTCGATGCCGAGCGAGATGCCGAGCGAGATGCTGAACAAGACACAGAGCGAGCGACAGAACGAACTGCCGCGATCGTGGCTTCCCACGCGGCTTCCCAATCCGACTCCGACGTCGCCCCGACCGTCACGCCTCCGCTCGCCGAACCGGCCGACTGGGTACTTGTTCTCGCCTGCGATCTGCCGTGGGCGGCGCAGGCTGCTCGGCACCTGCAGGTCTGCACGTCGGCTCTAATTTCCATCGGGGAAGCCGACAACGTGGATGGATTTCACTTCATCGATAACCACGGTCGTCCCCAGTGGCTCACCGCGATTTACCGAACATCCGCTTTGCGCGCTGCTGTGGCGCGCCTCGGCGAGACCACCGTAGGCGCCAGCATGCGGCAGCTCGTGGACGGCCTGTCTCTCATGCGCCTCGTGGACGAATCGACGATGAGTAACGATGTCGACACGTGGCAAGATGTGAAGAGCAGCACCGCTCGCCTGACCGGTGCACCCCGCGATGAAACTCAAACGAGGAGTGACCTATGAGCCCCACGCCTTTGCCCCCAGAAGCCCTCGATGACTGGCTCACCGCCCTCGCCGATCGGCTCCAGCTAGACCCCGCCGATATTCCGGTGGGCGCCCTGCTCGATGTGGCCCGCGACGTCGCCCACAATGTGGCTCGGCCAGCGGCACCGCTGAGCACTTTTCTGATCGGCCTGGCCGCAGCGAAACAGGGTGGCAGCGCCGGTGACATCGAAACTGCCTGCGCGGCCGCGACCGAGCTTGCCGTTGGCTGGACACCGGAGACACTCTGATGGCGACGCTACGTTTCTTTGCCGGTGCCGCTGAAGCCGCCGGAGCCGACACAGCGTTCTTCGACGTGAGCACTATTGGTGAGCTGCGAAACGAACTCGCTCGGCGCTATGGACTCGACTTCGTGCGCGTACTCGGCCTGTGCTCCCTGCTTGTGAACGGCGAACGCGCAACGGATGACGCACTAACGCTCACCGCGACCGATGCCGTTGACGTGCTGCCGCCCTTCGCCGGCGGCTAAAGCGGTCGCTCGGGCCTGGTCGTTGGACGCTTACAATCCCACCCAGGAGTGTGTTCCGTCAACCTCATACTGCTTCTTCCAGATCGGAACCCCCAGCTTTACGGCCTCAACGAGAGCCTCACAGGCTGCGAAGGCATCCCCGCGATGCGCACTTGCGACCGCGGCAACGAGAGCAAGGGCACCCACCTCCAAGTGCCCGATGCGGTGACTGACCGACAGAACGGCCAGTGGATGCTGCTTGCGCACCTGATGGGCGATCTCACCAATGATTCGCTCCGCCTCGGGGTGGGCGCTGTAGTCGAGGCCGGTGACGCGGCCCGCGGCATCCGGATCGTGATCGCGCACCTGCCCGATGAACGTGACTACCGCGCCGTGCGCGGCCCCGGAGACCGCGTCGATATGCTCGTCAACCACAAGGAGCGACTCGGTCACCCGGGCGAAGCCGCCCACGGTGCCGCCCAGAGAGTCGCCCGAAGAATCGGCAGACGAGTCCGCAGAAGAGCCCACAGAAGAGCCCCCTAAAGATTTACCCAGTGGCGCAACCATCAGTGATCTCCGCCGTCAAGCTGGTCGATAATGTGCCGCACGAGCGGTGCGAGGATGCTTACGCCATCGTTCACCGCACCGACCGAACCGGGCAGGTTCACCACGAGGGCACCATTATTACCCATCGAATCAGCGATCCCCGCGATACCGCGCGAGAGCATGGCGGTGGGAATGGTCGCAACGCTCACGGCCCGGATCCGCTCAGAAATGCCCGGCAGCAGGGTGTGCAGCACGGTTGCCGTACCCTCGGGAGTGAGGTCCCGCGAAGAAACCCCGGTTCCGCCGGTGGTTACCACAAGGCGCGCGCCGTCGCCGAGAGCCGCCGCGAGGGCCCCGGCCACGCTTTCAATGCCATCGGGCACGACCCGAGCCGGCCCGCACGGTATGCCCACGTCGCCGAGCGCATCGACGGCAGCCGGGCCCGATCGATCTTCGCGTTCGCCGCGCGCGCAGCGATCAGACACGGTGATGACGACGGCCCCGAGTTCGGCCCCAAGCTTGAGCTGAGTTTTCACCATTCCACAGTACCCCCACGCACCGAACGCTTCGAAGATGGCCAGACTCGCCGCGACCAGCGGATGCACCCTCGCCACTGCAATCATTTTTCACGGCGTTTGGGTAATGCACCCCGGACCAGACACGAACAAGCTAAGGAGGTAGGCCAGCGAGCACCCCGGGCCTCTGCTCGACAACCAGGCAAGGAATATCATGTCAACCGTCTCTACCCCGCGCGTCGTCTCCACGCTGAAGACCGACCTCTCGAACTGGGATCCCGAACACGCCGAAACCTGGGATTCTCGGCTCGCCTGGCGCACCCTGTGGATCACAACCTTCAGTATGACCCTCGCATTTGCGGCCTGGTATCTGGTCAGCGCGATCGCCCCGCGCCTGAACGACATCGGTTTCGACCTGAGCATCGGCCAGCTGTACTGGCTCGTCGCGCTGCCCGGACTCGCCGCGGGACTGCTGCGACTGGTGTTCATGTTTCTGCCGCCCATTCTTGGCACCCGCACCCTCGTAGCCTTAGCCAGCGCGCTGCTCCTCTTACCAATGATTGGCTGGACCCTGGTCGCCCGCGACACCACCACCCCGTATTGGGTCCTGCTTGCACTGGCATTCGCGGCCGGCATCGGCGGCGGAAGTTTCTCGGGTTTCATGGCTTCGACCAGCTATTTCTTTCCCAAGCGCCTGGCCGGAACGGCGCTCGGGCTCCAGGCGGGGCTCGGCAACTTCGGCATCGGCCTCATTCAGTTGCTTCTACCGTGGGTCGTTGGTTTCGGCCTGCTCGGTACGGCCGCACTCACCCCGGAAAGTGACGCGAACGGTGAACTGGTCTGGCTGCACAACGGCGGGCTGGTTCTCATCCCCTGGGTGATCCTCGCGATCATTCTGGCTCTCGTGTTTCTCCGCCGCGTGCCGATCAAAGCCAACTTTCGGCAGCAGCTCGATATATTCAAGGTGAAGCACACCTGGATTATGACGGCCATTTACCTCATGAGCTTCGGTGCCTTCAGCGGTCTGGCCGCGCAGATGGGGCTGATCATCCTGAACGTTTACGGCGACTTTCCGGATGCGCCCAACCCGCTCGCCTTCGCCTTTATCGGGCCGGTGGTCGGCGCCCTGGTTCGTGCCGGGTGCGGTCCGCTCTGCGACCGGTTCGGCGGCGCCATCTTTACCTTTCTCGGTGGCGCAGGCATGGCCATTGGCACGATTGTGGTGGTGTTCTTTCTCACCCCGACGAGCGTCGACGAGTTCTACGGCTTTCTCACCGGCATGATCATCATTTTCTTCTTCTCCGGGCTGGCCAACGCTGGAACCTTCAAGCAGATGCCAATGATCTTTCCGAAGCGGCAGGCTGGCGGTGCCATCGGCTGGACCGCCTCGATCGCCGCTTTCGGCCCGTTCATCGTGGGCATGTCGCTAACGGCGATGAGCCCGACCGCCTTCTTCCTGGGCTGCGCCGTGTTCTGTGTGTTCTGCACCGGTCTCGCTTGGTTCTACTACGCACGCCCAGGAGCTCCCAACCCCAGCTGATGTTGCGTCTGCCACCGGGGCCCCTCCCCTCCAGCGGGGTCTCGGGTATTTTTGTATCGGCGGATCCATACTGACAGGAGGAGGTCATTGATGACCGAACATGAACCGATTGGTGGTGACCCCGCCTGCTGGCTGCAACAAGTCTGTCCCGAATGCGGCGCGTTTGTCTCCGGCACGCTACCGGCACGCTGCTGGCGTTGCAACGGGCTGGTCTCCTCGTCGGAAGAGGACTGAGATGTCAGCTCTGCCCGCCGAGAGTTCCGGGCGGCGGGTGTACACCATCGGCCACTCCACTCGCACCTTCGATGAGCTGCTCGCACTGCTGCAGGCCAACGGTGTGAGCACCCTCGTTGACGTACGTTCCTTTCCTTCGTCCCTCAAATTTCCCCAGTGGAACCAAGACGCCATTATTGATGCGCTGCCCGACGCCATCGGCTATCGCTGGCTGCACAACCTCGGGGGCCGTCGGCACACCACAAAGGGGGTGCCGAGCGTCAACAATGCGTGGCGGGTGAAAGCGTTTGGGGACTACGCCGATTACATGGCAACCGATGGGTTTGCCAGCGGCCTCGCCGAACTACTGCAGATTGAAACAGAGTCGGTGCCGGCCATTATGTGCAGCGAGGCCGTGCCGTGGCGGTGCCATCGTCGTCTCATCACCGACGCCCTCATCGTTGCCGGGGTCGAGGTCTACAACATCATGTCGAAGTCCTCAACGAAGCCCGCGGACCTCACCCCGTTCGCGCGAGTTCAGGGCAGCTTGATCACCTACCCAGACGAGACCTAGTGGACGCCTTCGACACGATCAGAGAGTCGATCACCAACGATGCCAGTAATGCGCAGCTGCGAGCCGAGGGCTGGAGTCCGCTGTATGCGGCGGCGGCATCGGCCAGAATTGCGGTGATCGGTCAGGCGCCCGGGCGCAAAGCTCAGGCCAGTGGAGTGCCGTGGAATGATGCCAGCGGCAGGAGTCTGGTTGATTGGCTGGGGGTACGCGAAGAACAATTTCGTAATCCGGCTTTGTTTGCCCAGCTCCCCATGGATTTCTATTTTCCCGGAACGGGCACCAGCGGCGACCTGCCGCCGCGCAAAGAATTCGCTGCGCGCTGGCATCCGCCCCTGCTGGAGCTGATGCCCGACATTCGCCTCACCCTGCTCATTGGGCGATACGCCCAGTCCTACTACCTGCCCCAGTCCCGTCGCGCGACGCTCACCGCCACGGTTCACAATTATGAGAGCTTCCTTCCCGAGCAATTTCCGCTCGTGCACCCCTCGCCGTTGAATTTTCGCTGGCAGGCGAAGAATCCATGGTTTCTCACCGACGTGTTGCCGCACCTGAAGGTGCTCGTTCGCACTGCTCTTGAGGCAGACAGCTAGCGCAGGATGCCGCGTTGACGGGCCGCCGAGACCGCGGCGGTGCGCGACGTAACGTTCAATTTCGAAAAGATGTGCGCCAGGTGGGACTTGACGGTGGTTTCGCTTACGAAGAGCTCGCCGGCAATCTTCGTATTGGAATGGCCAGAGGCCACACACTCCAACACCTGCATTTCGCGCGCACTGAGGCTGGCGTGCGGTGCGCGCATGCGGTCGAGCAAACGAGAAACAATGACGGGAGCGATGGCGCTTTCACCCGCTGCGGCGGCCCGCACCCCGGCAATTAACTCATGCGGTGGCGCATCCTTCAGTAGGTAGCCGCTGGCACCGGCGGCAACCGCGCCCAGAATATCGGCATCCGAATCGTAGTTGGTGAGCACCAGCACGTACGGGGCGGCGTCCAGCGCTCTAATGCGCCGGGTCGCGTCGGCGCCGGTGGAAGTTTGTTCGGCGCCGAACTGGAGGTCCATCAGCACGATGTCGCAGTTTTCGCGCTCCGCGGCCTGTACCGCCTCGTCGGGGGTAGCCGCTTCGGCGACGACGTCGATGCCCTCTTCCAAGCTGAACAGCGCATTGAGACCGGCCCGCACGATGGGGTGGTCATCAGCGATAACGAGACGAATCATGAGGGGACCTCCGCGAGAAAAAGTTTTACGGTGAGCGTGGTTCCGCGACCGGGCAGAGCATCAACGGTGAGGGTGCCACCCAGCTGTTGCACGCGCTCCCGAGTGGCGCGGAGCCCGAACGAATCCGACTTTTCGGCCGAGTCCAGCAGCAGACGTTGTGGGTCGAAACCCACCCCATTATCCCTAACGGTAAAACGCAGTTCGTTCCGCAGGATGGCGAGATCAATGGTGGCGGTAGTGGCATCGGCGTGTTGAATGACGTTTGCAATGGCGCCCTGGGCAATGCGCAGCAGGGCCGTCTGCAGGTGCATGGGCAGGGTCACCGTGTCGGAGACCCGCACGGAGACGCCGAGCCCCTGCGTGGCCCACTGCGTTTCCGCGAGCCGGCGAAGCGCGCTGCCCAGGCCCTGGTCGTCGAGCTGGGGCGGGGTGAGTTCTCGAATGAAGCGCCGGGCCTCAGCGAGATTGCCCGCGGCGGTGTCGCGCGCGAGACGGATGTGTTCGAGGCCCGGCCGGCCGGGGTCGGCGCGCTCGGCGGCGTGCAGCAGCATCTGGATGCTCGAGAGTCCCTGGGCAAGAGTGTCGTGGATTTCTCGCGCGAGACGGGCGCGTTCGGCCAGAACGCCCGATTCGTGCTCTGTCGCCGCGAGCTGCCCCCGAGTGCGGAGGAGCTCGGCCATAAGCGTCTCACGCTGCTCGGCTTCTCGGGCCAGCGCCTGATAGCCCAGACCGATCAGCAGGGCCACACCAGCACCCACGAGGGGACCTACGACCCCACCAACGCTCCACCCGCCATGCACCCCGAGGGCAAAAATAGCCACGACGGTTGACAGCAGGATGGCCGCTGACCCCCACTCCCGTCCCAGCAAATGCAGGTACAGGAAAAACAGCGGAAAGACCAGGTAGGCGGCGTCGGGGCTGAGCCACAACAGAGCCGCCCACTCCAGGCTGAGCACGCCCAACCACAACAATCCACGACGTCCGATCGGCGCAGTGCGCAGCACCATCCCTCCGAAAGCGTAGGTCGCCATCAGCACAACCGCTACAGCCACGATGACGCTGCTGGTAACGGTAGGGGCAAACACCGCGCGCACAATGACTAAAACGCCGAGGGCCAGAAACAGGGCATGGAGCCCGGTGCGCAGACCCACAAAAACGGGGGTCAAAGCGGTGTGGGCCATGGTGCAACGTTACGCGACCAGCGCCGCACGGTCATCGTTCAAAAGTACGACGGAACACTCCACCCTCCGGGTGCCAAAGGCTGGTCGAGTGACTGATGTCCAGAGCCGCGACATCCGTAAAAGTAGTAGGAGTCACCACATCCAAAGCCAGAAAGGCACCCACCATGTTCGTCGCGTTTCGCGATCTTCGCTTCGCTCGAGGTCGATTTATTCTTATTGGCTCGGTCGTGGGCCTGATCACCGTTCTCGTTGGTTTTCTCAGTGGCCTTACCGGCGGCCTGGCCACCCAGAATATTTCAGCGGTTCTGGCTATCTCGGCTGATCGCATTGTGTTTTCCGCCCCCGATGCCGGTGCGACCGGTGCGAGCTTCTCAGATTCCACCATTACCCCGAAGCAGGCCAGCACCTGGGCGAACGCGGAGGGCGTCACCACCGCCGAACCGATCGGCATCAGCCAGACCCGTGCCGAGGCCGGCGATACCCGCGCCGCCATCGCCATCTTTGGAGTGCGCAAAGGCTCTGCCGCGACGGCGCCCACTCAGAACGGCTTTCTGAGCCTCTCCGACCCGGCGGCCACAGCACTCGGCGCAAGCGTCGGGGACACCGTGTCCATTGCCGGCACAACCTTCGTCGTTGAGACCGTCGCCGGCAACGGGTGGTACAGCCATACGCCCGTTATTCAGATGACCCTGCCGGACTGGCAGACCTATTCGGTCGCCACAGGCAACCCGGATGCCTACGCCACCGTGCTTGCCGTCACCGGCAGTCCCGACTGGGCCGTCACCGACGCGGTAACGGCAACGGTGTCGGAAAGCACCCTCGGTTCGCTGACCGCGCTCAGCGCCTTCCGCTCCGAGATCGGGTCGCTACTGCTCATGGTCGTGATGCTCTTTGGCATTTCCGGGCTCGTGATCGGCGCGTTCTTCACCGTGTGGACCATGCAACGAAAAGGGGACATTGCCGTGTTGAAAGCGCTCGGGGCCAGCACTCGCTCCCTCGTTCGGGATGCCCTCGGCCAAGCCCTGATCGTGCTGATTCTGGGCATTGGACTCGGCCTGGCTCTCGTGGTCGTGCTCGGCTCTGTGGCGGGCAGCGCCCTGCCCTTTATGCTCAGTCCGCTCACCACCGTTCTTCCCGGCGTCATTATGACCGTGCTCGGGCTCGCCGGCGCCGCCTTCGCCCTCCGCTCTGTCACCTCCGCCGACCCCCTCACCGCCCTTGGGAGCAACCGATGATTAGCCTGAACAACATCACCCTCACCTTCGCCGACGGCGACCGTCGACTGACCGCCGTCGACCAGGTCAGCCTCACGGCCCGGCCAGGAACGGTAACGGGCATCACCGGTCCGAGCGGTTCGGGAAAATCCAGCCTTCTCGCCGTCGCGGCTACCCTCATACGCCCAGACTCCGGGCAGGTTCTCATCGACGAGATCGACGCCACCCGCCTCACCCCCGGCGAGGCCACCGAGTTGCGTCGCACCAGCATTGGCATCGTCTTTCAGCAGCCCAATCTCATCCCCTCGCTCAGTGCCCGGGAACAACTCACCGTTATGAATGAACTCGGTTCTCCCCAGAGCCGGCAGAAGCGCCCAGCAGCCATCGTGCGCGCGGATCTACTGTTGGATTTGGTGGGCCTTAGCGACCAGCGCGACAAGCGCGCGCATCAACTGTCTGGCGGGCAGCGCCAACGTGTAAACATCGCCCGCGCTCTCATGAATGACCCGAGCGTGCTATTGGTCGATGAACCCACGAGCGCCCTCGACCAGGAGCGCGGAGCCAGCATCATCGACCTTATTTTGCGCCTCACCGACGAACTGAACACGTCAACACTGCTGGTCACCCACGACCTGGTGCACCTCCCCCGAATGCACGGGGTCGTTCACCTGATCGATGGTGCCCTCGTCAACGAACTCGTCGCTGCCTAACCGAGCACACCAGCGGATGCGGCCGGCCTGCTACCGTCGTGAGCGTTCGATGGGGCGTTCGCTCTTCTCCCAGCCGCGACGCGGTGCGCGCGACCCGGCGCCGCGCGGGTCATCCCTGGAGCGGTATACAACGTAGGGCCGCACGAGGTAACCCAGCGGCGCCGAAAACACGTGCACGAGCCGAGTGAACGGCCACAGCAGAAATAACATCGTGGCGGTGAGGACGTGCAGTTGAAAAAAGAACGGCACATCACTCATGAGGGAAGGATCAGGCTGAAAGCTATACAGCGAACGGATCCACGGTGAAATCGAACCTCGATAGTCGTAGCCGCCGCCGAAGATTTGGTAGAGCACCGTGGCCGTCGTGCCAAACGCGATGGTTCCGGCCAGGAACACATACATGACCTTATCCATCACCGTCGTAACGAGCAGCACCCGTTTGGTCAGGCGGCGGCGGTAGATCAAGATCACCAACCCGGTCACGGTGAGAAGCGCGGCGAAACTACCCAGCCAGGTAGCACCGAGGTGATACAGGTGCTCGGTAACGCCGAAGAATTCAAGCCACGCCTTGGGTATGAACAGGCCAACAACGTGCCCGCCGATCACCATGAGAATGCCGTAGTGAAACATGGGAGAACCCCACCGCAGCAGGCGGTTCTCGTAGGTTTGGC
>Ga0307486_1002941_pt1 | contig 11462 bp, 8 predicted proteins | sample CBIW02metaG_FD_203663 | JGI IMG/M metagenome (GOLD analysis project Ga0307486, IMG submission 203663) | Sea-ice brine microbial communities from Beaufort Sea near Barrow, Alaska, United States - CBIW 0.2 | ecosystem: Environmental > Aquatic > Marine > Coastal | place: USA: Alaska | collected... | reverse complement strand
TGATCTTGTTGAAAAAAGCTTCATCTTTCAATGCCTGTTCGCCAATTTCAACCATATAAAGCAGCACATCGGCATCTTCAAAAGCCGATTTTACAAAATCCATCATGGATTTTTGCAAGTCATAGGCTGGTTTGATGATCCCGGGGGTATCGCTTAAAATCGCCTGAAAATCCTCCCCGTTTACAATTCCTAAGATACGGTGGCGGGTAGTTTGGGCTTTGGAGGTAATAATGGAAAGTTTTTCACCTACAAAAGCATTCATCAATGTGGATTTCCCCACATTGGGATTTCCTATAATATTTACAAAACCAGCCTTATGCGCCATAGTATTCAAATTTTTTACAAAGATACTTATAAAAAATTTGAAGCCTAAGGTAATTTCAATTCATTAGGACGGGCATAACTTCTTCATTGTCATATTTTTAAACATAAATACCCTCAAGATCAAAGTTTTTCAATAAATTTTCCTAATACTCACTTCAATTTTGAAGCGAGAGAATTTTAATTCAAAATAGTTCTATAAAATATCCAGTCTAAAACCATCAAAATGAACAACAAACAAATAAAATAGTTATCCAAATTATTTGATTACTTTTGCCGACTCTTATGATAAAAGTCCAGTTTATATATTATTCGTCTCCTGTTACCCCACCCTAAGAGTTCAAACACAGTTTTTTTAACTTTTACAGTTCACTTTTATAAAGGCAAAAATTGGCCTTCAAAAAATTATTAAATATTTTTAAATGAATAAATTCTTCAATCTATTTGACTTTTCACAAAAGGTGAATTACAAGACTGAGATCCTGTCCGGTTTAACAGTTGCTTTGGCATTAATCCCTGAAGCCGTGGCATTTGCACTTATTGCGGGACTTTCACCGTTAACCGGTTTGTATGCCGCTTTTGTAATGGGTTTGATCACTGCTGTTTTTGGTGGCCGTCCGGGAATGATCTCGGGTGCTACGGGAGCTGTTGCGGTTGTTATTGTCGCATTGTCCATTTCTCATGGGCCTGAGTATATTTTTGCGACTGTAATTTTAGCCGGGATAATACAAATACTGGCGGGAATATTGCGACTGGGAAAATTGATCCGGATGGTACCACACTCGGTGATCTTCGGATTTGTAAACGGATTGGCGATTATTATTTTTATGTCGCAACTGGATCAGTTTAAAACAGTAAACGAAGCTGGCGAACTGGTATGGATGACCGGAGAATCGCTTTATATTTTAATAGGTTTGGTATTGACCACAATGCTTATTATATGGAGCCTGCCAAAACTCACCAAGGCAATCCCCGCTCCTTTAGTTGCGATATTAGTGATTTTCGGGATTGTGGTATTCTTTGCAATAGACACTAAAACCGTGGGAGATATTGCATCCATCAACGGTGGCTTTCCTCCCTTTCATATTCCAATGGTTCCGTTCACCTGGGAATCTATCATCCTTATTTTCCCTTATGCCGCTATTATGGCAGGAGTTGGACTTATTGAAAGTTTACTGACATTAAATATTATAGATGAAATTACTGAAACCCGCGGGCGTGGAAATAAAGAATGCGTTGCCCAGGGAACTGCCAATATATTATCCGGGTTTTTCTCGGGAATGGGCGGTTGCGCCATGTTGGGTCAAAGTTTGATCAATGTTTCTTCCGGCGCACGGGCAAGATTATCAGGGATCGTAGCTGCGGTATTTTTATTGATCTTTATAATGTTCGGTTCAGATTTAATTGAAAAACTCCCTATGGCAGCTCTTACGGGACTTATGATTATGGTTGCTCTTGGAACCTTTGAATGGGCCTCCTTGCGAACCTTTAAAAGAATGCCGAAATCGGATGTACTGGTGATGGTTTTAGTGACTTTAGTTACCGTTGTATTACACAACCTTGCTTTAGCAGTTTTAGTAGGTGTAATTATTTCTGCTCTGGTTTTTGCCTGGGACAATGCCAAAATGATTAGAGTGAGAAAAAGTGTCGATGCAGAAGGGGTTAAGCACTACGAGATATACGGTCCTCTTTTCTTTGGATCTGTACACCCTTTTAATGAAAAATTTGATGTTTTAAACGATCCTGAAGAAGTGATCATAGATTTTTCTGAAAGCAGGATAGTGGACATGTCCGGAATTGAAGCGGTCAACAAACTTACAGAGCGATATCTCAAACAAGGAAAAAAGCTGCATTTAAAGCATTTAAGTAGTGATTGCAAGGTGTTATTGGAAAATGCCGACTCCATTATAGACGTAAATATTCTTGAAGATCCCACTTATAAAGTTGCGGTAAATAGGTTTTAAAATCCTTAAATTTGTAATATCAAAGCACAACCAGAAAGCTATGCCAATTACAATCCAGGGAGATCAGGAATTTGAAGAAATAAATTCTGTCGAGTATAAAACCCAGCGAATTAACCTCAATGAAAATATATATGGCTCCTTCGATGAAATAGGCGCCGGGCAGGAAACGGTCCGAAATTTTTTCCAGACTGGTGATCCTTCTGGTACCATTGCAAAAACATTGAGCGCTTATGACAAGGATTACAGCGATGCAATCTATGGCGTGGAGCCCGACGGAAGATATGTGACCGTGTCCCGTTTAAGAAGCATGCTTTCCCTTGAGACAAGGTTGCTTGAAGAGCGTATTTCACGGGAGAAACATCCCGATAAAATGTTCTTTAGCTATGCCAATACAGTGGCGACCATTGATTTTGCGAAAAGGTATAAAGGCCATGGGTGGTTGGGAATCAGGTTTCAATCCAAACCAAAAGAAGAATTCAGTGAAATTATCCTCCACATCCAGTTTCGCGAAAATTCAGCTGTACACCAACAAATAACCCTGGGCATCCTGGGAGTGAATTTAATTTATGGTGCCTATTATCATTATGACGATTCCAAAGTACTTCTTAAGCAACTCTACGATAACATAAGCCTGGATCAAATTGAAATTGATACCATCAACTTTACCGGGCCTTTATTTGAAAATGTAGACAACCGTTTGATGAGCTTGCAATTGGTTAAAAATGGAATGACCGAAGCCATTATGTTTGGATCGGACGGTAATAATATCCTTCCGGCCAGCTTGCTTTATAAAAGAAATATTTTGACCCTGCGAGGAAGTTTCAGACCGGTGACCAAGGTGAATATAAGCATGTACGAGAAATCCCTCAAATTATTTTTAAACGAAAGAAAGGTTGAAAAGGATAATACAGTAGTCATCTTTGAAATTACCCTTTCAAATTTAAAAAACGAAGGGGAAATAGATGAAAAGGATTTCATGGCCCGCGCAGATTTATTGTGTTCCTTAGGACAAACGGTCATGATCTCAAATTTCCAGGAATATTATAGGGTAGTTGAATATTTTTCGCAGCATACAAAAGAAAGAATGGGCCTCACCATGGGAATTAAAACCCTGATAGACATTTTTGACGAAAAATATTACCGGCATTTAAGCGGTGGAATATTGGAAGCTTTTGGGAAGCTGTTCTTTAAAAATCTCAAAATTTATTTATATCCCAGTAGAGATCTTGAAACCGGAAAGATAACCACCAGCGAAAATTTGGAATTACATCCCAGGATGATAGAATTGTACCAGTTCTTTAAGAAAAATGGCCGGGTAGTTGACATTGTCGATTATGACCCAGAAATTATAGATATACATGCCAAAAAAGTACTTCAAATGATAGTTGAAGGAGAATCGGGATGGGAAAATATGTTGCCCGAAACTGCTACTGAGATAATTAAGGAAAAAAAATTATTCAGGGAGTAAACTGAATTTATATTTTATAAAACAAAGTCCTGTTTTGGAAAATTGTAGAATCCTTCTTTCTTTATCCTCAAAGAATTACAATCCCATTAATACTCCGATCAACCAGTTCCATACTTATTCCACCTTCGTTCAATAATTATCCGATTGTTTTACTTGCACCTTCATATTCATTCATCATTTTTTTTATAAGATTCCAATATTGCCCTTCAGGAAGTGAAGTTGGAACAAATCCGGCATGCTAAAGTGATCGTGTTTTGAACATCCTTTGGAAACACATCCATTAAATTTTAGGGTATTTATTCATTTGTGAAATATCTATTTCCAAAAAATTCTGCATCCTGAATTTAAAATTTATTCTAAAATTTTACCTGTTAAAAAAGGGGGTAAATCACCTATTTGAAAACAGGTGGGTGTCTGCTATTTTTAGGGATTCAAAATTCACCCGAAACCCCGGATCAGTTGATAATTGACAATTAAATCCAACCTCATTATGAATCCAGGATCCAATTCCCGAAAATCGTTATTTTTATCTGCCAGCCTGATTTACATTGTCCTCTTTTTCATTAGCTGTAATGAAAAAAAACAGGAACTGGTTCCAGTGATAGTAGATCTTACTGAACAAGATTATATAAATCGCGGGGAATATCTTGTAAACATTATTGGCTGTCAGGACTGCCATTCTCCTAAGAGAATGGGAGAAAGAGGCCCTGAAGTCATTGAAGAATTAATGTTTTCGGGATATCCATCGAATAGGGTCCTTCCAGAAATATCTACTGATGCCCTGGAAAAGAGATGGATACAGATGAATGATGATTTTACCGCATTTGCAGGTCCATGGGGTGTTTCCTTTGCTTCAAATTTAACCTCAGACGATACAGGGATCGGAAGTTGGAACCTGGAACAATTTAAAATTGCACTTAGGAAAGGAAAATTCAAAGGATTGGAGAATGGAAGAGATCTTTTACCTCCAATGCCCTGGCAGAATTTTTCCAATTTAACAGACGAAGACCTAAAAGCTGTTTTTTATTATTTCAAAAATACTAAACCAGTGAAAAATGTGGTACCTACCCCGATCCCACCTACAGATTTGACTGGCAAACATCTGTAAACCTTAAAAATATATGATTTATTTAAGTGTCAATCTCAGAATTGGACAGCGGAAGGGAAATTATTTTTTTAATATCTAAAAGTGTATTTCCTTCGAAATTGACCAAAACCAAAAACTGAGAAGCCTGAGGTATTATAGCACTAATTTTAAATGTGTTCAGCCGACCGAATAAAAATATACCTTCAGCTACTTCTAACCGATTGTCCAATTTTACATTTATAGAGCGCAGGTGTTTTTCAATTTCAGGCCTGAAATCAAATTTCATTTTATTTTTTATTTTCCCGTGCATAAAAGTATTGAACATAGTTTCCAGGGATTTATTTAATAACCAGTTTGTGGTATTCCCCTCCAACTCAAAATTATCCACGCATACAAGCTGTTCTTCCTCATCAAAATCAAGTGATAAATGCATTAGGATCTTTCCTTCCTTATTTCTAAAAAACGTAGTCAGGGTTTTAAATTTCAGTTCCAATGACAGATCGTAGGCTTCCTCCTGGCTTTTTTCCAGGGACAGATCCAGAATTTCGGCATATGAAGATCGCCTTCCATCTTCGGCTTCAGAAGAAATGGTCTCACCAATCATTTTTTTTCGCAGGTAAGTCTCTAAAACGCTATATGCTATGCTTATTGGTAACCTGATGAAATTCAGGCCTTGCGAAAGGTCATCAGTTTTTTCCATCCCTATTTTGGCTTTTGAAACGAATTATAATTCAAGTACTGCCGGTTTTCCACTATCACAGAGCTTTTGACTTCCAAATTAGGTTTTTTATTCTCAATGTAAAAATATTTTTAAGACAGAATTCTTTCTGTATTTATAAAAGTTGAACGTTTACCTAATAAAAATCGATGCTATAAGTAAGCTGATCCGGAAATTTAAAGTGACAGGTGCAAGTGAACACAATTCTAAAGCAATAGATGATCTGCTTTATGAAGATGATAAAGGAGAGGGATTTAATGGGGTCCTCCCAAAGTCATGGAGGAATTGGATCACATTGATTTAATAAAGCTTGTATTGTATACGTTTCTAATGAACATTTTGATTTCAGAAAAGGAAGAAAAAAAGAAAAAGAAGCTCTTCATTTTTGCCTGGACGACATCAATTGTTCCGGATATAGACAATTCCATATATTACCGCTTTAGCCAGGGGATTAAAGAAAATGGTCATAAAGGGCTTTAGCCCCATACCGCGAACTTTTTCTGTACATAATGCATAATTACATCTGATTTCAGTGTGGGGAGAAAATAGCCTGGCCACCTATAGTTCCAGGCACATTCTTATTAGGCTCAAGCATCATTCATTTTACTTGTCCAACAAAAAAATATGGGGCTAAAGCCCTATTCATTACAATTCTATATCCCCTGACTAAAGTCAGGGGCAATGGATAATAGATATATAATTGTAGGTGCGGACGGCCGTCCGCACCTACAATTATATATCTTCATGTCAAGACTTGGCACTACAGAATAATTTCAATTCAAATTGGAGTTTTTTAATACTTCCTGATCTATTAAAGATTTGCCTTAAGTCCATAAAAACTTTCAGAAGTAAATTCAGGGGAGTAAAAAATTAAGATCTTTCCTGAACAAATTGACTGATAGATTTGCTTAGTTCACAACTTTTGTTCCTGATCCATTAAGCTTTCAGAAGTAAATTCAGGGGAGCAAGAAATTTAAGATCTTTCCTGAACAAATTGACAGATAGATTTGGGTAGTCCACATCTTTTTTTGATCCTTTTTTGTCGATACTTTACCAAGGACAAAACAGAAAAAAACATGGAGTGATAAAGTGGATACTGAAAACAAAAACCTCTAAACCATTACCTCGCTGGTCTTCACCTGCAAAACACAACCGAGATTTGGTAAAATAAGCCGCATTGTTTTTTTACCGACCTCCTTGACGATGGCCTTCTGATCTTTAAAAGCTCCTTTGGAAATAGTGATCCTATCTCCCGCGTTTAACGCTTCAATTTTAGCTTCACCCACACTATCACCCTCGAGCCACTCCCGGATCAGCTCAATTTCTTCATCTTTAACAACAGCCCGCTTACCCAGCCAGAAAAGATAAGATACCACCCCGGGAACGTCAAATACAAGATTGTGATTTTTCTTTTCCATCCTCACAAAAACATAGGACTTGAACAAGGGGACGATCACCTTCTTTTTGCGATCACTCCATTGATGGAGTTCTGTGATTACAGGACAATAAACCTCATACCTCAAGTCGTTAAGACGACCTGCCGTTTTTATCTCGGTCCTGGATTTTGTATATAATACGTACCACTTCATAAAAAACATTTAAGCTTTGTTTAAGACATTTAAAGCTTTGCCTAAATATTCCTCACAGTAGGGTTTGGAGAAAACATATAGCATTTATTGCTACTTAGGGACTTCAAAATTACGATGTATATTATAAATTTCGCTTGTTTTTTTAGCATTAGTTAATAAACAATTGTTTATGACCTGACAGTGAGCGAAGTAAAAAGAGTTAAATAAAAAAGTTGAAATGTTGAAATGTATAGATGTTTAGATGTTTAGATGTTTAGATGTTAAATAAGAAACAATATTACACTGAGCCCGCTGCGTGAAAAAGAGAACTTGGGAAATTTGAGAAAAGAGATAGGAGATAGGAGATAAAAAAAAACTAAAAAAGCCGGAAAAGCATCTAATAGGTAAGTTTAAGCAGAAAACGGTCTTACTTCGTATTAGCTTTGAAAGAAGAGGAAAACCAAATTCATCAAGCAATCCCGAAGCATCGGGGGAGGGGACCGAATTAACGCACGCCAAATATTAAAATTCCTTTTTGATCTTTATGCCTGTGCCAAGATTTGTTCTTTCAGAGTATATATCAGCCCCAAATTCCAGGTTTACTTCCATAAAAGATTGAAAAATATTTAGGTCGAGAACTGTTGAATGTATTTTGTGGAATTTTAAAACCCGGAGGCGGAGTTCTGTAATCTCCCCCGTAATTTTGTCTGTAGCTGAGCAGGCATTTATAGGGCAGCTTATTAAAGGCCCTGCCTTCCACTCCAAAATGATGAACTATAATCCTGTTATTATCAATTTTATTCCCTCCGGGATATAATTTATCGTCATAAAAATCGGTTGTAATAAAAGGCAGGCCTATAACCCTGTCTTCATAGGTCCACCCGGAGGTATACACCCCATTATTGAAATAATTATCATAGGTAAGCACCCAGGAAGAATTGGAGGTATAATGTCCATTGGTATAATAAAATTCATACATCAGGCTATTGATCCGGCCTGTTTTATTATTAAAATCTGCAAAAAGCCCGTAACTGCCATCTAAATAATTGTAATACATCATGCCGGAGCCATCCTCAAACATATGGCTGTACAAAAATTCAAGCCTGACTTTTCCAAAGGTTTTACTCAGTCTTATTTCATAACTCTCAAGGTGGTTCCCCAAAGCATTCTCCTGATCACTCACAAGGGATTTTTCACCTCCGCCATGACCAGCTATTATCCTTAAATAGTCCAAGATCCCGTCAGGTTGTTTCCCATAATAGGGGTCCCCGGAGGTCCCTCCCCATTGTGCGAAATGCTGGATCCCAATTTTGATCTCCAGATCTCTCCTGTTATTATAGATTAAATACAAGCTTTTATTATGTAACCTGGCGTGACTAACAGACCTGTCCTTCTCCATAAAATATTCACTAAAGTAAGCCTCACATCCCCATCTGCTTCTAGCCGAAAAAAAGATGGGACGGGTAGTCCCAACCTGTAAGCCCGGAAGCGGCCTGGCATTAAGTGTCCATAAAATATTGCCATTCACGGCACTTAAACCATTATACAATTCAGTATGTTGTTTTCTTCCCGCCACCACTTCCAGCCACGAGTTTTTATAGGAGGCATAAAGTTCATCCAGAAAAACCTCATCAGAAATCCCGTCCTGATATAAAACCCCAGCGCCAAATTCCAGGTGCCGATCCTCATTGAATTCATAAATTCCTTTCCCGCTAACCCAGCTTGCCACATTCGTACTATCGGATATTCGTCCGCGCTGATTGTGGGACATCCAGAATGGCAACGCTTCTTTTGTGGAAGCTAATCCCTTTAGATTAATTTCTCCCGAAAATTCCAATGACTGAGAAGCAACCTGGATTGTGGCTACCCCAAAGAACAAACAGATTATAAAATTCATTTTTCCCATAAAAACTATTTAATGAACTACCTCGATGCAAGCATCCGAGGTATCAAATTCCAAAAAAAAAACAAATTCCAAATTCCAAAAATAAAAAATAAAATACGATGCAAGCATCGGGGAATTAAACCCTTAGAGATTAAATATAATTTTGTTTTGGGGATGATCGTATTATTGGTGGGGAGTTAATAAGCTTTAATGATGGGGTAGGAAACGTTTCTCACACAGCTGCACTAAACAGGCTCCTCACTCCAATTCAATTTCCTTTCGGAAACTGTATTTCTGTCGGAATGACCCTGAATCCGTAATTCAGCAAAGTAAGATTTCATATCCAGATGAAATCTTCTCAACTAAAATCAACTCCTGTATGGAAACTGAGATTTCTAAACTGCCTGCATTCTGAAGTTCGGTAAACCTTGTTTGGGGAGAGGAATACCTTTGTCATTTCTAAAGGCTCTTGGTGCGTTTTAAAAATCTCATATTGGAATTTAATCAAATGATATTGACAAAAACAGCTTTTCTTACAACAAAAAAATAATTGAGGTTGTAATTGTGGATTTTTCTGATAAAGAGAGTGAAAAAAAAGAAACAAGAATAAAGAAACAAGAATAAAGAGACAAGAAACAGGACTAAAAAAAATAATTTGGAATTTCGAGTTTGGAGTTTGAAGTGTGGAGTTTGGAGTTTGGAGTTTGGAATTTGGAGTTTGGAGTTTGGAGTTTGAGGTTTGGTGGAATTTGGAGTTTGGAGTTTGGAATTTGGAGTTTGTCCATGCCTATATAACATTGACCGCTTTTAGTTGAATGTTAATATACATTTATCGATTCTTTTTCTCCCTTCCATCCTGAGTGCAATCGGGGATGGGCAGGGATGAAACGCAACAAGATTTTAGAAAAAGAGCCTGAGATCTAAGTCAAAAGCAACAAACAGAATGGAAAATAAAACTCCTCTACCGCCTTTGCATGAAAAAGTGAGGAGTTGATTTAAAAACTCTTTTTTAAGATTTTGGCAAGCCCCTTACAAAACCCGGATTTTTGAATATTTATGCGGTTAATATATATATTTTCTGATTATAACCAATACAAGGACAGAGTCGTAACAATAAATAGCTGTGCAAAAACCAGGAGCAAAAACCAGGTTTTCAGTTTGCCTTTTTTGATTGGTTCCTGGAGATCTTCTTCCACCTCTTTAATCCCGGATTTAATCCTTTGGGTATACACCTTAAAACTGACATTGTTTATTACATCGCGTCCTGCTTCGGTAAGAACATACAGGTTACTTTTTTGAACAATAAAATCGGAAATTTTAAGTTTATTTAATATCTCCTCTTTCCAGGGTTCATAATACTTATTTTTGGGGATACCTTTATTGTCGCTAATTTCATAAAGGACATTGTCCATCTTATGATAAGAAGCTGAAGATGTTGAAGTTGACAGAACTGTAGACATAGATTTAGGTTAGGGCTAAAAATAATAAAAAACACCACCGCTGTGGCGAGATGGTAATTTAACAAAATTTTTGGTATTTTTCCTTATTTTTGAAATCTTATTTTTAATAATAGGGTTAAAAAAGAAACAAGAATAAAGAGACAAGAATAAAGACTAAAAAAAGTTAGAAGTACGAAGTTAGAAGTCTTTTCCACTCCGACACTTCAGGGCAACTTTCCTCTCTCCTCTTTCCTCTCTCCACTCCCGATACTTCGAGGAATTTTGAATTTTGAATTTTGAAGTGGGATCAAAAAAAATCCAGCATCCGGAAATTGAATCCGAAACCTGGAAATATAATAACGAAGTTAGAAATACGAAGTTAGAAGTCTTATATAATCCAGACCCTCGGGACCCTGAACTTCTCTGATTAGTGTTGACCGGTTTGGCTATGTTTTAGAACAATGTGGATTATTAATTGGTCCCTATTGCGAATTTTAATTTTGCATGTTCCTTTTTAACCGCAAAGGTCGCCAAGAAAAAAAATCGCAAAGGTCGCAGGGAAAAAACAGGCACTGAAAATGTAATTGAAAATAAAACTATCAGTTTAACTATTAGAGTGAATAGGCAAATCTACCTATCTATATAAAAAATAGTAATCATATAGACAGATTGCAATTCTTTGCGTCTTTGCGTAAACCTTTGCGCCCTTTGCGGTTAATTTTTTTTCTACAATTTTCTAAAACAGAACCACCGGTTTTAAACATTAATTTCATTGTAACCTGTATTTTATTTCCCGCTCCCGATAGCTATCGGGACGCAGATTTTCGCAGAAAATAATCTTCACTGTTTTTTTTTAGCCACTAATGCACTAATATTTTTTATCTTCCTGAACTTCTCTGATTAGTGTTGACCGGTTTGGCTATGTTTTAGAACAATGTGGATTATTAATTGGTCCCTATTGCGAATTTTAATTTTGCATGTTCCTTTTTAACCGCAAAGGTCGCCAAGAAAA
>Ga0307486_1002940_pt1 | contig 11466 bp, 8 predicted proteins | sample CBIW02metaG_FD_203663 | JGI IMG/M metagenome (GOLD analysis project Ga0307486, IMG submission 203663) | Sea-ice brine microbial communities from Beaufort Sea near Barrow, Alaska, United States - CBIW 0.2 | ecosystem: Environmental > Aquatic > Marine > Coastal | place: USA: Alaska | collected... | reverse complement strand
AAAAATGAGTATCCTAAATTCTTTAAAAATGAATATGCTAAAGTCTTTAGAAATGGATATGCTACAGAACTTTTTAATTTTCTCTTAACTGAAGAGGATAAACCAATTGGTCCATCCTGGGCTGGTAAATACTTTTTACTGTTTAAAGAAGAAAAATTAATAAAACCTAAAGCCAAACCAGTGAACTTCTTAACCTATTTGAATAAAAATATTCCAAAAAAAATTCAGATTTTAGATAACCGAACGGGGTATAAAGAAGATGTAGAGGTTGACTTTTTTAAAGAAGTTGAAAAAAAATTCCAAATTTTAAATGACGTAAAGCGCCCTTAATCAATATATTATTGTTACAATTCTCGCAATCGCATCGCATTCACCTTACATTCTTCTCGCATATATTAGATTAAACTACATATATATTCGCTCAGATAATTTAAAATAAATTTATTATGAGCAAAAACATCACACAACTTCACGGGGTATCCCCTGAAGAATTCAAAGCAGAAATTCTGGAAGGTATTAGGCACGAAATGCAGGAACTTTCCAAAAACTTCACCCCAAAAGAACCCACCGTCTGGATTACCAGAAAAGAAACTTCTGAGCTTATTGGGGTTTCCCTGGTTACTATTCATAACTGGACTAAGGAAGGCGTAATCCATGCGTACAAAATTGGGAATAGAGTAAGATTCAAGAGGTCTGAAATTGAACAAATCCTACTTAATTCAAACAAAAAAGCTTCAAAATAACCTGCAAGTCCATTTTGAAGCTAATTATTAATTGCATCTGTATTGTATGCAAAAAAACACTTTATGTTACTAAAGATAAACAACGAGAACCAGAATACCGAAAATAATTCAAAATCAGAAAACAACAAGTTTAATTTTGATCCCAACAGCTTAGACCAACCAGGTAATATTCCTGTATTGGGAAATAGTTTTGGTGATATCTTTAAAATCCCTGTAACTCCTCCCCTTCCCACTTCACCATATCCTGCAGCAGTTGAAAGCGAAGATGATCCTGGAAGTATTGGACTGGATGAATTAATAGATGAATCGGATAAACTCAACAACAAGAGGCTTGATATATCTGAAATTCTTCAACATACGTTAAAAAATGTTGAAGTAAAAGATTTTCGCAAGGAAGCCGATTTGACTGAGGAAGATAAAACATTACAACGTAAACATTATCTAATTCTGGTAGTCGAGTTTCTTAATGAAAAAGCAAATGAGCTAAATCTGGATATCATTTTTAAAGATGGTAAAATCTATATGTATAATTCAGAATATTGGGAAGTGGTAAATGAATCTGAATTCAGCTTCTTTTTGGGTGAAATTGCCCTCAAAATGGGAGTAGATAAATTTGACGCAAAATTTTTCAAATTTAAAGAAGATCTTTTTAAGCAATTTATATCGGATAGCAATTTTAAGTTCATAAAACCGGATTATCAAGCTACCCTGGTCAATTTAAAAAATGGAACATTTGAAATTTCAGAGGGCACACAGAAATTGAGAAGTTTCCAAAAAGAAGATTTTCTTACCTACCAGCTTCCATTTTCCTATGACGAAGATGCGAAACCCGTACAATTTTTGGAATTTTTAAATGAAGTTCTTCCTGAAAAAGAATTACAGAATATCCTTGCTGAATACATCGGATCTATTTTCATAAGAAATGAGGTATTAAAATTTGAAAAAGCTCTTTTTCTTTATGGCACAGGATCCAATGGAAAGAGTGTAGTGTTTGATATTATAAGTGCCCTATTGGGAAAACAAAATTTCTCAAGCTATAGCCTGGAAAGCATTACAAAAGACAAAGATTCACGGGCAATGATAGCCGATAAGTTATTGAATTATTCAAGTGAGATGAGTACTAATCTGGAATCCGATATCTTTAAGAAACTGGTCTCCAGGGAACCTATTGATGCACGGCTGTTATATAAATCTTCCTTTATTATGGAAGATTATGCCCGCCTAATGTTCAATTGCAATGAACTGCCAAATGATATTGAACACACAAATGCATTTTTCAGAAGATTTCTAATTATACCTTTCCGGGTAACCATTAAAGAAGAAGATCAGGATCGGCAGTTATCACAAAAGATTTTAAAGTCGGAATTACCAGGAGTATTCAATTGGATGCTTAAAGGGATGTCCCGATTGCTCATCAACAAAGCTTTCACTCCAAGTTCTTTAGTGGAAAACGAAGTGAGAAAGTTTAGACGGGAAAGCGATTCTGTTTTATGCTTCATTGATGAAAATGACTATGTGAAATCTGTCAAAGACTACACAACACTGCAAGTAATGTATGATGAATATAAGTTGTATTGCATTCAAAATGGGAATAAACCCTGCGCCAATAAGAAATTTTCTTCACGACTCCGAAATGAGTTTGAAATGACAAGGAAAAACTTTGGACAAGTAGTCTTCACCATAAAAAAAGATTGTTAAATTGCCCACACTTACAGCACTTACAGCACGATTTTATTTAAGTTGTGCTGCAAGTGTTTAAAGTGATGGCATTCAAAAACATATTTTCTTGAACAACTACAGATTTATCTTAGAACCATATTCTTCCAAAAAAAGCAGATACCCTTGCCCTTCCTGCGGCAAAAAAAACACCTTTACCCGGTACATAGATCTTGAAAAAGATGAATACCTGGGCTTAAAAGTGGGAATATGCAGCCGTATTCAAAAGTGCAACTATCATTATCCACCTAAAGATTTTTTTGAAGATGAAAAAAGGATATCAGGAATATCACCAGGGAAACTTCCCAAAGTTTTAATGACGGCAGCCTTACAGAAGGCCAAATTACATCCTAATGAAGATAACCTCCATCCTTCTTTGATTGAACAGGATCTATTCCTACAAAGCCTAAGGGAAACCAGTGAAAATAATTTTATTTCCTTCCTCGAAAAAGCCCTGAATAAAGAAGCCGTAATTTGGTTAAAAAACAAATACCAAATTGGAACTTCAAAAAAGTGGAAAGGTGCTACTATATTTTGGCAGATAGACCAAAACAACAATGTCCGTACGGGCAAATTAATGCTGTATAACAAAGATACAGGCAAAAGATCTAAAATTAATTGGGTGCATTCCGTATTAAAAATAGAGGATTACAATTTAAAACAATGCTTGTTTGGGCTGCATCTCCTGAACTCAGATAAAACAAAGGCCATTGCCGTAGTTGAAAGCGAAAAAACCGCAATAATTGCCTCTATCGCATTCCCCGAGTTCATTTGGATGGCAACCGGAGGTCTAACCAACTTAAAAAGCGATGTTATTCAACCTTTAGCGAACAGGAAAGTGATTTTATTTCCGGATGCCGGTTGTTATAACAAATGGTCTGAAAAGATCAAAGATTTACCTAAAAACATCCAATTCCATATGTCAGAATTGGTTGAAGAAAAATCAAGTGCAGAGGAAAAAGATGAAGGTTGGGATATAGCAGATTATATTTTGAAAATTTATTTGGGTAGGAAAAGGGATTTGTAGTTGATTTTGATTACCTATGATTCTATTACATTCTTTCGATTTACCATATATTTACTTTTGTTTGTAGATTTTTTATTACCATTTTACCCTACCTTTTTCAACAATTATAGAACCTGTCCAACCATAATGATAATTACCATCTTTGGGAAGATATTCATCAAAAAGCTGCCCCTTAAAAACTAAATGTATTGGCAAAAGTCATGAAAAAAGGATTAATATCACCGCTTATCGTAAGGAGTATAATAGAAATATTGAACGGGTCAACAGCAGGGGTGGCCGCTGTATGAAAGACAAACGTCAAAGCACGGTTAAACCTGTTTTTGGCACTCTAAAAGAGTTTATGGGGCTAAGAGGCATTGGAATCAGGCAGGTCATAAATGTATGCTCCTGGCTGCTATAGCCTATAATCTGAAGAAACACCTGAAATTTCTTACAAAACGGGTGAAATACGGAGTAGGACAGCTTGCTTAAGGTAAATCCAAGTCCTAATTGGTTTGAGATGTTTGATAGGTATAACACCTCCAAGCAGCCGCCTTGGCAGAATTAAATCATCAGTTTAAGCTACAGTAGTTCCTTTACATCTATATTATCTCCATACTCCTCGGCAACTGTTGCAATCAAACTATCCATAGTTATAATACCTCCACCACCTAGTCTTAAAGTTCGAATGGCTTCAACCCATTGACCTTTTCCTGTTTGACTTAGATTCAGCAATGATAAATCCCCACCTGCAGATATCCATATTTGATTATCTCGCAAACCTCCTGGATAAAGCTTACACATAATTTCAACTAGCTTTTGTTCTCGAGTTCGTTCTGTGGAATTTTCGGCAAAATCGAATTGTTCAAGTAGTCCGAATAGGAATGCAGCTACATTGGCTGAAGCGTACGGTTGAGAGCCTTGCCCATCCATTTCGCTTTTTTTGTCTACTAGATCGGATATTCCGCGAAGCAATAGAGTTTTTACTGAAGGACGCATACGACATACTTCTAAAAAGCCTAATCCCTCCATTTCAATTGCCAGAGCATGACTGGCATTCTGTTTCAAAAATTGATGTAAATCAGAATCAATGGAAGCATCTACTTTTTCGCCAGAAGCTATAGTTCCGGTATACGTGCTAATGACAGGAGCAAATTTCTCCTTCACCAGATGACTTGCTTTTCGATTCCAATCTTCACTCTTAGAATATTGACCTGCTAAACGTTCCAATGCGTAGGTTGAGGCTCCGAACTTTGGTCTGGGTTTAAAATTGTTACTTTCAGCTTTGCCTCTTTCAAATCCATAAACATCCTGTCCAATAACGATGTCCCCAACCTTCACATCCTTTAATCCTCCTGCAATACCAACAAAAAAAGCATATTCAGGATCGAAGTAGTCAATGGCCCGTTCTGTTTCGATGGCGGCATTTACATTGGTTTGATCCGTACGTCCTACAATTACTTCAATTGTTTCTCCTTTGGATTCGTAAGTGCCTTTAGTATAGTCGGTTCCTGTTGTGGGATGCGAGATCGGTTTTTTATTTTTCAAATGCTGCTCGATTGCCTGGCGCTCCACTGGCAACGCGGTGAGGATAAGTATAGGTTTTTTCATAGAGTTTCTTGTAGAAATTTTAGAGTTTCGTTACCTGAATTTAATTCTCGCATTTTTTTTACCAGCCGTCCTGTTTCAGGGTCTCCTTGGTTGCGCAATATTTGTATTGCATGGCTCCACTTATAACGACCTGTACCAGTCAGATGAAGCTGTGACAGCTCTCCGCCAGCACTGATCCAAAGGCCACTTTCTTCTGGGCCAACTGGAAATAATTTGGTTGAAATCTTCCAAAACTCATCCCACCATTCCTCTGTACTGATAGCATCTCGCTTTAGGCCGCTAGCAGAAAGCTTCAACCGCTTAATAAATCCAAGCAACTCACTGCATTCTAAGAGGGCAGGCACAATATCTTTTCGCTGATGGCGCTGAGTATAAAGATCGTCTGCTATATAGCTCCAACCTTTTTGCATAACCAACTTACCAAATTGTTCCGCTTCTGCCCTTGAAAACAGGTGTCCCCGAATCAACTGCTGCGCGTAAAGAGTCCCAAGAACCGGTAAAATCTCTATGAGGTGTATCTTTTTTGTGAGCGTAATTACTTCGCTTCGAATAATCCGATCTTGTACTTCTTCTTTTTGTAAACCAATTTTCAAGTCGGTTTCTAGGTTATTATATTCTAACTGTCCAATGGCTATTTCATCGATCAGATCTAATAGAGTCGCTGAAATAAAGCCTGAACGTGATTCGTTGGGGAGCTTTTGCCAGATGGACGACCGTTTCGGATAATCTTTCAAACTGCTGTAACTGCCAGAGCTTATGGCCTGGAGTAGTGGATTGCTAAATTGATTTCCAGCTAGCAGATGATCGAGAACTTCAAACAAGGTATCTTTTGGAGTTGGAATGCCGGCCCAAACGTCTCCGCCTTCTTCCAAAGCTGCTTCCCAACATTTCTGCCATCCTTCGCTAGTAATTTTCACATCTATTAGCAGCCTACTATTTCCAGCAATAAGCTTTCCTGCAATTCGATGCAACCTAATATCCAGGTGGCTTGCTGCTATAGGAACAAAAGCATTCCCTTTAATGCTTTTCGACAAGAATTCAAATGCTTCAGTGTGTTTTTCATTGGTATCGATACGCAACTGGGCTTCGATAGCCTTTAACGGTGAGTATTGTTGGGCCACAACTTTTGCATGGAGTAAAAACCATCCTTTTTGAGCGGCCATCCCTAAGACCAATTCAGCTGTGGCAGTTTCCAGCTTTGGAAGCTTTTGTGATAGCTCGTCCTCAGCATCACCCGGCAACCATGATGCGTGTTTATCTATCAGCTCAGGTTCGTTAATCACCCATCGCCATATATTAGGAGCATCTGTGTACTGTCGTTTTTTTAGCCGCTCCTTTACAGTCCTCAAGACTGTATTGGCCCACCAGTTAGAAGTTGGGGCTTTCAATGCCATAATTAAAACACTGCCGCCTTGCTTAGCATTTTTACTGTTCAATATATGTTTAGATAACCATTTACTCAAGGCGACTGATGAGGATTCTAATGCACCTAAAAAGCCCCTCCAGCTTTGGTAACTGAGAGCTTTGATCTGATCTGTCGTTGCAGTGGGAATAGCCTGCAAGATAGCAGCAAGAAGCCTACTTTTGCCCTTAGTACCGGATTTTTCATTGGGGTTGACTCCTGAAATAAAATTGGACAACACTAACAATCTATTTAGCTCTGGATTTTGATTCAATCGATGGTAAACATTGCCGTTGTTCTGAAGCCTATTGAGCAAATCGATAGAACTTACCTTCGGTGCAAAATCATCAAGCAAGGTTTGAAAAGGTGCTGCTTCTTTAGTATTACCCACGAGCCAGTGCGCAGCTCCCGATTGTAGCTTTTCTGATTCACCAGCATCTAACACACGGAAGCCATTACGCTCCCACAGAGTTTTCGCCTCAGCAGGAATGTAGATCAGGTTAAGATTTTCATCTTTTATATAAGAAGGGTTGAAGGCGGCTCCGACTCGCACCGAGTACTTCGCCTCGAGCGATAACTGTGGCCAAATGCTATCAATCCATTCCCAGTACCCTTTTTCTTCCAACCATGCGAAGTTCTTTTTCTGTAACAGGGCATTAGTGGCAGCTGCTTCCCTCCCGCTCAATGTATCAGATAAATTTTTGAAATCCAGTGTATCATACTCCAGCAAGGACATTTTCGCTTCCTTCTGAATAGAGAGCATGTGGAACCTAAACAACTGGCTTATGTTGGTCACCCTCTGAAGATCGGCCATTCGAATGAACAAGACATGGGCAAAAACCCTCCCAGAACGCAGTCCTGGACTTTGGTCGGGGAAATTTTTGACCAATAAAAAATGTTCTTCTGCAAGGAGACCACGTACAATTGGCTTGGCAAGCACTCCTCCTTGTGGGCGGTCAGCAAGATCAGTTATGCCGCTCACATATCGGAAAAGCTCATTTTTTTCGTCCGAAGCGGCCAGTAGATCGTGTCCCAAGGTTTTTCCCGGCACTTCCCCATATATAGCCTGTTCAATGATTATCATAATTTAAAAGCTTCATCGACAAGGCGGGTTAGGTCTTTTTCCTTAGGATTATCGTTCAACACCAAGTATCCGAAATTTTCAGGTAGCTCATCCAGGTATTTATTGCGGGCCACTTCAGTTTTTAAAGGAAATCCCTGTGCTGAAACTCCAATTATTTTGTATTTTCCGAAGACCCAGTTGGTGGCAATGAATTGGAAAAACAGTGGCATTTTTTGCTGCAATACCTCCTCGGGGGTAGCCCTCGTATTCAACTCGTCCCAGCAGGTCAAAACGATAAGCAACCGAGGGTTTTCAATAGGTTCTTTCATGCCTGTTTCACGCGCATGCAATAGCACCTGAATCAATTCGATGAAATGGGATTGATCGGAGGTTCCGGTGATTACTTCCTTTTTTTCTCCATTGTCTTGTTTAGCAAAACCTTTCTTGCTCAGGTCGAACCGGTGCTCGATCTCCGAAGGGCGAATAAAGAGAATCCAGCGATCGTTATTTTTAGCCCGCTCAACCCATGTTTTGTCATACTCCAGGAGTACAACTAAGTCGCGAACCTGTTCCCCTCCATAATCTTTACAATGCAACACAAACTCATGGTCGTCTTGCAGCACCTTAATTTTTACTTCCAAGTTATCCATGGAGGGAGTCGGTTCCGATTCCTGTCCATCTGCTAATCGATCGTATGCCTTTTTAATTGCATCAATATTATCAGGGGTCTCTACCAACTTCAGCCTTCCAATGCGGTTAATAAGGCGGCCGTATAATTGCGCCAGAAAAGTAGTTTTACCAGACTTGGGTGGTCCGATAATTAATAATTCATTATTTGCTGCCATAACTACCTCTGTATAATAAGAAAAAATCATCTGTAGCCGCGCCCGTTGGTGAAATTTGAAGTGGCTTTGACTGGGCTATTTGGTTAAGTACCGATTCGGTCACACCTATATTGTTTATGTGACAAAGCTGATCAGAGTCGGATTTCGAATAATTGCTAATCTTCAGGGATGAAGCTCCTGGGAATATTTCGGACAATCTTCTTTCTATTGATTCAACAACGGTTTTCCGCTCTTTCCTCATCTGATTGGCCAGATCGGCTTTAGACCATACGATAATTACCGGCCGATCTCCAAGTCTTTTTTTCACCTGCTCAGCTAACTGTACAATGTCACGTTTCGCCCGACCCCGCTGGTTTATAACTGCTTCGCAGTCCACAAAAAATAAAAATGCATGGGCATTTTTATAAATCCAGCGGGCATTTTCAGCGGCAGGGTCTTCTACGTTGTCAGCCCATTTAACAAATACTTCGCCAGATGAATCGGCAAACAGGATATCGTGCAAAAAACCATCGTTGCGCAACGCGAGGTGATATAGGCTGTAAAAATCCTTGTCTGAGGGCGTGGCATCGGGATTTCTTATTGTTCCATCGTCCTGGACTTGAAGTGTTTTGGCCTGTAATTCCCAGCCTTCCAACGTGATGCTTCCGGCAAAGTCCCACCTTTCAATCCGCTTCCCGTTAAAAAGCAAAGAATACAACATGGCAAGGTAGGTAGTTTTTCCCGCTCCTGATGAGCCTACTAAGCCAATGATTTTAGGTGTGCCCCGGTGAGAGAGCAGATCAAGTTCATCAGGTTGCAAGCACTCCCCAGTCCAAGGTATGGTCTTAAAATCTCGGGTCTTCTTATCGGTTTTAGTCGGTGCGTCTTTAGAATCGGCTTTGTCAAAATATGAACACTGTTCGTGCAGGGGCGCTCCTAATTCCTGGCAGAAATCTTCAGGTGCGTGGCAATACTCTTTACTACATCTTCGCTTTGCCATATTCTGTCTTATTTAGTTGTAGCTAACTTTTGCGCCTGAAGTCCGTGAAACAGCCAAACGGCCAAATCTGATGCCGACAGGATGGCTTTTTTATCGATGCCAGTATCAGCAAAAAAATCGGAGGTTTTACCGGACTGCAGGGCGTTTGCCCACGCATTGAGAAAAGGCTTGCGCTTTCCACTTTCTGCTGTGTGTCTTTCTAACCTGGTTTTAACGGCTTCATGAAGCATAGCGCTATCCTCCAACCAAGTGATGAGCGGTCGTTCTACCTCTGCTTGTTCTGCATGAATATCTTTCAGCGTTTCGCGCAGTAAGTAATCCACACTTTCTGGGTAAAAGACATCCACCTGTTCAGCCATGTCGAGCGCCATGGCGAGGGCAGCATTCAATCGATCCAGACTGCGATAGCTGATGTTGAGTGATCGGGAATATAGCGATTGTTTCCACCAGAGGAGCTCGCTACGCTTATTGTTGGCGGTAATGCTATTAGCAAAGGAACTATTTAATTCCTCGAAAAAAGGTTGAAGCTGCGCAAAGTAGGAGTCCAGACTCTTTTGGATCGAAGTTGAAATGGACGAGAGGGATTTACTTTGTTGGGATAAAGCAGAATTAACAACTTCAGTAATTCCTTTGGATGAGTGTTCTGCCATAAACTTGGGCCACTGCCAATTGTGGTTACCTTGCTGTTGAGGATTTTTCCCCCCTCCCGCTTGGGCACTCCACGCAGAGTGAACCATCGCATCCAGTAAATATACTTTCAGAGCCTCCTCATCGACTTGAACCCCTTTAACACCGGAAATGGAGATATCACTTCCTTTGAATCTATAAGCTTGTATTTTTCGGTTAATTTCCCATGCGACCTGCCCGTTTTGCTCCGTTTTATCTGCGAATTCCTGTAAAAGCCCACTTAAAATCCTTTTCTCTGAACCTAATTGGTAATATTCAATAACATCACGGGCTGTCAGCCAAACTAGGGCAGCAGTAGACGTATCGTTTTTAGACAGTTGGTTCAGCGATTCCAGAATAACTGCTCGTACATAGGTGGTTGATTTATCATTGGTTGATTTTACGCTGTTAGTGAAGGTCTTCCAATGCTTAATGATGATCTTTTCCACCTGCACCACTACCGGGTCAGTATCTTTGACCTTAAGATCGAGAGCCACCAGGGTGAATGGTATAATTTCCGTTTTTTTCTTGGTAAGGTGTTTCTTGACTTCGGAAATTGCCTTTTTTAGATTATCAACACTGGTTTCATCTGCAACTTTAATATGCTGCTCGTTAAGATAGGTTTGGAGAATTGAATCAGCCATTCGGATAATTTTTTTTGTAATTGTACATTAAATAAGCTATAAAAGTCTGGTCGTACTCCAAACTTAAAGTTGAGGTCACCAATAATCGAATTAATTCATTGTTTTGGTCAAATATGTTTGTTTTATGCAACCTGTCAATACAAATAGTGTTTCATAATTCTTTTACTAAATGTGCCACAACTTGATGTATACCATCCTTTTCACACCATGTTATAAGCCCGGGATAAAAGCAGGTTAATCACATTACCTGCAAATCTATTAAAATTTTGTTAAAACGGGTTACGGGAAACGGTAAAATTAAAATATTCATTCGCGCTCCGGTTTGATAAAACACTTCAGGAAAGACTGGAATTGCTTGGTTTTGTAAGAATGTAAAAAAGGAAAATTATGAGTTGGAGCTTGGTAAAGTGTACTCGTGTAGTGGGTGGTTAATAATTAAGGTTTTCAAGTTGTCTACAAGTCCATTTAGGTTTTTCTTTTAACTTCCAGGCTCTATCGATTTGAAGTTAAATGTTCTTCCTGGATAAAAATAAATTTTGTTCAGGAAACAACTAAGAGAAGAAGAAAATAAATTTGAAATTCGCTGACTATGTAGCCACACATTTGGCAGTACAAAAGCAAATAAAAAATCCGTAAAAGCCTAATTATTAGACTTTTACGGATTTTAAAAGTGACCCCGGAGGGATTCAAACCCCCAACCCTCAGAGCCGAAATCTGATGCGCTATTCAGTTGCGCCACGGGGCCAGTAAAATTATTAACTTCAATATTATTTATCACGTCAAGCGCAATC
>Ga0307486_1002939_pt1 | contig 11468 bp, 11 predicted proteins | sample CBIW02metaG_FD_203663 | JGI IMG/M metagenome (GOLD analysis project Ga0307486, IMG submission 203663) | Sea-ice brine microbial communities from Beaufort Sea near Barrow, Alaska, United States - CBIW 0.2 | ecosystem: Environmental > Aquatic > Marine > Coastal | place: USA: Alaska | collected... | reverse complement strand
TTGATCTTGGCATTCGCGGTCACCGTCGCACGCTCGGGCACGCAATCGCCGAAGCCTCCGACGACATCACCGAAAGTGCACGCTGGACAGCTCTCGAAGAACTGCACTACCACCGCTATTTGAGCGGGGAACTCGACTTCGAAGGCCAGAGGCAAGCACGAGCCCGCGGCTTCGTCGAGCCCTACGGTGTGACTCTCACCGATGCCGAAGCCAGCCATTGGTTCAACACCTACTTCGAGAACTATCGCGCAGTCTGGCACCTTCACGATGACGCCATCGCCTGCCTTGACTCGCTCGCTGCGCGCACGCCTTCCGTACGCATTGGAATCATCACGAATGGCGAACTCGTCTATCAGGCGGCAAAAATCAGTGCTGTGGGCCTGACGGATCGCGTTGAACACATAATCGCGAGCAGCGAGTTCGGCTATGCCAAACCAGACCCGCACATTTTCCACCACGCGTGCGAGCTGTTCGGAGTCGCACCCGCTGAAGCGCTGTATGTTGGCGACCGCTTAGCGACGGATGCGCTCGGAGCCGCGAATGCGGGACTCACCGGGGTGTGGCTCGACCGCGAGCGCGGCGCGACCGAAGCGCAACGAGAGGAAGCCCACGTGGCCGGGGTGCCGATCATCCACTCGCTCAGTGAACTGGCCGACCTGCTCAGCTGACACGCCAGCGCACACGGCTCGCGTCATATTTCGTGGGAATAGTTTGCTCACACGCGCGTTGAGTAGACTAAGCGCAGTACAACGTGCTCCGGGGTCGGTGAAAGTCCGAACCGGCGGTGATAGTCCGCGAACCGCGATGAGATGCAAATCTTTGACCGGTTGACCTGGTGAAATTCCGGGACCGACGGTTATGAGGTCGCAAGATCTCTCAGTCCGGATGAGAGGATGCACGGCTTCAACAACTTGGCATGCCGAATTGTTGGAGCGGTTTTCACGAACCCTATCCCGGAGCCCGTCCCACGAGACGAGAGCCGGATGACCACACCAGAACAGCACGCACAGCTCGAGAAGCTGATGCTTCACGGACTGTCGCTTGCCAGTCGTGGCCCCATTACCGGGGGAAACCCTCAAGTGGGGTGCGTACTGGTGGATGCCGCTGGCAAGATTGTTGCTGAGGGCTGGCATCACGGTGCTGGCACTGCCCACGCCGAAGTGGATGCCCTCACCAAGCTTGGTGGCGACGCTGCGGGACTCACTGCCGTCGTCACCCTCGAACCGTGCAACCATCAGGGGCGCACTGGCCCGTGCGCTGAAGCATTGATCGCCGCCGGTGCAACTCGTGTTGCCTACGCCGTCTCTGACCCTGGCAAGAACTCGGGCGGAGGCAGCGAGCGACTACGCAACGCTGGTGTCGAGGTAGTTGCGGGCGTCGCCCAGGCTGAGGCCGCAGAGTTTTTGCACAGTTGGCTCACCGCCACTCGCCTGCAGCGCCCGCATGTCACCGTGAAGTGGGCGTCGAGTCTCGATGGTCGCGCTGCGGCTGCTGATGGCACGAGCCAGTGGATTACCGGCACCGCCGCCCGCCAGCACGTGCACGAGCAGCGGGCCCGCGCCGATGCGATCGTCGTGGGCACAGGCACCGTGCTCGCCGATGACCCGAGCCTGACGGCGCGGGGTGACGGCGGCGAGCTGCTCGAGTGGCAGCCACAGCCCGTGGTGCTTGGTCAGCGCGAGATTCCGGCGGAGGCGCAACTGCGCCACCACCCCAAAAAACTGCGTCAATTTGACGGCAGCGACCTGAACGCCGCACTGACGGCACTGTTCGAGGCGGGCATCCGGCGCGTCTTTGTTGAAGGCGGCCCCACGATCGCGAGTGCATTCATTGCTGCCGGTCTCGCGGATGAACTGCTCATCTACTTGGCCCCGAAACTGTTGGGCGGCCCGAAGGTGGCGCTCAGCGAGCTCGGGATTTCGACCATGGCTGAGGCGAAAGACCTCAGCATCACCGAACTTCGCCCCCTGGGTAACGATGTGCTGATTGTCGCCCGTCCGGCGACTGCGATAGGAGTCTGACCGTGTTTACCGGAATTATCGAAGAGCTCGGCGAGGTTGTTGATCTTGCCAGGACCGACGACGGCGCTCGCCTGACGATTCGGGCGCCAAAGGCGGTGTCGGATGCTGGCCACGGAGACTCGATCAGCGTCAGTGGCGTGTGCCTCACCGTTGTCGATCAGGGCCCGGATTGGTTCACTGCCGACGTCATGGGCGTCACAATCGACATGAGCACCCTCGGCGGAGTAGCCTCCGGCGACCGCGTCAATATTGAGCGCGCAATGCAGGTCGGTGATCGCCTCAGCGGTCACATCGTGCAGGGCCACATCGATGGCACGAGCACGGTGCTGAGCGTCACCGATGAGGGCAGCTGGAGTGTTCTGCGCTTCAGCCTCACTCCTGAACTGGCCCCGCTCGTTGCTCGCAAGGGCTCGATCGCCGTGCACGGCGTCTCGCTGACGGTGAGTGCTGTCGGCCGCGACTGGTTTGAGGTGTCCCTGATTCCCGAAACTCTGACCGCAACAACTTTAGGAGCGCTCACTGTGGGCGACTCCGTCAACATCGAAACCGACATTCTGGCGCGCCACGTGGCCAGGATGGCCGAGTTCACCGACGCGGATTTGCGTCACGAAAGGACCGAGTCATGAGCCTCGCCACTATCCCTGAAGCCATTGACGCGATCCGCGCCGGCCGACCAGTAATCGTCGCCGACGATGAGGGCCGCGAGAACGAGGGCGATGTCATCATCTCCGCCGAACTCGCCAGCCAGGAATGGATCGCCTGGATGGTTCGCCACTCCTCCGGCTTCATTTGCGCCCCCATGTCCAACGAAATTGCGGACGCTCTCGCGTTGCCCCCCATGGTCTCCGTCAACGAAGACCCCCGCGGAACCGCCTACACGGTGTCTGTGGATGCCGCCGAACGTCTCAGCACTGGCATCAGTGCCGCCGATCGTGCCCACACTTTGCGTGTGCTCGCCGACCCACTCTCAATGCCGGCAAGCCTGCACCGTCCAGGACACATCCTGCCGCTGCGTGCGGTCGATGGTGGTGTTCGTGAGCGCGACGGGCACACCGAGGCATCCGTCGACCTCATGAAACTCGCCGGGTTGCGGCCTGTGGCAGCAATCTCTGAGATCGTTCACGATTCGGGCGAAATGATGCGGCTGCCGGAGCTGATCGAGTTCGGTGCCCGCGAGAACGTACTCGTCATCACAATCTTGGACCTCATGCGTTGGCTCGAGGAAAACCGCTGCGACACCATTCCCGCACCGATTGAGCCGATCCCGGAGATGAGTCGGGTGACATTCGAGGTTGAGACCACAATCCCCACCTCACACGGCTCGTTCACGGTTCGTGCGTACCGCGACAACTCCACCGGTGCCGATCATGTCGCCTTCATTGCGCCAGGAACTCTCGATCGCATCGGCACAGAACCTACCCTCGTGAGGGTGCATTCGGAATGCCTCACCGGCGAAGCCTTCGGCTCGCTCAAATGCGAATGCGGCCCGCAGCTGGATGTTTCGCTCGAAACCGTGCACCGTGACGGTGGCGTCGTGATCTACCTTCGCGGCCACGAGGGTCGCGGCATTGGGCTGATCAATAAGCTGCGTGCTTACCGCCTGCAGGAAGACGGGCTCGACACTCTCGACGCGAACCTCGCACTTGGCCTGCCTGCCGATTCCCGCGACTATGGTGCTGCTGTCGGCATCCTCAAGGACCTGGGTATTTCGACGGTGCGCCTACTCAGCAATAACCCGGAAAAAATGCGCCAGCTTGAAGAGCGCGATATCGACGTGACAGAACTCGTACCGCTCGTGGTCGGCGTGGGCACCGCCAACGAGGGTTACCTCGAAACTAAGCGTGACCGCATGGGTCACGCTCTCCCCTCAACCGCCGTGCTCGACGAAGCACGACTCACCTCGAAAGGCCTCTAATGAGTGGCGCAGGATCCCCCGAAATTTCGACAGACGCAACCGGCCTCAAGGTCACGATCATCGCTGGTCAGTGGCATGAAGTCATCACAAATGGATTGCTCGCCGGCGCTCACCGCGCCCTCACAGCGGCGAACGCCGAGGTGACTGAGGTGCGGGTTCCGGGCAGCTTCGAGCTACCTGTGGCGAGCAAGGCAGCCCTGGACGCTGGGGCCGATGCCGTTGTTGCTCTCGGCGTCATCATCCGTGGTGGAACACCTCACTTTGAATACGTGTCGGATGCCGCAACCAGCGGCCTCACACAGGTGTCGATCCTTACCGGCAAACCGGTGGGCTTTGGTGTGCTCACCCTCGACGACGAGCAGCAGGGCCTCGACCGTGCCGGGCTTGAAGGCTCGAAAGAGGACAAGGGTGAAGAAGCCGCCAACGCCGCTATCGCGACGGCAGTGTTGTTGCGTCAAATACGCGGGGCCTAAGCCTCGGAGTCCTCGCCGACTCTTCAACGGAGAACATCGCACTCCCGACCTGGGCGCTGATTATCGGCGCGCTGGCACTTGTCGCGTTCATCCTCTTCTTCGTACAAGTGGGCGATTCTTCTGGCACACGCTATTTCACGTGGCAGACCGGGAGTAGCTTGCCGCTGTTGCTCGATGATGGGGCTACTTCTTGCCTGCATGGTCCGCCGTTGGCACCGATTTCTCAGATCGATACACAGGCTGCTAACGCTGCCTGACAACCCCAAACATGACGAGTCAACTAAACCGTCAGCAGCCCCTCATACTTGCGACCAAATGAAATTGATGAAAGCTTTAGTACCCGCGGGTTGGGTAGACAGGACGTACTCGGCCTGAGGTTTAATGCTGATCGATAGGCGTGACCGCGACTAAGTCATTGTGGTCTGGGTGGTCTACACATGCTGCAGTTGTTGATCTTGCCGCGTATATCTAAGGGGAATTTTTTGATAAAGAGTGCGGTGTGGGGAATCTGTGGAATTGCAACCGGTGCGGTGTTCGTATTGGTCACCGGCATCTTCACGATTCAAGCGCTGGGGCTTGCGGCGGGCGGGCAGTACGACCTTGACAATTCCCTTGCTTTTTTCACTCCTCCACGCGTTCCGATTCTGATGATGTGTGCCCTAGCGGTACTGAGTGCCGTGGTTATCTTTGTCCTTACCGTGGCCATGCGAAATTGCTCCAAGATTTCGCGGATGACATTCACGAGCGGTTTCAGCGTTGCGACACTGCTCTTAGTCATTTTGTCATTTGCGTTCGCTGCCACCGGGAGAACGCCGGAGACTCCGATGATTGGTGTAGCGCCGGGATGGCAAGGCTGGCTGAATCACGGAGGTAGCAGCTCTGCTGTTCACCTAGTACTTCTTCTGGCTGTTGGCTCGCTATGGATGCACTCGAGAAGCCCGCAGCGCACACCCCACGACGCAACAGTGTCAACAACAAAACCCATCAACATTCCACTGAGAAGTGCGGTGTGGGGAATATACGGGATGCTGCTCGGAGTGGTGTTCGTCTTCATCATCGGCATGCTTAGCGCTCAAGTCGTAGCGCGAAAGTTGGGCGTAATCCTTGATCTCAACAACATGGTGACAGCAATTGCCTCATCAACAGTGGCGTTCCTGCCGATCACTGCGATAGCTGTGCTGAGCGCCCTAGTAATGTTCTTGTTGACCGGGGCGGTGAAAAACAGGGCCAGACGATTCCGGGTTGCATTAGTGGCTGGGTTTGGCTTCGCGACGATACTGCTGCTTTCGTCTTCGTTCGTTCTTGCTCCGTTGAGAGGGCCGAAGGTTGGCGCGTCCATTGGGATCGAACCGGGATGGGTCGGCTGGCTGGCTGAGGGCAGCACTAATCCTGCTGTGCACGTGGTCTTGCTTCTCGCCGTTGGATCCCTGTGGCTATATTCGAACTCCCCGAAGCCGACACCAAACCATGATCCCCTTCAACCGCCGAAGCCCGACTCGGAGCTCCTTCGCGAGCTGCACGACCGGGGATGATCCCGCTGGCAGACGGTAAGCTCAGGGCATGAAGGATCGCTCGTGACCGAACCAACACAGCCAGCCCCTCGCCGTTTTCCCCGCCGCGTATATGGCGTCGGCACTGAGCCCGATGCGCGCTTCAGCCTGGCCAATGAGCGCACGTTTTTGGCGTGGATCCGCACCGCGCTCGCCCTGATCGCTGCGGGCGTGGCATTGGAGGCATTCGTGATGCCGATCGCTCCCGGGTTTCGTTTGGGCGCATCCATTCTGCTGACTCTGCTGGGTGTGCTGGCCCCGATTCAGGCGTGGTTGGGCTGGCTGAAAGCGGAACAGTCACTGCGCCTCGGGCGCCCGCTGCCCTTTCCCAACCTTGCTGGACCTATCGGCGGCGGTGTCTTCGCCGTTGTTGGCATTGTGGCTCCGCCACAGACTTTCTGGACACTCTCGGTGGTGTGTTCGTCATCAGGCCAGATACGCCGGATGCTGTACGTCTGGTCCAGTCGAAAGGCTTAGTGTTTGAGAGGCTGATTGCTGATGCCGATGTCGCTGACTTTCCGCGGCACCTTCGCCCTACATTTTGGGACAACGAGAAATCTCATGAGCTCGACTTCACACACTTCTGCTGGCCGCCGCGGCCGTTCGGCATCACGCGATAAAGCCGACGATGGCCCTCGCGCCAAGTTCAGCGAACTATTCCCGTATCTGCTTGAACACCGCAAGGTTCTGATCTTCGTGATCATTCTGAGCGTGCTTGGCGCCGGCGCTTCACTGGCCCAACCGTTGCTCGTCAGCCAGGTCATCACGATCGTGGAGGCCGGTAAATCACTCGGCACCCTCGTGTGGTTGCTTGTGGGTCTCGTCGTCATCTCTGGCCTCATCAGCGGCTACCAGCACTACCTGTTGCAGCGCACCGGCGAGGGTGTCGTGCTCTCGAGCCGTCGTCGTTTGGTGAGCCGGATGCTCAACCTCCCGATCTCCGAGTTCGACCGCCGCCGCACCGGTGACCTCGTCTCCCGTGTTGGCAGTGACACGACCCTGCTGCGCGCCGTTCTCACACAGGGACTCGTCGAAGCAATCGGCGGCTCCATCACTTTCATCGGTGCGCTCATCGCGATGCTCATCATCGACCCCGTGCTGCTGGGTCTCACGGTGCTCGTGATCGCTGTCGCGATCGTGACCGTCACAACGCTGTCGCGGCGCATCCGGGTGGCAAGCCAGAAGGCTCAGCGCAAGGTCGGCGACCTGGCTGCTGCTGTGGAACGCGCCATCTCTGCCGTGCGCACACTGCGAGCATCCAACGCCACCGAGCGTGAAATTGAGGCCGTCAACGAGGATGCCCTTGGTGCCTGGAAGATGGGCATCAGCGTCGCTAAGATCTCTGCGCTGGTTGTTCCGATTGCCGGAATCGCCCTACAGGTGTCGTTCCTGGTCGTTCTCGGTGTCGGTGGATTCCGCGTCGCGAGCGGCGCCATCACGATCGCCGATCTCGTCGCATTCATCCTGTTTCTCTTCCTCATGATCATGCCCCTCGGGCAAGCCTTCGGCGCGGTTACGGCCGTCAACCAGGCGCTCGGCGCTCTCGGCCGCATTCAAGAGATCATCAAACTGCCAAGCGAGCTCGAATCTGACGCCGACGTTGTTGCGGTCGCCAGCATCGAATCGGATGCCGCGATCACGTTCGACAACGTCGAATTCTCCTACCCCCGCGATTCGGTGCTCGTGCAAGCGGAAACGGAACTGGCAGAGCTCAAGCACGCCGGCACTGAAACTGCAGCAGATGAGATCGACCTCACCGTACTGCGCGGAGTCAGCTTCTCCATCAAGCGCGGCGAACGCACGGCAATTGTTGGTCCGTCTGGCGCAGGCAAGAGCACCATCCTGGCCCTGATCGAACGTTTCTACGATCCAACGGGTGGCGTTGTGCGCCTCGGCGGCGATGACCTCCGTGGACTCAATCGTGAAGAGCTGCGCGCCCAGATTGGCTATGTCGAACAGGATGCTCCTGTGCTCGCCGGCACCATCCGCCAAAACCTTCTCATCGGTGCTCCAAACGCTACCGACGACGAATGCGTCACGGTGATCGCCGCCGTGAACCTCACTGCTGTGCTCGAACGCAACCCTGCCGGTTTGGATGCCGCCGTCGGCGAAGACGGTGTGATGCTGTCCGGTGGTGAGCGTCAACGTCTCGCCATCGCCCGCACGCTGCTCGCCGCTCCCCCGATTCTGTTGCTCGATGAATCGACCTCAAGTTTGGACGGCCTCAACGAGCAAATGCTCCGCGAAGCCATCGACGCTGTCGCCGAGAACCGCACCCTCATCGTGATCGCCCACCGTCTCTCCACGGTTGTCGACTCCGACCAGATTGTCGTACTTGACAAGGGCAAAGTTGTTGGCGTCGGCACGCACTCCGAACTCGTGAAGTCGACACCGCTCTACAAGGACCTCGCTAAGCACCAGCTGCTCGTGTAGCGGTTCGTTGAACCAATGCGTTATTTCGGGTTCCTCCTGTGGTCGTAGCGGTTGCACCGGTACGCTCGAATCCATGACGAATGCATCAGCGCCTTTGCCCGAACGCGGGGATGGGTTCTATGCGCGAGACTTTATCCCTAGCTCACACCGAGAGCTTCTTCTCTTGCGGATATTCTTGCCCCTTCTTGACGACAAGCGACTCCCTGTTCGCTGGTCGACGTTTGTGTCGTTAGACCAAGCACCGGCGTCGCTTTCTTGGTGGGAGCTCGTCGATCAGGTGGGTGATGATTACCCGGAAGTCCGCAACCTTGTGTCCTGCGGCGGCGATTTGGATGCCGTCACAGCCGATGCCCTCCACGACTCCATCGGTGACACAGAATTGAATTCTCTGCGCTGGCTTGGCTATGCGGGAAGGCGCGCTACGAAAAACCCGGTAACCGCGTACGGAAATGAATATTCGATGGCTCGCATCCAGAGTGCTGCACTACGAGCCGGAGAACGAGTGCCTGAGTTCGTGTGGGACGACGCTGGCACATTCGCCTGGGGCGCGCGCCTCTACCCCGATTCGTTGATCGTGGCGTGCGAGTCGGACCGGTTCACGCAGCTACACACCGATCCGCGGCTCGACACGGTAACAGTCAGAGTCGACACAGAAGTCCTGCCGTCGAGTTCTGGCGACTGAACTCTCTCGAACAAAAGACGGGGTCGCGTGGCGCGCTAGCCGACGGCGAGCGCGAACATCGCGACGGCAGCCGTCGCGGCAACATTGAGCGAGTCGATTCCGTGGCGCATCGGAATCTGCACGATCGTGTCCGCGGCATCGATGGCGTCACGGGTGAGACCGTGGCCCTCGGTGCCGAGCACAAGCGCAACCTTCTCGGGAGCATCCGCCGCATAATCGCGCAGCGACACCGCACCGTCCTCGAGAGCGAGTGCGGCAATCTGGAAGCCGGAAGCCGCCAGCAGTGCACGGGTGTCTGTCCAGTTGCCGATGCGGGTCCACGGCACCTGCAGCACGGTTCCCATCGAGACGCGGATTGCACGTCGGTAGAACGGGTCGGAGCATTGCTCGGTGACGAGAACAGCATCCGCCCCGATACCGGCGACGGAACGGAAGATTGCACCAACATTGGTGGGATCAACGACGTTCTCGAGAATGACGATGCGGCGAGCATCCGCAAGAAGCTGTTCTGGTGCGGGCAGTGCTGGTCGGTGCATCGATGCGATGACTCCGCGGTGCAGAACATAGCCGGTGAGGTCTGCCAGCAGGGTGTCATCCCCAGTGAACACCGGAACGTCGTCGCCGACCAGCTCAACGATCTCGTCGACGGAGCTGGCGAGAGCGAGGACGGACCGTACCCGATGCCCGGCACGCAGTGCGCGCGTAAGTACGAGCGCAGATTCCGCCAGATAGAGGCCGTGTTCTGTGCCCCGGGCTTTACGCAGCGCGACATCGGTTAGGTGCGAGTAGTCAGTGAGCCGAGCATCGCTGAGCTCGGTAACGGGGATGACGGGCACGCTAAATTGTCCGGGTTACGCGGATGAGGATCACGGTGCGGCCGTCGGCACGCTGTCCGCTTGCCGCTTCGTAGCCGGTCTCTGTTCCCTCGTAGAGCACAACATTGCTGAGCCTAGGTCGTCAACCTCTGACGCCCACGACAGCGCGGGAGACACTCGATAGGTGCCGCTCCGGAGCGGGTCAGCGTCGCCGTCGGCCAGCACGACCGTTGCGTAGAGCAGACCAGTATTGTCGACGCGCCCGTACTGAGCACTCTCGATTTCCGTTGTTGCTGGCAGCGAAATTCCGGAGAATGAGGCAATTTGCGCGACGGTGAGGTCACTGCATGACCCCGCTGATGCGTCACACATTCCGGCGCGTTCGGGCCAGATTGCAGTGAGCACAACTGCACCCCCGGCGACTGCAATACCGAGCAGAAGCCCTAAACCGATCAACATGGCAAGCAGGCGAAGACCCAAGTTCTTGCTTGGCGGCAACACTTCAGCTTCGGCAATGAAGCCGGGGAGCCTCAGCTCGTCAACATCATTCATGCGTGGACACCAGCGTGATGCCCGCTTCCTGCATCGCGACAAGTGCCGCCGCGCTCGACTCTGGAGCGACACCGGCAATCAATTGTGTGAGGACGGACACTGAGCGGCCTGTGGCTACCGCATCCAATGCTGACGCCAGAACGCAGTAGTCGGTGGCGATGCCGACGATGTCAATCTTGTCCACTTCGAGCCGATCGAGCATTGCAGGGACGGCTTCGCCGTCGTCAGTGATTCCTTCAAAAATCGAATAGGCGGGCACCCCTTGCCCTTTGCGCACATGCAACGTGATCTGCCCGGTGTTGAGGGCGGGGTCATACTCTGCACCAAAGGTGCCGGCCACACAGTGGGGCGGCCACGTGTCAACAAAATTAGGTTCGGCATCCGTGGCGAAATGCCCACCGTTGTCGCTGTTGGGGTCGTGCCAGTCACGGGATGCAACCACAGCGACGTACTGCTCGGCGTTGGCCCAGAGGTATGTGGTGATCTCTGCTGCGACAGCGGCTCCACCGTTGACACCGAGAGCGCCGCCCTCAGTGAAATCATTCTGAACGTCAATGATGAATAATGCAGCAACCACGGTTCAAGTGTAAGTCGGTCTGACTAGTAGTTCGAGAGATTGTTTCCACAGGAGTAGACGCCGGCAACCAAATTGTCGATAGCGGTGCGGGCATCGCGCGAAATGCCCTCACCGATGGCGTAAAACGCAAAGGCAAGCTTGGTTCCATCTTGGGCATTCACCACGCCACCGAGCGAGTGCTCCAGGTTGGTCCAACCCGACTTCGCGACGACTGCACCGGATGCCGCAGCGGCGTCACCGACAAAGCGGTCATAAAGGTCGCCACTTTTTCCGCCGATCGGAAGCATTGCAAAGTTGGTGCTAATCGGGCCAGCACCAGAGGCGCCCTCAGCCATGAACTGGGCGACGAAGAGCGGCGGAACCTGGTTCTTGGGGCTGAGACCTGAACCGTCGGTGATGGTGATGGTCTCGGTTCCGGAGAGTCCGGCATCCTTCAATGCGTTCGGTATC